>OBZS01000487.1_pt1 | contig 11394 bp, 10 predicted proteins | sample 1476981 | NCBI WGS metagenome assembly OBZS01 (sample SAMEA2580254, study PRJEB22360) | human gut metagenome | biome: human gut; feature: human-associated habitat; material: faeces | place: Denmark | collected 2008/2010 | reverse complement strand
AAGCGCAATATTTCCCGCGTATGATCAGGCGCGGATATGCCTGCCGTATCGGCCAATCCGAAGGATTCCACACCTACGCTGCGGGCTACGTCGATAATCTTCCGCAGCCGCTCCAAGGAAATTTTATCCCCGAAGGGGGAGCCGAATACACAAGGCAGGCAAAGGATTACGTCCAGTCCTTCCGAATGAGACGCCAGCTCTTCAAACGTATTCAGGCTCTCTTCGACAGTGCAGCGGGAATTGCGTAAATTATGCTCTTCGCTGGCACTGAGTACGAATTCCACCGTCCTTACGCCTGCAGCCTCGGCATCTTCGACGCCTCTCTTATTTAAAGCCAATGCCGTCAAGGTAACGTCACGGGCCGAGGCATAGTCTTTAACACCTCTATACACTTCTTTCGCATCGGCCATTTGCGGCATGACTTTCGGATTGACGAAACTCGTCACTTCCATCATCTTAATGCCGCAGTCAATCATCTTTTTTATGTATTTTATTTTCGTCTCCGTTGGAATAAAGTCGCCATGATTCTGCCATCCGTCCCGGGGACAACATTCCTGAATATGTACACGCTTGGGAAAAGACACGATTATCCACCTCTCTGAAATTACGGACACATCATATCGGCAATAAAGTTAAAGGTAAGGGCCGCTACGGTCACAAACAAGACCAATCCCGCCGCCGCAACAATGAGTAATTCCAGAAAATACTTTCCTTCCACTTCTTTCGTATATTTTTCCTTATAACTCCCCGCAACGGCAGCCAGTATTAAAGCGCCTCCCGTTGAAGCCGGCGACATGCCGCCTACGGCAACGGCCGACATCATGGCCACAGGATTTACGTTACCGATCTGACGGGCAATATCGACGCACATGGGCATCATCGTCGGATACACTACGCCCAAGGCGGAACTGACGAAACTGAGCAGCCCTGCAGATATGCCCATTGCAGGAATCGCCGTAGACTCGGTCATGACGGACGCCATGAAGTCGTTCATCAGTTCAATGCCGCCCAACTTGTTGACGACGCTGAGCAGGGCACCTACACCCAATACCATGACGATGGTTGACCAGGGAATCATTTTCACTACAGTCGAATCTTCCGCCACGTGGCAGAAGAGGAGCACGCCCGATACCAATAAAGCGGCCAGGCCGAGAGTAACATGAAAACAGACGACGAGCACCAGCATGGCGACGATTCCCGATAAGGAGACAATTTGCCGTGTCGAAAAAGCTTCCACGTCCGTTTCCAACTTTTGCAGGGGCCGTTTTAATTTATAACCGCCGTAAATTACATACAGAACCAAAGCTGCGAGAAAATTGGCAAAGGCGACACTCACCATGAGGGCAGGAATAATATCGCTACCGTTAAGTCCCGCCTTCATGACGGCTTCTGCAACGATGGCCGATTCGGGCGTAATCGGCGAAAAGCGTCCGGCCGTCATGCCGCAAATGCCGATGAGGATGAGCATAATCGGATGAAATCCCACACGTACGGCAATCGATGCGGCAAGCGGCGGAATAATAGCCAGAGCGGGAACCCCGCCGGGCCCGACGGAAACGACGATAAAGCCGGCTATAAAAATCAGAATCGGCAAGACCCACATCCGTTCTCCTGCCGTGGCAATTACCTTTCTGGCCAATAAGTCCAGGGCCCCCGTATCGATGACGATGGAAAACAGGAGCGTAATGCCGACGAGCGTAATAAACAGGGATGCACTGATACCGCCGATAAGCACCTTTTCAGGCATGCCGACGGCATTGACAAGAACTACGCCGGCAGACAGCGCAAGAATGCCGATATTATTTTTCCGCCAAAAAGCTGTGCCGATAATACCGATAAAAACGATAAGTGAAGCCATATCCGCAACCATGGTATTCTCTCCTCCGCCGTTTAAAGCTTAGACTAATTGATAACCTTCTTGGCCCGCAGGACCGCCAACTCATTCTCCGTAAACCCGAGGTCCGTAAAGACGGCCCCGTTATCTTCACCCAAATCGGGAGCGGCTTTTTTGTACGTGCAGGGCGACTCCTTCATTTTCACGGGATTACCGATAACCGTCAATTGCTTTGCCGGAGCCGGAACTCTAACCAGCATTTCGCGTACTTCCGTAATGTTTTTATCCCCGGCCAACTGCTCGCAATTGTAAATCGGCGCGACCGGTATTCCGGCCCCGTCAATGATACGGCATACTTCGGCAACGGTCTTTGTACTTGCCCATGTTTCAATAATCTTCTTTAAGGCGTCGGCATTCTTCTTTCTCTTTTCCGTATCGATGTACAACGGATTGCCGGCCAATTCGGGCTGCCCTATGGCGGCGGCGAGACAGGCAAAATGCTTATCCGTGCCGGAAGCGATAACAAAATAGTCGTCCTTTGCTTTAAACGAGTCATACGGCGCCGATGAAATATACTTATTTCCCGTCTTTGTCGGACTTACGCCCGTATAAACGTATTGCATCATCTTCGCCTCCATACCGGAATAGATGGAATCGACCAGAGCCACATCTATATGATTACCCTTGCCGCTTTTTTCCCGTTCAAAAAGGGAAGCACAGACGGCAAAGCCTGCGTTTAATCCGGCAAACAAATCGCCGATAGCCATGCCTGCGCGGGTCGGTTCCATGTCCGGCCAGCCTGTGATACTCATGCTCCCGCCCATGGCCTGGGCAATCAAGTCATAGCCCGGCCGCCCGGAGTTGGGACCGTATTGACCGAAGCCGGAAATGGACGCGTATATGAGCTGCGGGTTTATTTTCTTACAATTCTCATAGCTGAAGCCCAAACGCTCCATGACACCGGGCCGATTGTTTTCAAGGAGCACATCCGCCGATTTCACTAAGGCTGCAAACAAATCCTTCCCTTCAGGCTGCTTTAAATCGATAGCTACACCGCGTTTATTGCGGTTGAGGTTTTGAAAATACATGCTGAGACCGCTGTTTTTTTCCAAGGGTCTCGCGTTTCTCACAAAGTTGCCGCCGCTTCGCAGGTTTTCCACCTTGATGACATCGGCACCCATGTCGGCAAAATACATACCGCAATAAGGACCTGCCAAGAAATCCGTAAAATCAAGCACTCTGATCCCTGCTAAAAGTTTCCGTTCCATCATATAAGCTCCCTTCCGTACTGAATTCGAATGTCTTTTATAAGAAAATTATAACAATGATATGTTTTCTCGTGAAATGCCAAAAATACGGCATCTATTATAACATTTTTGCATTATAAATTTTATGTTTAAGCATGTATCTAGGCGAAAAGGCCAAATTTCTCTTCAGTACACATGTGCAGTTTATATTGAAACCGTCTTCCCGGTCAGGTAAAATTAAGTAAACACTGTAAAACAATGAGGTGTCTTCCATGACCATCTTTCAATTGGAATGTTATTACGCCTTAGCTCAATCTCTAAATTTTACATTGGCCGCAAATCGACAATTCATTACTCAACCGGCCTTAAGCCGCAGTATTGCGGCCTTGGAGAAGGAAATCAACTTCGGACATCAGCGTCAATCTGAAATTTACATCGCCTACAGGTCTTCTCCGCTCTCTTGATGACGGTACGGTAGACATTATTGTCGCCTCGGGGAAACCGCGCCGCAAAAGTAAGTCCCTCTTAATCGACCGGCGCCGCGACTGTATCGCCGTTTCTCCCTTCCATCCTCTGGCAAGTCGGGAGGAAGTGGATTTTTCGGAGCTGCGTCAGGAAAAATTCATTGCAATTTCCCGCGCTTCGTCGGAAGCGGGATATGAATCGATTATTCTTCATGCGGCTGCGGCGGAGAAGACGCCTTCACACCGGACATTGTCGGACAGGCCGATACCATATCGGCCCTCTTAATGCAGGTGGCCTGCGACGCCGGCATATCCGTCCTCTACAAAGAACACCATGCCAATTCCGGCGACAACGTGGTCTTTATTCCCTTGCGGGGTGAGAAACTGTTCAACCGCTACCTCCTGTGGTCGCAGGAAAACAACCCTTGTATAAACGCCATGATCGAAGTGGCCAAAAACACGTTTATACAATCCGGCTAATATCGCTTTATACTGCAGCAAAGGGCATTTTAACTTCACTTTCCGGTTATAGGACTGAAGCAGGCGTAATTTCTTGCTTTTCAATATATTGTGTGCTAAAATTAATTCCGGTGCTATTGTAAGCAGGGAGGTGAATCAGTTTGCCGCAAATTAAATCCAATATCAAATCTATGGAAAAAGATGCCGCTCGTCACGCAGCCAATTCTCGTGTAAAGTCTTCTGTACACACAGCTATTCGCCGTACGACGGAAGCAATCGCTACGGGTGATGCCGACGCGGTCAAAAAAGCATTTGATAAAGCCAGCAGCGTTATTGACAGCGCCGCTCAAAAGGGTGTGCTTCACAAAAACACAGCTGCTCGTAAAAAATCCCGCTTAGCTGCTAAAGTAAACAGTGCAAGCAAATAACTGAGATGCCTGTAAGCCCCGTGTAAACGGGGCTTGTTTTATATTTTCAAATATTATATGAGGTTATGTATGACAGCACCGAAGCTTAGACAATTTACATACTTTCTGGGACTCTTCTTTCCCCTTTTGCTGACACAGTTCGCCCAGGTGGGAAGCAATCTCTTCAGCAGTATTTTCAGCGGCAATGCAGGCACTATCGATCTGGCAGGTGTCGCCGTCGCCGCCAACATTTGGTTTCCCCTTTTTGCCGGTTCCTGCGGTATCGCTTTCGGCGTTTCGCCCATTATTGCCCAATTGCGCGGTGCCGGGAAAGAAGAAGTAATTCCCGTCTATATCATGCAGGGGCTCTATATAGCCGTTGCCTTGACCGTGATTATTCTCCTCCTCGGCAAGGTTTTCCTGAAGCCTTTCTTAGGATTTCTGCATTTGAACCCTGCCGTCCAGTCCATTTCGGAGGAATACCTTTTTGCCCTTGCTTTCGGCGTCTTGCCGCTCTTCGTGCAGGCGACGCTGCGCTACGTCGTCGATGCCCACGGCATGACGAAGCTCTCCATGGCCGTCCTCATGGCAAATATGATTCTCACGGTCGCCCTTTTCGGCCTCTTCGTCTTCGGCGGCTTCGGCATTCCCGCCCTCGGCGGCGCCGGCACGGGTTATGCCATCTCTCTGGCAGCGTGGGTTACGTGTATTGCCTTCATGGTCATCCTACACTTTAAAAAGCCTTTCAGTAATTATCGCTTATGGACGAACATACGCTCTTTCAGCTGGATTTATTGCCGTGAACAGCTGCGCCTGGGCCTGCCCATTTTTGTCGCCATATTTTGTGAGACCAGCCTTTTCAGTATCGTCGGGCTCCTCATGAGTGAGTTCGGCACACTCTACATTGCGGCAAACCAAGCGGCTATCAGCTACTCCACCCTCGTCTATACGCTGCCCTGGAGTATCAGTTTGACCGCGACTATCGTTGTCGGCTATGAAGCAGGCGCAAAAAATCGCAAGGGCGCCCTCCAATACGACATGATTTGCAGCCTCACGTCCCTCACCGCCGTCTGTATCACGGCCTTTTTGACATATACTTTCCTGGGCGATATTGCCGCCATATTTACGCATGATCTGGAAACCTTCCGTGCCATTCGCAACTTTCTCATTTTCGCCCTTATGTTTTCCGTATTTGATGCCCTGGGCACGCCCGTACAGGGCATGCTGCGCGGCTATAAGGACGTCAAGGTCATTACGTACGTCGCCTTTGTCACGTATTGGCTCATCGCCATCCCCCTGGGATACGTATTGGCACACTATACTCCGTACGGCCCGTACGGTTACTGGCTGAGCCTTGTCATCAGCCTGGCCATCAATGCCTTCGCCTTAAACGGCAGGCTCTGGTTCTTTACGAGCCGGCGCCCCTTATAAAGGAGAAAAATCATGACTGAAAACGAAAAGAAAGCTTACGCCCAAGTGCTCTTAAAGAAGGGCATCAACCTGCAAAAAGACCAAATCCTCGTCATCAATGCGCCTGTCGAGGCGGCCGAATTTACGACCGCTCTGGCCGAATCGGCTTACAACGACGGCGCGTCGCAGGTCGTCGTCAGCTGGCGCTGTGACAATTTAACGAAGCTGCGTTACAATCGGGAGGCTTTGGCAAATTTTGAAAGCTTCCCCGATTGGCGCCGCGACTTCAGTCTCTCCTACTATCGCAAGGGAGCCGCTTTCCTGAGCCTTATTTCGGCAAATCCGAATCTGCTCGCCGGCGTGGATACAAAAAAAATCACGGCCTTTCAGCACGCATCACACAAGGCCTTAAAAGAGTATTCCGACGGCATTATGGCTTCAAAAGTCACGTGGCTCGTCGCAGCCGTCCCGTCCTGCACGTGGGCCAAGCTCCTCTACCCGGAAGATGACACCGACACGGCCTATGCCAAACTGGAGCAGGTTATCCTCAAGGCATCCCGCGCCGACGGCCCGGACCCGTTGTCCGCTTGGGACGGGCACCTGGAAAATCTGAGAAAACGCCGTACCTGGTTGACGGAGAAGGCCTTTACTGCTCTCCGCTGCACGAACGAGCTCGGCACGGATCTCACCATCGGCCTGCCGGAAGGTCATATTTGGCAGGGCGGCACGGAAGCCACGACAACGGGCATCCTCTTTAACGCCAACGTGCCGACGGAAGAAGTCTATTCAGCACCGCAGCGCGACCGGGTGAACGGGGTCGTTTACAGCACGAAACCGCTTGTCTACCGGGGCAACATTATTGACCGCTTTTGCCTTGTTTTTAAAGACGGTGCCGTCATCGATTCAATTGCCGAAAAAGGCAATGATATTCTCACAACCCTCTTGGATACCGACGAAGGGTCTCGCCGTTTGGGCGAAGTTGCCCTTATCCCGTACAATTCTCCCATTTCTCTGACAAATACGCTCTTTTATGAAACTCTCTTCGACGAAAATGCTTCTTGCCACGTCGCCCTCGGCAGGGCCTACCCTACGTGCCTGCGCGGCGGTGCGAACATGAACGACGACGAGCTGAGGACGGCGGGACTGAACGACTCGGTCGTACACGTGGATTTTATGATCGGCTCCGCGGATTTACAAATTACGGGCATAAAAAAAGACGGCACTGAGGTACCGGTCTTCAAAGAGGGTAATTGGGCCGAATAAACGCAGCCCGTATCTATAAAAAAGACGTCTGCAACATGTTCTGAATACCGTTGCAGGCGTCTTTTTTTATACTACTTGGAAAAGGTAGAATTTTAAATAACCCGTTTCGCCGGCATTCCACAGAATGGGATGATCCGGCGACTGCTGCCGTCCTTCAATTTGCCTGAGCGAGACACCCGAGTCGGCCGCCGCCTCGGCCAGCATCCTGCGAAAGAGCTCATCCGTCATGAAGTGAGAGCACGAGCACGTCGCCAAATAGCCGCCCCGCGGCAGAATGCGCATGGCCTTGATATTTATTTCCTTATAGCCGCGCCGCGCATTGTGCAGCGCCCTGGCCGACTTGGCAAAGGCAGGCGGATCGAGGATGATAAAGTCATAGTCTTTCTTCTTTTTCTCCGTCAATTCCGTAAGGACGTCGAAGACATTCGCCTCTTCAACAGTCACAACCTCGGACAGGCCGTTTTTACAAATATTCGCCTCCGTCTGCCGCACGGCCTCGGCCGATATGTCGACGGCCCGGACGGAAAGGGCACCGCCCATGGCAGCATTTAAGGCGAAGGCACCCGTATGCGTAAAGCAGTCAAGGACCCGTTTGCCTGCAGCAAGGCACGCCGCGGCGACACGGTTATACTTCTGATCGAGGAAAAAGCCTGTCTTTTGGCCGTTTTCCACATTCACGTCGTAAAGGACACCGTTTTCATTGATAGTCGTCACAACCGTTGCCGGCGGCTCGGGCAGAAAATCCGCCTCATACCAGCCCTTGTACTGCGCCAATCCGTCGAGATCGCGAACTTTCACGTCATTTCGCTCGTATATACCGCTTATAGCCACGCCGTATTCGTTAAGAACGGCGACAAGGGCTTTAAAAATACGCTTTTTAACGGCATCCGTACCGTAGCACAGCGTCTGGGCGACCAAGATGTCGTTGTATCTGTCCACGGTGAGGCCCGGCATACCGTCGGCATCACCGTGAATGAGACGACAGCATTCAAAGTCCCTGCCCTTCATGACGGTTCGGCGATAGGCCGCGGCATAGGCGACGCGGCGCCGCCAAAAGGCTTCATCAAAGCAATCGTTTGCATTGCGTGAGACGAGGCGGACGCGAATCTTGGAGATGTCGTTGGCAAAGCCCGTGCCTATATAGCGTCCTTTCTCCGTATACACGTCGACGAGATCGCCCGTCTCATACTCACCTTCCGCCCGGACAACCTCTTCGCCGTATACCCAGGGATGACCTGTGAGAGCCAATCTCTCCGCTTTTTTATTGATAATAAGCTTTGTAAATGTTCGCATATATCTCCTATAAGATGTAGCGGCTCAAGTCGACATTCTGAACGACTTCGCTCAGTTTGTCCGTTACAAATGCCTGGTCGACGACAATGTGTTTTTCATCCGCGTCGGGTGCGTTGAAGGCAATGTCTTCCAAGATTTTTTCCAAAATTGTATGAAGCCGGCGGGCACCGATATTTTCCGTTTCCGAATTGACGCGGTGGGCATATTCGGCAATCGTGCCGATGCCGTCGGCCGTAAATTCCAATTCCATGCCGTCAGCGCTGAGAAGAGCCGTGTACTGCTTGATAAGCGATTGGCTCGGCTCCGTTAAAATCCGTTTGAAATCCTCGACCGTAAGGGACTGTAATTCCACGCGAATGGGAAAGCGGCCCTGCAGCTCGGGAATAAGATCGGACGGCTTGGAAACGTGGAAGGCGCCGGCTGCAATAAAGAGGATATGATCCGTCTTCACGGGCCCGTACTTCGTATTTACCGTCGCCCCTTCGACAATAGGCAGTATGTCGCGCTGTACGCCTTCACGCGAAACGTCGGGGCCGCTCGTTCTGCCTTTTTCGGCAATCTTATCAAACTCGTCAATAAAAACGATGCCCGATTCTTCCGCAGCCTGAACGGCTTTTTCAACGATGATATCCATGTCGAGAAACTTGCCCAGTTCTTCTTCTTTAAAAATTTCCCGTGCCTTCGCAACGGTCATCTTCTTTTTCCGCTTTTTCTTGGGCACGAGGTTGCCGAGCATTTCCTGAAAATTATTGGTCAGTTCTTCCGTTGAACTGCCTGTCAATATGCCTTGGACGGCCCGGTCCGCTTCAGTCACTTCCACTTCAATTTCCCGCTCATCCCAAGCATGAGAGACAATTTGCTCCAACACCTTCTTCCGCTTTTCCGAACCCGGTTCCGGCGCTTCCTCACGGGATTCTTTCTTTGCCGTTTCTTCACCGCCGCCGAAGAGAAAACCCATCGGATCCGTAACGGCTTCTTTTACGGCTTCCTTCTTCGGCCAGAAAACCTGAAGGATGCGTTTGTTCGCTTCTTCTTCCGCCCGTCTTTCAAAGCGGCGGCTTTCCCGCTCCTGCACCATGCGAATAGCGTTGGTCACGAGATCGCGAATCATCTGTTCCACATCGCGGCCCACATAGCCCACTTCCGTATACTTCGTCGCTTCCACCTTGATAAACGGTGCACCTGCAAGGCCGGCCAGGCGTCTGGCAATTTCCGTCTTGCCGACACCCGTCGGCCCGATGAGAAGGATGTTCTTGGGAATGATCTCCTTCTGCATGTCGGTACCCAGCTTTTTGCGGCGCCACCGATTGCGCAGGGCAACGGCAACGGAGCGCTTCGCGTCGTCCTGGCCGACAATGTATCTATCCAATTCCGCCACAATTTGTTTAGGTGTTAAATCTTGTTCCCGTGTCATTATATCTGAATTCCCCGTTTCTAAATTTCTTCCACAATTACGTTGTGATTCGTATATACGCAAATATCCGCAGCAATGTGCAAAGCCTTTTCCGCAATTTCCCGCGCGGACAATTCCGTATTTCGCTGCAGGGCCCGAGCCGCCGCTAAAGCGTACATGCCGCCCGAGCCGATAGCGGAAATGCCGTCGTCCGGCTCAATGACCTCACCCGTCCCGGAAACGAGAAGAATCCGTTCACCGTCGGCCACGAGGAGCAGGGCTTCCAGCTTGTGCAGCACCTTATCGCTCCGCCAGTCCTTGGCGAGTTCGACGGCACTGCGCACGAGATTGCCGTTGTGTTCGTTCAGCTTCGCCTCAAAACGGTCAAAGAGGGAAAAAGCGTCGGCAACGGAGCCGGCAAAACCGCTGATAATCTTCCCCTGATAGAGACGCCGCACCTTTTGTGCCGTCGCCTTCATAATAACGGAATTACCGAGCGTAACCTGCCCGTCACCGGCAATGGCGGTCTTGCCGTTTTTTTGCACGGCAACGATCGTCGTCGCGTGAAAACCTGTATCCATCATAACAGCTCCTTCATTTCTTCAATCTCTGCCAGGGCCCTTTGTGCGAGGGCCGCATTTTTTTCTTTCTTCTTCATGCGCTTTGTATTCCCCAAGGACTCCATAATACCGAAATTGACATTCATAGGTTGGAAATTATCGTTGGGCCCTGTCGAAATATAACGACTTAAAGCACCTATAGCCGTACGTCCCGAAAAGGTCAGGCAATCGTCATCGTTCCAAAGACGAGCCGCGTTTATGCCCGCCAGAAGGCCCATAGACGCCGATTCCAAGTACCCCTCCACACCGGTCAGCTGACCGGCAAAAAAGAGGGACTCTCTTCGCCTGTATTGAAGCGTCGGCAAGAGGAGTTCCGGTGAATTGATATATGAATTACGGTGCATTACGCCGTAACGCACAAATTCGGCCTGTTCCAAGCCGGGAATCATGGAGAATACCCGCTTTTGTTCGGGGAACTTCAAATGCGTCTGAAAGCCGACCATATTGTACAGGGTAGCGCTGCCGTTGTCCTGACGGAGCTGGACGACCGCGTAAGGAACAGTGTCCGTACCGGGAAGCTCCAGTCCGACGGGCTTCATGGGACCGTAACGGAGCGTATCGATGCCGCGGCCGCCCATGACTTCCACGGGCATACAGCCTTCAAATACAGTGTCGTCTTTTTCGAACTCATGGAGCTCCGCGCATTCGGCCGTCGTCAGGGCCTGCCAAAATGTTTCGTATTCTTCTTTCGTCAAGGGGCAATTTAAATAATCGGCACCGCCCTTGCCGTAACGTGCCGCCCGATAGACCTTGGTCATGTCGAGGGAATCGACGGTAACGATGGGTGCCGCCGCATCGTGAAAGTGGAAGTATTCCTTCCCCGTCAGCATGCCGATATATTCGGACAGCGCATCACTTGTAAGCGGCCCCGTCGCGACGATACAGATGCGGTCTTCAGGCAGTGTTGTCACTTCTTCTTCCCGCACCGTGACAAGAGGATGATTTTTTAATTTTTCCGTCACATATTCACTGAAGGGAATGCGGTCGACGGCCAGCGCTCCGCC
>OBZS01000485.1_pt1 | contig 11410 bp, 7 predicted proteins | sample 1476981 | NCBI WGS metagenome assembly OBZS01 (sample SAMEA2580254, study PRJEB22360) | human gut metagenome | biome: human gut; feature: human-associated habitat; material: faeces | place: Denmark | collected 2008/2010 | reverse complement strand
CTGGAGGTGGCCCAGCAAATGGGGATCCCGCAGGAGGCGGTGATTCCCTACGGCCGCACAAAGGCAAAAGTTGTGGCACAGATGGTGCCCGAAAAAAAGACGCCCGCCAAGGTGATTTTGGTTACGGCCATCAGCCCCACGCCCGCGGGCGAGGGCAAAACCACCACCAGCGTAGGCCTTGCCGACGCGCTGCACCGCATGGGCAAAAACGTGTGCCTTGCGCTGCGCGAGCCAAGCCTTGGCCCCGTGTTTGGCATCAAGGGCGGCGCCGCGGGCGGCGGCTATGCCCAGGTGGTGCCCATGGAGGACATCAACCTGCACTTCACGGGCGATTTGCACGCCATCGGCGCGGCCAACAACCTGCTGGCCGCCATGGTGGATAACCATATCCATCACGGCAACGCCCTTGGCATTGACCCGCGCCGCATCACCTGGAAGCGCTGTGTAGATATGAACGACCGCCAGCTGCGCTTTTTGGTGGACGGCCTTGGCGGCAAGGTGAACGGCACGCCGCGCGAGGACGGCTTTGACATCACGGTGGCAAGCGAAGTGATGGCTATTTTCTGCCTTGCCTCCAGCCTTTCCGACCTGAAACAGCGCCTTGCCCGCATTGTGGTGGGCTATACTTCCGGCGCCCAGCCTGTCACGGCCGGGCAGCTGCACGCCGAGGGCGCCATGACGGCGCTGCTGAAAGACGCCTTTGAGCCCAACCTGGTGCAGACGCTGGAACACACGCCTGCCTTTGTGCACGGCGGGCCGTTTGCCAACATTGCGCACGGCTGCAACAGCGTGGCGGCCACCCGCTGCGCCATGAAGGTGGCCGATTATGTGGTGACGGAGGCCGGTTTCGGGGCAGACCTTGGGGCCGAAAAGTTCCTGGACATCAAGTGCCGCATGGCGGGCATTGCGCCCAGCGCGGTGGTGGTGGTGGCCACCGTGCGCGCGCTGAAGCACCACGGCGGCTGCCCGAAGGAGGAATACGGCACGCCCAATGTGGATTACCTGGCCGCGGGCAGCGCCAACCTGCGCCGCCATGTGGAGAATATGCAGAAAAAGTTTGGCCTGCCGGTGTGCGTGGCCATCAATGCCTTCCCCACCGATTCCGCCGAAGAGCACGCCTACCTGCGTGAGCTGTGTGCTGACATGGGCGTGCCCTGCGCGCTGAGCGAGGTGTTTGCCAAAGGCGGCGAAGGCGGGCTGGAGCTGGCCGAGAACGTGCTGGGCATTTTGGAACAGCGGCCCATCCGCTTTGCCTACCCCGAGGATATGGACGTGGACAAGAAGCTGCTGGCCGTATGCCGCGACATTTACGGCGCAAAGGATGTTGTGTACAGCACGACGGCCAAAAAGCAGCTGGCCGAAATTAAGGCCTGCGGCTTTGGCAAGCTGCCGGTGTGCATTGCCAAGACGCAGTACAGCTTTTCGGATGACGCCTCGCTTCTGGGCGCGCCCGAGGGCTTTACCATGACGGTGAACAAGGTGCGCCTGTCTGCAGGCGCGGGCTTTGTGGTGGCGGAAATGGGCAATATCATGACGATGCCCGGCCTGCCGAAAAAGCCGGCGGCCGAGGCCATTGACGTGGACGAACACGGCGTCATCAGCGGCCTGTTCTAATCGTATGCACGGAAACGGCGCTTCGCCACAGCGAGGCGCCGCTTTTCTGAGAAAGGGGGGAGGAATATCAAGCAGCCATTTTCGTGGGACACCGCGCGCATCACAGCTGTGCAGGTGGCCTATTGGGCCTCGTTTTGCGCCGTGATGAGTTACGCCACGGTGTTCCTGCTTTCGCTGGGCTATTCCTCTGCCGCCGCGGGCGCCATCATTGCCGCGGGCAACCTGGCGGGCATTCTGTTTCAGCCGCTTTGCGCAGGCCTTGTGCCGCGCGCAGGCAGCGCGCGTGCGGTGGTGCTGGGCATGGCGCTTGCGCTGGCTGCCCTGGCGGGCGCCCTGTGCCTTGTGAACGGGCAGGCGCCGGTGTGCGCGGCGCTTATTGTTTTGATGTACGGCCTTTTGTACACCATGCAGGGGCTGCTGAACGCCATTGCCATGGAGCTTTCGAACGCAGGCCGCCGGCTGGATTTTGGCTTTGCCCGCGGCATGGGCAGTTTTGGCTATGCGGTTTGCTCTTGGGCGGTGGGGGCTTTCACCGCCGCGCGCGGCGTGGGCGTAATGCCCCTGGTGCACCTTGTGCTTCTGGCCGCCCTGGGGCTAAGCCTGCTGCTGCTTCCCGGGGCAAACGGGCAGGTGGTGCACCGCACGGCACACCGGGAACAGGGGCCGCTGGCTGTGCTGAAAAGCGACAGGGCCTTTCGGCCGGTGCTGGCAAGCTGCATTGGGCTGTTTATGGGCTATAACCTCAATATCACCTATATGATTCAGACAGTGACGGCGCGCGGCGGCACCAGCGGCGACATGGGCGCTGTGTTTGCCATTGCCGCCGCGCTGGAGCTGCCCGCCATGACGCTGGCGGGGGCGGGGGGGCCCGGGCGGCGGGGCGGGGCCGCCCAGCCGCCATGACGCTGGCGGGCCGGCTGCTGCGCAGCCGAAGCGCGGGCACGCTGATGTTCTGTTCCGGGCTGGGGCTCACGGCCAAAAGCCTTGTCATTGCCCTTTCGGGCGGCCTTGCGGGGGTATATGCGGCCCAATTCCTGCAGCCGCTGGGCTATGCGCTGGTTATCCCCTGCACGGTGTATTATGCCAACCGTGCGTTTCCGCCGCACCGCAGGCTGGCCGGGCAGACGCTGATGGTGGCGGCCAGCACGCTGGGCACGGTGCTTTCGGCGGCGCTGGGCGGCGTTCTGATAGACGCGCTGGGCGTGCGCGCCATGCTGCTGTTTGCGGCGGCCATCTCGGCCGCAGGCACGCTGGGGCTGTTTTTCTTTGCCCGCGGCCGTGCAGAACCCCTGGAGGGCTAACCGTTTTTGGGGCACAAATGAAAACCGAAAGAATTTCTGAGTTTTTCAGAAAATCTTTCGGTTTTCTTTCGTTTTTTGGCGCGGCCTTTTTTCGTTTCCCTGTGTAAAATAGGGGGCAATGAAACAAGAGGGAGGCGGCCCGGCCATGGACCCTTGCGCGTTTAACGCCATGATGGAACAATACGAAAAGCTTGTATATACCGTGTGCCTGCGCCTTGTGCATGACGAGCACCTTGCGCAGGACCTCGCCCAGGAGACATTCCTCTCCGCCTGGGTGCACCGCGGCGACTGCCCGGCCGGCGCGCAGAAGGCCTGGCTGTGCCGCATTGCGGCCAACAAGGCGAAAGACCATTTGAAAAGCGCCTGGGCCCGCCGCACACAGCTGACGGATTTTGCCGCAGAAAGCGCAGCTCCCGCGGGCGCGGAAAGCCTTGCGGCGCAGGCAGAGCTGCGCCTTGCCTCGCGCGCTGCGCAGGAACAGATATGCGCCCTGCCCGAGCCATACCACACCGTCAGCGTGTTGTATTTTCTGCAGGGCTGCCCGGTGGAGGACATTGCCCGCACGCTGGGCCGCATGCCCAAAACCGTGCACACCCAGCTTTACCGCGCCAAGCTGAAGCTGCGCGCGCAGCTGGCCGCATGCTGACCTGACGCCCTGCCGCGCCGCGGGTTGCATACGGCCCCAAAAAAGGGTATCATAAAATGCGGCGCCGCAGGGCGCGGGCACGCCCGCGCCCTCTGTGCGCACAGCAGGCCGCGAAGGAGGGCACAACGCATGCAGGCACACATTCTGGTGGTGGAGGATGACGCCGAAATCCGCGAGGGCGTGGCCATCTATTTGAAAAACCAGGGCTACACCGTGCACAAGGCAGCCAATGGCAAAGAGGGGCTGGAGGTGCTGGAACAGCAGAACATCAGCCTTGCCATTGTGGACGTGATGATGCCCGTGATGGACGGCATCACCATGGTGCTGAAGCTGCGGGAAAAATACGATTTTCCGGTGATTATGCTTTCGGCCAAATCGGAAGATATTGACAAAATTACCGGCCTCAACATGGGCGCAGACGATTATGTGACAAAACCCTTTGTGCCCATGGAGCTTTTGGCCCGCGTGGCAAGCCACCTGCGCCGCTACCAGAGGTTTCTGGCCATGGCCGGCGGCCAGCAGGCACGGCAGGGCCCGCCGCGCTATTGTGTGGGCGGGCTGGAGCTTTGTGAAGAGACGGCCAGCGTCACGCTGGACGGCATGCCGGTAAAACTGACGCCGCTGGAATTCAAAATTCTGGCGCTGCTCATCAAAAACCCGGGGCATGTGTTCTCGGCGGACGAGATATACGAGCGCGTATGGAATGAGAAGGCGGTGAACACAGACACCATTATGGTGCATGTGCGCAATTTGCGCGAAAAGATCGAGCTGGATACCAAAAACCCGAAATATCTGAAGGTGGTGTGGGGTATTGGGTACAAAATTGAAGCTCTTTGACCCCGTGCGGCTGGCGGCGACGTTTGTGTGCGTCACCCTGCTTACCGCATTGCTGTGGACGGTGGGCACAGATTGGTCTGTGCGGCAGACACAGCGCTATTTTGACGAGCTGCAGCAAACCTATGGCAGCATGGCAGAGCCCGGCGCGGTGCTGAACTATGCGCAGCTGTATGGGGCGGAGGAAGACACCGCGGGCAATAGCGCAGCAGCCAGCGGGGGTGACGCAAGCTGGGGCGAGCAGCCTGCTTTTTACATTCCGCGCGAGGTTGAAATGTTCTGCCAGTTCTTTGCCCTGGCATCTCTGCTTGTTTTTTGCCTTGCGCTGGCCGCCGGGCTGCTGGGGGCGCTTTTCCGCCGCCTTGCGCTGGGGCGCGGCTTTTGGGGCAAGCTGCCGCTGGAATGGCATGTGTTCATGGGCTTTTGCGTGCTGGTGTGCTGCTGGGACGGCGCGGGCCATATTGTGTGGGCCGCACGCGACGGCACGTTTGCTGATGTGGCGCACACGCTGTTCTTTTTAGATGCAGGCGGCAGCATGCTGCTGGGAAAAGCTGTGGCGGCGGGGCTGCTGTGGCTGGGTGTGTTTTTCGTGTTCGAGGCGGGCGCGGCGCTGGGTGCGGGCCTGCGGGACGGCTTCTGGCGCTACCTGCGCTGCCGGTGCCTTCTGGTGCGCGTGCCGGCCGCTTTGTGGGGCACCTGCGGCGCGGCTGTGCGCCGCTTTGCCTCGGTGGACCTGCGGCGCCCGGTGGAGAACACGCTGTTCCGGCTGCTGCTTATCAATTTCCTTCTGGTGGCTTTGCTGTGCTCTGCCTGGTTTGCGGGCATTGCCGGGGCGCTGATTTACAGCTTTGTGCTGTTTTTCATTCTGCGCCGCTGGTTTGTGCGCCTGCAGAAAAATTACAACACCGTGCTGGCGCACACCCAGCATATGGCGCAGGGCAGCCTGGATGTGCCTTTGGAAGAGGACGTGGGCGTTTTGAACCCCCTGCGCGACGAACTGAACGCCGTGCAGGCCGGGTTTGCCCGCGCCGTGCGGGAGGAAGTGCGCAGCCAGAATATGAAGACAGAGCTTATCACCAATGTCTCGCACGATTTGAAAACGCCGCTTACGGCCATCATCACCTATGTGGACCTGTTGAAAGACGATTCGCTGGACGAGGCCACGCGCCGCGAGTATGTGGCCACGCTGGAGAAAAAGAGCCAGCGCCTGAAGCGGCTGATTGAAGACCTGTTTGAAATGAGCAAGGCGGCCTCCGGCAGTGTGACGCTGCACAAAGAGACGGTGGAGCTTGCCTCGCTGATGCGCCAGCTTCAGTTCGAGCTGGAGGATGCCATCGCCGCCTGCGGGGTGGATTTCCGCTGGAGCTTCCCGCCCGAAAAGCTGTATGCCGAGCTGGACGGCCAGAAAACATTCCGCATGCTGGAAAACCTGGTGGTAAACATCACAAAATATGCCCTGGCGGGCACACGGGCCTACCTTTCGCTGCAGCGCCAGGGGCAGCGCGCGGTTATCATGATGAAGAATGTCTCTTCTGCCGAGCTGGATTTCGACGCCGCCACCATCACCGAGCGCTTTGTGCGCGGCGACAGAAGCCGCAACACCGAGGGCAGCGGCCTTGGCCTTGCCATTGCCAAAAGCTTTGCCGAATTGCAGGGCGGCACCTTTGCCGTGGAGACGGACGGCGATTTGTTCAAGGCCACCGTCACCTTCCCGCTGTGCGCGGCGCCCGCACCGGTGCAGGAACCCCAGCCGGGGCCGGAAGGCCCGGCCCCGGAAGCTTTGCCGGCGGCAGAGGCGTAAAAGCGGGCACAAACATAAAACAAAAAGCCGGGGCTGGCCAGCCCCGGCTTTTTACGGTTCCTGTTCCGGTTTGCAGCATGGTGCAGCCCCGGCCTGTGCGGATGGCCGGAACTGTGCCGGAAGGCGGACGGCCTGCGGCACGGCGCCTGGGTTTGCCATCAGGCGCAGAATTTCCTGCCCTGCGCACCGGCCCAGTTCCTCCGTGGGCAGGAAGACAGAGGCAAAATACGGCGCCATCCGGCTTTGAAGCGGGGAATCCACATACCCCACCAGGGCCGCCTTGGTATGGTGCTGCATGCAGTAATAGGCGACATCGCAGGCCATTACGCCGTTAGAGACGATGATGGCAGTGCAGCCCAGCGCCAGCAGCTTTTCGCAGCACTGCGGGCTGCTTCCGCGCATGGAATCGCCCGTTTGAACAAAGCCATCTTCTACCGGCAGGGGGCCCTGCCGGTAGGCGACAAGGCGCTCTTTGGTGGAAGAAAGCCGCGCAATGCCCGAAATAAAGCCAATGCGGGCATGGCCCTGCGCGGCCAGGGCTTTTACCGCCTGCCCCAAAGCGGCTGCGCTGTCCACGCTGACGCTGCTGCCTGTGTGTTCGAACACGCGGTCTACCAGCACGGTGGGAAGCCCGGCCGGAAGCAGGGGCGCCACCTGTTCCCACTGCCCGGCCGTGCTGGCCAGCAGCAGGCCGTCTATTGTGCCGTTGCCGGCCCCCTGCAGATGGACGGCCTCGCGCGCAAAATCTTCTTTTGTGTTGGCAATCACCAGCCGGTAACCCGCGGCCACCAGCACGCTTTCCACCGCCTCGATGGCTGTGGCAAAAAAGCTGTTGGCAATATCGGGCACAATAAACAGCACCGTATGGTTCCGGCCTGTTTTCAAATTGCGCGCCATCTGGTTTGGAATATAGTTCAACTGGCGAATTGCCTTTTCCACCTGTTGCGTCACTTCTTCCGACACAAACCGGCTTCGGTTGATGACGTGGCTTACGGTGGCGGTTGAAACGCCCGCCAGGCGCGCCACATCGGCCATGCTGCTTTTTTTCACAATACCTGCCTTGCCCCCCGTTTTGCCGGGCAGGGCAAAGATGCGCGCCCTGCCATGTTCTATTTTTATTTTAGAGGCGAAGAAAAGAAAAAGCAAGCGTTTGCACTTGCAGTTAATCGATTAAACAACTTGCACAAAAGTGGGGGCACTTCTTTGGCGGTTTGTGGCATTGAAAAAACAAAGTTTGATGTGTTATTCTGTTAACAGCAGTTAATCGGTTGCGCAATGGTTTAACTGCAAGCAAAGAGAAGGGGAATCTATGGAGAAAAAAGGCATTTGTGCAGCGGGCGAGCTGCTGATAGATTTTACGCCGTGCGGCACGTCCTCGCAAGGGCAGCTGCTGTATGCACGCAACCCGGGCGGGGCGCCTGCCAATGTGCTGGCCATGGCGGCAAAGCTGGGCATCAAAGCGCGTTTGTGCGCTGTGGTGGGCAGCGATAACTTCGGCACATTTCTAATTGAAAGCATGCTGGCCGCGGGCATTGATACGCGCTTTATCAGCCGCACGGCCCGCGCCCGCACCACGTTGGCGTTTGTGGACCTGGACGAAAGAAACGACCGCAGCTTCACCTTTTACCGGAAGCCGGGTGCAGATATCCTTCTTACCGATGCGGGCATCCCCGATGAGGCAATGGAAGGATGCGGGGTATACCACTTCAGCGGGGTGTCGCTTACAGACGAACCCGCGCGCGGGGCTGTGCTGCGTGCAGCCCGGCGGGCGAAAGAAATGGGGCTTCTTGTCAGTTTTGACCCCAATTACCGCCCGTTTTTATGGCCGCAGGCTGCGCAGGCCAGGCAGGCGTTTGAAGAGGGGATGCGCTGTGCCGATATTATCAAGGTTTCCGAAGAGGAAGTAGCTTTTCTTCTGGGGCAGGAAAACGCCGCACAGGGCGCGGCGGAACTGGCAAAGCAGTATGACGCGCTGGTGCTGGCGTCATGCGGCGCGCGCGGCGCGCTGGCGGCCAACCCTTCCGGCCTGCTGGGCAGGGCCGAGGCCCTGCCGGTGACGGTGGCCGACACCACCGGCGCAGGCGATGCATTTCTGGGCACGATTTTGGCGGCGCTGGCGGGCAAAGAGCGCGCCGCGCTGCATTCCATGACGGAGCAGGAAGCTGTAGAGCTGCTTCATTTGGGCTGCATGGCGGGCAGCCTGACGGCTTCCAAGCTGGGCGCAATACCGGCGTTGCCGGAAAAAGAGGAGCTTCAATAAGTTCTGCCGGTAATATCGAAGCCGTCCGGCCTTGGCACACCGGGCCATGCGGCTGAGGGAGGGGTTACAAAACACAGGCCTGTTTTTTGTTTTCATTAAGCTTAAGTTGTAAGGAGGAACGGTTACATGGGTAAATTTACCAACAAAACAACGGACGGGGCAAAGCGGCTGTTTGCGCTGCTGGCCGTGCTGATTTTACTTTTCAGCGGCTTTGCACATGTGCTGGCAACCAATTTTGGGCGCGTAAAGATCGAGCAGATCAACATTGACGCGCGGGGCGCCCTGCTGGACGGGGAATTGTACTACCCTGTGGGAACGATGGACGAAGACAGCCTGCCAGCTGTTATTGTCACACACGGGGCCGGTTGCACCCACAAGGGCATGAACAGTTATGCCATGGAGCTGGCGCGCCGCGGGTTTGTTGTGTTTGCAGTAAGCGCCAACGGTTCGGGCATCAGCGAATTCCCTCAAAGGGATGAGATAGGGGCCGGCGAGCAGGATTACGACGCCCGCAACACGCCGGGCGGCCTGCATGACGCGCTGGAATTTGTGCGCACGCTGAAGTTTGTGGACCAGACCCGCATTGGCATGATGGGCCATTCGCAGGGCTCGCGCAGAACCTCTTATGCAGCGTCCATCGACGTGGGGTATTATACGCTGAACGATATTCTGATCAATGTGCTGTATGAAGAATTCGGGCAGAAGTTTACCGAAAGCGAAATTACGCAGGACGCCAGCACACTGGCAGAACAGCTGTTGAATGAAGACCAGCTGGCGCATTTTAACACCATCAAGGCGGAAAAGACCGAGCATTTCAACACAAGGCTGAAAGCCGCGCTGATTGTGGGCGGCGACGCGCCGCAGGTGTCGCCCATGCAAACCGTGACGGTAGGCGGGTTTGAAGTGCGCAGAAACGCACAGGTAAACCTTGGGCTTATCATTGGGGATTATGATTCCTACATCGGCTACCCTGCAGCGGAAACAACGCTGGAGGCCTGGCATTCGGCGGAAACTGTGGCAGATGAGACATGGTACAGCATTGATGACATAACCGCTTCTCATGAACAGCTGGGCGGCTATACGGAAATTAGCATTACAGACAACGAACAGCTGCGCCAGGCTGTGGAAGGGCGCTGTGCGAGGGTTGTCTGCTTCAACCCGGAGATGCATGCCACCAACCAGATTTCGGTACGGTCGGTTTCGGACGCGCTGAAATTTTTTGAACAGACACTGGCCTATAACAACGGTGAGCTGCTGGCGGGCGATGCCCAGCCCATCAGCACAGCGAATACAATTTTCTTTGGCCGCGAGGTGCTGAACGGGCTGGCAATGATCTGCATGGTGCTTATGCTGGTTCCGCTTGCGGTGATGATGATGCAGCTGAAACCGTTTGCACGCGAGAGTGCCACAGGGGATGTGGTGCAGGTTTCCTTTGATAAGAAGAAATATTGGGTGTTCGGCGTGCTGATGGTGGCGCTGAGCTTTGTTGCCATCCTGGTGACGAACCGGATATTCAACCCCTTTATGCCGTACTTCGAGGTACTGCCCCTGTTCTTCAACTGGTGGGTTATCTTTATGTATCTCGGCTTTATGGGCTTGCTTGCTGTTGTGCTTCTGGCGGTGTTTTACTGGCAGGATAAAAAAGCGGGGCGCAAGGTGTCGTTTGGCCTGAAAGTGCCCGGCAAAACAGTGGTGCGTGCACTGCTGCTGGCAGTGTGCCTGATTGCAGCAGCATACGTTTCCCTGGGCGTGATCCGTTACCTGTTCGGCGAAGACTTCCGCTTCTGGAACAATGTGTTTGGCGCCATGAAGGTGGAATACTGGTGGCTGGCGCTGAAGTTTGCGCTGGTGATTTTCCTGCCGCAGCTGGCGATTAACGTGCTGACGAATTACACGGTGCGTTCTGATATTCCCGAGTGGAAAGACACGCTGTTCACGGTGCTGTTCAGCACGGCGGGCGTGTGGCTGTGCTGCATGGTGAACGTCATTGTGCTGCACACCGGCGGCACGGCAATTTGCAACTGGAACTCGGCCTTTGCGCTGCCGCTGATGCTGCCGCTTACCACATATTTGTCCAGAAAGCTGTATAAGCTGACAGGCAATGTGTGGCTTGGGACAATCCTCATCACCCTGCTGGTAAGCTGGGGCACGGTTTCGTCCATGGGCTATAACACCTATATCGAGCAATCGGTGTGGAGCAACTTCTTCTACATCTGATGCCTGCCCAATGTGCCGGCGCGCGGGCAGTGCTGCGTCCCGGCGCGGGCTGGCAATTTTGAAGAAAAACAGGGCGCTTTTGCGCCCTGTTTTTTTATGTGATATTCGCCTATGTGATATTCGCCTCAATGGCGCTGCACAGAAACTGCGCGGCGCCCGCGCCTGCGGCGCTGTCATAATATGCGGTGAAGCGCTCGTCCTGCAAATACATCTGCGCAAGGCCCCTGTGCGCGGCCGCGGAATAGTGCGGCCATGTGAAGCACAGCCATTCTTTGTGAAGCTGCGCGGCCTGCAGCCCCAGGCTGCCGCCGGGCGCCGCGTTTTGGGCCACGGCCTCGCGCAGCAGGCCAAACAGCTTTTGCCCGGCGGCCTGCATTTGGGCAAACTGTTCTTCGCTCAGGCCCATCAGCCTGGCGTTTGCGGCCTCCACGGCCTCTTCGCCGTAGGCTTTGCGCGCCTCGGCGCCATACTGCGCCTCGTTTTTCTGCACAAGCGCCTGTTTGAAGCAGGCAAATTTTTCTGTGTCCTGCATGGAAATTCCTCCTTCCTCCTGCTCAATGGTTTTGTCCAGTGTGGAAAGAAGGCTGTTCAGCGCGTCTCGCCGGGCCAGAAGTGCTGCGCGGTGCGCGCGCAGGGCGGCCACGCGTGCCTCGCCGCGCAAAGCGGCCAAAGGGCGTATCTGCGCCAGCGGCATGCCCAACGCGCGGTAGAACAGGATGCTCTGCAGCGCATCCACC
>OBZS01000483.1_pt1 | contig 11576 bp, 15 predicted proteins | sample 1476981 | NCBI WGS metagenome assembly OBZS01 (sample SAMEA2580254, study PRJEB22360) | human gut metagenome | biome: human gut; feature: human-associated habitat; material: faeces | place: Denmark | collected 2008/2010 | reverse complement strand
CTGGACAACGAATGAAAGAATTTCCTCAAATTCAATAGCACAAGGCCCACGCTTCAGCGACGGGCCTTTTGTTATACACGCATCACAAAAAATAAGCCGGCGGGCGTAAAACGCAAATAAGCCGTGCGGGCGTAAAACGCAGGAGAAGAACATGGACGAAAAGAACATCACACAAGAACAGGCGCTGCACAGCAGCCCGCTGCACCTGCTGCCGCTCAGGAGAAAAAGCCGGAGCGCACGTTCACCCGGGAGGACGTGAATAAAATGATCGCCGCAGAGGTCGGCAAGGCCCTCCAGAAGCAGCAGGAGGCCGACAGGCTGGCGAACATGACCGAGGCCGAGCGCGTACAGCACGAGCATGATGAGGCCATCCGGCGGGCCGATGAAGCGGAGCAGGCGCTGAACGCCTACAAGCTGCAGGCCGAAGCATCCAAGCTGGCTAACGCCGCCGGGCTGCCCTTGGAATTTCTGGACACCATCGACTTCCGCACCGCCAAGGCCGAAACGGTGAAGGGGACTGTTGAAAATCTGGCGTCCGTGTTCAAAAAGGCGGTCGAGGCCGCTGTAAATGAGCGCCTGAAGCAGCCCGCGCCAAAGACCGTGGCCGCGCAGGTGCAGACCGAGCGCCAGCGGCTTGAAAAGCAGGCCGCTGACCTGAACGTGCCGCTGGTCCAGCGGGTGGCGGCGAAAAACAAACTTTTCAGCAACAAGAAGGAGGACTAAAAGATTATGGCAAACATTACGACCACGGGCACCGTTTGGAACCTGCCCAATTATGCGGGTGAGCTTTTCACAGCCGATGCTGTGAATACCCCTATCCTGTCGGCCATCGGCGGCCTGACCGATGGCGGCATGCAGACGGAGGACTTCGAGTTCCCGACCGACAGCCAGTACAATTTCCCCGAAGCGGCACAGCCTGCGATTACGGAGACCGCGTCGCTGACCGCACCCGCTCCCGTCGGCATCGTGCGCAGCCAGAATACCAACGTGACGCAGATTTTCCACGAATCCGTGGATATCAGCTACGTGAAGATGTCCAACGCCGGACGCATGAGCGGCCTGAACACTGCCGGGCAGGAAAACAATGTGCCCGACGAGAAAGACTTCCAGATTGCCAAGGCGCTGCAGAAGATTGCCCGCGACGTGGAGTACACCATCATCAACGGCGTATACGCCAAGGCTACCGCTGCGAACGTGGCCAACAAGACGCGCGGCCTGCTGGCGCTGTGCGCCGGCGACGGCGGCACAAACGTTGCGGCTGGAAACAAAGCTCTCACCAAGGCGCTGATGCAGCAGCTTTTCAAGGCCATGTATGATGCGGGCGCCGTCTTCAGCAACATGGTTTTGTGGACCGGCAGCACGCAGAAGCAGCTCATCACGGATATCTATTCCTATGCGCCGGCGGACCGCAACATCGGAGGCACCAACATCAAGCAGATTGAGACGGACTTCGGAAACATCGGTATTGCCCTGGACCGTTTCATGCCGCAGACGGCAGTGCTCGCCGTAGAGATGAGCGCCGTGCGCCCGGTGTTCCAGCCTGTGCCGGGTAAGGGCAATTTCTTCTATGAGGAGCTTGCAAAGACGGGCGCCAGCGAGAAAGGCCAGATCTTCGGCCAGTTCGGCCTGGACCATGGTCCTGCGTTCCTGCATGGCTCCATCACCGGCCTGACCTGATAGGAGGAAACGGATATGACGCCTGATGAAATCATGAAAATGGAAGGGATCGCGCCGGAGCTGCGCAAGGTTCTCGCGGAAATGGTTTCCGGCACCGCGTCGCTTGACGCTCGTGTAACCGCGCTGGAAGAAGCCGCGGCACCCGGCTCGTAAGGGAGGCTGATGCGCGATGAAGCCCGAAGAAAAGGAAATGCAGCTTGACATCATCCGACGCCAGTTGGGATTGTCCGAAGCGGGCGAGGAGCTTGGCGACCTGTTCGACGGGCTTCTCGCCTCCGCCCTGATGCACAGCAACCGTACCAGTACCCCGGATGCGCTGCTGAAGCTGGTGCGGGACGCTGTATGCGCAGCGTGGCGCCGCCGCGGCGACGAGGGCAGCACCGGCAGCACGGCGGGCGGCCAAAGCTATACCTACGAAGATATTGAGGCCACGCTGCACAAAAACATCGTGGCCGCAGGATTGCGGGTGCTGCGCTTATGAGGCTGGAAAACAACAGCACCGTGTGGGTGACGACGCCCCATACCGCGCGGATCCGAGCGCAGGAGGAGACCGTATACACCCGTCTGCGCGCGGTGGAGATCAATGTTCAGACTGACCGCTCCGAAGTCGATGTCCAGGCGTATGGCAAGACCGTGAACGAGCTTATAAAGCTGCGCAGCGAGACGCCGCCGGACATAGGCAAGGATGACCGCCTGTACCTGACGCGGCCTGCGGTACAGCGCACCGTCGAGATACACGGGGAAGCCCTGGAGGATTACGGGCAGGGAGAATACCGTGTAGAGGCCGTGCGCAGCGCGTTCATAGGCGGCATACATCCCAAAAACCCAACATTGATAGAGGCGGTGCGTGTGAAATGGTGACCTTCGATTTCAAACGTACAGGGCCAGGCTTGCAGCGTATTATCGACGGTTTGCCGGGAGCGGCGGGGCGCGGTGTGCGGCGAGCTTTGGACGACACGGCGAAGCTGGCCATCCGGCTGGCTCCCAATGTCGTCGGGAAGTGCATCAAGGTCGAGATGCTGAACAGCGAGACCGGAGAGATTGTCGGGCGCGTGTACACCGATACCGGCGTCACGAGCTTCGCGCCGTATGTGGAATTTGGAACAGGCGTCAAGGTGGACAATCAGGGCAATCCCGAGGCCATACGCCTCAAGCGTGCCAAGCAGATTCCATGGTTTATCCATGTAAGCATGGTGCCGCGCAGTTTCGCCAAATACGGATACCCGCTCGTTGTAGGGCGCGACGGGGCGCAATACTGGGTTGTAGACGGCATGAAGCCGCATCCGTATTTCCATCCGGCGGCGTTCAACCGCCGCGGGGACAACGTAGACGCCGTGAAGCAGGAGATCATCGCCCTTCTGACCGGAGGAGGTGGCGTGACGGATGAATGACCCGCTGCACACGTTGAATCAGGCGGAGCTTGCCGTGATGTTCTGGCGGGCAGTGGTGGATTCGGGCCTGTTCCCGGACGAAGAAAGCGTGATGCTGGAAAATCCCAGCACCCGCGCCGTATTTCCGTGCTGTACGCTTTCCGTGCCGCTGGCGCGCCCCCTGTATATGGGGAGAGCCTATGATATCTCTATCACGGTTGAGGTGTGGGCGGACAAGCAGCTTGACGCCGTGCGCCTGTTTGAACAGCTCCGCGCAGAGCTGGAAAAGCTGAACCTGCGGCAGACCGGGAACGTGCCCAGCCAGCAGGACGATATCACGGAAAAATGGCGCTTCGGCGGGTACTTTGAGGTCCGCTGGAACGCCATCGACAACACTTTTGAAAGAAACAACTGAACTGGAGGGATATACTTTGGCGAAATACAATGCAGAATTTACGCCTCCGTCCGCAACGATGCTGACCGAGCTTTACTATGCGGAGACGGACACCGTTGCACCTACGCAGGTGTTCGGCGTACAGGGCATCCCGGAGGTGGACACGCCCCCGGACGACATCACATACCGCACGCTGGAAAGCGACGTCGAGTACGGCGTCCCGGGCGTGAAGCCGTTCAGCGCCATCGAGGTGGAAATTCTCTACTACAAAGAGCAGTACACGGCGCTGAAAGCGCTGGAGGGGCAAAATCTGTTCTGGTATGTAAAGCTACCGGACAACACCGCCGGAAGCACGCCCGCGGCAAAATCGCTCGTAAAAAAATGGAAAGGCGATTTCCGCATCACTCTGTCAGCCCTGGAGCTGGACGACATGGTCAAATGCATGTTGAAGATTTACAAGGCTACAGCGCCTGAAGACCTGACGACCGGACTTCCCACCGGAGGCGGCGGCTGATTTTCGATGGACTACCTGACGGTAGTCCGCAGCATATGCTTATAACTGTATGCTGCGGAGTGCCGTTTCGGCCTGAAAATACACAACGATCTGGAGGAAATGTACATGCTTATCGCAACAAAAGAAAAAGAAGTGGAACTGAAACTGAAAACCCGCCTGATGCTGCTCCTGGAGGAACGGCTGCACATCGAGGACACGCAGCTATTTTGGCAGAAGGCCGCGCAGGCGGGAAACATCCGTGTCCTGACCACGGCGGTACTGATTCTTTCCGACGGTGCTCTGAAGAAGCTGGAGGATGCTGCGGACCTGCTGGACGCATATCTGGAGGAAAACAGCGAGGCGTCGGTGCAGGATTTGTACATTGACCTTTTGACGGAGATCAATGAACGCGGTTTTTTCGGCCGGAAGATGACGAAGGAGCGCCTGAAGGCATGGCTGGAGGAGCCGGCGCTGGAGTTGGGCGAGATCGTCAACCGCGCGGTGGACAAGGTAGCCGAGGGCATGGTGGCCTCCAAACTTGGCGCGCGGTAATTGATGCCAGCCGGGCGGCCGCCTATGCATGCGGTATATCCCCGCTGGAATTTGGGGAAATGACGCACAGGGAGATAGGCGAATACGTGCAGGCACAGAACGACCGGCAGGAAGAGGACTTCAAGAAACAGGCGATCCTGCTGGATGGCCTTTACCGGCAATGGATATCCACACAGCAGAAAAAACCGAGAGTGCTCAACCTGAAAGAACTGTATCCGAGCCTGTTTGGGAAAAAGGCTCCCAAGCACATGACACTGGAAGAGCGGCGCGCCGCCGAACTTGAAGCATGGACAAAATTTTTGATGGGATGACCCCGGCAGAATCTGCCGGGGTATTTCTGTATGTCGCCAGGGAGGTGAGGACACATGGCGGTAACCGTAGAAGAACTTGAGATCATCGTCAAGGCAAAGGCAGATGAAGCTCTTCCAATACTGGAAAAAGTGCAGGCAAAACTGAATGATATCATGAGGAAATCTTTGCCTGGGTTGCAGCAAGCCGCCGGTACAGCCGCCACAGTAACGGAAAAAGCGGTGAAGAATGTTGAAAAGCCTGTGAAAGAGGCCGTGGAGGCGCTGGATAAGGCTGCAACGAAAAATCGGAAAGTAAAAAAGAGCGCGGAAGATGCTGCACGGTCCCTTGAAAAAGAAAAGGAAAAAGTCATAGGGCTGGATGCAACACTCTCCGAAGCGGGGGATGGAGCCGGGGAAAAAATCACCGAATCCATGGAGCAGGCCGCCGGAGAAACCGAATCCATATTCGGAAAAATCCGGCGGGCGATCAGCTCTCTTTCAGAAAAGTCTCTGGACAAATTCAATCTTGAAGGACTGGATGAGGGCGAAGCTGAAAAAATTGATTTCCTGCGGAAGAATTTGGAGAACACTGAGACTGCCATCGAGCAGACGAAAGCTCGTATAGAGCAGCTTCGGCTTTCGATGCGTGGTCTCAACGAGGATAGTATTGAGGGAATGTCGCTGCAACAGCAGTTGACACGAGCCGAAAGCTCTCTGCTTTCGTTGGAACAACGCGCGGAAAGCACAAAGGCAAAATTGGACGACCTCACAGCCTCGCAGTTCTCAAGCTGGGGAGAAGTTGCGGCGCACACCGCGAAAAAAATGGCGAAAGGGCTTGCGCAAATCGCGCTTTCCATCCCCATAGCTGCGCTCAAAGGCGCGGTGAAGATATTCGGCAAGCTGTTTTCCATGGCGAAAAAAGGCATCTCTGCATTGGGCAAACTGGGCAAATCCATGCTGTCGTTCACGCTTCACACGAAAAAGGCAAACGGCGGCGTCCAGAGTTTTGGCGCCCGCCTGCGCAGCATCGTGTCCGGCGCCCTGATTTTTAACGGGATATCCGCAGCCCTGCGGAAAATGACGGAATACTTGAAAAGCGCCATTTTGAGCACGCAGCAGATGCGCGGCGCCATGAGCAATCTGAAGGGGGCGGCGTCTGTCGCGGCGGCGCCCATTATACAAACCCTCACACCCGCACTGTCGGCGCTGGCCAACGCGGCAGCAACGGTGTTTTCCTACATCGCAAAGCTTATCAGCCTGCTGACAGGGAAGAGCATCAGCAGCATGAAATCCGCGGCAAAATCCATGCACAGCTACGGCAGCGCGGCAGGGAGCGCGGCCAAGGACGTAAAGGACCTGCAAAAGGCCAATAACACACTCGGCTTTGACGAATTGAACGTGATCGACACGGGCAAGGAGGACGACGCTTCAAGCGGCGGTGGCGGCGGCGCAGATGAAATACTTCCAAACTTTGATTTTGAGGGAAAATCCACACTGCTCGATCAGGTGCTCGATGCCATAAAGGGCGGAGACTGGGAAGGGGCCGGGGCTATTCTCGCCGAGAAAGCCAACAGCATTCTGAATTGTTTCGACGCCAACGGCTGGGGGAAAAGGTTCGGAAAGAAACTGCAGAACGGCATCTCTTTCGCGTATGGGCTTATCACCACGTTCGACTGGAACAGCCTGGGCGCGAAACTGGCCGGGCTTGTCAACGGTACGCTGAGCCAAGTCGACGGCGCACAGGTCGGCGCGCTCCTCGTTTCAAAATTCACGATTGCCATCCGCACGCTGGGCACTTTTCTGGCCGAGCTGGACTGGGCGCAGGTGGGACAGGTCCTGAGCGACGGAATCATCGGCGCATGCAACGCGCTTGTCGATGCGATTCACAGCGTAGACTGGAAGTCCATAGGAACCGGCATAAAAGATATGCTGTGCAATATCGACTGGCCGGGTGTGTTTTACGCGGTGGGTTCTGTGATCGGCGCGGGATTCGGCGCACTGTGGGGAGTTATCCAGGGCGCGTTTTCGGATTTGTGGAGCTGGATCAAAGAGCAGTTTTTTGCGGGCTTCGACCAATTCGTGACCGGCGAAGGAAACCCGGAAGAGCTTGGTGTTCAGCTCATCACCGGCCTGCTCAATGGCATCTGGAGCGTTATAAAAGGCATCTGGGACTGGATATACAAAAACATCTTCAAGCCGATTGGGGACGGAATCGCAGACGCCTTCGACATGCATAGCCCAAGCCGTGTGGCCGAAGGCTGGGGCAGAAATATCATGCTCGGCATGTTGAACGGTATAACAGCTATCTGGACGAAAATCACGGCATGGCTGGACGATATCAAAAACGGTTTTATCTCTGTATGGGAAGGTATCAAAAACGCTTTGCGGCCCATTATCAACGGCATCATCGGGTTTATGAACGGGATGATTTCCGGTGTCGTGAGCGGGATGAACGCAGTGATAGACGTTCTCAACCACCTGAATGTGCATATCCCGGACTGGGTTCCGCTGTTCGGCGGGAAGAGCATCGGATTTTCCATTACTCCCATTACCGCGCCACAGATTCCATTGCTGGCTACTGGTGCAGTACTGAAGGAACCGACACTCTTCGCGGGCGGCGAATATCCGGGTGCGAACAACAACCCGGAGATCGTCGCACCGGAAAGCCGGATGAAACAGGCTTTTCTGGAAGCGCTGGGTTCCGCGAACGCAGCAGGTTTTGGCGGGGATATCGTCGTGAACGTCACCGAAGATATAGACGGAGAAGTGCTTTATCGCAACCAGCACCGCATCAAAATGAACCGTGGCGCGTCTGTGGGCGGCGTATTCGCAGAAGCATACTAGGAAAGAGGCGATTGACAAGATGGAAGAAAAAAGAGGGTATATCTATCTTGGCTCATCACCAACGACGGATCGTGAGAATTATGCGATCATGGTGCCTTACCCGGATGAGGGCAAGGCACCTTTTGAAACCTCACGCATGGTGGACAGTGCTCGCAATGCAAACGGTGAGGTAGTGGGCCGGATGGTCGGTCGCAGCGTCCACAAGCAAAGTCTGGCCTGGTCCGTCATGCCGGCAGAAAAATGGTGGGAAATGAACCGCTGGTTTGATGATGGGCATTTTACTTTCTATTGCCACTACTTCAACCACAACTTTGGCCGCTGGGAAACGCGGCTTTTTTATTTGGGCGACGTGAAAACAAATCCTTTTGTGGTGAGCAAGGAAACGGGTGAACCGCGATTTTACCGCGACGCGTCGTTCAACGTCATTGACTGCGGGGTGGTGTGATTGCAAAAGACATCATCGTTGTACCAGGCGGCGGTGCAGGAGCAGATCGCGCCGCAGGGATACATCCGCATCACCTTCGGTCTGACGGACACCGACGCGGCCGCGACCTGCGCGCCGCCGGAAACGGCGCCAGGCACATTCTACTCGCGCCCAGACACGATGCTGCTGGAGGACGGCACGCCGCGTGCAACCTACGCCACCTTTGAGCCGGGGCGCATGCGGGCTGATGGTTCGCAGCTGATTCCGCCCAAGCCCGGATCCGCCGACCTGCGGCCCGAGGGGTTCGTGTCTGCGGCGCTTTGCGGCGCGGACGGCGCTTTTGCTGCGGAGGACGTTCCGGGCATTGTGCTGACGTTTTCCAAAATGCACACCGTGCCCGGTTTAACATTCACATTTGACCCGACCTGCGGGGACTGGCCCGAGGAAATGCACCTGACGGCCAGCCGGGAGGGAGCCGTATTTTTCACGGCGGATTACACGCCGGACGCGGCCGTATACACCACGCCCGACGCCATCGAGCGCTTTGACGCGCTGGCGTTCACATTCCCGCGCATGACAAGGCCGTACCGCCGCATGCGGCTGCAGCAGCTGATGTTCGGCTTCGGTCTTGTGTTTGACAACAAGCTGGTACAGAATGCAACGCACAAACTGGATGTGGACCCCATTTCCCGCCGCCTGCCCACAAGTTCGTTTGATTTTACGATCGTCAACATCAACACGCTGACGGGCACAGGCGGTCAATATCTCTACGACCCGGACAACGCCTCCGGCATCTACAAGTACATCTCCGAACAAAACCCGGTGAAGGTGGAGTACGGCCAGTACCTTGCCGGGGGCATGACGTGGAAAGACGTTGCGGCGAACACTTGGGCGGAGCTGGAACTGAACGGCTGGCGCGAAGTGTACGAGGGCGGTGTGACGGAATGGGTGCCCGGCGGGCGGTACTACCTGACGGGACAGCCCACGGTGGACGGGCTATCGGCCAGCTTTAAGGCGCAGGACGCTTTGAGCGGGCTGGAGGCTGGACGGCACTTACTACAAAGGGGTGTATGCTCCGGCCGGGCGCACCTTGTGCCGGCTTGCGCTGGATGTACTGGAGGACAGCGGCCTTGCGCCGTTCAGCGGCACCGCGCCGCCCTGGAAACTGTGGGAAGGGCTTGCAGACTTTATGACCGCCGCTCCCCTGCCTGTGAAAAAGCACAAGGAACTGCTGCAGCTCATCGCCCACGCGGCGTGCTGCGTGCTGTACACCGACCGGGAAGGGTATATTCGCATTGAGCCAGCCAACGACGTGCAGGACAATTTTAAATTGGATTTCCACACGATGCTGGCACGTCCCAAGGTGAGCCAGATCCCCACGCTATGGGCCGTGGAGTGCCCGGCGTATACTTACGCGCCAGAGGCAGCAGCCAGCGAGCTACACAAGGAAAGCTATACCGTAAACGGAACGCTGGAACTGCATCTGACCTTTTCACAGGCGGCGGACGTATCCGTTGCCGTTTCAGGGGCTACGGTGGCCGCTAAGGCTGTTTTTGCGGGCGCAGTGGATTTGACCCTTACCGGGAGCGGTGAGGCTGTTGTGACGGTTACAGGGCGCAAGCTGGAAAGCAGCGCCCGTACCGTTACGGCGCCCGTGGAAAGCCCGGACGAAAACGGCAGTGTGGAGGCGCTGGACAACCCCCTCGTCACCGACGCCGTGCACGCGCTGGCGGTGGCCGAATGGGTGCGTGACTGGCTGTTGCTGCGCAATACCTATGAATTTGAGTACCGGGGCAGCCCGGAGCTGGACCCCGGGGACCTGATCTGGCTGGAAAGCCAGTTCGCTCCATTTGCCGCGCCCGCACGGGTGCTCAAAAATGAATTGACGTTCAGCGGCGGATTGAAAGGAAAAATGATCGCCAAAAGGATGGTGGACGAAGAATGAGACGCAGCAAATTCTACAACATGCGCCTTCCGGAGCGCGGCGCACGGGAGGGCGAGGCAAACGATGCGGCGGATATCGAGGATCTGACCTATGATCTTGAAATAATCGACAAAGAAATGGAGCGCCAGCGTCTGGAAGATGTGCGGATGGAAAAGGAAAAAGCCACAAAGCTGGAATTGTCGCAGCATAAATCCGCCGCCGTGCTGGACCACCCGGATAACAGTGTCACGGACGCAAAGCTCGGACAGCGCACGGTACTGACGACCAGCGGCCCGTTGCAAACGCTGCTGACGGCCATCGGCAACGCAATCAAGGCCATCAGCGGTGCGGACACATGGAATGGCACGCCCGCCACCACGCTGACGGCGGCAAGGGCACATATGGACAGCAAGAGTAATCCGCACGGTGTGACAAAGACACAGGTTGGGCTTGGAAATGCGGACAATACCAGCGATGCAAACAAACCCGTAAGCACCGCACAGGCCGCAGCCATCAAAGTGGTGCAGGATGACGTGAATGCGCACAAGAGCGATACATCAAATCCACATGCTGTTACCAAGGCACAGGTTGGGCTTGGCAGTGTGCCGAATGTTCCCACGAACGACCAGACGCCCACCTATACCGCCGCATCTGCGCCGGCGGCTCTGGCCAGTGGTGAAAAGCTCTCTGTGGCCTTTGGAAAGCTGGCCGCATCGGTGTCGGCGCTCATCGCACATCTGGCGGACGGTGTGAAGCATATCACCGCCGCCGAACGCACGAAATGGAACGGGGCTGTTGACGCCCAGCACAGCCATATCAATAAGGCTTTGCTGGATACCTACACGCAAACCGAGGCGAACCTTGCGGCGGCGGTAACAGCCAAACACAGCCATTCCAATAAAAATGCGCTGGACGGCATTACAGCGGCGATGGTGACTACCTGGAACACGGTGAGCAGCAAGCTGCCACTGGCGGGCGGCACGTTGACGGGTTTTCTTACGCTACATGCAGCGCCTACAGCCAACATGCACGCGGCTACAAAAAAGTATGTGGATGACAAAATGGCGGCTTCCGGCAGCGGCGACATGCTGAAGAGCGTATATGACACCAACGAGGACGGCGTAGTGGATAAAGCTGAGACTGTTCCATGGTCGGGCGTGACGGGAAAACCATCGACATTCCCGCCGTCAACGCACACACATACAAAAAACCAGATCACGGATTTTCCCGCGTCTTTGAAGAATCCCAACGCGCTGACCATCAGCCTGAACGGAACCAGCCAGGGCGCCTATGACGGAAGCGCGGCAAAATCCATCAATATTACTGCGGCCGGCGTGGGGGCTTTGCCGAGCGAGGGGACAGCCGCAGACGCAAACAAACTGGGTGGACATTCTCCCCAATGGTGGATGCCAACGGGCATGGTTGTGCCATATGCAGGCGCTGCCGCTCCTGATGGCTGGCTGCTTTGCCAAGGGCAAGCGGTCTCCCGCACCACCTATGCACAGCTCTTTTCTGTTATCGGTACAACCTACGGTTCCGGTGACGGATCTACCACTTTCAACCTCCCCGACATGCGCGGTCGTGTGGCGGTAGGTTCCGATGCTAATT
>OBZS01000480.1_pt1 | contig 11756 bp, 10 predicted proteins | sample 1476981 | NCBI WGS metagenome assembly OBZS01 (sample SAMEA2580254, study PRJEB22360) | human gut metagenome | biome: human gut; feature: human-associated habitat; material: faeces | place: Denmark | collected 2008/2010 | reverse complement strand
GGGACCGCCGATGAGAAAGGTGAGCTCACTGTAACCGTTGAGGGCAAGGTTCTCAAAGGAGCCGGCCAAATCCTCCGACGATACGAGACTTCCCGCCACGTCGAGAACGAAGAGGTACGAGCCGCTGTGCACGTACTTCAGGAGTTGTTCCCCTTCTTTCTCGAGAACCTGCCGCTTCTGTCCTTCCGACGGTCTGTCGGGCATCCGCACTTCGGTGATCTCCGTGATTTCCACCTGTCCGTACGGTTTCAGGCGCTTGACGTATTCGGCAATGGCGGCGGTCAAATAAGCTTCTTTTATTTTCCCGCTGCCGATGATGTGGTATTTCATCAGTTATCGCCGTCCATTTGGGGCGACAGTTCCTGGAGCATGATCTTCGCCGTATGCTCGGAACCGTCCCGTATATATGTAATGGTTACCGTATCGCCGACACGATACGATTCGACGATTTTCTGCAGGGACAGGTAGTCTTCAATGACCTTGTCGTCAATTTTCGTAAGAATATCGCCGTGTCGGATGCCCGAGCCGTCCAAGGGACCGCCGACAACAATGCGATAAACGTATACGCCGCCGCCGTCAAAATCCATGCCGAAACGGGCGGCCATCTTTTTATCCAGGCCGTAAAGGCCCAGGTAGGGGCGAACGACGCGACCGTTTTTAATAAGGTCTTCTAAAATAGGACGGGCCGTATTGATAGGAATGGCAAACCCCAGGCCTTCTACACCTTCTTTGGAAATTTTGGCACTGTTAATACCGATGACCTCACCGTCCGCATCGACGAGGGCACCGCCGGAGTTTCCCGGGTTGATAGCCGCATCGGTCTGAATCAGTTCCATCGACTGCCCTTCGCCGGCGATCGTTCTGTTCAACGAGCTGATGACTCCGGCCGTAACGGTCCCCTGAAACTCGAGTCCCAGCGGATTTCCGATGGCAATGGCCGGTTCTCCGACCTGCAGGCTGTCGCTGTCGCCGAAATCGGCGACCGCAATATCGGACAAGTTTATTTTGACTACGGCCAAGTCGGTGCGCGCATCCGTACCGACGACCGTGCCGTCCGCGGTCCGCCCGTCCGCCAAGGAGACGATGACCGTCTTGTTATTGCCGACTACGTGATTATTCGTAGCGATATAGCCGTCCTTATCAAAAATAATGCCTGAGCCCACGCCTTCGCCGACAAGGACTTTGCGGTTGAAAATGTCGCGGTTATAGACTTTGGTCGTAATACCGACGACGGCGGGACTTACCTTTTTAACGGCCTGTACAACCGCCGTGTTGCGGGCTCCCGATAAAGTCGACGCCTTTCCGTCCGGCGTCTGCAGTTGCTGCGTGCCGGAATACACATTTTTAGCACCGAAATTATCATGTACATAATAGCCGCCGAAAGCGCCTACACCTGCCAAAACCACAGCCGCAACAAAAGCAGCAACATATTTACGAGACATGGTTCTCCCCCTTTTCGTCGAATCGAACGGCGCTCTGCCGGCATGCCAAACGCACGAGTACATCCCGGCCGAGGCTCTTGCCGCTCCGTCCGAACACATCCTTCATAGTCTTTATAATCTGCGCCGGCTCGTTGTTCTTCTCACTCCGATGCGCTAAAAACACTTTCATCATTTTCTTTTGCGGCAAGTCGGACAAAAGCTCCGCCGCGGCCCGATTGGATAAATGGCCCCGGTGTCCGAGAATGCGTTGCTGCAAGTGATACGGATACGGCCCGCTGCGAACCATGCTCTCATCATGGTTCGCTTCCAAAATAAGTATATCCGCATGAGCTGCAGCTCCTTCAACGGCAGGGGTAACCGTGCCCAAATCCGTGGCATATGTAATCTTCGTATCGCCGTAATAGACGGCATACCCGACGGGCCGCGCCGCATCATGCGGAATTTCAAAGGGAACGACACGGACTGCGCCGACACCTACCCGTTTTGTCAGCGGTACAAACCGATTGTCCCCGGCAGCCGCGTATTTTCCTATGGCCCGCCACGTTTCTTCCGTCGTGTAAACGGGCATATCCGTATGCTTCAATAAGACAGGCAGCCCCTTTATATGATCCATATGTTCATGTGTAATAAAAAGGGCATCAATATCATTTATACTGCAGTTTCTCTCGGCCAACCCCTGTACAATGCGGCTGTAGCTGATGCCTGCATCGATGAGGATCTTCGTTTTGCCGCAGCGGATATAGGTTGCATTACCGTTGCTGCTGCTGGCGAGAACACTGACCGTACAGGCGCCGCAGGTATCACCGGCAGCGGCGACAAGTATTTCCCCGATCGTCGCGACGTCCTCTGCAGCATCTTGCTCCGCCGCCTCACGTACTTGCCGCCGCTGCCGAATGGAACGGGCATAGGCATCCAACGTTGCATCACACTCGTTCATGTGCTTCTCCTTCGACGATGGCAATGCCGGCGCTGGCGCCGATGCGATCGGCACCGGCCGTAATCATGACGCGGGCCGTCTTATAATCGCGAATGCCGCCGGACGCTTTGATCATGGCGTTCAGACCGACGACTTTCTTCATCAGTTTAATATCGTCCGCTGTCGCACCGCCCGGCCCGAATCCCGTAGATGTCTTGACAAAACGGGCTCCCGCCTTGACGGCAACGCGGCACGCTTCCTCTTTTTCCGCATCTGTCAAGAGGCCCGTCTCCAAGATGACTTTGACGATTTTCCCCTTTGCCGCCTGAACGACACCGCTTATATCGTTTTCCACATAACCCCAGTTGCCGGCCTTTACTTGCCCCACGGCAATGACCATATCTACTTCATCGGCGCCTTTTTCCACGGCAAAGGCCGTCTCCGCCGCCTTTACGGCCGTCGCGGCTGCGCCGAGCGGAAACCCTATGACCGAAACGACACGAATATACGAACCCGAAAGTTCCCGTTTGGCCAATTCTACATATGCCGAGTTGACGCAAACCGAAGCGAAACGATACTGCCGTGCTTCGGCGCAAAGCTTTACGATATCCGCCGGCATGGCGTCAGGCCGCAAGTTCGTGTGATCGATATACGATTCAATCGTCATAATTACTCCCCTTTTTTGTACACCGAAAAATACTCTTCCCTATTATACTATAAAAAAGCGGCAAGCGAAGTTTTTATCTTATGCAGGCTCTTTAATAGTATACGTAAATGCCGCTCCGACGGCGGCACAAATCCACAGTACTTGGAGTGCCGTCGGAATGCCCCAAAGGTCGGCGGTCCAGCCGACAAAGGGAGCAAACATACCGCCGACGGTAACGCTGAGGCCCAAGGTAACACCCGACGCAAAACCGACGTTCTTGCCGAGAAAGGTCTGTCCGAGTACGACAATGGCACTGTATGGTGAGAAAAGCGTCAATCCCACCGGAATAATAAGAAGCGTCGCCCAAATGATATTCGTGCTGTTGACAAAGAAAAACATAGCCGGCACCATAAGCGTAATAGCCAATCTCATGACGCGGACAAAGCCGACGCGGTCCGATATGAGCCCGCCGATATAGGTACCCACAATGCCGACCGCAAAGAGAAGGGATAAAGCCAGACTCCCCTGCGTCGGCGATGCGCCCAGTACTTGAATCCAAAACAGCGGAATAAAGGCGTTGCAAATAGCAAAGCCTATGGAACGGGCAAAAATAACCGCCGTCAGCCGGCCGAAAGCCGGCCAGTCGTTGCTGCGCGTTTCTGCTATGTGCAGACGCGCTTCTTCCCGATTCGTGGCGGCAACCTGTTTCAATACGCTCGGCATCCGCCCGTAGAGAACGGACGCAATCAATATATTGACAATGCCTAAAACGACAAGACCGCGGATATCAAAAGCATAAGCGCAGAGTCCCGCTATGATCGGGCCGACTGCAAAGCCCGTACTGCCGCCGACGGAGAACATTCCCAAAGCGCGTCCCTTCTGTTCGACCGCAATTTTATTAACCATGCGTGCCCCTTCGGGATGATAAATGGAGGAGCCGAGACCGCTGATCATGGAGCAGAGAAAGATGAGCCAATAATTCGTTGTAAAAGCGAGCATACTTAAAGATATACCGCTTAATACGGGACCGAAAGGAACGAACCACGGTTTCGACACTTTATCGGAATAGTAGCCGAACACGGGCTGCGATACGGAGGCAATCAACACATTACCGAGAAGCAGAATCGTCGCATCCCGATAGGATAAATGGCAAACCGAAATAAAATAAGGCAAGAGTGCCGGTATAGCGCTTTGTGCCCAGTCCACGGAAAAATGTCCCAACGCAAACATATATACATGCGGATCCATTCGTTTCATTGATATATGCGCATCCTCTCTGTCAATCAGCAAATTCAATATTTATTATACGCTTACTGCGCGGCCGGCGGTGTTACTCTTGATGATTACGTATAATAATGGTCAAACCGTTGCATTTTCCACACAAGGTATACAAAAAAGAGACCCCTCACAGGTCTCTTCTCATTTTATGGCGGAGAGTCAGGGATTTGAACCCTGGGTACGGAGTTCACCGCACACATGATTTCCAATCATGCTCCTTAAGCCGCTCGGACAACTCTCCAGATAATCCATTTCGTTTTTCCATGCCTCGGGATGACATACAAAATGAATATGGTCGGGGCGACAGGATTCGAACCTGCGGCCTCTTAGTCCCGAACCAAGCGCGCTACCAAACTGCGCCACGCCCCGTTACCTGACTTATATATAGTATCAACTTTCCTATACCTTGTCAAGCCGTTTATACGGGCATATATCGCGGTTTTCCGCCCTTTATTCCCTCTTTGTCCCCATATATTTCCAGACAATTCCGCCTATGAGCGTAAGCACGGTCAAACCGATTTTAATATACAGCTCCGCGTCCCGTGTCAGTCCTAGGTAAGCGTCGCTCCCGACCATGGACCCGGCAGCCCAGCCGAGAATAAGACCGCCCAGGTAGATGAGGGCCGGAAACTTGTGCATAATTTTTATGACCATCGTGCTGCCGAAGATAATAATAGGCACGGAAACAACCATGCCGAAGATCAATAATCCCAAGTGTCCGCCCGTAGCACCGACAATCCCCAATACATTATCCAAACTCATGAGCGCATCGGCAATAATAATCGTCTTTACGGCGCCGGAAAGCGATTCCTGAGCCGTCACGTGCGCTTCTTCCCCTTCCCGCTTACCGATAAGTTTCATGCCGATAAAGACGAGAAGCAGCCCGCCGACTGTCTTCAAGTAGGGAGTTTGCAGTAATATGACAACGGCGGCCAGCCATGATAAAGCGTAAAAGAATGGCTCCGGCCGTGCCGTAGAGGATCGCCTTCCTGCGCAAATCATGAGGCAAATTTTTGGCGGCCATGCCGATAATGATAGAATTGTCGCCGCCTAAAGCCAAATCCAGGAGGATAACCTGCGTAATGACCCATATATCCCGAATTAATTCCGAATCCATATGACACCTCTCCCATTCGTACAGTTGCTTATTATACCACAGGGACAAAAATAGAGGAACCTGCGCGGCTCCTCTATTTCTGCAAGCTTTGTATGTTTTTTATTTTACGATAACCGAGACGCCGTCGGGAATAACCGTAACTTTCGGATCCGTAATACCTTTCTTTGCCAAGTATTCTTTAGCCAGTTTGAAGGCTTCGTCGATATCCTCGGCGTACGTCAGGTGCATAGCTTCCACCATTTCACGCGGCGCCTGCGTAACCATAATAATATGGAAATGGAGCATGAGGCGCAGAAGAATTTGCGATTCCCATTGGTCAAAAATTGTCTCGTTCCGGTCGCGCGCCAGAATTTCGTCCATTGCTTTCTGTAAGTCCGTGGCATCCCTCAAGGTGTTGAAGAAGTCATCGCCGCCGTGGCCGTCGTTGCAGGCCGTGCAGTCGATAATGACGCCGCCCTCTTTACAAGTTGCTTCAGCGGTGGTCATGCCTTTAACGGACTGGTAAATATTTTGGTCGAGCGGATAACCGCCGTTTGTCGTAACAACGATGTCTGCAGGAACGGGTTTTACACCGGCCAAGGACATTTCAAATTCAACGCCCTTGTAATGGGCTTCTTCACGGTCGCCTGCAAAAGCGGCAATAACCTTCTTATCCGCATCAATTACGACATTGCAAATAAAGGCGAGTTTGGCAACCTTTGCGGCATAGAGCATATCGCGATGAATCGGATTGCCGTCGAGGACACCCGTACGCGCGTAGGGACTGTTAATAAATTCGGAGCAATGGTTGGCAAGAACCGTAATCTTACTGGCAACACCGGGGAGAACCGACTTTCTGCCGCCGGACATACCTGCAAAGAAGTGAGGCTCAATAAACCCTTCCGCAACGAGCAAATCCGTATTGATTGCCCATTTGTTGAGCAAACATTCGCCGCCCGACGGCAGGGTGCCGATGCTGATCATATCCTCGTCGACACGGCTCCGGTGAATAACAATGTGTTCTTTCGCAACGATTTCTTCACCGTATTTGGCAACCAGTTCATCATGAGTTGTCGGCCGATGCATACCGGTCGATACGAGGATCGTAATCTCAATATCCGGGTTCCCCTTGCGCAGTTCTGCCAAGAGCTGCGGCATAATAACGTGGCTGGGCACGGGACGCGTATGGTCGCTGGAAATAATGGTACATGTCTTCTTTCCTTTTGCCAACTCGCTCAGTTTTTGTGAGCCGATAGGATTCGCCAGCGCGTCGGCTACGAGATCCGCTTCCGATTTGGGCGCCTTGTATTCGTGAGCACGCGATACGAGAACACCTGCGACCTGTTCATCAGGTAGTTCAAACGTAATTTTTTCCTTCGCAAAAGGGAGTTCAAATTTCTTCATGTCCTGCACATCCTTTCACTTAATATAATAATGATATATCTTTTATTCATAGCCTTGTGTAAAAGAAGGGACAAGGGACAGGCAATGTGCCTACCCTTGCCCCTTTGTGCATCAAGGTTTTATTGCTTATTGAACAGGAATTTCATCGCTTACGTCAACGACCTTGCCCGGGTTCATGATATTTTTCGGGTCGAGTGCTTTCTTGACAGAACGCATGAGGCCCATTTCAACGGGATCCATATATTCCTTCATCAGTTTAGCACGCTTATAGCCGATACCGTGTTCACCGGAGAGCCGGCCGCCCTTTTCGTAAACGAGGGCATAAATTTCTTTCTGAATCTTCGGCAGCATTTCTTCCCATTCTTCCTGTGTACGATCATCTTTCAGGATGTCGATATGAACGTTGCCGTCACCGCAATGGCCTGCGCAGTGCATTGCAACGTCATATTTTTCAGCAAGGCGGGAAATCTGCTGTACTGCTTCAGGAATTTCCGTCATCGGCACAACGATGTCTTCCATAGAGAATACGAGGCTTCTCTGACGATCCGCTTCCAAGTATGCCTTACGGGACTTCCAAATCTTGTCCTTATCGGCTACCAGTACGTCGAGAGCACCGTTTTCCCGAGCCAGTTCGTCAATAACCATGCACTGATCGTCCAGTACGTCTTCGCTGTCGCCGGCGATCTGGATGATGATGTAGTTGCCTACGTCGGAGTGCTGTAACTTTTCATTGAGGAATACTTCAACCTGTTTGATGGAAGCATTGTCCATGAATTCAACGCACACAGGCGTGATACCTGCATTCATAACCTTCGGTGTCAAGGCAATAGCCGCATCAAGATTGTCGAATACGGCGAGAAGGTCCATTTCATATTTCGGCAATGCAACAAGTTTCAAGTATACTTTCGTAATAATGCCGAGCGTGCCTTCAGAGCCGATATACAAATGCATAAGCATATAACCCGTAGCATTCTTACGGAATTTGCCGCCCAATTGAACGACTTCACCGGACGGGGTAACAACTTCAATACCCATAACCTGATCACGGGTTACACCGTATTTAACTGCACGGTTGCCGCCGGCATTGGTAGCTACGTTGCCGCCGATAAAGCAGGAATCCCCGCTGCAGGGGTCGCCGGCATAAAAGAGGCCTTCTTTATTAACGGCTTCCTGAAGGACTGCCGTCGTAATGCCCGGTTCGGCAACGACAACCATGTTCGCCTTGTCGATTTCAATAATTTTGTTCATCCGTTCGATGGAGATGATAACGCCGCCGAAAATGGCGACCGCACCGGCTGCAAGTCCCGTACCGGCTGCACGGGGAATCATAACGATATCGTTGTCATAGCAGAGCTTTACGACCTTGGAAACTTCTTCTGTCGTCGCCGGTAAAACAACTACCTGTGCTTCTTTCATATAATGGGGGTCCGTTACTTCGTCATGGCTGTACGGATCAAGTTTGTCTTTGTCCGTATACACGTATTTTTCGCCGACGATTTTCTTTAATTCTTCAATAAGTTCCGGTGTAACCAAACCTTTTGCCATTCTCTTTACCTCCAATAACAATTTAAATTAATAAATGTATCTCACTCTGTCACAATCGGCGCAGAGGATAAACCGAATAAAATATCCATGCAATACATTCATAAATGCAGTCACGAAAAGGGAATCTCCGTAGCTTCTTTCTTGCACTTACGGCATTATTATACCGTTTAAGTATAAATAAGTAAATTGCCTGTTTGTATTCATTATATAACTATTTCACCGTTTTACCCCCTATGCAATGACCTTTTATCATATTTGCATACGTACTTATTTATATCTGCATTTTATTTCTTACTGCCCCAGCTTCCGATTTCTTTCGGCGGCCGTCTGTACGGCATGTATAATGGCAGCACGAAAGCGATACTCTTCCAACGTATGCACTGCCGCAATTGTCGTACCGCCGGGAGAGCATACGTTATCCTTCAATTTTCCCGGATGAATCCCCGTTTCCAAAACGGTTTTCGCCGCTCCCATAACGGCTTGGGCCGCAAAGGTATACGCCTTATCCCGCGGCATACCTTCCAGGACGGCTCCGTCGGCTAAGGCTTCAATAAACATGTATACGTAGGCAGGACTGCTGCCGCTTATACCGATAACAGCATCAATAAGGGCTTCATCGACAACTTCGGCGCGGCCGAAGCAGCGAAATACGCGCAGCACTTCTTCCAATTCGGAAGCCGTAACGGCTTCATTCGGCGTAAGTGAAGTCATTCCCGCATTCACGACGACAGGCGTGTTCGGCATGGCGCGTATGATTTTACTCCTTGCCGGCAAGCAAGTTGCCAGCGCAGCCAAATCGACACCGGCCGCCACGGACAAAACAACTTGTTCCGGTTTTAAGAACGGTGCCGCTTTTCGTAAAACATCCGCAACGATATGAGGTTTCACTGCTACGATGAGAAGGTCCGCCGCGGCGATAAAAGCCGTAAAATTGTCCGTAGCCGCGGCGGAAGAGCCGAAATCTTTTGCCGCCGCCTGTGCCTTGGCGGGATGAATATTATAAAGAAGCAAGTTTTTCCTCTCGCCGTTTCTCGCTTGGGCTATGCCTTTACCTATAGCATAACCCATATTACCGACACCGCAAATTCCTATAGTTTTAAACATGTATTGCACACCCTTTCATTCTACGCGAAAAGAGCATAACGAAAGGCTTCGTTATGCTCTTTCACTTACCTTATCGGTCAATTCCCAGCTTATCTGTAACAGTTTTAATCTTAACGGCCAGACCGTGAATCTTTTTCTTTGAAACGGAGCAGACTGCTAAGCGCAGTCCTTTGCCCAAAGGAACGAGGAAGATATTTTCTTTTTCCAACTCATCGCAGACCGCTTGCGAACCGAGAAGGGGTATGGTAATGAAGAAACCCGACAAATAGGGCAGGTACACTAAGCCGCAAGCGTCGGCTTCCTGCATGAACAGCTCTGCCCGTTCTTTGATAAGGGCGAAGTAGTTGGCCCGCTCCGCGTCGAGTTGTTTAATTTTCTCCGGATCTTCGCAAATATGAATCATCGCCTTCATGGCGGCGCTGTTCGAGTTGGACCAGGTAGCACGGTTCGAATACTGATTAATAGCAACGAACTCCTCGGCCACATCCGCATCGGACGTAACACCGATCATAGCCCCCATACGCTGACCGTACATAGTGAACCCCTTGCTCAGTGTGTACGCGACGATGACCAGAATATTGGCCGGCAAGTTACCGAATTTCTTGAAAAACCGGCGGCATTCCGACTTTTCACCGCTGTAGTCGAGATAGGCTACGTCCGGAACCAAAATAATATTTTTTTCCTTATTTGTGACGATTTCCTGCAAAAACGCCAATACCTTATCCCAGTCTTCACCGGAGAGAGCAAAGCCCGTCGGGTTGTTGGCCGGCGAGTTCATAAGAATAACCGTATTGAGCTGCTTTGCAACGAGATCCGTCACGTGGGCTTTAAAATCTTCAAAGTTGAACTTTCGGTCTTTGTTAAGGAGCTCAAATTCCCGCAGCTTACGGCCGTTGTCAATGCACATGGAACCGTAAGCACCCCAGTGCCAGTCGCTCGTTAAAATTTCATCGCCGATTTCCGAATAGTTGTGAATAACGTGGTGTATGACGCCGGAACCGCCGGACGTGGCACAGGCGCGAATATATCCGTCCGGCCGCGACGCGCCGAAGCATTGGTCGATAACGGCATCCAAGTATTCCGGATAGCCTTGAATGGGTGCATACGAAATAATATCCTTCGGCAACAGCTCTTTAAACGCCTGCCGCACAACATCAAGCATGACCAGGTTGCCGTCTTCATCCAGGATGGATCCTACCGTACCGTTAATAACTCGATCCACACCCAGTTTATCCGCCAGCGCGTTGGCACGATTATTCGCACCGAAAATTTTATCTTCCGAATACTTTCCTCTCGCCTGTGGAGCGGCAACACTCATTACCATAAGTCATATCCTCCTTTTATACTTATACATTATTTATATCATAAGCAGCCATGAGATTCAATATTTTATGTTCCTCTCTTCCTATGTATTCAAAATACATGAGAAAAAACAGTTTATAGTTTATAAATATAAAAAAAGAAACCCATACAGAATGCATGAGTTTCTCTGTTGGTGACCCGGTAGGGATTCGAACCCTAGACCTACTGATTCGTAGTCAGTCACTCTATCCAGCTGAGCTACCGAGTCATGATGAGGAGTACAAGCCCTGCTGAACTTCTACCCCTCCGTTTTTGGCAGGGGCAGAAGGAATCGAACCCTCAACCAACGGTTTTGGAGACCGCTACTCTACCAGTTGAGCTATACCCCTATGACTGAGAAGCCAAGACGTTATCTTGGCTTCTCCATTAAATCAGCGGCTTCCTATGCTCCCGGGGCGTCTCCGCCCAAGTACTGTCGGCGTATGCAGGCTTAACGGCTGTGTTCGGTATGGGAACAGGTGGATCCCTGCAGCTGTCACCACTGAATCGTCTCCCCCGTACCCTCACAACTACAGAAAACGTAAGTCCCCCTTCTTCGTAAGTTAAGCTCTCGGCCTATTAGTACCGGTCCGCTCCATGCATCACTGCACTTCCACTCCCGGCCTATCTACCATCTCGTCTTCATGGGGCCTTACTTACTTTCGTACTCAGAAACCTCATCTTTAGGCCGGTTTCACGCTTAGATGCTTTCAGCGTTTATCCCTCCCCGACGTAGCTACCCGGCTGCACGGCTGGCGCCATGACCGGTACACCATCGGTCGGTCCACTCCGGTCCTCTCGTACTGGGAGCAGCCCCTTTCAAGTTTCTTACGCCCGCGATGGATAGGGACCGAACTGTCTCACGACGTTCTGAACCCAGCTCGCGTACCACTTTAATCGGCGAACAGCCGAACCCTTGGGACCTACTTCAGCCCCAGGATGTGATGAGCCGACATCGAGGTGCCAAACCTCCCCGTCGATATG
>OBZS01000478.1_pt1 | contig 11795 bp, 12 predicted proteins | sample 1476981 | NCBI WGS metagenome assembly OBZS01 (sample SAMEA2580254, study PRJEB22360) | human gut metagenome | biome: human gut; feature: human-associated habitat; material: faeces | place: Denmark | collected 2008/2010 | reverse complement strand
TTGACACCGACCATTTTCATAGCCGCAAAAGAGCGGACACCTGCCATGGATGCCCCGACAGCCGCTTCCATGGCGACCTTTTCATTAGGGGCCCATTCGGTATAGATTTCATCGTATTGCGAAGCATTTTCCAGTATTTCCGTACTGGGCGTACCGGGATAAGCGGAAGCGAAGGAGACGCCCGCCTCGTATAGGCCTCTGGCTACGGCTTCGTCACCGGTCATTAATTTTTTCATAATAAACCTCCTTTATACGGTGTAGATAAGTAAAGCTCTGTTGATAAAACATACTGCTCTTATTGACATACAATGAAATTAGCGTGCCAATTTTTTGATTAAGGCCGGTCATGGCTTTAAGGCATATGAAGGATGAGGAAAAACGATTGTTGTGTAAAAAAATTGGACATGGATTTACAATTTGCTAAAATAGAAGTAACTTGGGAGGTGAGGCGAATGGAACGAATAGCGTTTCTTCTTGCCGATGAGTTGTTAAAGCGGGAAGTGGAACAGATTTTATGGATTTACAGGCCGGAGCGGAAAATTGAAACGGAAATAGAAATTATCGACATTGAACACGTCGTGCGGCAAGCGAGGAGCTTAATAAAAAAGGGAGCCCAGGTTATTATTACGAACAGCGGCTCCTATCAGATACTGAGTCAAGCCGTTACGGAAGTGCCCGTTCTTTGCCTTTACAGCTCGACGAGTGATACGATTTACACACTCAATCAGGTAGAAAACTATAAGCTTATTCACTTATTATTGAACAAGAATTTTCTTTTTAATGTAGACGCCTGTTCGGAGCGATTGAAAAAGAAGCTGAAAATACACAGCGCTTATGAGTTGGATACAACCTATCAGGAACTGCGAACCATGGTTAACCGCATCCCCGTCACTCCGGACACGGTAATCGTGGGCTGCACTTTGTTGCCGCAAATTGCCAATACGACCTTGCCCATCATGCCCATTCGGCCGAGTGAATCCGCTATTTTATCGGTATATCAATATGCGTGTGAGCTCATTAATTTTCGGCGCCAAGGGCAAAATTGGGGCGCCATGATCAGCGCCGTGCTGGAGAATTTTAATGACGGTATTATTATTTGTGATGCTGTGGGAGAGATTTACCACATTAACAAGCGGGCACAGCGGTTTTTGCGTATTGACGGTCGCGTGCGCCGTCTCGGCGATATTTTTGCGGACTTCTCGAAAGACGGTATCGCCATGTTCGGTGAAAAGGAAAAGCTGATTACTGTCGGGCCGTATACACTGATCCTTACGACGACGACATTTCGCGTAAATCAGGATATGCACTATGCCGTGAATATTCGTGACGTAACGGAGCTGCAGCATTTGGAGAAAAGTATTCGTTATAAAATGGCGAAAACGGGACTTCGGGCACAGCATCATTTTTCGGATATTAAGACGACGGCGCCGGGAATGAAAAAGCTGATTAAGACGGCTGAGCGGATGGCGACCTTTGATGCGCCCGTTCTGATTCAGGGGCAGAGCGGCACGGGAAAGGAGCTTTTTGCACAAAGTATCCACAACCACAGTTCGCGCCGTAACGGTCCCTTTGTGGCCGTCAACTGTGCAGCCCTGCCGGCGGACTTATTGGAAAGTGAGCTTTTCGGTTATGTGGGCGGCGCTTTTACGGGCGCTCGGAAAGAAGGAAAGGCCGGCCTTTTTGAGCTGGCTCATAAGGGTACTATTTTTCTCGATGAAATAAACAGCATGTCGCCCAATATACAGTCAAAACTGCTGCGCGTCCTGGAGACGCAGGAGGTTATGCGTATCGGCTCGGACTATGTTATCCCCTTGGATATTCGCATTATTTCAGCGGGCAATACGGAACTCATAAAAGAAGTGGGAACTCAAACATTTCGAAACGACCTCTTTTTCCGCCTCAATACGTTAATTTTGAATTTGCCGCCCTTAGATGAGCGAAAAGAAGATATTGCCTATCTTTTTGCGGAATTCATGACAGAACTGGACGGTCGGGCATGGACTGCAAATGATATTCCCGTAAAGCTGCGCACGGCTTTGGAGGAGCACAATTGGTGGGGGAATATTAGAGAACTGCGCAGTGTGGCCGTGCGCTATCATATTTTCGGCCGGGCGACGCAGGGAGATTATGCTTTTCTCTTTGACACCATACGGGAAACACCGAAGAGAAAAGGCAGGGATTTGCCGGATATGGACATGAAGAAGTTGCAGCAGTCCTTCCAGCAAACCGTAATTCACGATTTGCTGAATCAGGGATATACGCAAAGCCAGATCGCTAAAATTTTGCATCTCAGTCGGCAGACCGTTTTCAGCCGTCTGAAAGAAGAAGTACGGGATAAAACGGACTAGCTTCGGAGCTTTTCCGGCCGGCCGGATTCCTGTTGCCCGGAAAAATCGGGTATATAAAAATTGAGGCTGCCTGAGAGGCAGCCTCGGAGAATTACAGGATTATGTTTTGTTGTTTTCCCCGGAGGAAGGCGTGGATATTATCGAAAACGATAGCTGCCCGCTTGCGCATGGATTCTTCCGTAGCGAAGGCGGCGTGGGGAGTTACAATTGTATTTTTTGCGTGAAGGAGCGGATGGTCCGTAGGGATTGGCGGCTCCGTTTCAAAGACGTCAATGCCGGCGCCGGCAATTTTTCCTTCGTTCAGGGCCTTTGCCAGAGCCGTGGAATCGACAACAGGTCCGCGTGCTTCGTTAATGAGATACGCCGTCGGTTTCATATAAGACAGGCTTTCGGCATTAATGATATGGCGTGATTCTTCCGTTACGGGACAATGGAGGGAGACTATGTCCGCCCGGGAAAGGAGTTCTTTTAAGGGCAAGTACGTAATCAGGTCGGTGTCGGCTTTTTCCGAAAAGCCGTTGTATGCCGTTACGGTTGCGCCGAAGGCATGTACCAGCTGTGCTACCTTGGAGCCGATGGCACCGGTTCCGAAAAGAGCGACGGTCTTGCCTTCCAGCTCGGTACCGATAAGGCCCGCCTTGGTCTTGCCGGCACGGCAGGCGGCATCCGCCTGGGGGATATGGCGGAGGAGATCCAGCATCATGGCGACGGTTAATTCGGCGACGGCGACGGTAGAATAGCCGGACGCGTTGCTTACTTTTATGCCCCTTGCCTTGGCGGCCGCAAGATCTACATGGTCTACGCCTGTAAAGGCTATATTAATGTATTTAAGCTTTGTGCACGCGTTGATCACTTCCGCCTTTAAGGGCATATTGGCGATGCAGAGAATATCTGCATCCTTGGCTTCCTTAATTTGTTCGTCCGTATGGTCCGTTCGCAGGCCGCAAATTCATGACCGTATTTTTCCAGGGATGCCGCATAGGTTCGGAGCTCTTCGGCCGGTATTCCCAGCGATTCGAGTAAAACGACTTTCATGGTACTGTACCTCCTATGGTGAATGTAGTCCTATGACATATATTATAGATTTTTTAAAGATAAATTCAATCGGTCGAGCAACTCCTCTACAGACTCGGCACCGACTTTTGCCGCTGCCGCCTGAACGATGAAGGCGCAGGCACGGGCATCGTCGAGGACTTGATGATGGTGAAAGGGATAGTCAAGATAAGCAGCGACCGTGTCAAGCTTGTGATTCTTCAGCTCCGGCCATACTTTGCGGGAAATTTCGACAGAACAGGTGTATGTTGCATGCGGCGCCTGTAATCGGTATGTTTTGATCAGACTGCGCAGGACGCGCGTGTCGAAGACGGCGTAATGGGCGATTAGAACCGCTCCGTCAAGGCGTTTTTTTATGGACGGCCAGAGACTTGCAAAATCAGGCTTCTCCCGTACCATTTGCGGTGTAATGCCGTGGATGCGGACATTTTCCTCGTCAAAGGTTAAAAAGGGCGGTCTGATTAGAGCGTAACCCTCGTGAATCGTTCGGTTGCCTTCAACGGATACGGCCGCCAGAGAGCAGGCGCTGTTGGCATATTTGTTTGCCGTTTCAAAATCAAAGGCTGTAAATTTCAGCATGGCTTACTCCTCAAATACAATGATAAATGACGAATCGGCTTTTCTGGCCCAATCACATGCGTCGGGGACGGGCGTTCATGCCTGATTGGCATCAGCGGCAAGGAACTGTGAAAATATATGTGTCTATTGTTTATGAGAAATGGTCTGCCTGTCCGAGAGGGCCGGCTCGCCCTGCCAGAAGGAGAGTATATGCACGGCTCTGTCAATCCCGTGATCGCTGCACACGGTCATGACACCGGCCGCACCGGGAAGATTGCGTACGGATGCCAACGCCGCTGCGACGGCGCTGCTGTTGATAGAACCGGCCGTTTTTATGGCGGCGGCGATGAGGACGCCCGCATCGTAACCGAGAGCTGCGTATTTATCGGGCAGAAGTCCGTATTTCTCGTAATATCGTTCGGCAAAAGTTTCACCTGCCGTGTAGAGCGGGTCGTTGGCGTATTGGTCCGAATAGAAGAGATTGGTCAGGCAGGCCGGCGGCAAGAGAGCCGTAAGATCGTCCGTCGTCCAAAGGGAAGACCCTAAAACGGGGAGATCATGATGTCCCCTGCGCAAGTTTGTAATATAGGCGGCCGCCGTTTTTCCCGGTACGGGTAAGTAAATGACATCAGGCTTTTCGTTCTCCAGGAGGGTAAAAACGTCTTCACATGATACCGCCTTTATATCCGTAACGCTGCCGGGCGCGGATTCGTTATAGGCGAGGGCCGCTGCGGCAGAGGCCTCGTTGCGGCTGTCATAGATAATGAGCGGATGTTTTTTGTGCAGCTTTGCTTGAGCGTATGCGGCCATGGCCCGGCCTTCCTGTACCGGCGTAAGGGCAAGCTGGAATACGTGCGGGTACGGGCGCGGCGACTCTGCGCCGCGCCAAGAGGCCGGCGTAACGGCAGGGCTGATGAGCGCCAGTTTTTCAGCTTCCGCTACGGGAACGGCAGAATCGGCAAGGGCTTTTTCATTCGGTCCGATAACGGCCGATACGTGGCGCAGGGATAAGACTTCCATTGCCGTCTCTGCCATGACGGCGGAGTTCTTATTGTCGATGGTAATCAGTTTGACCGGTTTGCCGAGGAGCCCGCCCGACTCGTTTATCATGTCGGCGGCCAGTTCAATGCCCTGCTCCGTGTGAACGGCCGCCGTCGCGTCGGTAAAGTTCAGGTTTATGCCGATGCGGACCGTCGCATGGGTTTGCTCATAGTGGAAATAGGTGCTTGCGGCAAGCAGGGCGAGAAATGAAAATAAAAGAAGAACCGTTCTTTTAGTACAGTTCATAAAAACTCCTTACGGACTTGAGCAAAAAGGAATAAATAATCAAATGGACACGGCGCTGTAAGGAGATTTATAAATTCTGGCGCCTCCTTCTGTCGTGTGAAGTTGTAAATTCGGCGTGTCCGGATTGGTGTAGCGCCGTTCTTTAGGAATGCGTTTATAGGGTATCTTTTCCAAGAGGCGCGCTAAAGCGGGGCGAAGGACGTCGTCCGGATCGTGGAGCGCAATGGCTTCGTCGCGTCCCCTTCCGGAGACTTCATAAGATTCCATCTCTTTCGTATTGTGATTGTATATATAGATGCTGAAGCGGTAGCTGTATTCCGTGTACAGTTCATCGTTAAAGCGGAAAAAAGTGTGATATGTCCGCCAATACCAGTGGTTTACGAAGGGGACAATAACGAGGTCACCGTCATAGCGGGTTGCCAACGCTTCCAAACCGTCGAGGGTAATATCCTTCGAAGACAGTACTTCGGCGGCGTCAATACGATTCCAATAAGGGATGCGAAAGGGCTCACGGATGCCGCGCCGCAAGTAACGGGCAGCATAATTATCCTGTGTCGTCGTCACGATAACGACGTTGAGGCTGTCGTCAAAGGTAACCGCGTCGGCAGCGAAGGCGGAAAATATCAGGCATTGTATCATGACTATGGAAAGCAGCAGCTTTTTCATTGACTTACCTTCTTCCGTTAACAATGTATTAGAAGTTTCCCGTATTATTACGTAAGGGCAGTGCGTTATCCAAACGCGGAATGGCCGATCTTAATTGAGCCAGAAGGGCTTCTTTGTCTTTGGGTAAGGTGCCGGCAAGGGCGAGCAGGTTAGACACGTGATTACTGCGGAAAATACAGGGCGCGCTTATATGGATGTGTTCCAGCATAAGCTGCAATTCCGCCAAGAAACCGCATGCCGTCAAAGGCAGAAACTCTCCCTTATTTACGGCGGCTGCCAGCGGTGCGTCATCGGGAATCATAAGGGTCAGGGCGCTGAGCATGGTCGGGTTGACGGCGGAAATGACTTCCGCCGTTTCCAAGGCATGAACGTGCGAATACGTTTGGCCGCCCAGGCCGAGGAGTACCATGACGGACAACTTCATGTCCGCTGTCAATATGTTGTGACAGGCCCGTATAGTTTCTTCTTTTGTTACTCCCTTGTTGATATACGAAAGGACCGCATTGCTGCCGCTTTCAATGCCGACATAGACAATTTTCAGGCCGCCCTTTTTTAAGGCGGTCAATTCTTCCGCCGTTTTTCGGTTGATGTCGGCAGCTGTCGCATATGTACCAACGCGCGTCAAGTTCGGAAAGGCGGTGTAACATTCCTTAAGAATGCGCAAAAGGAACGGCGTCGGCAGGACGAGAGCATCACCGTCGGCTAAGAAAACGCGGCGTATATAAGGCATAGCGGCTTTTGCACGGTGAATGATTTCCTTTATTTCATCCCAGCTGCGAATGCGAAACTTTGAATCTTTGTACATCGTGCAAAAGAGGCATGAATTATGAGAGCAGCCGATGGTCACGCGCAAAATGAAGCTGCGGGCCTCGCTGGGCGGCCGGAAGACCATGCCGCCGGCATCGTCGATTATCATGGCATCACCTGTCAATACGTTTAATTAAGTATAGTATAGACAAATTATACCATTACGACATAAAAAAGACAGACTTATCAAATCCTATGTATTGCTCGGAGCGGTAAGAGCTTTCATCCAGGCGGAAAAATTTTCTTTGAATGTATTGCCGCCGCCGTTGGCGGGATGGCGCATGGCCGTAGCATTCAGGCCTGCCGCTTGCAGCGTTTCTGCCGACTTGCGGCCGACTGCGGCAATATGAACATTCTTTTTACAGAGAGTCAGCAGATCTTTTGTATAGGACAGTCCGACAGCGAGTTCCTTTTCCGTCGGTGTTCGGTTGGAAAAGGGTGAAGTCTTTTTGTACGGATGGAAGGGAAAAATATTCCAGAGCAAAAAGCGATGTGTATCTAAACCGGTTGCTATAAGGGCGTTCCAAACATATGTGTCCGTCGGTTCGTTCATGCCTTTGTGCCGTTGGGCGTCTGATGTCATGTAAGGGCCGTTCGGACGGCTTGTACGTATGCCGGCACGGTCCACCAGGACGGCCGAGGCGGCGACGGTTTTATGAAAGCCCAGGAGCATTCGTTCACATGTAAGGGCAATGCCTGTAAAACGGCAGCCCTGGTAGCCTGCAGCTTCGGCAATGATGAGAAAGTCCGCCTCTTCCAACCGTGACGATAAGTAGCTTGTCAGTTGGTCGCGTCTGATTTGCGGCGCTTGCGGACTTATGTCGCAGACCGGGTCATAATTCCGCCACGGATTAAAGACGTTTGTTCCCGTATAGTCGGCAAGGGAGCGGATAAAAGCGGCCGGTGTCATATGGTGTCCTTTCGCGGTACATATATGGAGAAGGTACCGTATATGTTTTGCAAAGTCATGTTTTCGTAAAACTCGCTGTTCTTAAAATCGTCAAGTCGGCTTTTCGGCACGATGAGCAGGAGTTTTTCCCGTGCTTTTACGAGTTCGGAGAAGGTTTGCTCATTTTCTTCTTTGAAAAGGTGTTTTTGCGTCCATACGGGGTCGCGTTTTAAACGCTTGCTTTCGTCATATCCTGACGGTGTAACGAGAAGCGCGGGTATGCCTGTATAGTAAACGAAGGATGTGCGAAATTCTTCAAAGAAATAGACTTTATACATCCCGAAGGAGGCGGCGTTTGCGGCCAGGGGAACGGTGGAGCGGTAGGAATAAAACGGGATGAGCACTTGCCATGTGAGAAGAACATACATCGTCGCCGTAGCGAAGCAGACGAGAACGGGCAGGACGATATAAGCTTTCATGCGTTGGGCGAAGAGCGTGAGTACTATGGCACAGGGCAGGAAGATAAAAAGGGGCCACAGGCTGTTCAGCCGTACATAGTCGACATGAATGAAGAGAGCTGCAAGCCAGAAAAGAAGCCAGTAGAAGATTGCCGGGCCGGTCAGGATAAAATGGATTTTCCGCGTATTCGCTTCACGGAGGCAACGGATCCCCAACATGGCGAAGTAGAAAAAGGGAATATGGGAGATATACGTATATGTCGGATATTTTGTTGCCATGACGGTATAGAAGAGAAGCGGTACAAACGCCCATACTGCAAGAAAGAGAGGAAATCCGTTTTTGCGAAAAAAGCGGCGCATGCCGTAAAAGGCGGCGCCCGTCCACGGCAGGAGAGCGACGGGAAGAAGCAGGAAATAGTAGTAAATAACATTTTCCTGCGGGTGTTCCGAGACGAGGGCACGCGTCATTGTATTGAAACCGAGAAGGCCGTCAATAAAAGCCGTCCCATAGAGGCGGTACATGTAAACGTACCAGGGCAGGGCGAGAAGGAAAAAGAGAAGTATGCCTTCCGGCCGAAAGAGGCGGCGTAAATATACACTTTTTTGCTCACAAACGATATAAAGAAGAATGATAAGGCCCGGTAAGATGATGCCGACAGGTCCTTTAGTCAGTACGGCACAAGCGGCGGCGCCATAAGCTATACATGTGTGGAGACGACTGTTCTCGTTCATGCCGATGTAAATGCTGAAAAGAGAAATCTCCGTAAAAAGAAGGAGATACTGATCGGTCAATACGGAGTGCGTAACGGCCCAAAAGAGAAGCGATGTCGCCGCTATTGCCGCAATGAGGCAGGATAAGGCAATGCCGTTTTGCCGCCGCCGCGTATAATAGGCGAGAACCGTGACAGAGAGGGCGCCGCACAAGGCAAAGGGCAAGCGCGTTGCGAAATCGGAGAAACCGAAGAGGGCATAAGCGATATAGAGAACCCAGTAGGTGAATATAGGTTTGTCAAACCAGACAGTATCATAAATTCGCGGCGACAGAGGAGCGCCGGAAAGGACCATTTCTTTTGCCGTCAGGGCGTAGTTCGACTCGACCGGATCCGTTACGGCCAAATAACTGTTGCCGACGGTTAAAAAGATAAATGTCGTTATAAATAGCGGCAGCAGAAAGCGATACTGTTTCATAAATCCTCCGGATGATTGACGAGAATTATGTGCCCCGCTTCAGTCGTAACAAAATAATAGTTCTGCAGGGCGGGCTGCGTTTTCAGCAGTTTCCTGTACGTCGATTGAAGCATGACGATATACGTTTTCTGCGGCATGGTGCGCAGACCGGTAAAGTCCGGTGTTTGCGGCATTTCCCAACTGTCGCCGACAGTATTGCCGTAAAACGCCATGGCCGGGCAGAGGAATTTTTCAATATAAACAGGATTCTCCTGCGTATGGAGCTGCGCATAAACAAGAGCAATGTCTTTTCCCGAAATATATTTTTCCAGTTGAGGCAGGACCTGTGTAAAGGCGACCGTCATGAGGGCAAACATGGAAACAACAGCCCCTATGAGGGCGGCGCGCCAGTATTTAAGCTGCATGCAGACGGCAGGAATAATAAGCGCCGCCGAAAGGAGGAGCGAACCCCATAAAATAGGCGCTTTGTAAAAAAGGGCCGTATCATGTAAGGGAATGGCATTACAGGCGAGAAGGATGACGGAACCGGCGTAAGACGAGGCTATCCACAGACGCGGCAGGCTGCCGAGGCGTTTAAGGGCGTATGTGTACCAGCCGAGAATAACCGCCAGCGGCGGAAATAGAGGTGCAATATAGGTAACGAGCTGTGTTTTTGAAGCGGAAAAAAAGGCAAATATAAAAAGAGCCCAAATGAGACAGAAAAGAAGTCCGTCCTTATAGGGGCTGTTATTTCGCAAAATACGGTACATAGCTTGGAAGAGCGCGCCTGTCCAAGGCATCATGGAGCCGAGGACAACGGGTATAAAAAAGAAAAAACTGTTTTTGCCGGGATGCTCCGGTGCGGCAAAACGGATAATATTGTGATAGCCGATGAACGTATCGAGAAAATCAGAGCCGTGAACGGCATACATGGCGACGTACCAAGGCAGCCCGACGAGGAAGGCCAGAAGAATGCCGCTCGGAATTTTCATCTCTTTCAGCAGGCGGAGCTGCTTCGTCAGGATAATATAAAGCAGCATGATAAGTGCCGGAAAGGCGTAACCGACGGGGCCCTTTGCCAAGAGAGACAAGCCGCAGCCCAGATAGGCCGTATAATATTGCTTGCGATAAAATGCAAACATCGTCAAGGTCAGCGTAAAGAGGAGGGTCATATCCGTAATGGCGGCCTTGCCAATGTACATAAAACCGAGAGACGTTATTAAGACGACAGCGGCGCGAAAGGCGATATGCTTATTGAAAATAGCGCGGCACTGTATGTAAACCGTGCCGACAGTCGCCAAGCCCATAACGGCGCTGGGCAGGCGTGATGAGTATTCGCTAATGCCGAAAAGAGAATAAGAAATCATTTCGAGCCAGTAAAATAAAGGCGGCTTATCATACCAAAACCGCCCGTAAATGCGGGGAGAAAGCCAGTCCGAAGCTAGGAGCATTTCTCGGGCAGTTTGGCCGTATACGGGTTCGTCCGGGTCAATGAGAGGGAACATGCCGAGAAAGGGCAATAAAAAAATTGCCCCTAAAAAGATGACGGCCAAGCCGTAACGGTTTTTATGAATGAAGTTGAAGAGCGGGTTCATTTGTTTTTTCTCCGCATATAGCGCCTTGTAAAGAAGAAAGCCGCCATGAGCGCACAAATCAGAACGAGCGCAATGGTAAAGATATGATTGTACTGGATGAGATCATGCCAGCGGCTGCCTAAAACGGAACCGGCCCAGACGAGGAGAAAGGTCCACGGAATGGTGCCGATAATCGTTAAAATGAGAAACTTTACAAAGGGATAGCGGGCGACACCGGCAGGAAAAGAAATGAATGTGCGTACGCCGGGAAGACAACGGCAAATGAGGACGGCCAGGCCGCCGTACTTGGTGAATAAGCGCTCCGCCAGAGCAAATTTTTTTTCATTGAAAAAAATGTATTTTCCGTATTTCAATAAAAGCGGTCTGCCGCCGTAAGAACCGAGCCAATAACTGATGACGGAACCGAAAACGCCGGCAATACAGGCGATAATGAAGGTCGGCCAAAATGAAAATATTTGTTGGGAGATTAAAAAGCCGGCGAAGCCCAAGATGATTTCGCTGGGAATAGGAATATTGGCATTTTCTGCTGCCATAGCCAAGAACATGGCGGCATACCCGTAGGTTTCCATTAACTGTAATAGCGTGTCCAAAATGTCAACTCTCTTCCTGCAGGGTGATAGTGTTTAAGGAATTAAAATTGCTTTTATCATATCATATGACCGGAAGCCTTGCCAAACCGGCCGGCTATTGACGCTTAAAGGATGGCAGGCGCAAGAGAATATGAGTGTTTAAGAAATAAGCATATATACCGCCCGGGATAAGCAGAACGGCAATGGCGACAAGAGTTGGAACTTGCAGGTATTTGAGAAAATAGGCGCCGTTGAAAAAGAGGAAGGAACAGGTAAAATAGGCGCCGTAGGCATGGTCTGATGCCGTTCGCCAAACTTTTGCCGCCTTGCTCCGATAGGCGGCGAAAAAAGATAAGACTGCAAACACGCCGCTTGTCGTTATAAGGAAGGAAAAGTTC
>OBZS01000468.1_pt1 | contig 12139 bp, 16 predicted proteins | sample 1476981 | NCBI WGS metagenome assembly OBZS01 (sample SAMEA2580254, study PRJEB22360) | human gut metagenome | biome: human gut; feature: human-associated habitat; material: faeces | place: Denmark | collected 2008/2010 | reverse complement strand
GCTTTCCATTGCAGCTCCGGCAGGATGGTGAGCAGCGCAGCCGCAATGATGGAACCACGGATGTTGCCCATACCGCCCACAACGACAAACACCAGAATCAGAATGGAAGTGTTGTAATCAAACTTTTTCGCCACCAGCGAGGAGAAATTATGCGCATACAGCGCGCCCGCCAAACCGGCCAGCGCTGCGGAAATAGTAAACGCGATGAGCTTATACCGCGTGACATTGACGCCCACGGATTCCGCTGCGATGCGGTTGTCCCGGATGGACATAATCGCACGGCCCGTGCGGGAATTGATGAGGTTCAGAACGATGAAGAGCGTGATGAGAATAAGTACAAAGCCCAGCCAGAAGGTGGCGCTTCGCGGCATGCCGGTGATGCCCTGTGCGCCGTTGATGATCACATCGCCTGTCTCGTCCAGGTTCAGCGAAAGCGCGTCCTTCAGCGAAACATGGAAGCCGGACGCATCTCTGCCGACATAGAAGGAATTGAGCAGGTTTTTGATGATCTCACCAAAGGCCAGCGTTACGATGGCAAGATAGTCCCCCTGCAGGCGCAATACAGGAATGCCAATCAAAAAACCGAACAAGGCTGCGGCCGCGGTCCCCGCCAGCAACGCCAGCGTAAAGCAAAGCCAGCCCGGCACGGCGTCCCCAACACACACGGAGACAAACGCCCCCACAAAACCGCCCACGCTCATAAAGCCCGCATGCCCCAGGCTCAGCTCGCCCAGGATGCCCACGGTGAGGTTGAGGGAAATTGCCATAATGATATATGCGCAAATCGGAACGAGCTGCCCCGACAGGGAATTTGTGAGCATGCCCATGCCTGAAAGCAGCTGGATGGCCAAAAACATCACAACGACCATTCCATAGGTCACAAGATCGCGCCGGAAACTGCGGCTCAAAGTTTTCATTTTCATTGCGCCCACCTACACTTTCTCTCGCGTCTGCTTGCCCAGTATGCCCGCAGGGCGGACAAGCAGTACGATGATGAGCACGCCGAACACGATGGCGTCCGCCATCTGGGACGAAATATACGCTTTGCTCAGGCTCTCGATGATGCCCAGCAGCACGCCGCCCAGCATCGCGCCGGGGATGGAACCGATGCCGCCGAACACCGCAGCCACAAAAGCCTTGATGCCGGGCATTGCGCCCGTCGTTGGCATCAGCGTGGGATAGGCCGAACAAAGCAGCACGCCCGCGACGGCCGCCAAAGCACTGCCGATGGCAAAGGTGAGCGAAATGGTGGCGTTCACATTGATGCCCATAAGCTGTGCGGCGCCTTTGTCCTCGGATACGGCCTGCATGGCGTGGCCCACTTTCGTCTTGTTGACAAACAACGTGAGCGCCACCATGATGACTGCGGATGTAACAATGGTGACCAGTGTCTCGCCCGTAACGACGAGCTGCCCGCCGAAGAGACGGAGCGGTTCGATGGACACGACCGACGTGAAGGATTTCGGCGCAGAGCCCCAGATGAGCAGCGCCAGGTTCTGCAGCAGATAGCTCATGCCGATGGCCGTAATGAGCACGGCGAGGCTGGGCGCCTCCCGCAGCGGCTTATAGGCCACGCGTTCGATGGCAACGCCCAGCAGCGTGCAAACCACCACCGCCGCGCAGATTGCCGCCAGCGCGGGCAGGCCCAGCGACGTCATCATTACAAAAGCAACGTAGCCGCCCACCATGATGACGTCGCCATGCGCGAAATTCAGCATACGGGCAATGCCGTACACCATCGTATAGCCCAGGGCAATGACCGCATAAATACTGCCCAGGCTGATGCCGTTCACAAGGTAAGATAAAAATTGCATGTGTTTCGCCCCTTTTTTGTTTCCCATAAAACGCCGTGCCGCCGGCGTCCAAGAGAGGATCGCTCCACAGGTACCAGACTTTATAAGTATACCATACCGGGTGCCGCCCGGCAATTGAAAACCACAAAAAACGGCCTTGCGCGCTGTTTTCCCCCGAAAAGATGTCGATTGGAAAGAAGGCTGCCGGTAAAAGCCGGCAGCCTTCTTGGCCTTTTTGTAACAGAAATTATGCCGCGGTGTAAACGCCGTCCTTGATGATGTAGACAAGCGGGCTCTTGGCAGGCGCGCCGCTGGCGTCCCAGGTAATGCCCTTGCCGGTCAAGCCTTCCAGTGTGATCTCAGTAAAAGCGGCCTTCAGGGCGTCGCAAATGGCGGACGCATCCATGTCGGCTGTAACGCCGGCCTTCTCCACAGCCGCGTGGATGGCGTAAATGGCGTCATAGGCATCGGCCGCGAACTGATTAGGGTCCTCGCCGTAGGCTTCGTTATAAGCCTTTACAAACGCGGCCGTTTTGTCATCGGTAGCCGAAGCGGTGAACGGAGTCATCAGCATGACATCCTCGGCCAGACTCGTGTCGAAGTTCTCCACAGACACCAGACCATCCAGACCGTCGCAGCCAAAGAACACCGGCTCATAGCCGATCTTGTCAGCCTGCGTCAGAATCAGGGACGCCTCGGTGTAGTAAATGGGCAGGAACACCAGCTCTGCGCCTGCAGACTGGGCCTTCTGAATCTGGACTGTGAAGTCCTTATTGCTGTCGGCGGTAAACGCCTCGTCGGAAACGATCTCCAGGCCCTTTTCCTGCGCCTCGGTCACGAACGCATCGTGAATGCCGGAGGAATACGGGTCAGAACTGTCATAGATGACGGCGACCTTTGCCGCAAGGCTGTTCTCAACGATATAATCGGCGGAAAGCGTGCCCTGCTCCGGGTCGGAGAAGCAAACGCGGAACGCATTGTCGTTTGCGATGCAGCCTTCAGCGGAGCCAGACGGCGTCAGCTGGAACATATTGTCGTTTGCCGTCTCGGCCGCAACGGCGATGCAGGGATTGCTGGTGACGGTGCCCATCAGGATCTGCATGCCCCAGTCCTTCAGGCTGTTGTACGCGTTGATCGCCTTCTCGGCATCGTTCTCGTCATCCTCGAATTTCATCTCATACTGCTGGCCGCCCAGCGCGTTGATCTCGGCAATGGCGATCTCCGCGCCGTTCTTCACGGCATTGCCGTAAACCGCGGTGCTGCCTGTAACAGGGCCGATACCGCCGATCTTAATGGCCGCGCCGGACCCCGCCGTGCCGCCGGACGGCGCGGTGGACGCCGGTGTGCTGGAGCCGGAACCGCCGCACGCCGCCAGCGAAAAGGCGAGGCAGAGGGCCAGCGCTGCGCTCAGAAACTTTTTCATACTTTCTTCCTCCAATGTTTCAAACTTTCCATACACAAAGCTTCCAACAAAGCCTTTGATAGGAATTGAATCTATTTTAACGCGGAAGATGCACAAAATTCAATACACTATTTTTACATACTTTTCTTTGCTAAAGCGTTCAATTGTGTGATATTGCATAAAAAAACAGAAAAAAGCTCCGTCGCTCCCGTACATCCGGGCAAAGTTGTCCGCCGTAGACGTATATTCACTCTCTTTTTTGCACAAGAATGCACACGGCAAACGGAACCGAGAAGGCCAATTTCACCGTCACGCCTTTCCGGTCTCGGTTTCCGGTGCAAAACGCGGGGCCGGTTTACGGCCCCGCACATCGTTCTCGCGCATCGTTCATTTGCTCTCTGGAATGCTTTAAAATTTTCTTACAGCCCCCATTTCCATAGTATTTTTCGCCCTTTCGTACATGCAATACGCAAAATCTTATCGTATGGCTTTAAATTCTCCCCGCACACAGGACAGATCGATACATTATTCCTAACCATATCACACCTCACAGTGCCGGAGTTGATAATTCCTATACTACAATATATTCTCACAAATATTAATTCAAATAACGGAAAGGAGAAAACAGTGCTCATAAAATGCCTGAGTGCGAATAACAAGTAAGCGATAAGGCTTTGTCGTACCCACACCACGGATACCCTATATAAACTAAGCCTCAACCTCGAAAGCCAAAAAGAGGTCCTCAAAGAAAATGCCCCGATGCAGACGTATGTATTAAAAGCCGGCGCTATAACAGTTCGAGGCAATCTTATATACACCCCTGCGCACAAACCGCACGATGGTGGAAAGCACTTTGCAGCAATGGCGGAGAACCACAAAGTCGATGGGTGCGCCATCAAGTACATGGGTGGTTACGAAATAAACGATCTCGCTAAAAGCGTATACACTGAACGTGAAATTTCTTGGCTAAAAAAGGAACAGAGCTTTTGGGCTATCTGCACACGCTTTTCAAACGGTTTGGAATTTTTTAAGTAAAAAACAAAATATTCCCAAAAATTAAATCATAGTACAATACTTCGAATTGAAACAATTGTATAATACAGGCATGAAACACATAACAAGCCCAATATGTTATGTAAAACAAAACAATTATGGGAGGAACTGTCCATGGAAACGATGACACCCAAAGAAAGAATTGACGCAGTTATTAAGCACCAAGCTGTAGACCGCACTCCTTTTACCGTAGTCGATGGCGGAGCATGGATGCCCCACCAAGCAGCGTTATGGTCCGGGCATGTAACCGTACTCGTTCCGCCATAGGTCATGCTTATGCTTTTCAGATCTGTCACATTGACGGCTTTATTTGTGTGAATATAAATTCGACGATTGGAATTTCCGGTGTTGCCAATGTAAAGATCCAGGTAATCAGCACCAATAATGCCGTTGGCGGACCCACTTAGAACCCATTTCTTAACGGACCATCCGCCTGTGATCTCGGCGTTGTCACCCCAATTGAACAAATAGTCCGGCGCATCCTTATAGATCAGACGGCTTGTGGTTCCATCGAAGTCATAGACCTCTTTGATCTGAGAGTTTGTCGATCCGTTCCAGTCGTACAGTTTCCCGATTTCGCGACTGGTGGACCCATCAAAATCATAGATTGGCATACGATCACTTCCTCACCATGATAATGAAATTGGTATAAGCATTAGCTTGCGATGGATCTCCCGCTGTCGTTATCCCTTTAATCGCCAATGTTTGATATTCGCTAAAGAACTGTAAATTACTTTCCGTCCCATCCAGTTCTATAGAGCCGTTCTGGTACTCCGTCAGACATATGTCCAAACCGTTCGCACCGTTGTAGGAGGTACTTTGGTAGTAGACGGTGAGGGGGTTATCGGTAAGCCACGCTTTAATTTCCTCTAATGTCTTACAGCCGGGAACGCGAATATTGATATTTGGCTGAGAAACAGATTGATTGTTTTGTAAACTAATACCAGGAGCATCGAGAGCATATGTGCCAGACACACCACCAGATGGCCTTGCTGGCAAGATATTACACCTTACTGGCTCGATAACCGCATCGTTAGTAATAGGGATATCTTCTGCTGGCACATTAAAACGACGTGAGGTCCCAACGATAGAGGCCTCACCCGACATGTTGATAATAACCGGTTCATTCGACTCTACGTAGCCTGCAATATAACAAGACCGATTGTCCGTCTCGAAGGTAAGGATTAACTCTTTTTTAATTGGAAAATACTTATAGGACTTCTGACGGACGGTCTCAATGTCCGGAGCAATCATGAAGCGAAGTGTCATAACGATATTTCGTGTCCCAAGCCGGGCCGAATTATATAGCGACCCATCGCTCGACGTAAGCTCTGTGACATTGATCTGTCGGATCTGATTGGTCCACACGCAAAGTCCCTACAAAATTTCTGCAAAATACGTACGCAGTCACCACAGCGCCAATCACTATCCCGATGAATACGATAAGCCAATCCATACACATCCTCCTTGTAAATGATTTTTCAAAAAATCCACCCCGGGCTTTTTTTTCAAATACAAAAATATCACATATTTTCGTCACCTACGTACCGAAAAAATAAAAAGCCCGCCCAAGAGCGGCTAAACTCCTGAGCGGGCCTTACTAACTGTTATTCAACACGAAACCGGCGGGTGATAACCATTTCCTGCGTGGTGAGTTCACCCTGAATTGTATCCACTTGATCCTGCAATCTGTCGATTTTGGTTTCCATCCGGTCCATTTTTTCAGCAAGCATCTTGTGACCGTCCGCAATCTGACGAATCTCTTTCTTCACATCATTCTCGATGTATGCCATAATGCTCGTCTTTGTGCGTTCTTCTGACTCGGAAATTCTAGCTGTCATGCGCTCTTCGCTGGCACGCACTTCTGAACGGACCAGCTCTCCAATCGCTTGCAAATCCTCTTTTGTGAGCATTCGAGTCAACCTCCAGTTCGTTGTGTAGATAGTATATCACGCTGCGCAAGGTGATTCAAGAGACAAATTACTTACGCTCTCTGTCGAGAAGCCAGAAAAAGCGTCTGTACAAGTCGTAATAAGTCTCCTTGCAGCAGGGTATGTCTAATCTAGATTTAAGGAAATCATAGGATACGCCAGAGGTCACTCCCGTTACAAGGTATTTCGCAATCTCTGGCGCAGCGTTTTCAGCCGTTCGCTCAAGCAGATCAATTCTATCCAGATAAAAAGATCTCGCCTCAGCACAATCCACTGTCGGATCGCTGATACGCCCGGATTTTATATATTCTTCCAAGAGCGACGGACTTTTACTCAAGGCATCGAGCAGCTGAGCAGCTTTTTTCCATATCGGATACTGAAGACAAAAGTGTTTCAGCTCATAGTATCGGTGCCGGTCAATCCAATATTTACTGCTCTTAGATAGCTCCGGACGTATGACCGTGCTCATACTACCGCTCTCCTTTCCAAACATACCCGGTGTCCTCCCACAATTTCCTCGGAGAAATATAATAGGCGATTCTGCCTTTCCTAGAGTCCATCTCCTCGATATAAGGTGGTACCGGTTTGTTGTCCCTTGTGGCAATCCCAATTGGGAGCCATTTGCACAGAATCCCCGCCCGCACCCAACATGAGTCTCTGCCATAAACCTTGGCAGCGATGTGTACAGGTACGGAGCCTGGAGGGAACTCAATACTCTCGACAGGACCTTCGCATAGTTCAAATTTTTGTACATCCATAATGGTTTTTCTCCTTTCTGACACCATTCTAGAATACGTTCTGCGTTTTCTCAAAACAATGTGAGTGGAAAATGCAGAAAAAAAATAAAAGGTCTTGAATCTTACGACTCAGACCTCTTTTTGCCCGTGCACGAGCTATTTCCTCCTTTCACAATAGAGGATGTAAATTTTGCGCAAAAAGAAAGAGCCCTTGTTCAGAGCTCGATCTTTCTTGAAAAATCACATTTTATAAAGGAACACCTTGTCGCCACGCCTACATACCTTAACTGAATATCCAGACCGTCTTATGGCGTTATGAAAGCACCCAGCACAGCTCTTACTGGAACTATAATCGTGTTCGTTAAAGTCTACATTCACAACTTTAGCTTCACCATTTATAAATTCTTCAATGAGCTTCTGCAAATCATGCTTCGCACACCTTCCCGGTATATGTTCTGTCGGTACGAGTTTCATTCTACAATTCCTCCTTGATACTTATGGATTTCTCCATAAAAGGAGACGCAATTTGTGCGAAGCCAACCATCGACGCATTGTCATCTCACAGGGATAATCTTCATAGCCGAGGGTTTCACAGGTTATAAGCCCCTCCAGGACGCCCTGTATGACGTCTTTCTCATATTGCTTATACGGACATATGTATTGAGGAATCTCTCTGTGTAGGCCCCCACATTCGGTACAGCGGAGGCGTCTTATAGAAACACGTTTTGTTTTGCGGCCTTTCGTACGTACAATACGCAGAACCTTATCATATGGTTTTAATTTTCCTCCGCACGTAGGACAGGTTGATGTGCTGCTGCTTATCATACCGATGCTCTTATCTAGATTCAACTTTGTGTAGGAGTTGACAATTCCTACATCATCTTATATGATATTCAACAAGAAATCAACCAATGAAAAGATGTGAAATTTTTTTGTGACTAAAGAGCAAATGAGAATATGCGATACAATAGTCAGACATGAAACACTAGGTTTGGTGTTAGAAAAGGCAGACATCTCAGACTATTACGCTTTACAGGAGAAGTTCAGACCGGGTTTGCTTGATTTCTCCGATTACGATTTTACAGACGACACAAGAGTCATTCTAAGCGACGAACTCTTGGATGACTACGAACGTCAAAAGAGTGAAGAATTTTACCGTCGTTGGCCGCTTATAATATCTATTATCGCAATCATTATATCATTTCTCGGAAGCATTGGCTCAGACTCTCTTCTCGGTTGCCTTATAGGAAAAATTTTTGAATAAGTGAAAGCAACGATATTATCAGAGCAAATATCGAAAGTCCCAAATTCAGTCGATAAGAATGCATTCGCTCAGCGTGTTCTATTTTTTTCAGTTCATCCTGCGTCATTCTTCGTACACCTGCCTTTTCTAGCTGCCTAAGCCTCCTTAGCTGGCTTTTTTCTTCTTCATCTAAAAATAGTTTCATTCTGCATACCTCTTTTATAAAAAAGAAGAGCCCTTGTCAGGACCCTTCTTCGCTTTCGTCTTTGCTATTTCTATTTTTTCTGATCTTCTCTTTAATCTCGTTTGCGCACATAAAACTAATTGCACCGATGATTGCCGCTGCTAGTATTCGCCTACGTTCGCCCTTTTGATATCCTCCAATAGCCGCGCCCGCCGCAATACTGCAAGCATACACCAACTCTTCACCATGTCCTTTTAGCACCATTTCATCTAATTTTTTCATCAGAATTTTTTCATCAGTCATAGCAATGACCTCCTTCATAAGAGGCGTTGCAATTATTGCGGAGGTAGCGATATGAGAAAGAAACTTTATGGAACGGCCAAATATCTAAATAAAGTCTACACTCTAAACGGAGGAGAGATAAACCACGAAGACAAAATTGAAACAAAAGGTATTATTAAACTTGGTCTCATCATCGCCGGAGCTTTACAACTAAAGAAGCTGGCGTATAAGATAGAGAACACCGAGACCAAAGCCAGTAAAATCATGAAAAATAAAAGGTGAAAATAATGCTCATAAAATGCCCTGAGTGTGAACTGCAAGTAAGCGATAAGGCTTTGTCATGCCCACACTGCGGATACCCGTTGCAAGATGGTGCGCCGGCTCGGAAGCCAAGGAGCAAAAACAACAAGAGAAAACGGCTGCCAAACGGATTCGGACAAATCAGTAAAATAAAAAACCGTAACCTAAAAAACCCTTTTCGGGTTATGGTTACGGTTGGCAAAGATGAAAAAGGTAAACCCATATCTAAGCTATTAAAGCCTGATGCATTTTTTCCTACATATAACGATGCGTACAACGCGCTTGTAGAATATCATAAAAACCCATATGACCTGGACTTAGCTCTTACCATGAGCGAGCTGTTTGCTAAGTGGAGCGAAGATCATAAAAAGAAACTTAAAAATCCTGAAAGCTTTCGAAACATGGAAATGTGTTGGAGATATTGTTCCGCCATATACAGCATGCGTGCTATGGACGTTCGACCTCGTCATATCAAAGGTTGTATGGAAGATGGAACATGCATAGTGAAAGGTATAGAGCGCCACACAACGCCAAGTCTCAAACTAAAAATCAAGTCAATGTTCAACGTCATGTTTGACTATGCGCTGGAATATGAAATCGTAGATAAAAACTATGCCAGGACGTTCAACGTGTCTGACGAGGTCATAAAAGAAAACGAAGACTCACAGAAAGACGCCCATATCCCTTACACCGAAGAAGAAATGGAAACCCTGTGGAACAACATAGACCGTTTTCCGACAATTGAGACAATCCTTATACAGTGCTATTCTGGATGGCGGCCTCAAGAGCTTGGATTGATAAGGCTCGAAAATGTCGACTTGGAAAATGGAACATTTTCTGGCGGAATGAAAACGGATGCCGGTATAGACCGAATCGTTCCAATCCACTCCAAAATTTTAGACCTTGTAAAAAAGAAATACGACGAAGCAGTCGAGCTGCATAGTGAATATCTGTTAAATGCCACGGGAAAATTCACTAAGAGCAACGACTTGATGCTGACGTATGACAAATTTAAAAGCCGATACTATACAGTTCGAGACAACCTTCATCTAAATCCCGCACACAAGCCTCACGATGGTAGAAAGCACTTTATAACAATGGCGAAGAAATATAAAGTCGATGAGTACGCCATCAAGTACATGGTCGGTCATGAGATAAGTGACCTCACCGAAAGAATATACACCAAACGTGAAATTTCTTGGCTAAAAGAAGAGATAGAAAAAATAAAATAGAGTGTAGGAATATAGTGTAGAAGTAGTGTAGGAGTAATGTAGGAGTTGCACAAAATCTCCTACATTTTCCTACACTACCCTACTTCTGCTCAAAAACTCAACCCTTGATTTTACTGGCTTTTTCTGCACGATTCAGAATTTTCTCGTAACCGCCGCTTCCATATTGGATACAACGATTAATCCGGCTGATGGTCGCTGTGCTGATCTCGACATTTTTGACGATCTGCTCGTATGTATTGCCGCTCAGCAGCATCTTGGCCGCCTCCACGCGCTGCACCATATCCGCCAGTTCTTTCATCGTACAGAGGTCCTCGAAGAAATCGTAGCATTCATCCAGCGTTTCCAAAGAAAGGATCGCTTTGAACAGCACATCCATGTCTTTGTCTCTGCGGGTATTTTTTTCTGCCATGATGCACCTCGTCCTTTTTGATGGTTCCGTTTTTATATCATTCCCGATATTGCTTTAATACTTTAACATATTAAATGCAAAAAAGCAATGACGAATCTGTTAAATATTGGGCGCGCAGGCCTGGCGTCAAAAAACCGCCCACACTTCCGTGCGGGCGGCCTGTATCCGAACGATACGCTTATTTCATCATGCTGGCAACTTCGGCCGCAAAATCGTCGGCGCGCTTCTCCAGGCCTTCACCCTTCTCAAAACGCACAAACTTGACAATCTCGATGTCCGCGCCCAGCTCTTTAGCGGTGTTCTCAACATACTTGGAGACAGAAATATCCGGCTCCTTGACATATGCCTGATCCACCAAGCAGTTCTCTTTGTAGAACTTGCCGATTTTGCCTTCGACCATCTTCACCTTCACAGGCTCGGGCTTGCCGGCCAGCTTCGGGTCGTTGCTGATCTGTGCCAGCAGGATCTCCTTCTCTTTCTCGATCACAGACGCGGGCACCTCGGCCTCGCACAGATAACCGGGATTGGCCGCGGCGATCTGCATGGCAATGTCTTTGCCGAACGCCGTGAACTCAGCTTTCGCAGCCGTCGCATCGTCGGTGTCGAACTGGACCAGCACGCCGTGCGTACCGCCGCCGTGCACATAAGCGGAACAAACGCCCTCGAAGCGCGCGAAGCGACGGATCTTAATGTTCTCGCCGATGACAAGGATCTTTTCCTGCAGCGCGGCTTCTACCGTCTGCTCGCCCAGCTTGCAGGCCATCAGAGCCTCCACGTCGGCGGGATTCTGCGCCATGACAACGTCTGCAACTTCTTTTACAAAGGTCTGGAAACTGTCGTTTTTCGCAACAAAGTCGGTCTCGGCGTTCACTTCGATGACAACGCCCACCTTGTTTGCCACGTCGGCCGCAGCGTAGACCATGCCCTCGGCGGCAATGCGGCCTGCCTTTTTCGCGGCGGCGGCAAGACCCTTTTCGCGCAGATACTCGACAGCCTTGTCAAAATCGCCGTCAGACTCGGTGAGCGCCTTTTTGCAGTCCATCATGCCGCAGCCGGTCTGTTCGCGCAGCTTCTTAACATCTAAAGCGGTAAATGCCATTTTTCTTTTCCCCCTGTTCGATTATTCAGCAGCCGCGACTTCTTCTTCAGCCTCGGCCTCGTCCATCTGCTCGCCCTGACGGCCCTCCAGCACAGCGTCCGCCATTGCGCCCGCGATCAGCTTTACAGCGCGGATGGCGTCGTCGTTGCCCGGAATGACGTAGTCGATCTCGTCCGGATCGCAGTTGGTGTCGACAATGGCCACGATGGGGATGTTCAGCTTGCGGGCCTCGGCAACAGCGATACGCTCCTTGCGCGGGTCCACAATGAACATGGCGGCGGGCAGCTTATCCATCGTCTTCACGCCGCCCAGGAATTTTTCAAGCTTCTCCAGCTCCAGCTCCAGCTTCGCAACTTCCTTCTTGGGGAGCATGTCGAAAGTGCCGTCCTCGCGCATTTTATTGATCTGCTCCATGCGGTCGATACGGCGGCGGGTGGGGGGGGAGGTTGGCAGCCTGGCGCCCCCGCCGCTGGA
>OBZS01000466.1_pt1 | contig 12177 bp, 9 predicted proteins | sample 1476981 | NCBI WGS metagenome assembly OBZS01 (sample SAMEA2580254, study PRJEB22360) | human gut metagenome | biome: human gut; feature: human-associated habitat; material: faeces | place: Denmark | collected 2008/2010 | reverse complement strand
GCGACGATGCGCTTGCCGGCGGTACGCTGGAGCTTGCAGGCGGTGTTGAAACGCTCTGCGGACGCGAAGACGAGCTGTCATCCTTTGAACACGCGGCAAACAGCACAGCGGCACAGAGCGCCGGTGCGAACAGCTTCCATACAGTTTTTTTCACAACAAAGCACTTCCTTTCCCTCTGGGGCATCCCTTTGTTTGTTATACGTCCGGCAGGAACAAAATATTTCATATTTCCGCATGTTTTGCGCAAATTTCACAAAACGCAAATGAAAAAGAGGGGGAGGCGCCGTCTCCCCGTTTTGTGCTTATTTGTCCAGGCCTCGCGCCCGCTCACGGGCAGCCCTTTGGGCCTGCCCGCAGTGATTTTCAATGAAAGGGGCCCGCCCCTTTCAAACTATCCCCGCTCACGCCGCATACAGCGCGATGATATTTAAAATGATCTCCACGGCCTTGTCCATACTTTCTGCTGTGATACACTCGTAAGGCCCGTGGAAGTTATGGCCCCCGGTTCCCAGGTTCGGACAGGGCAAACCCATATACGACAGCCGCGCACCGTCTGTACCCCCGCGCGTCGCCTCCTCAAACCACTGTACGCCCGCCGCCTCGCAGGCCTTTTTCGCATTGTCAATGAGGTGCATGCAGGGACGGATCTGCTCCAGCATGTTGTAGTAGCTGTCCTTGAGCGCAAGCTCCACCCGCGCCGTGGGATACTTTTCCGTCATGGCCTTTTCCACGCCGCGCAGCAGCTCCTTGCGCGCCTCAAACTTTTCCCGGTCATGGTCGCGCACGATATATTCCAGACGCGCGGCAGCCGTGTCTCCGGACAGAGCGTCCATGTGGAAAAAGCCCTCCCGGCCCTCGGTGTGCTCAGGCACCTCCCGCGGCGGCAGCATGCCGTCGATCTCGCAGGCCAGCTTCAGCGCGTTTACCATGGTGTCCTTGGCGCTGCCCGGGTGTACCGAAACGCCCGTGATGCGGAACACAGCGGACGCGGCGTTGAAGTTCTCGTAGGATATCTCGCCCACCTCGCCTCCGTCCATCGTATAGGCATAAGCCGCCCCGAAGCCCGGCACGTCGAAATGGTCTGCGCCTTCGCCCACTTCCTCGTCCGGCGTGAAGGCGATCTTCACCGGGCCATGGGGCGCGCCGCTTTGCAGGAGCTGTTCACATGCCGTCAATATCTCCGCAATGCCCGCCTTATCGTCCGCGCCCAGAAGCGTGGAGCCGTCGGCCGTGATGAGCGTTTTTCCCTTCAGCTCTTTCAGGAACGGGAACTCGGACGTTTTCAGTACGCGGCCGCACTGCGGCAGGGCCACGTCGCCGCCATCATAATTCTCATGCAGAATGGGCTTCACATTCTCGCCGGAGAATGCCTGGGCCGTATCCATGTGGGCGATCCAGCCGATGGCCGGGCTTTTTTCGCAGCCGGGCGTAGCGGGCAGGCTTCCGTACACATAGCCGAAGCCGTCCACGCGCGCGTCGGCTATGCCCATTGCGCGCATCTCCTCCGCCAGCATCCGCGCCAGGTCCAGCTGGCGCTCCGTAGTGGGCGTTCGCCCCGTGCCGTCCTGGGATGTGGTGTGTACTTTTACATAATTCATCAGGCGTTCATAAGCGCGCATTGTTCAGCTCTCCTTTGTTTTATCGCCACACCGGGCTTTGTGGTTCAGGCGCCCGGACAAGTCCATGCCCGGGTTTGCGCCTGCTTTCGTTCCGGGACAGGCTCACTTTTCCCCGTCCCTGTCTTTTTTGCGTCCGAAGCGGCGCTTCTGCTCCGGCGCGGGCTGCGGGTCGGCCGTTTTTTCAGCCGTGCGGGTGATGGTCACCTTCGTCACAGCGCGGGGCGTGGCTTCCGCTACGGTGAGGGTATAACCCAGTGTCTCCAGCGGCAGCGTCTCGCCCGCCTGCGGGATACGGCCCAATGTCTCGGTGATGAAGCCGCCGATGGTATCACAGTCGGCATTTTCAAAAATGTCCTCGCCCAAAAGGCCCTCCAGTTCATTCACCGGCACATCGCCGCCCACCTCATACACGCCGTCCGCCAGCGTGACGACGGCATTGTCCTCCTCGTGCTCGTCGTCCAGATCGCCCACGATCGTCTCCAGCAGGTCCTCCATGGTTACCATGCCTTCCGTGCCGCCGTATTCGTCTACGACGATGGCCAGGTGCACACGCGCTTTCTGAAATGCGTGCAGCAGGTTGGAGCACGTCATACCCTCGGGCACATACAACACGCTTCGCATGTATTTTTCCGGCGTGACGTCGGCATATCGGCCCGGCTCAAGCAGGGGGACAAGGTCTTTTACGAACACAGCGCCCACGATATCGTCCAGGTCCTCTTTATATACCGGGATGCGAGAGAAACGGTTTTCCGCCTGCAGCGCCACGATGTCCTGCAGCGTGGCCGTCACGGGCACGCCCACCACATCGGTGCGGTGCGTCATGATCTCGGACACCTTGCGGTCGTCGAACTCGAAGATGTTTTTGATCATCTCGTGCTCGCGTTCGTCCACGGTGCCTGTCTCCTCGCCGGCCTCCACCATCATCAGAATATCTTCCTCCGCCACCGGCTCCTCATCACTGGCCGGGCCGATGCCCAGCGGACGCAGCACAAGGTTGGTGGACGCGGCGATCAGCTTGATGACGGGCTTGCACACCTTGTTCAGCGCCCATATGACGCCCACGACCTTGAGCGCCACGCCGTCCGGATTCTTCATAGCGATGCGCTTGGGCGCAAGCTCGCCGAAAATCAGCATGAAATAAGAAAGAATAATGGTAATGAGAAACACCGTCACGCCGCGCAGCGTAGACGCGGGAATGGGAATGAACGACAGCGCGGAGACCAATGGGTCCGCGAAGCTGTCCGCGGCTGCGGCCGAAGCCAGAAAGCCGGACAGCGTAACGCCCACCTGAATGGTGGCCAGGAAGTCCGACGGAGCCTCGGTGATGACGAGCAGACGCGCGGCGGGCTTGCTGCCGCCCTCGGCCAGGCGCTTCATCTTCTGTGTGTTGACGGACACCACCGCAAACTCGCTCATGGCGAAAAACGCGTTGGAGGCAATGAGTATGACCTGCAGAAATAAACTGGGCAGGACTGTGTCCATAAAAATCGATCAATCTCCTTTTTTAATAATGGGAAGCTTTGTCTTTTTTGAAGCCGCGCTGAATCTCTTCACACCTGCAGACGGACAGGCTTGTTTTCGCACGCGCCTTTGTTGCGCAGGCGCTGCTTTCCGCGCCGCGCGCCGCTGCGCAGGACAGCTAAGAAAATAATACCAGAACCAAAGCGGACCGTCAAACGGCGAAATCCGTCAAAATCTTGGCATCCCGGGCGGATTATGGTATACTGTACAAGGTTATACTTTTCTTACGTGACATTACAGGGCCGCGCGCCCATTCTTGGAGGTTTCGACATGGAATCCACAGTATTTGCAGGCAAAACGCTTCTCATCACGGGCGGTACAGGTTCCTTCGGCAATACGGTGCTTAAACACTTTTTATCCACGGACATCGGCGAGATCCGCATCTTTTCCCGCGACGAAAAAAAGCAGGACGATATGCGCCACGATTACCAGCTCAAATATCCGGAGCTGAGCGGCAAGATCAAATTTTACATCGGCGACGTGCGCAATCCGGACAGCCTGCGCGGCGTGATGCGCGGCGTGGACTATATCTTCCATGCGGCCGCGCTCAAGCAGGTTCCGAGCTGCGAGTTCTTTCCCATGGAGGCCGTGCGCACCAACGTGCTGGGCACCGACAACGTATTGACAGCCGCCATTGACGCGGGCGTAAAAAAGGTCGTCTGTCTCTCCACCGATAAAGCGGCGTACCCCATCAATGCCATGGGGATCAGCAAGGCAATGATGGAAAAAGTTATCGGCGCGAAGGCGCGCACCGTCAAGGCCGAGGCTACCACCATCTGCTGCACCCGCTACGGCAACGTCATGGCCAGCCGCGGCAGCGTTATCCCCCTGTTTATCGACCAGATCAAAGCGGGCAAGCCCATCACCATCACCGACCCGGAGATGACCCGCTTCCTGATGAGCCTGGACGAAGCCGTGGACCTTGTAGCCTTTGCGTTCGGGCACGCCAATCCCGGCGACCTGTTTGTGCAGAAGAGCCCCGCCTCCACCATTGGGGACCTTGCCAAAGCCGTGCAGAAGCTGTTCGGCGATACCGGCACGCACATCATCGGCACGCGCCACGGGGAAAAGCTGTATGAAACATTGCTCACCCGAGAGGAAAAAACGCGCAGCGAGGACCTGGGCGGTTATTACCGCGTCGCCGCCGACGGCCGCGATCTGAACTACGACAAATACTTTGTCAACGGCGAGGTGCGCACCCAGGCGCCCGAGGACTACACCAGCCACAATACCCGCCGCCTGACGGTGGACGAGGTCGTGGACAAGCTGCTGAGCCTTGAATATGTGAAAGAGGAGCTGGCCGCGCTTGGAAAATAAGAAAAAAACGCTGCTCATTACAGGGGCGGGCGGTTTTGTGGGAAAAAACCTTGTCGCCCAGCTTCGCAATGAAGGCTGGAACGACCTGCTTTTGTTCGACGTCGACACGCCAAAAGAGCTTCTGGCGGACTACGCCGCCCGGGCGGACTTTGTGTTCCATCTGGCGGGCGTGAACCGCCCCCAAAATCCGGATGAATTTTACGAGGGCAACCGGGGCTTCACCGAGCACCTGCTCGCCCTGCTGGCCGCGGAGGGCAACAAAGCGCCTGTGCTCGTCACCTCCTCCATCCAGGCGGAGCTGGACAACGACTACGGCAAAAGCAAGCGGGAGGCTGAGGAGCTTATTTTCGCCCACGAGCGCGCCACCGGCGCGCCCGCGCTGGTGTACCGCCTGCCGGGCGTGTTCGGCAAATGGTGCCGCCCGTCCTACAACAGCGTTGTGGCCACGTTCTGCCACAACATCGCAAACGGCCTGCCCATCGACGTGCGGGACCCGGCATACAGCTTCCCTCTGGTATACATCGACGACGTGGTGGCCAGCTTCATCGCCGCGATGGAGGGGCGCGCCGCGCGGGACTGCTCCATTCCCGGCTACTGCCATCTGATGTGCGACGCCTATGATGTGACGCTTGGCCGTCTGGCGGAGCTGATTGAAAGCTTCCGCGGCAGCCGCGGCAAGCTGGACGTACCGGACATGGGCGACGCCTTCACACGGAAATTGTATGCGACATACCTTTCTTATCTTCCCACAGACGGCTTCTCCTATCCGCTGGACATGCACTGCGATGCGCGTGGCAGCTTTACGGAGTTCCTGCGCACCCCGGAGCGCGGGCAGGTGTCCGTCAACATTTCCAGGCCCGGCGTCGTAAAGGGCAATCACTGGCACCACACCAAAAACGAGAAATTTCTGGTGGTGAAGGGCGAGGGCGTCATCCGCTTCCGCCGGCTGAACACCGAAGCCGTGTACGAATACCGCGTCTCCGGCGATAAGCTGGAAGTGGTGGACATTCCCACGGGCTACACCCACAACATTGAGAATGTGGGCGAGAGCGATATGGTCACCGTGATGTGGGCCAGCGAACCCTTTGACCCGGAGCGTCCGGATACCTATTTCCTTGAGGTGTGAACATGGAAAAGATTAAACTCATGACCATCGTCGGCACAAGGCCGGAGATCATCCGCCTTTCCGCCGTCATCAAAAAATGCGACCGGTATTTCAATCAGCTTCTGGTCCACACGGGCCAGAATTACGACTATACGCTCAACCAGATTTTCTTCGAGGATCTGGAACTGCGCGCGCCGGATTTTTACCTGAACGCCGTGGGCAGTGATCTGGGAGAGACCATCGGCAACATCATTGCCAAGAGCTATGCGCTGATGGCGCAGCAGAAGCCCGACGCGCTGCTGATTTTGGGCGACACGAACAGCTGTCTTTCCGCCATCGCAGCCAAGCGCCTGCACATCCCCATCTTTCACATGGAGGCCGGCAACCGCTGCTTTGACGAGTGCCTGCCCGAGGAGACCAACCGCCGCATCGTGGATCACATCAGCGACGTGAACCTGTGCTACTCCGAGCATGCTCGCCGCTATTTGAACGCCGAGGGCACGGCCAAAGAGCGCACCTATGTGACGGGCAGCCCCATGGCCGAGGTCCTGCGTGCCAATTTTGCCAAGATCGAAGCCAGCGATGTGCTGGAGCGGCTGGGCCTTGAAAAAGGGCGCTATATCCTGCTCTCGGCCCATCGGGAGGAGAACATCGACACCGAGAAAAATTTTCTCGACCTGTTCCGTTCCGTCAACCGTCTGGCCGAAGCCTACGACATGCCCATTCTGTATTCGTGCCACCCCCGCAGCAAAAAATTCCTCGAGCAGCGGAATTTCAAGCTGGACGCCCGGGTGCGGCTGCATGAACCGCTGGGCTTCCACGATTACAACCACCTGCAGATGAACGCCTTCTGCGTGGTGAGCGATTCCGGCACGCTGCCCGAGGAATCCAGCTTCTTCACCAGTGTCGGCCGCCCTTTTCCCGCGGTGTGCATCCGCACCTCCACCGAACGGCCCGAGGCGTTGGACAAAGGCTGCTTTATCCTTGCGGGCATCAGCGGGGGCGGCGTGGAGCATGCCGTGGCTACCGCCGTGGCCATGAATCAAAACGGCGATTTCGGCATTCCCGTACCCAATTACACCGAGGACGTTTCCGTCAAAGTGGTGAAGATCATCCAGAGCTATGTGGGCGTTGTAAACAAAATGGTATGGCGCAAGGATTGATGCTTTGCCGTCTTTTTCCCACCCCGGAACACTGAAAAAAGGAGTTTTTGCGTGAAAGGCAAACGCATTCTTGTGGTGAGCCAGCACTACTGGCCCGAAAATTTCCGCATCACCGACATCTGCGCGGGCTTTGCGGCAGACGGATGTGAGGTGGATGTATTGTGCGGCCTGCCCAACTATCCAAAAGGCGAGTGGTTTGAGGGGTACCGTTATACCGGCCCCCGGCGCGAGAGCCATGCCGGCGTGCAGATCTTCCGCGCGGGCGAAATACGCCGCAGGGGCAACACCTCCCTGCGCATCTTCCTCAATTATATTTCCTTCCCCGTTACGGCGCTGTTCAATCTGCCGCGCCTGCACGGAAGGAAATATGACGCCGTGTTCTGCTACGAAACCAGCCCCGTGCTGATGATGCTGCCCGCCGTCGTGTACGCAAAGCTGCACCGCGTGCCGCTCACCACCTACGTGCTGGACCTCTGGCCGGAAAACCTGTATTCTGTGATGCCTGTGCGAAACAAGGCGCTGCGCGCCGTGGCCGCGGGCGTTTCCCACTGGTTTTACCGCCGCAGCGAACGCCTTGTGGCCATGAGCCCGGCTCTGGACGAACGCCTGGCCGCCATCGCGCCCCGGGCGCAGCGCACCGTGGTGCCCCAATACTGTGAAGACCTGTATGCGCAGGACGTGCATGACGCGGCTCTGGAAAGCCGCTTTGCCGGGCGGTTCAACGTGGTGTTCGCGGGCAACATCAGCCCCGCGCAGAACCTGCCGCTTCTGGTGGAATGCGCGCGGCGGCTGAAAGCGGCGGACCGCCGGGACGTGCATTTTGTTATTGTGGGAGACGGCATGAGCCGCGACGCCCTTGAGCAGGAAATTGCCGCAGCGGATGTAGCGGATTGGTTCACATTCGAGGGACAGCATCCCGTAACGGATATCCCTGCCTATCACACGATGGCGGACGCACTGTTTGCCGCACTGAATGCCAGCGAGGACGTGGGACTGACGGTGCCCGCAAAAATCACCAGCTACTTAGCCGCCGGGCGGCCGTGCCTTGTTTCGGTGAGCGGTGAAGCCGCCCGCGTGATGGACGAAGCCGCCGCCGGTTTAACGAGCCCCGCAGGCGACGTACACGGACTGTACGAAAACCTGCTGGCCCTGGCCGATATGCCGCCGGAGCGGCGCGCGGCCCTTGGCCGTGCGGGCCGGGCCTATTACGAAACCCATTTCCGGCGTGAGCCGCTGCTGCGGCAGCTGGAGGATTTTGTGCTTTCCGGTAAAAAAATGTAACAAAACCTTTTTTTGCCGCGTATTACTACTTGATACGGCGGGCGCGCCCGCCCAAAGAGGTGACGGTTTGAAGACCCTTGTGATCATCCCCTGCTACAACGAAGAAGAAAACCTGGACCGCGTGGTGGAACGCCTGCACGCTGCCGCGCCGGACGTGGATTACCTGATCGTCAACGATTGCTCCACCGACGGCAGCGCGGCGCTGTGCAGAGCCCGCGGCTACAATTACATTTCTCTGCCCGTAAACCTTGGCATCGGCGGCGGCGTACAGAGCGGCTACTTATACGCCCGAGAGCACGGCTATGACGTCACCGTGCAGATGGACGGCGACGGCCAGCACAACCCGTTGTTTCTGGCGGACGTGGTGCGGCCCGTGGCCGAGGGCAGGCTGGACATGTGCATCGGCAGCCGTTTTATCACGAAGGAGGGCTTTCAGACGAGCTTCATGCGCCGGCTGGGCATCAACTTCATCAGCGTGATGATCCGTCTTCTGTGCGGCGTGCGCATACTGGACACCACCAGCGGCTTCCGCGCCTGCAACAAGGAACTGACCGCCTATTTTGCCGACCATTACGCCCAGGACTACCCGGAGCCGGAGGCCATTATCACCGCTGTTTTGAACGGCTACCGCGTGGGCGAAGCCCCGGTCGTCATGGAAGAGCGCATGGGCGGCAAATCGTCCATCAGCCCTTTTAAATCGGTTTATTATATGGTGAAGGTGAGCATTGCGCTGGTGGTGTTCCGCATCACCTCCGGCAGACGGAAGGAGGGCCGCGCATGAACTGGCAGAGCATCAGCCCTATCCTGCGTATCGGCCTTTTGCTGGGTGCGGTGTGCTATCTTGCCCTCATCCTGTGGCTGCTCAAAAAGAAAAAGCTCACGGTGCGGTACTCCATCATCTGGCTCATTTCGGCCGGAGTGCTGCTCGTTTTCGCAGTATTTCCTTATGTCGTTCTGGTGCTGACAGACCTGCTGGGCATGGCTGTGCCCGTGAACGTGGTATTCCTCCTTGTCATCGCGTTCATCCTGCTTTTGCTGCTCAGCCTTTCCAGCATCGTCTCCGGCTTCGCGGAAAAGATCAAGCGCCTTGCGCAGGAAAACGCCCTCCTGGAAGAGCGCGTGCGCAGACTGGAAGCGCAGCTCGCGGCGCAGGATAAGCAAACGGAAAACGAAAAAACCTCGTAACGCGCCGTCCAAAGGCGGCGACAGCTTGTCAAAAACGCTGCGCTTTTCCGCCAAACTGCTTACGACCAGGGCCTTTGGCCCCGTTCGCCGCGCACGGCGGCCTTCGGCGGCCGCTTCGCTCTACACATGCCTCGGCACTGGCCCTGCGGGGGCGTCTGCGCGCTAAGAGCCGCGCTTTCAGCGCGGTTGCCCGCAAGGGAGGCTTCGCACCGTTCCGACACGCGCCTGCGGGCGCAATCACCACCCCTTTTTGGCGGCATTCGCCGCGTGGCCTGCACTTTGCCGCGCAAAGATGCATGACTTTGCCACCGCCAGCTTTTTCCCCGGACGCTTCTTTTACTTCTTTGCCTTTTTCAACAGTCTGGCGCCGCCCATGGGCGGCGATCCTCCCCGGAAGGAGTTTTGCGCATGAGCAGCTTTTTCGCTGTGGCGTTCCTTGTGTTCCTGGCGGGCACGTGCCTGGCCTACTTTGTGCTGCCCAAGGCGGTGCGTCCCTACTGGCTGCTGGTGTGCAGTTACCTGTTTTATATGTACGACCCGGAAAATGCGGGTTTTGTGGCGCTGCTGCTTTCGGCCTCGGCCGTCACCTGGGCAGCGGCGCTGCTGCTGGAACGTCTGCGCGTCAAATGGATGCGCCGCGTCTGTCTGGTCGTGTCGCTGGCGCTGTGCGTGGGCTGTCTGTTCTATTATAAATACTTCAACTTTTTGGGCGAAACGCTGGCTGCGCTGCTGGATTCCTTCGGCCTGCATTATACGGCCCCCAGCCTGGATATTCTCGCGCCGGTGGGCATCAGTTATTTCACCTTTGCCGCGCTGGGCTATGTCATCGACGTGTACCGCGGCCGGCAGCGTGCGGAGAAGAACTTTTTCTTTTATGCGCTCTTTGTCAGCTTTTTCCCCTGTATCGTCACAGGCCCCATCGAGCGCGCGGAGCATATGATCCCCCAATTCAAAACGCCGCAGACCTTCGATTACGCCCGCGTTTCAGGCGGGCTGTTCCGCATTCTGTGGGGCTTTTTCAAAAAATTCGTCATTGCCAACACGCTGGGAACAGCGGTGGATGCGGTGTACGGCAACCCGGGTTACGGCGCATACACCGGCCCCATCCTGCTGCTGGCCAGCTTGCTGTATACTTATCAGCTTTACTGTGATTTTTCCGCCGGATGTGACGTGGCGCTTGGCGCGGGGGCCGTGTTTGGGTTTGAATTGACGGAAAACTTCCGCCAGCCGCTGCACGCCCGCTCCTTTACCGAGCTGTGGCGGCGCTGGCACATCAGCCTGACAAGCTGGTTCCGTGATTACCTGTACATTCCTTTGGGCGGCAACCGCCGTGGCAAGGCGCGGCAGTACATAAACCAGCTTGTTGTTTTCCTTGTAAGCGGTCTGTGGCACGGTGCCTCCCTGTCTATGGTGGTGTGGGGCCTTCTCAACGGCGTTTACCTGTGCGTGGGCAAGGCCACGCAGGACGCGCGGCGTAAATTGACGCGGCATAATCCGCTGTATCATTTCACGCCTGTGCGGCGCATTTTCCAGACCGCTGTTACCTATCTGCTGTTCACAAGCTGTATCATCTTCTTCCGTTCGTCGGAGGTGTTTGAAGGCAGTAAGGGCATTGCGGACGCGCTGTATATCTACGGCCATCTGTTTTCGGGCTGGGGCAAGCTGTTCACCGCGCCGGACGCCATTGGCCGCGCGCTTGTTTCCATCGGGCTTTCGGTGCAGACGGCGCTGGTACTGGCTGTGAGCATCCTTGTGGTGGAAACGCTGGAATCTGTGCAGGAGCCGGTGAACCGCACCATCCGCAAGGTACCCATCTTCCTGCGGTGGCCGCTGTATTACGCGCTGGTGCTGGGCATGCTGTTCTTCGGCTCATTTGCCAACTCGGGCTCTATTTACGGAAGGTTTTAAGGAGGACGGCAGATGAAAAAACGATTGCGCTTTTTGGGCAGCCGTTTGCTTTCCGCGCTGCGCCTGGCGTTGGGGGCACTGCTGTTTACACCTGTGTTTGCGTTGCTGGTCGCAGTCAATTACGGCGTGGATTGTCAGGGCTACTTCTTGGGCGATACCTATCTTCGGGAGATCGCCACGATGCTGTTTGAAGGAAAAAACGTTGTCGGGTTCAACCAGCTCAATGGACGTGAGCTCGAAGTGCTTGAAGTCATTGTCGCCAACATGAACGAAGAGACCACCCCTGAGACCATCGCCCTCGGTTCCAGCCGCATTTTGCAGTTGACGCGTGAAATGGTCGGCACCAGCTTTTACAACAGCGGTACCTCCGGCGGGGATTTCAACGATGTGCTGAGCGTATTTTCTTTGTATGACAAGGCGGGCAAGCTGCCGAAAAACGTCATCATCGGGCTGGACCCGTGGCTGTTCAATACAGATGTGGACGCCAACGGCTCCAACGATCCATCGCTGTATGCTGAATTTTTGACGGAAAAGCTGGGCGTTCCCACAGAGTATGAAAAAAAGGACCTTTCCAAGACATGGAAAAATCTGTTTGATCTGACCTATTTTCAGGGCAACATCGAGTATATGCTGAAGGGCTCCAACAAGAGCGGCGCTGCCCAGACCGTGGACGACAGCGCCCTGTATCAGCAGGATACCGAGGTAAAATGTTCCGACGGCAGTCTGGTGTACGACCGGGAATTCCGCGGCTGGAAACAGGACGCCGTGGACCATGCCGCGCTGGAGGTCGCCAACAACGGCATGTTCCGTCTGGATTATTACACAGAACCGGACGCTCAGCGGCTGGCCATCTTTGAAAAATGGCTCCAGTATATGCAGGAGAAGGGCATCAACGTCATCATCCTCCTCTCGCCCTACCACCCCATTATCTACGACCGCGCCCTATCGGACACCGAGCGTTACGGCGGCCTGTTCGGCACCGAGAAAGCCGCGCGCGCGCTTGGAAAAAAATACAATATCCCCGTGTACGGCAGCTATAATCCTTATGCCGTTCCCGCCACATAAGCCGATTTTTACG
>OBZS01000465.1_pt1 | contig 12246 bp, 15 predicted proteins | sample 1476981 | NCBI WGS metagenome assembly OBZS01 (sample SAMEA2580254, study PRJEB22360) | human gut metagenome | biome: human gut; feature: human-associated habitat; material: faeces | place: Denmark | collected 2008/2010 | reverse complement strand
GGGAAAATCACTATGGATTTTTTCTTAGGTGTCCAACTTCATTTTACAATCAACCACTTTTAATATTTGCTATTAAGAATGCAAATTTCGGAGTTCTATTTTGCATCAATCTCAATATTGGTGACCCCTGCGGGACTTGAACCCAGCGATTCCGGCTTGAGAGGCCGGCGTCTTAAACTAACTTGACTAAGGGGCCATATAAAGGCCGCCGAGATTAACCAACGGCCAAAATGTCATCAATTTTTACTCCAAAGACGGACGACAGCACCACTAAATTGTCGATTGTAGGTAGTGTGTCTCCTCTCTGCCATTTGTAAATGGCTTGAGGTGTCCCAAAACCCAACATGTTTTGCAAATCCTTAATGCTGATGCCTGCATTTTTCCGCAGCGTTCGAATGTTCTGTCCTGTCCGGACCGGGTCTACAATTGGGAATTTCATCTTTTTTCCTCCGATATAAAACAAAAACCGCCTGCTTTCTGAAAGCAAGCGGTTAGTTTGACACCAGAGGGAATTTATGATACCCAGCATCTGTCATCCGTCTTTCAAGAAAGCGCACGAAATATAGCTATACTCGTAAGCATAGCGTTCGTAGCGCTCTTCATAACGACGCACAGAAGCTGTCATAATAAATTCCTTTCCCGGAGTTTTCTCCGCTTTTCTTTGGTTCAATTATAGCATCCCTATTTTCTTCGTGCAAGTAGTCCTGTAGTATACCTTGTGAGCCTCCCACGACTAAAGTCGCGAGAACGCGGCGGCGAATTATTCAAGTTAGAATTATCCGAAATATGCCGCCAACTCAGCAGCCAAAGCCTCCGTACGGCGCTGTTGTTCCGTTTCCTCTTTCAAGAAAAAAGCTTTGGCCAGTTCCACTCCTTTTGGAGTCTGCAATATATCCCTATCCGTTTTGGGCAAATACTCTGCCAGTAGGGAAACTATAGCTTCTAATGCTGAATACCCGGCCGGCGGCTCACCCCAATATTTGAAGACAGCGCCTTTGCCAATATAGCTTTGGGCTGTGACCCAATTTCCATCTCGCCCGAAACTTTTACTGGCTAATTCGACTCCTTCCAAATCATATAGTTTTGTCTGAATAAACTCAAACTGGGCTTTTGAGATGTATTGCGCACGAAGAAAGTATCTCCAGTCAATATACTGCAAAACGTCGGAGAATTGTTTTATTCCAACTTCTTTTGCTTTTTCCAAAAGGATTTTATACAACTGGCGCAGTCCCATCGTTGAATGCAAAAGAATGGGAAGGTTACGATTCTTATCCCATCGCAATTCAGCGAAGATATCATTTTGAAAAGCATCCTCACTCCACAACGAAAAATATGCTTGAGAGTATATTTGGTTCTTATCGAGAGTAGTGTGGAATCGAGAGCAAATAGAATTCCACATACAACATATCCTTCTTTACCGCATATTCAAGTACTGAAAAGGCCATTTTTATCTGAATCAAGCCCAAAATCTCAGCTAAACTGACGTTTTGGACTAAGGGCATTATTCTATCTGTATGATATAGCAGTTCGTTTGGCTCGATACTTGAAGCAAAAAGTTTTTACAGGTTACCGCTGCCAAAAGAGCTGGGTAGCTTACACAGCCTTTAAAGTCCGCCACTTAAATAAATCACATCTCTTTCAGGCTATCCAAATGCGAAATCATAACTTGGCAAAACTCCATTGCAAAATCCTTTAATTCATTAACCTCAATTGTGAGCCTAAACTTTTTATTCGTTTTAGGGCTTTTATCGACCAACTTTATACTTTTTATTTCGCCTTTCTCGGAAACAATCTCCATTCCTTGGGGGTGAGCTACTGCATTTCTGAGATGTTCTATAAAGTTAGGATAGTTCATATGTTCGAAATCGTAGTCGCCCTCTGCCTTGTTTTTGAGTGATTTCCATGACGAATTCCATTTTGCGCCCTCTTTTTTGCCATCAATTATTCTGATATCCTTACAGTATTTTTGTTGTGGAAAAATAAGCATACCAAACAATGAATTTATCAGCTGCGTTACACTATAAGCATCATTTTGTTGCTCGATACATTCCAAATTATGTTTTGTGCGTCGGAAAAACTCTTTGAAAAACTCTGCTTCAGGATACTCTGCCATGGTAAGTGCTCCTTTTTGTTAGTTTCATTTTACTATCACTATACCATATTTATTAAATATGTGAAAGAAAAAACCAACATTTATAAATGAGTGTCTGTCCAGACCATCGGCTCGACAGAGTAAATCACTTGCGCATGTCGTTGGCTTTTCCTGTGAGTCCCGTTTTGCGATACACTTTTCGCAAAATAAAGGGCCGTGTATCGAAACTACGATGCACGGTCCTTTATCAAACCATATTATTTCTCTGAGGAAAGGAAGACCATACTTTCTTTAATGCGAAATATTCCGCCCCGCGCATATGTTTTTGGACTGGGGACGTTGTTTTTTACAGTAATTCTATAACGGCGACCAATTTTAAACAAGCCTGGTCAAGGCCTCGAACCTTATTTCTCAATTTACGATTCCTTCAGCATACTCAACGCTATGGACTTCTTTGCAAGCCTTTCGGAATTTCTGCACATCTTTTTCAATTCCAACAAACTGCCGGCCCATGCGAAGCGCCGCCTTTCCTACGATTCCCTCTCCCATACAGTTATCCAAGACGCGCCCATCGAACTCGCTGTAGTTGCAAATAAGTTTTTGGCACAAATCCAAAGGCTTTGCTCGCCATCGGCCAAGACCATCCTTGGCAACCGGATAGGACAAGATGGAAGGAAAGTTGCGCGGTTGCTTTTCAGCGGGCGCAAAGTGAGAAAAAACGCATATATCTTCATGCTGTGTCAACGGCGTCACCCCATTGAATACTTTATGCCAAACAAGATTATACCGCCACGGGATAGTGGCGCCAGTAATAACCTGTGCCGTACGCCGCCCCGACGAAAACAGGACAACGACCCCATCCGGTGCAAGAATGCGCCTGTACTTATCCCAAAGGCCTTCCTGCCAACTATCATCCCAGCGGACTTGGGCCTCAATGCAGCTGACTCCAGATATATACATGAGCAGCATGAAGGCCTCATATTCGTACCGAATACCATTGATTTCCACAAACCGGTTCAAGGGGACACTTACTCCCCATCCATCCCTCTCATTTGGTCCAGGAATACTGGTCAGGATAAGGTCTATACATCCAGTGGGGATTTTATCCAGGGCTGTTAAACAATCCCCCGGGATAAGAGTTGCCGGCATACGATACTTCACAGCAAAACCTCCTTACTAACAGAAATATATGTATCACTGCGGAGCATAAAGTTTGGTTCCGCAGTGTGTTTGTGCTATCAATTGCACAAAATCAGTTCAAAACGACATTCTCCTGGAGCAGCCGGCCAACACTGTACTCAAGAGCCAGCTGTGCCGTATATCCTTTTCCATAGTTCTCAGCGGCCACAGTTCGGCCGGAACCAAAATATGCCTGGAAATCGCTCTCCTGCGCCTCAATACCCTCTTTCTCAGCAACTGCCTGGAGAATCAAGGTGCGGGTCACATTACCCTCAACGGTCTCTTTCGCCGCGCTAAGGTAGTCATCCATCCCGTCGTATCCGTTTTCGGCCAGGAAAGTGTCAATATTGGAGATAGCAGACTCCGGAGCCAGGCTCATCGCCAGCTCGCCGCGTTTCATCTCAGAAGCGGCGGTGCTCAGCGGAACCAGTTTCCAGGTAGCCGGCTGCGCCTGCAGGCCGGTGACCTTGATAGCCAGACCTTTGTCCTCACCGCCCTCAACGGCAGCACCCACGGCAAACTCTTTGCCGAAGTTGAACTCGCCGTACACGAGGTCCTCAGACAGAGGATGGTTGGGGTCGATAGCGTTCACGGTCTCACGCAGGCAGTCGCCAGTCAGCACACCAGCAGCCTTGAAATCCCACTCGTTGTCGATAAAGATGACATACACTTCGCCGGAAGCGTTGATGTTTCTGTCAGTCAGGACCAGGTGAGCTTCATGTTTGGCCAGCTCCTCGTCGCCGGGATTGCTGTACCAGTAGGTGTAGGTGCCAGCGTCATACGCGATGGCGTACAGGTTCTCATCAGAGTGGTTCTCATCATAGATGCGAGCATAGTGGGTCAGCTTGGTGATGTCCACGATGGTCGCTTTGGAATTCTCGTTGATTGTGCTGTAGTTTTTCAGCTGATAGGCATCCTTGGACGGAGTCACAACGGAGCCGGTCCCACGGAAGCCGTACATGCATACATACATGGGTACAGTAGCATTCAGCTGATAGTTGGTCTTGGTAGACACAGTCACTTCGTACTCAACACGGGCGTCATCCGTACCGGGATTCACGACCTCTTCTTTGCTGGGGCCGTCCGGGTCAATGCCGTCTTCGATGTTGATATAGAACTGAGTCCCCATCGAGGGGTCGTCGTTCGTGGCAGTATCTACATCCTCAGACACAGTCGCAGAGTCTTTGGTGCCATGGTAGAAGGTAAAGGTGCCGTCGCCCTCGTCGTGGCACTCATCCAGGGCCACAAAACGAACTTCATCGGCGCCAACTACGTACATACCGAAGTCGATATCGCCTTCGTTGTACTCACTGCCCTTGATATAGGCAGAGGGGACAGCTTCCCATCCAGAACCATCATCACGGTCAGCGTAAATCACGACGCCGTTCTCGACCTTGTAAAAGGCCTTCTCACCGATAACAGTGACCACCTTGGTGGGGTTCATGGTATCGTCAGGGTGCTGCTCGATACTGGGGTTGGGCTCGGTCATGTCATCAGCCGCGAAAGCAGGAACGCATACGCAGGTGAGGGCCATGACAAGGCTCAGAGCGCAGGTCAGTACGCGCTGAAAACTCTTGGTCTTAATCATTGCTATTCTCTCCTTTTAGTTTGACACCCTCCCGGGTGCTTTTTTATTCAAGCACCCGGGAGCATTTAAGAGAACCTGCCCTGCTCCACAATGCCTCGGGATGCCGTCAAGAATAAGGATATTTACTTTTCGGGGCGGCACAATACTTTTAAAAAGAAATAGGAGCTGGCACGAAAAAAATCGTGGCAGCTCCTGTAAAACCATGTAAAAATACCTGTTAAAGTTGTTTTTGCTCGGTTGTCGCAAATGCGTTTTCGAGGTTTTCAGTATAGTCTGCTGAAAACTCGACATAAACCGGCTCAGAAAACATTTTCGGTTCTCCAGCACTGCGGTCAATCATCTTCGCGATGCGCAGAACATCCTCCTTCATGTGTTTGAAGACCATTTTTTACTCCTTTATTGTTTATCCGTTTGACCTGACTCCCGCACACCGGACACAAATCTTCCTCCGGAAGCACCAGACTGCAGCATTCATGACATCTGAAATATATGTTTTCCTTTGGAGGTCTCTTTACCAGAACCCCAACAGTAATTGCTCCTAATAAAAAACCGGCCATAATCATCAGGCCGTGAGTCTTATTCTCCATTTACAGCATCCTCTCTGAATTGCTCATCCTCCATATATTTTTTTACTTGGGCGGTGTTGCAGCAGCACCCCATTTGCTTAGACTTTTTCAAGATGTATGGTCTGATTCCTGCTGCGCACACATAACCGACCAACGTTTTTTGTTCTGCCGGGCACTGATTACATCTCAAACTTCTATCCCCTCCCGATTGGGCTTTCTAACTTTTCGTGTGGTTTTGGCTGTTCACACCACCACAAGACCTGTGGGGTAAGCCAGCAAAACACACTTACTCGAACGGAAGCGTCTACCGGCTTTCGATAACACATATACTGCGGCCATGAGCGCCACTCCTTTCGGTAAGACTCCGCCTCCGGGATTGCTCCCGTGGCGGGTGATGTTTCCCCTGACTGAATGCATGCTGTGCAGATGACTCCTGTGATTCTGCCGGGCTGGGACAACCCGGCAGTGCTTCCCCATACGGCGACCCGCAGGTTACATGCATTCATACGTCTGTGCTTTTTATCGATTCGTGGGACAAAACACACAGAAAGTTAAAAAGCCGATTGACAGTCCTTAACGCTCTTATCTCATGTTTTAATTATACCATAAATATAACTTATAATCCATATTATAGGATAATTATTTCAACGCCAATCTTGATAAAACGCAAAAAAAGAACCGCAAATGCGGTTTTTTCATGCGTTATTTATGGCTGGCATGTCCCACAAGGCGAATACCCTTGGGCAATCAAATCCTCCCGAAACGCTTCAAGCTCTTTTTGGTTATCTGGATTCATGTTTTCGACACCAGCGCATTCTGGGTAATGAAATTTTTGGCTGTTTGTATTAAGAATATAAAGAGTTTTAGTTGTGTTATTGTTTGAAGAGGATGTGTCTTCCGGGAGAAAATAGGTGATATCCTCTTGGTTTTCTCCTGTGGCATAGTCGATTAACACACCAGGCTGCACATTATAGCAAAACACGCAGAACTGTATCCCACTTCCTCTATCTTCAATAGAATAGGCTTCCATGAGAACCCCATTGCAGACGAGATTGCTGCCCTCAAAAACCGGCGTGACCCGATACAGGACATGGTTGCCTGTAGATGCGACATAGTCTCCCACACTGTTTTCGAAGGGTAACATTCCCTGCACATTCATGTATCGAGTGCCGGTGATGAGGTTCTTTTCGTTGGCGTTCTCTCCTGTCAGCTGAAATCCAATCAAGTGACACCTGTTATACAAATACTCGCCGTCTACAAAGCTATATGGTCTGTTGTGCCATCCAGATGGTTTGACCTGACTGATGGATTCCCGCTCCTCTGTAGGCATCGTTTCGATTCCGATGCAGGCGTATGCAGGCCCACACCGTCCAAGTGCATCCAAATCAGCATAATCCTCAAAGCATTCAGTTGTGAGTTCTGCCTCGGTAAAATAAGGTGTGTTCTCATTGACTTTCACATAAGGTGAGCTTTCATATGCCGGGATGTCTGTGAGTGAAAATGCATTTTTCGATACGGCTTCAGGACTTGCTAATTCTGTGTAAGAAGATGCTCGTGAGCTTTCGCTAGTTGAATCGAGGGGTATTGAACAGGCTGTCAAACTTACGACCACAGCCAGACACAAGAACCCCCTGAAGATATTTTTGTTTTTCATGAGTCGAATATGTTTTCTCCTTTTTTAAAGAAAAAACCGCACAAGCATTTAACTTGGCGGTTCATTTGTCTGAGCAATAAACAAAGAGGGCGCTTATCGGTCAGAAACGGCCGGCTCATCAATGTATTTTTTGCAATGAGTGCATACTCTTGCACCGGCGGGCAGCGAGTCGAGTATCTCAACAGGACGGGTCCACTTGCCGCACATCGTGTTCCAATACCCGTTTGCACCATTATCTGCATGCTCCTGGACGACATGTGCAATCTTTTTGCTGGTAATCGCATATTGCATTTTATGGTTGCCTCCTATATTTAATACATCCTCATATTTCTTGCCATTGATTATACCACATTACGGTATACATTTAAATCTACTGGTGTGCAGTAGGTGTAGAAGTCCCCCCCAACACTATGCTTTTGAGCGGGGGTATCGACTTACCTGTTAGCCAAATTCTTGCGGTTGATTTCCACGACCAGTTCTTCGACCTTTGCCATATTCGGCCGGTCAGGCAAACTGGTGTTCTTCCCGGCATACGCAAGCCGTTCCTCATACTCGTTTACAAGTTCAAAGAACTCCGACATGAAAGTGCCGTCTTCCTTCATGAAATCACCGTTCCGAATGCTCATGAGGAAGTTATGGTCCTTTTCCCGATAGGTATTGATTTCCCCTTTTTCAAGGATGTCAAACACCATCAGGTACAGCCGCACCAAATGCATCGCATGTTTATTCAGTTGCTTGGGACTCTTATCCTTTGCCCGCTGATTACGCCGACCGAAGCTCTCGTAGCTCTCAATGATGCTGCTCAGCTCTGCATAAAAGGCTTTTACAGCATTCAAAGGGGCCTGGACTACTTGTTTCGGCGTCACACAAATCGTTGTGCCGTCCAGGGCTACATCCACATAATCATGCGGCAGGCCATAACGGTCAGCCAAAGCAACGATTGCGTGTTTGCAAGAGCTAAGCGTGTACTCCGCCTTCTGAACATCTGAGACATCCTTGCTCAAGCCGTTTTGCAGCCGGCGGAGCTGCGAGTTAGCATATCCGCCAAAGGAATAGATGGCTTTTCGGCTGAGGAAGAGCTCTTTGTTGGCAAGCAGCATCTGCCCACTGGGGCTAACGAGAGCATAGCTGTCCGGTCGGCATCCCAGCATCTCGATGGTATTGGGATTACAGTTGAGAATTAGACCGATATATTTCCGGAACCCATATATGGTCGTATCTGTTGCAGTATCGGTTGTCTGCTCGAAATTGGATAACCCCAGTAAATCTCTTTCTGAATTTGCTGCAACGCCCCGGATATCCACATCAGAACCATCGACATTTGTGCCGTAGGCATAGCTTCCTCCCAGCGTCAGGAACATGATGTTTTTACCCAGATGTGGATTCGTTTTGAGAAAGTTGTATTCCGGCCGGGCAATCACCTTTTCAAGGTCAAACATCAAGCGACCTCCTTTTTGCATTCCCTCGACTGTTGAGAAGGGGCGCCCATCAAACCGGATGATGTTTGTGTGGCCGAAATGGAGGTCGGCAATATAAAATGCATTACTCACTGCGCATCGTTCCTCTTTCCCTTCATGGAATTATCCGCCGCTTTGCTTTTGAGAAGCTTTGCATATTTGTGAGCTACCTCACCGATATTATTGAGGCTGCTACACCCATCCTGCCATACTTTTATGAACTGTTCTTTTTTCTCTGGCTCTGTGATAGCGGACAGTGCGGCTTCATACCGCTGCCTGTCTTCAAACCTGCCCAGCATGAACGATTCCAACGCCGCAGCAACAGCGTCTTTTTTTGCTTCCAGGCCGTCATTATGGTTTCTGCCGAATTTGGCGGCATACCACTCTTCTGCGCCGCCAAACAGGGAAATAGGGACTTCCTCTCCGGCGCCATCTTTGGGCTCCGCTCCGTAAGCAGCTCCCAGTAGAAACACAACAAGTACCGCAGTTTCAAAGTCCTCTGCAATAAATGTGTATGGGTCACTGGGGTTAATCAGTTCATATTCCATTTTTCGCACTTATGTCCCCTTTCGTGCCTTTCGTGATTGGCTATTTCAAAAACCAAGCGGTGTTACAGCTCCTGAATAAAGTCGATTTCGGTTTCGCTGTTTGGGTTATCCTTTAAGCGGAACACAGAGACACGCACTTCTCCCTTCGCAAAATCTCTCAAGATACGTTCTGGGAGCACGAGCACACCATGTCTCCGAACGATTGAGCTCCCTGTTTGTGTGCAGACGTATTCAGACCGGAACATTTCCAGATTGCTATCTACCCATAGCCGAAACTTTTTTAATGGCAGCGTGTAAAGCATGTTCCCTGAGACATAAAACAAGTAGTCCGCCTTGCTCTCATACAAATATCCCATTTTTACATTTACTCTGTATGATTGCGTAGAACGTTCAGTTGTGAAAGTCCCCAGAAAAATCCCACTGGGACGTCCCTCATCGCCCTCAACTGATATGGATACCCTTTTTGGCGAATCCTGGCCATATGTAAAATAGATATCCCCAATTTCGTTCTGATGGCACACTTTAACCTGGTCTATTCCGTCCAGCTTTTTTAATAATTTAGTCACCTTGGCTATGCTTTCATTTTTCACCTTAACTCGCGAATTATCTGAAATAGAAATCATATTTATCGCCTCATCTCTTATTTTTAATTATACCACAATTATGATTTATAATCTATATTTTAGGATAATTAAATACCGCCGTTATGTTTATATACAAAAAAGCGGCTCCCCTTTCGGGGAACCGCACCATGCTCATTGTATGTCTGGAATTTGTAACGCTTCGACAGCATTCAAAATATCGTCTTCAACCTCTGGGGTATGAGTTTCGCTTTTTAAAGTAGTGAATCCATCCCGCGCTTTCCGGCCGGGCTCAGAGCGGGACACGCCCTTAAATGATTTTTGGCTGCGCAGTTTAGGAGACTCATCGAGAATGATGTGAGACATTGATTCTTTTACAAGCTCCATCAAAGCGAGGTCTTCTTCAACAGGCATTCTTTCGTATTCCCCATATTCTCCAATGCGGCCGCAATCCCCCTCTTCTTTATATCGGCCGTCAGAGAAAAACAGCATGACCTCTCTGCACTCTTCACAGAAAATGTTATTGTCTTCTCCAACTACCGCATCAAACTCTTTTCCACAATTGCGGCAACAACGAATCGCGAGCACTTTAGTTTCTCCCCTTTGATATGTTTGGACCTTATGTAAGCCGGGTCCTTCCCGGCAAATTTTAGGGTTATTGAATATGGGCGCAGACCTCTTTCACTATCTCTCCAGAGAGCCCATTTTCGTTTAAGTTAGAGATAAGCAAGATGCCTTCAGTAAAGACAAAAGACACCATGTGTCCTCTAAACTCTCCTGTAGCGCACAGGTTGATATCCATTCCCTCTTCTTGGTATTTAAGTACCAGACCGGGGCGGAACGGCTCAGCAGGGATAAACAAAGCTTCTTTCCTGTCAATGGTAAATGCGGAAAATGTGTGGAGCCTGCACTCGTCCATATTATGGAACGCATTAAAGAACTTTAAGCAGGCCTCCAGACCACTTTGGCCTTTTTTTGCGCCAATAATAAACGGTTGATATTCAAGCAATGTCATGCTCCTCCTATTTGACCTCGTGTTTCTGATTGACATGTGCAACATGGATTCCAGCCAAGCCCTCTTCTCTATCCCATGTAAAAGAATAGCTGCGCTTCGCTGCGCCAATATAGCCTGAATCATAGTGCCAGGCATCTGCAGCAGTTACGCTGGGGAGCCACCGAAATACAATCCCACCTTTTTCCTCGACCCGCTCAGAATGGATGTGCGCCAGATGAAACTCGCGGTATTTCGTCTCCGCCCAAAGCCTCGGAACTTCTACGCTCATCAAATGCGGGAGGTTCTGTTTTTTCTCATAAGAGCTATGACTGAATCCAATCAGATTGACACCATACTGGATATAATACCGAGCCTTACAGGTCAAATCGACCGTGACACGCGGATTATCTCGGAACCACGCATATAGATAGTTAATGCCATACCATTCGGTGGTGCGGCTGTGGTTGGATGCGATATAAAAAGTCCGCACCGGAGCGTATTGCTGAAGCTTATCAATGGCCTCAACCAACATGCGCATCCCGTTCAAAAACATTTTCTGCCAACGGATATCAGTGTTCTGTTGCGTCCCGCCCGTTGTAGTATTGTCAATGGTATCAGAATTGAAGAAGTCATTGGTCCACACAAAGAGGATTTCCTCATACTCTCCGCTTTCCAACCTACGGCATTCCGCATCGATGATTTGGAAGAAGGAGTCCCGAGCAATTTTGTAGTCGTAGTTCTCACCACACTCGGGTGCCCAACTGAGCTTCGCAAAATGCAAGTCGCTGATATTGATTTCAAGCATTTTGTGTTTGATTTTGGGTGGGAGCTGTTTCACCGGGAGCCACTGTGGAGCCCCACTTTTTAGAAGAGCTGCAAAGTCTTCCTTTACATCTTCGAGCAACAGCTCATTATTCTTTCGAGGCCGCATAACGACCTTGAACTGCCAAAGGCATGTTTTCCCGTTTTTATCACCCCCCTCCTTAGTTTGCCCCTGCCACACATTGCAGGTATAACTGATGACAACCCACATGCTGGGGTCCGTATTACATATACGAAGAACCGCCTCCGGCGTTACCTGTTTGCCTTCAAAGGCCTTGATAAACCCTTCAAAAACAGTGTCTCCATTTTCCCGCTGTGTAAAGGATTTAACACCTTCTTGTGGCTGGATTTTCTGATTTGAGGTTTTCTTGTCTCCAAAGATAGGGACCTTGCTCCCGCTCGCTCTTCCTCGTGTTACGCGGTAATATTGCTTTTTCACAAGATTGTACGCACGCTGCTCATCCTGCATTCCCATAAAAGGGAAACACATTTTTGCAATTTGGGAAATGCTTGCTCCGTTCTTGACGCCATCATCTACAATTTCACGCCAATCCCGGGTCTCTTCCATAATATATCACTACCTTTCATAAAAAATTGGCTACGCAACGATTGCTGCGCAGCCATCAACGTTTTTCATCTCTTTTCATCAAAAAGCAAAATTGAAGGGGCACTAAATTTTCTTCTTTTTCCAAAAATCGAATTTATGTACTATATAAAAAGGCAAACTCAATTTTCCAAAAAGGCAGTAGTTTTTCCATTTTAAAA
>OBZS01000457.1_pt1 | contig 12370 bp, 8 predicted proteins | sample 1476981 | NCBI WGS metagenome assembly OBZS01 (sample SAMEA2580254, study PRJEB22360) | human gut metagenome | biome: human gut; feature: human-associated habitat; material: faeces | place: Denmark | collected 2008/2010 | reverse complement strand
CCGCGCGCCCGCCATGTGCGGACGCGCGGCCCCGTTGCCGTTCTGCGTGGTTCAATGTTTCCAAAGCTGCGCGCATGCGCATCGGTTTATGCCCGGCACACAGCCGCACAAGCTGCTGGCTTGAAACCATTATAGCACACCGCCGCTGGAATGCATCCGGCTTTTACCAAAATGTCACATTTTTTATGCGCGTGTCTCCCGGTTCTTTTTCCAAGCCAGCACAGCCAGCAGGACCACACAAGCCGCTGCGGCTACGGTGACCCAGACCAGCGGGAACGCATCCCCTGTCTGGGGCATTCCCGGCGCAGGTGCGGCCGTACCGGAAGACGCGCCCCCCGCGCCGCCGGAAGGCGTACCGGAAGAGGAAGATGTGTCTGCAGAAGAACTGCTCGTCCCGCCCGAAGGAGCGGAAGAAGAGGAGCCGCCGCTTTCGGCGCCCGCCTTCGGCTGTGCCAATACATACAGGCTCAGATGTGTCAGCTCCGCATTCAGCAGGCCGTCTGCTGTTTTTGCCGTCAGCAGTTCTTTTTCGCCCTCAGGGCTTACGTGATACAGCTGCGTTTTGGCTGCGTCAAAGCCCTGGGGAAGTGGGAACGCCACATTCAGCACGCCGCGCGGCTGCACCGTGCCGCCATCCAGCAGCAAAGAAATATCAAATGCCGCAAGGTCAACATTTTCATTGCGGAAAGCGCGCGCCACAGAAGCATATGCCGCGTCGCCCGCATCCACCGGCTCCACCTTGAGATGCGCGCCGGCCGGCACTGTGTCCAGCCCTGCCGCAACACGGATCCCTGTTGCACTGTCCACCTCGTTGAACACGGGAGCGGGCTGTTCCGAAGTGAGCGCGCCCTCCACGGTGAATTCATCAAAAGCCACCCAGCCGAATTTGGTATTTTTGTCCGTGTTGAAGCCGCGCTCAAACTCGGCCTTCAGGTATTTCACACGCACCGGAGCACCAGTCTCCAGTACAAAGTGGTAGGCGTCCATACCCGTGGCGATGGCTTCATAGCGGCGAGCGTCCGCCTGCGCCACGGTGCCGAGCTCCGTCCAGCTCTTGCCGTCCAGCGACGCGGAATATGTCACCTTATCCGGCGCGCCGATGCCCGCGGATACCCAGGCAAGATAGTCTACTCCCAAAGCCTGCACCTCAGCGACAGTGTCAAAGGAGATCTGCAGCGTAAAAGGCTCCGTAGCCACGGTCTGCAGGACGCCGATATAATCACCGTTCAGCGTATTCTGGTTCGCCCAGCTTCCTGTTTGAAGGACGCCGTTGTTCAGCAGCACAGAAGCCACGTTCTGAAGGTTTGCAAAGCTTTCACTGTTCAGGACATTTCCGCTTTCCAACGTTATGGTACCCATAGATGCGATGCCCTCGCCCGAAGCCAGCGGCGCCGTGCCGTTTACCGTGAATTCGTCCACGCCCAGCCATGTATAGGGCGCAGCCGGGTCTTTGGAGGCGTCCAGGCCGTGGCCGAACTCCGCACGGATATAACGGGCCTTTTCGGCGGCATCCAGCTTGAGCACATACTCGACCGTCTCGAAGCCGTTGGCCGATCCCGGGCTTATCTCCGCCTGCGCATAGGTTACAGTACCCAGCTCTTTCCATGTCTGGCCGTCCTGTGAAACACTGTATGAAACACTGTCCGGCGCGCCGATGCCCCATCCCGGATTGGAAACGGAGCCCAGCGCCACACGCTCCACCTGCCCGATACCGCCCAGATCCGCTGTCAGCGTAAACGGCCCCTGCGCGTGATTGGCATTGATCTTCACATAGCTGTCGTTCCAGGCGCCGGCCTTTTCATTGCCGTCCACCAGTTTCGGAAGCGCCTGCAGCAGCTTGTTGAATTCTTCGGTATTTTTTACATTGTCCGCTTCCAGTGTAAGCGTGCCCGCCGCCGCAAGATTCTTGACAGGCTTCTCCATCTCCGTGGGGATGCCGCTGAAGAAATCATGCATCGCGTCGTAGATATACCGCGTGCCCGAGACGTTCTGGCTCGTCTCTGCAATGCCCCATGTGCCCGTGTACCAGGCAATCAGGCTGTTGTTCTGATAGGCAAGCTTGTCGTCCGCCCCTTGCGTGAGGTAAGAGCGGAACTGGCTGATGTATTTGTCGTTGATGCCGCCGAATTCCATCTCGATGCCCAGGCCGTACTTTTTGCACAGCGCAGCGGTATCCGCAATGCGCTGTTCGGAGGCATTGGCGTCGAACGCATAGTTGGGCTGCATGATGGCGTAGTCAAAGCCGAAGGTCTTCCAGGCGCGGAACCCGGAGGACTGGTAGAAGGGGATCCAGTAAATTTGATACGCGCCGTTCTCCAGGCTGTGGACGTAATCCGTTACACCCTGCACCGTTTCCAGAACCAACGGGTCCACGTCGTAGTGCATCACTTCATCGTACCAATAGAAGCCGTCCAGACGCAGGTTCTCGTAACCCTTGGCCTTGAATTCCCGAATCACGGTGTCCAGATACCACCGGGAGGCCTCCATGCGGTCCGCCAGAGCCTGCTGCGCCGGATTGGTATCCGAGACCGCGAAATTCAGCGAATGGGTGCCGCCGGGCAGCGTGCCGAAGGCATCCTGGCACAGAATGGGCGGATAAAACGCAATCTTCACGCCCACTTTGTAATCCGCGTCGCCTGTGGCCTCTTTCACCAGGGCCACAGCCTCGTTCAGCGCGTCCAGGTTATAAGCCGTGCCTGTACCCTCGCCGTAGTGGAACAGAAAATCAAGATAGGTCTGCCAGTCCTCCGCGGTGGCACACATCTGTGCCGCATTGGGGTTGGAGGTCATCGTACTGCTCACATAGATGAGGTTATGGTAATCCGTATCGTCATCCGGCGTATCCAGATTTGGTGTATAGCCGTGGGACAGGAAGGTAACGGATTCAAAAAACTTATCCGTAATATTGCCCTCCTCGTCCACATAGCCCACCATGGGAAGAAGCTCCTCCACGGTTTTCTGGCTGGTCTGCAGCGCGCCGCCCGCGGAAGAGAACCAGTGTCCGGCATAGGCCAGCGCCTCGTGCTGGATGCCGCGTGCCTGGTCTGTCCAGGCATATTTGTTCACAACTTCATAATCCGTGCCCGGAGTATCCGGCAGCGTTTCGGCGGTATCCGAAGGCGCCGCTGTGCCCCGTACCTCCAGCTCGTCGGCAAAGGCCCAGGTGCCTGTCAGCTCAAACGCGACCTTTACATAACGCGCATTGTAGTTCAGGCCGTCCAGCGTAAAATAGTAGCTCTGGCAATTCACCTCTTTGCCGTTTTCCACCACGGAATAATAATGGTCCGGGTCCTCGTCCTTCACGGCGTCGAAGCGGGAAACACGGCCCACGCGGTGGAACGTTACGCCGTCCTCCGACAGGAAGTAGGTGACCATCGACGGCGCAGAAATCCCCCATCCCAGGCCCTCCTGCATGTGGAAGGAAAGCGATTCAATATGGCTCAGCTGCCCCAGATCCAGCGTGATGGCGCGGTCGATCTGCCGGTATGCCTCATAATAATGAGAGCGCATGCCGCTGCCATTCCAATTGCCGTCCAATATCTCGCCGCTGCCGTAATAGCCGTCTGTCAGGCGGTTGAGGATGCTCTCCTCTTTTTCGCGGATCGTTGTATCCTTGGTGGCAGGGTCAAGGTCCGTACCGGCGCCTTCCATTTCCAGTGTGAAGGCATCATTGCCCTTTCCCTGCGCCAGGTTTACAGTATCTGCCGCCGTTGCGGCGCTGGCTGTATCCGCAGAACCGGAAGAAGATGAGACATCCGAAGACACCGTCTCGGAGGAAGACGAAGCGCCTGAAGAGGACGCCGCCCCAGAGGAGGACGAAACGTCCGGAGAGGACGCCGCCCCGGAGGAGGACGAAACGTTCGGAGAGGACGCCGCCCCGGAGGAGGACGAAACGTCTGGGGAGGACGCCGCCTCGGAGGAGGACGAAACGTCCGGAGAGGACGCCGCCCCGGAGGAGGACGAAGCATCCGGGAAGGACTCTGTCCCGGTGGAGGATGAAACAGCGGAAGACGGCGCCGCGTCAGAGGAAGACGACACGCTTTCCGCATAGGCGGTTGTGAGCGGCATCGCCAGCATGGATATTGCAAGGACCGCCGCCAGGAAAAAACGCATGATTTTTTCTTTACGCATTCGGATAACTCCTTCTCAATGATACCAATGGGCTTGTTCTGAGTCTTCTTTCTTGTTTTCTGTTTGTTTTTGAGCGCACCAAAACAAGGGTGCCGCAAAATGGGTACTCTGTGCTCTGTCTGTTCTGTTTCACAAAAAACGCCCATACGCCAAAACGCACGGGCGCAGGATTTCAGCTCCCCGGCTTTTATTTTAAGCCGGAAGTCGTGGAAATGCCGCTTATAAACTGTTTTTGTGCAAGGAAGAAGATGATGATGAGCGGCAGGGTGAACATCACGCCTGCGGCCATCAGCAGGTCCCATTCCTGACGCGCAGTGGTCAGGAACATCTGCAGGCCGATGGACAGCGTATACTTTGCGCTGTCCTGCAAATAAAGCAGCGGGCCGTTCAAATCGTTCCAGCCGCCGATGAATACAAGCACCATGATCGTCGTCAGCACGGGCTTGCACATCGGGTAGACCACACGGTACAGAATGACGAACTCGTTCGCACCGTCGATGCGCGCGGCCTCAATGACGCTGTCGGGCAGGCCCTTTACGAACTGCCGCATAAGATAGATGTAATACGGCGTACCGAAAAATGCGGGCAGCACCAGGGGTACGAAGGTATTCACCAGCCCTAGCTTCGACCATGTGATGAACAACGGGATCTGCGTGACCTGCCAAGGAATCATCATTGTGGCGAGAATGAGCGGGAAAATATATTTCGCACCCTTCCAGGGGATCTTCGTCAGGGAATAGGCGATCATCGGCGCGGCGAAGATTTGGCCGAGAACCGGCAGAATCGCGACCACCAGCGTGTTCTTCGTATACGCGAACAGCGGCATACGCTTAAAGATCGTCGCAAAATTTTCCCACTTAATGGGGTCCGGAATCCACTTGGGCGGATTCAGAAATATCTGGTTCGTAGGCTTTACCGCGGTGGAAAGCATCCACAGGAACGGCATGAAAAAGATGCAGGCAAAAAAGATCAGCAGAATATAAGAGCAGACCTTGCCCACGGTGCGCGAGGTTTTTGCAGAGATGATCCATTTTTTCACAGCTGTTCCCCCCTTACTCTACGTCGTAGGTGACGCGTTTTTCCATCAGGTACATGGCCACGAACGAAACCACCAGCACAATCAGGAACAGCACGATGGCCATAGCCGAGGCGTAGCCCATCTTCATGTAGCTGAAGCCGTTCATATACAGATACATCGAATAGAACAAAAGCGAGTTCTGCGGCCCGCCGGTGATGCTCTGCCCCACCTGGGAAACACTGGCAAACACATACGCCTGCGTGAAATACTGAAAGGACGAAATAAGCCCCATCACCACCAGGAACTGAATGGTGGGCGAAATGTACGGCAGAGTGATCTTAAAGAAACGCTTGACAGGACCCGCGCCGTCCAGCTCTGCCGCCTCGTAGAATGACTTTGGCACCGCCTTCAGCGCCGAAAGGAAAATGACGGTGTTCTGCCCGCAACGCCACACGTCCATAATCATCAGCGAGATCTTGGTGAACTTCGGGTCGCTCAGCCAGCTTGGGCCTCGGATGCCGAACCAGGACAAAAAGTTGTTCAGCAGGCCGTATTCCGGGTTGAGCACCCACAAAAACAGCATGGCGCTGGCCACAATGGGCACCACTGTGGGCAGATAATAGATGGTGCGGAACGCGGGCATGCCCTTGACCTCCTTCGACAGCAGCACGGCCAGCGCCAGAGCGACCACAAGGCCGATGGGCATGCCGATGAAGGACATGACGGCGGTGTTCTTGATCGACACCGGAAAATATTTGTCGTTGAACAGCGTGACATAGTTGTCCAGCCCTGTGAACTCTGCCGGCTGGAAGATGTTAAAATCCGTAAAACTATAATACAGCGCGGAGAGGATCGGATAAAGCTGGAAGCACAAAAACCCGATGAGCCACGGCGAGACAAACAGCAGGCCAAGGAGGAAGAACCTCCGCTCTTGTTTCGATTTTCGTTTTTTGATCCCGTTTCCTTCCTTTTTGGCGGCCGATGCATTTCTCATGCCAAAACCTCGCTTTCGTAGAGATGGCCCGCGGCACGGGCTTTGGGAATACAGGCGCGATACAAAAAAGGAAAGCGCCGACCGGGCCGGGTAACCGCACAGCCGGCGCTTTCCTCTATTCTTTACTGTTTCTTTTGTCTGTTCAGCCGGCGGCCTCGTCCGCCATGGGCTGCACCGCTTCCACAACGGCCTTGGCCGCGTCTTCTACGGTCATATTGCCGGCGAGCGCCTCGGTCATGTAAGTGCTGATCTCAGTCAGATACTCGTTGACATAGGAGCTCATGGGGAACGCACGGAACTCGCCGTCGCGCAGCATCTCCGCCACCTGTTTGGCCTCTTCGGAAACGCCGTCCATCGCGATGACCGCGTCCAGAGCGCTCTTGCGCGGCATGAACGCGCCGTTGCCATAGTCGCCCTCAGCCATGAAGGCCATGTTCTCGGCGCTGGTCAGGCTCTTGAGCACCTTCAGCGTGGCTTCGGCGTTCGCCGTTTTGGCGTTCACTTCCCACACGCCGCAGCTCAGCATGCCCTGGCCTTCGCCGCCCTCGGCGGGAGCCGGCATCGGGGCGATGCCCATGTTGGTGCCGGTCTCCTTCGCAGCATCCACCATGGAAGCCAGCGCGGAGTCCGCCTGCCAGCGGATGGCCAGCTTTCCAGTGAACAGCGGGTCCTCAGTTGTGGCGCGGGCACCCAGAGAATCGATGAAGCGCTTCACGTTGTCATAGCCGTACTTGCTGTAAATGTCGGCCTGGAACTGATAAGCCTTGAGCATCTCGGGAGAATCGAAGGTGATGGTGTTGGTCTCTTCGTCGATGAACTGCGCACCGAACGCCACAGGCCACAGAACGTTGTCCAGCCAGGGATAATCGGGGATCAGGCCCATCTGCTCAATGGAACCGTCAGCGCCAACCTTCGTGCAGTCGTCAATGCACTGGATCAGCTCGTCCATCGTTTTGGGGAATTCTTCCCAGCCGGCCTCGGCCAGCATGTCCTTGTTGTAGAACAGGAACGTAGAGCTGTACGTGAAGGGGATGGAATATACCTTATCCTCGTAGGTGCACACATCCCATGCGGCGTCGATGAAATCGTCCTTGTTCCACTCGGCGTCGCCGCCGTTGACAAACTCGGTAAGGTCGTACAAAGCGCCGTTGTTCGCCCAGGTGGGCGCGTTGTTCCAGTAGTTCTGGAAGATGTCCGGCGTAGAGCCGGAAGCGATCGTCGTCATGATGACGTCCGCCGTTTTGGCGCCGGACACAACGACTTCGATGTTATCGGTGTTGGTGGCGTTGTAATTCTCGGCCCACTGCAGCAGACGCTGATGGGGCTTGGTTACTTCCTCATCCTCGGCATACATGTGCCAGACGGTGACCACCGTCTTTTCGCCGGAGGGCGCGGCGGATGCCGGGGCGGAACCAGATGTGCTGCCGGCTGCGGAAGAAGATGCTCCGCCGCAGGCGGTGAGCGCCGAAACAGCCAGCGCAAGAGAAAGGATCAAAGCGAGTGCCTTTTTCATAAGTGACCTCCTGATGAAACATTATTTCCGAACGGGCCGGACGACCGGTCAGCCCGGCCCGTACATGGCATCAATTCCGGGCGTGCACACGGGTCTCTTTTAAAAGAATATCCTGGAGCCGTTGGCTCCAGGCACCGGCGCTTTTGCGCAAAAGCGCGCGTCGATGTGCCCCGGGTGCTTTTTTGCCCTCCTATACTATACTAAATCTGCAAAAATTCTTCTTGGCAAATCTTCCATTTTCGGCCGCCGCCTTCCGGGCGGCCTTTTTTGCACTTTTTTTGAGGCGCCGCGGGCAGTTCCGCCTAAAAACGGCTTTGCTGCGTCCTTCGCCTCGTAAAAACAATTTACACAAAATTAAATTTCAAAACGCCGCATTTGGCAGGCAAACTTGATAAATCGTTCAATCCTGACCCACCGAATTTGAAAAAACATCCAAAACAGAACCGTCGCCGAGCAGTTTTACTGGTAAAAGCGTCACAGAACTACGGGCTTCCCCTCGGCCGCGGAGCGGTAAGCAGCCAGCACCAGCGCCAGTGCCTTGCGGCCTTCGGCCTCGTCCACCAGCAGCGTCCCCTCGCCGCGCACCGCGTCGATAAAGTTGCGCAGCTGTGCCACATGCCCCGAAGGGTCAATCGCGCCCGCCTCACTGTGGGAGCGCACCTCCGGCGCGGGTTCCTGCTCATAAATATGGTAAGCGGAGTCTCCCGCCACCTCCCATTTAACGATGCGGTCTTCTTCCAAAATGATCGTTCCTGACTCGCCGTTCAGCTCGATGCGGCGCGGAAAGCCGGGGTAATCCCCCACCGACGCCTGAATGACGCCCTGCGCGCCGCAGTGCCAGGCCACTACAGCTGTGAGTGTATCCTCCACCTCAATATCCCGCACCAGCGTGCCGCTCAGCGCATAGATGCTGTCTGCCGGCCCCATCAGATACCGCACAAGGTCCACACCGTGGATCCCCTGGTTCATCAGCGCCCCGCCGCCGTCCATCGCCTGTGTGCCCCGCCAGGTACCCGAATCATAATAGCTCTGGGGGCGGAAATATTTCATATACAAATCGCAGCGTGTGATGCGCCCCAACGCCCCGCTCTCCAAGGCGCGCTTTACGCGCGCCACGGCCGGGCCGTAACGCAGCTGGGAGACTACCCCCACCTGAACACCGGCGGCGCGTGCTGCGGCGGCCACGGCGTCGCAGTCCTCCAACGTCAGCGCCACGGGCTTTTCAATGAGCACATGCTTGCCCGCGGCCACAGCCTGCAGTGCCAGCGGCGCATGCAGGTGGCTGGGCGTGCAGATACACACCGCGTCCACCTGCGGGTCTGCCAGAAGCGCGTCGTAATCCGGATACGCCCGGGTGCCGTAAGCCTGTGCCGCGGCACGGGCGCTTGCTTCTACAGGGTCATACACGCCGCACAGCGCCGCGTCCTCGATGGAGCGGATCGCGTCCAGATGGAACCGGGAGATCACGCCGCAGCCCGCCACGGCAAAATGCACTTTCAAATCCAAAGGTTCAACATTCCTTTCCGGGCACGGCCCTCCTGTTCAAACCGGGCGCAGCGTGTCCGCATAAGCGGGCAGCGGCGCAAAAATGCCGCTTTCCCCATAAAAACCTCCGTCAAGCCGGTACACGCCGTTCTGCGGTGTGCGCCAGGCGGCTCCGGGCGCGGCGCACATAGCGTCCAGACGGCGCCAATCGGTATAATTCTGCGGGCCGTTGCTCTCCACAACACCCACGCGCAGACCCGGTACACGCGGCAGCCGCGCCGCCAGAGACATATTCCAGTCCAAAAGCGCAGGCGGCACCGTCAGGTCCGCGCAGAAGCACGCCGCGCCGCTTTTCTGCGCCGCGCGCACCATCTCCAGCGTGACGGACAGCGTTTTTGCAATGGGTTTGCAGGCGATGGCCGAATAGCCGTATTCCCAGGTCAGGCGGGCAACGTCCTGTGCGCTGTGGGCACTTTCGTCGCCCGCTACGCGCACCGGCAGGCCATGCACGGGTTCCGGCCGGTCCCCCGCAAACGGCTCCTCCAGCAGCACGATGCGCTCCAGCGCGTCCATCTTGTCCGCAGCATCCAGAAAGCGCAGCAGAAATTCCCTGTCCGGATAACGGCCGTTGGCGTCCAGATAATAGACGGGGCGGCCACACTCCGTATACGGCGTGGTAAAGCCGGCGGCTGCCGTGTGGACGGTGCGCAGGCGCCCGATGTCCCACGCAAGCATGGCCTCCGGGTCTCCGTTCTTCTCCGGGTCGGAACCGATCTTTACCTTTAATAAAAAGGCGCCGTCCTCCAGCAGGGCGTGCAGCTCGTCCTCCGGCGTATGGTAAGTGATGAGCGGGATGCTCCCCAACTCTTTTTCCCGGTTCGTCAGCTCCGGGCAGAAGGACGCGCACAGCGCGTCGAAGGTGCCGTTCCCCCGTTTTGCGTTCCAAAGCTGCCACAGCGCAAAATCCACGGGTACCAGCGCGTTGAGTACAAAGGTTTGCGGCACGTCTGCCCGTCCCAGAAGTCTGCGGGCGAACGCCAGAAGCTCCGGCATCAGGCCCGCAGTCATACCGGGCGGGTCTGTGAAAGCCTGTCCCTGCAAAAGCTCCAGCGCGCGGCGCGTGACCGCCAGCATTCTTTCGTTGCCGCCCGCTTCGTCACAGGCGCAGAAGGTGACGGGGTCGGACCAGAGCACGCTCTGTACGCCCACACCCATGCCGCTCGCTCCGCTGTCCAGCGTCAGGCGCACGGCCGTCTGCCACAGCTCGCTCAGCGTGCCTCCCTTGAAGCCGAAAGGTGCGCGCAGCGGTTCCCGTATGACGCCGAGCTCTGTGTTAACGATACGTTCCATGGCGCTTACGCGATGGTGGCCAGCATGGCCTGCGTGATCTCAGACACCAGCGCCCCACCTGTAAGGAACCGTCCGATCTCGTCGGCCACGTGCGCGCCGATTTTCAGCTTGCCGTTGTTGGCAAGGCCCGCCAGATGCGGCGTCATGATGCAGTTGGGGATGCCGCGCAGAGAGCTGTCCGCGGCAGGCGGCTCGGGGTCCGTCACATCCAGGCAGGCATATTTCAGCTTGCCGCCGCGCAGCGCTTGCGCAAGCGCTTCCTCGTCTACCAGGGCGCCCCGGGCGGTGTTGATGAGGATGGCTCGGTCCTTCATCAAAGAAAGCGCGCGGCCGTTGATCATATGGCGGGTGGAATCCAGCGCGGGCGCGTGCAGCGAAACCACATCGCTTTCGGCCAGCAGCGTATCCAAATCTGCCTTTTTCGCGCCCATGGCGGCGATGGCGGCTTCGTCCAGCAGCGGGTCATAGGCCAGCACATTTACGCCGAACGCCTGCAGCAGCTCGATGTAGTGGGAGCCTGCAAAGCCACAGCCTACCACGCCCACGGTGATGTCGAACAGCTCGGTGATGACGCTGTAATCCTCCACCCAGCCGCCGTTGCGGATCTCCTCGTTGAAAGCAAACACGTTTTTGCAGGCGCAGATGGTAAGGCCCAGCGCCGTTTCCGACACACCGTAGCTGAGGATGCGCGCGCTGCTGACAACGCGGATGCCGCGGGCATACAGCTCGTCGCTGACGATACCCTTCACGCTGCCTGCGGCGTGGGCCACAAAGCGCAGGTTGGGTGCGCAGTCCAAAATTTCCTTATCCAGCTGCGGCACGCCCCAGGATGTAATGGCGATATCCGCCCCGGCAATGATCTGCTTGACGGTCTCTTTTTCGGCCTTGTCCGTTTCGTTCACGGCCACCTCGCCCCATTCGGCCAGGCGGGCCATTGTTTTTTCGGAAAGCAGCGTCGCGCGCAGCGGCGCGTCCATCAGCACGGCAATTTTCATCGTTCGGTAAGCTCCTTTTCCGCCGCCCGTTGTCCGGCCGGCCCTCTTGCCCACATTATACCGTCGCCTCCCGCCGGTGTCTTTACACTTTTTTTAGGAATATTGTACTATTTTTTCGCAGGTGTTCCCTTTGCGCATGGCGTTGCTGTATACTGATATTGTAGAAAAGCAGTGAAAGGAAGGGGAACACGGATGAACGAATGCAGCATCCTCTGGTGCGGCAAGTACCACCAAAACTGGGAAAACGAGCTGCACTGCCACAACTATTTCCAAATGGTAGGCATTCTGAGCGGCAGCGGCACCGTGTATGTGGACGACCAGCCTTATGAGATTGAAAAGGAGCAGGTGTTTCTGCTGTGCCCCCAGCAGCTGCACGCCATCCACTGCGGTGAAAAAAACGCTGCGCCGCTGAAAATGCTGGATGTAAAATTCACCGTGGCGGATCCCGCGCTGTTCGAGGATCTGGTGCGCGTGGGCGATATGTTCCATTTGCAGGATTTCGGATGGTTCGTGCGCTTTTTTGACAAGATCATCGCAGAGAGCGCCCAGCAGCGCCCCTATTATTACTCCATCATCAGCGGCTATTTGCTGGAAATGCTGGTACGTATCGTGCGGGAACGGCTGGGCCAGCCCGCCGCAGCGCCCGAGGAGGAGGCGCCCCGCGTCGCCACGTTCAAGGGTGTGGACGTTGCCGCACTGATGCAGTATATCGATTTCAACTATTCCCGCATCATCAGCCTGGAGGATCTTTCCACCCTGGCGGGCGTCAACAAAACAACGCTCATCAGCATCTTCAAGGAGGTGTACGGCACCACGCCCATCCGCTACATCAACCGTATCCGCCTGCGCAAGGCCAAGGAGCTTCTGGTGAACACCGACACCAG
>OBZS01000453.1_pt1 | contig 12459 bp, 13 predicted proteins | sample 1476981 | NCBI WGS metagenome assembly OBZS01 (sample SAMEA2580254, study PRJEB22360) | human gut metagenome | biome: human gut; feature: human-associated habitat; material: faeces | place: Denmark | collected 2008/2010 | reverse complement strand
CGTGTAAAACGCTTGAAAGCCTTGGAAAAGCAGGCCGAAGACGGTACGTTTGACGTACTTCCGAAAAAAGAAGTTACCCTTCTCAAGCATGAAATGACAAAGCTTCAGAAATATTTGGGCGGCATTAAGGAAATGAAAAAGGTTCCCGATGCGCTCTTCATTATTGACCCTAAGAAGGAAGAAATTGCCGTTGCGGAAGCACGGAAATTACATATCCCCATTATTGCGACGGTTGATACGAACTGCGATCCCGACGTAATCGATTGCCCCATTCCGGCAAATGATGACGCCATCCGTGCAGTTAAATTGTTAACGAGCAAGATTGCCGACGCCGTTTTGGAAGGTTGCCAAGGTGAATCGATGGATGCTGAAGATCATACGGAGCTGGGCGACTATAACAATGATGAACAAATCGGCGACGCTGCGAGAGAACATTTTGAAAATTGGCAGGAAGACGCACGCGAAGCTGTAAAAGGCGGCTATTCGGGCTAAGATATAAAAATAATCGCGATTTGGAGGATCTTATATGGAAATTACGGCTGCATTAGTAAAAGAACTGCGTGAAATCACCGGCGCCGGCATGATGGACGCAAAAAAAGCTCTCGTTGCTACGGAGGGCGATAAAGAAAAAGCAATTGACTTTTTACGTGAAAAAGGATTGGCTGCCGCTGCTAAAAAAGCCGATCGTATTGCTGCTGAAGGTCTTGTCTATTCATATATTCACGGCAACGGCCGCATCGGCGTACTGGTGGAAGTTAACTGCGAAACGGATTTCGTCGCTCAAACGGACGGCTTTAAAGACCTTTGTAAAGATATTGCTATGCAGATAGCCGCTGCCCGTCCCCTTTACTTAAAGCGGGAAGAAGTTCCGGCTGAAGTATTGGAACACGAGAAAGAAATACTTCGTCAGCAGGCTCTCAATGAAGGAAAGCCTGAAAAGATCATTGAAAAGATGATTGGCGGCCGTATTGAAAAATACTACAAAGAAAATTGCCTTCTCGATCAGGAATTCATTAAAGATTCGGACAAGACCGTTGCTCAGGTTATTACGGAAGCTGTCGCGAAAATCGGTGAAAAAATCGACGTTCGCCGCTACGTTCGTTACGAATTGGGCGAGGGCTTGGAAAAGCGGAACGATGACTTTGTTGCCGAAGTAATGGCACAAGCTAAATAAGATAAGCTTCATTCATAAGAGAACACCCTCCCGTGTTCTCTTATTTTCTACGTAAATTTGCGGCGCGGAGGCTGGGAACATGGACAGACATTTTGAACGGATTGTATTGAAATTGAGCGGTGAAGCGTTGGCCGGCAATCAGGGCTACGGAATTGATCCGATAACGGTTGACGGCATTGCCGGTGATATTGCGGCAGTAACGAAGCAGGGGATTCAGGTAGCCATTGTCGTCGGCGGCGGCAATATTTGGCGCGGTCTCTCGGGCAGTGCCAAAGGGATGGATCGCGTTTCTGCAGATTATATGGGTATGCTTGCAACGGTTATGAACTCCCTGGCCTTGCAGGACGCCTTGGAAAAACGGGGCATTGCTACACGCGTGCAGACGGCAATCAATATGCGGCAAGTAGCGGAACCGTATATTCGCCGCCGTGCCATTCGCCATATGGAAAAAGGCCGTGTTGTCATCTTCGGTGCCGGTACGGGCAATCCTTATTTCTCGACGGATACGACAGCGGCATTACGGGCTGCCGAAATCGAAGCGGACGCAATCCTTATGGCCAAGAAGTTTGTTGACGGCGTATACGACAGCGATCCGAAGATCAACGCGGACGCAAAAAAATTCGACCGTCTCACATATCTGGATGTCATTCAGAAGGAACTGGGCGTCATGGACGCAACGGCAACGACCTTGTGCATGACCAACGACATTCCCATCCTCGTTTTCAGCATTGATATTCCCGGCAATATTATTGCTGCAGCGTCAGGTAAAGAAGTGGGCACTATAGTCGACAAGGGCGAATAAAAAAGGTATCATATAATAAGATATCTCTCATAAGGAAGTGATCATATGGAAATTCAGGATTTATTGACGGAATGCGAAACGAAAGCGGACAAAACGATTGAAACCTTCAAACGAAATTTGGCATCCATCCGCACGGGTCGGGCGAGTACATCTTTATTGGATCGTGTAACCGTTGAATACTACGGCACACCGACACCGATTAATCAGGTGGCGAACGTATCCGCTCCGGAACCGCGCCTAATTACGATTTCCCCGTGGGATCGCAGCATGCTCGGCGAAATCGAACGTGCTGTTTTGAAATCCGATCTGGGCCTAAATCCCAATAACGACGGTACCATTATTCGTTTGGAAATTCCTCAGCTTACGGAAGAACGGCGCAGGGAATTGAGCAAAAAAGTAAGTAAAGAAGCGGAAGAAGCCAAGGTGGCCGTGCGCAATATTCGCCGCGACAACAACGATACGGTGAAAAAGATGGAAAAAAAGAAGGAAATTACGGAAGACGACAGCAAAGAAGCTCAGTCGAAAATTCAAAAGATTACAGACACTAAGATTAAGATGATCGACGAAATAAAAGAGAAAAAAGAAAAAGAAGTCATGGAAGTCTAATGAATATACAAGATCTGATTGGCATGCCTTTGTGGTATGCCAAATCTTTGTTAGAGAAAGAAAATATTCCCTACACCCTGGCCTATACGGAATCGAAGAGCCGCTTTTTTAAATGCGATCCCGACGCACTCTATGTGCTGCGCGTACGCAATGAAGATAACGGCCTCTCTTTGCTTGTCAATAAAAGCATGGTTATGAATGAGTCCGTACGTGCCGCTATGGATGGGGAGGAGAGTACGGATGCTGAATAAATTATTTGCCACACAAAAGCGCGATACCGACGCCAAGAGTGCGAAACTTTCACTTGACCCCGATAACATTCCGCACCATGTTGCCATTATTATGGACGGTAACGGCCGCTGGGCAAAGCGCCGCGACTTACCGCGCAGTGCAGGCCATAAAGCGGGGGCGGATACGTTGAAGAAAATTGTCGCCGCCGCCGGGGAAATAGGTGTAAAGGTCTTGACGGTCTACGCTTTTTCAACGGAAAACTGGAAACGTCCGGACGAAGAGGTATCGTATATTATGAATCTCATGTATACGTATTTGGAAAAAAACTTCCTTGATCTGAAAAAAAATAACGTGTGCTTGCACTTTATCGGTGACCGCTCGCGATTATCCGATAAATTGCAGCGTGTCTTCAAGAAAGCCGAAGAAGATATGGCCGGCAATACGGGCCTTGTTTTAAACGTCGCCGTAAACTACGGCGGCCGCATGGAAATTACGCAGGCCGTGCAGAATATTGCCCGTGAAGCGGCAGCAGGGAAAATAGCCGTCGAAGACATTACGGAAGACCTCGTGGGCTCGTATTTATACACGGCGCCGGAAAATGATGTGGATCTGCTCATTCGCCCCGGCGCGGATACGCGCATCAGCAATTATTTGTTATGGCAGGCGGCATATGCGGAATTTTGGTTTACGCCTCTTTGCTGGCCCGATTTCACGAAGGAAACGCTGATCGAAGCAATCACTTCCTTTCAGGCCAGAGAACGCCGATTCGGCGGTTTGAAATAAAGGAGTTAAAGATGGTGGCAACACGGATTATAACGGGAATTATCGGCGGCGGCCTGGCGATTTTCATCATTTATGAAGGAGGCTGGATATTCTTTACCATGATCGCCTTGTTACTGCTTGGCGGCTGGTTTGAATATGGCCGCCTCATAGGCAGAAAAGGTGAGAAAATGCCTTTTTTGCCGTTGGCGGCATGGCTTGTCGTCAGTTTGACCGCCCTTGCCTTTGACAGCTATAAGCTGCTTACGGTCTTGGCGGTTCTTTTGCCGCTCGGCCTCTTCCTGCGTACTGTCTTTCAGTACGGTAAAGTGTCGCCGGGAAACTCGGCCTACGCCCTGTATGGCACGGTCTACATCTGTGCCGGTTTCTGGTCGCTTTTGGTCTTACGCAGCGGCATGATCGGTTCGTACTTCCGAGATGATTTTGCTTCCGTTATATTGGATCCGGGACGGTTCTTCGTCTTTCTCCTTGTTTTTTCCACTTGGGCCAGCGATACGTTCGCCTTTTTTGCAGGCCGAGCCTTCGGCAAGACTAAGCTTTGTCCTGCCGTCAGCCCCGGAAAAACTGTAGAAGGTGCCCTGGGAGGCTTTATAGGAACCATCGTCGTGGCCCTCATCTTTTCGGCAGCCTTTCAATTTTCCCTGCTTCACGGCTTCGCCATCGGTTTTCTTACGGCCTTGGCTGCACCCTTGGGTGATTTAACGGAGTCCGCTTTAAAACGGGTGTGCGGCGTAAAGGATTCGGGGGCACTCATTCCCGGTCACGGCGGTATTTTGGACCGCTTCGACAGCCTTCTCGTTGCGGCTCCCGTCGTCTATGCATATTTAACGGTTGTCGCGTAAGTCCCGTTCGGAAAGGATGTATATTTTGGGTATTACCGTTTTAGCTACTATCTTTGTCTTCAGTCTCGTCGTCTTCGTACACGAGTTGGGACATTTTGTAACGGCAAAATTGACAGGCATGCAGGTCGACGAATTTGCCATCGGTTTCGGTCCGAAGCTTTGCAGCTGCCGCTACGGCAAGACCGTCTACTCGCTGCGCCTCATTCCTTTGGGCGGGTTCAATAAAATCGCCGGCATGACGGAAGAGGAAGAACTGACGGAGCGGTCTTTTTTGAATAAACCCGTCCTTTCCCGCCTTATCGTCATCAGTGCCGGTGCCATTATGAACTTCGTTCTGGCTTTTATCTTATTATGGGGTATTATCTTTGCGAACGGCATCAGCCACGTGTCTTCGGAACCCGTCGTCGGCTCGGTTATCGCCGATTCGGCGGCTGCCGAGTCGGGACTGCGTCAGGGCGACCGTCTTACATCCATCGGCGGTACGACAATTACGGCGTGGAACGACATTTCCGCAGCCGTAGAAAAACACAGTCAGGAAGTGGTGACCGTTACGTTCATTCGTGACGGCGCGCCGCAGTCGCTCTCCGTGATTCCCAAGACGGACAGTCGGACCGGCCGTGTTCTGCTCGGTGTAACGCCCGTCATTACGACGGAAGAGCAGAGCTTTTTCTCCGCTGCAGGCTATGCGGTTCAGCGTACGGCAGAGTTGGGAAGCATGATGCTCGGCGGTCTTTACCACATGCTGACGGGAACGGAAAAAGCGGAACTGGCCGGACCTATCGGTGTAGCCCAACTGGCAGGGCAGGCGGCATCCGTCGGTTTTACCAACTTACTCACGTTTACGGCCTTTCTCAGCCTCAACCTGGGTATTTTGAACTTATTGCCTATCCCCATGCTGGACGGCGGCTATATCATCCTTATCCTTTTGGAAGGAATTATGCGCCGCCGGCTGCCGCAAAAAGCGTTATATTATATTCAGATGACAGGTGTCATCATATTGGGCGGCATGTTTATTTTCGCCCTGATGCAGGACATTAGCCGCTTTTAAGAAGGTAAATTTTATGAGAAGAATATCTCGTGCCGTAACCGTACGCAATCTGACTGTCGGCGGTGATGCGCCCGTGTCGGTGCAGACCATGTCGACCGTAAACCCGTCGTCAACTACTGAAGCCATTGCGGACGTTAAGCGCCTGGTCGGATACGGAGCGGAAATTATCCGTTTTGCCGTGCCCGATATGGCTGCAGCCAAGGGGTTGGAACGGGTGGTACGTGCTTCGTCCGTGCCTCTTGTAGCGGACATACACTTCGACTATAAACTGGCACTTCAAGCCGTAGCCGGCGGTATTGACGCCTTGCGCATCAATCCGGGCAATATAGGCTCGGATGAAAAGGTGGCGGCAGTCGTTGATGCTGTAAAGAAAAAGAATATCCCCATCCGTATCGGTATCAATTCGGGCTCCCTGCCGGCAGATATACTGAACACCCATGACGGCCATCCTACGGCGGAGGGAATGGTGGAAGGCGCGCTGCGGCATATTCGCATTTGTGAGCGGTTAGACTATAAAAATCTCATTATTTCCTTAAAAGCGTCTCACGTACCGCTCATGATTGAAGCCTATTCACTCCTTGCGACAAAGGTCGATTATCCTTTTCACTTAGGCGTAACGGAGGCGGGGCTTCTGCGGGAAGGAACTATAAAATCGGCCATCGGCATCGGCACACTCCTGCATCAGGGAATAGGCGATACAATTCGCGTCTCCCTGACGGACGATCCGGCGGAAGAAATAAAGACGGGACGCCTAATTCTCTCATCTCTGGGCCTGCGGCATTTCGGGCCGACTTTAATTTCCTGTCCGACCTGCGGCCGTACGCAGTTGGAACTCATTAAACTCGCCAAAGAAGTGGAAGCCGCCCTGGAAGGTATTGAAGAACCGCTGAAAATTGCCGTCATGTGCCGTGAACGGCCCGGGCGAAGCGAGAGAAGCAGACTTCGGCATTGCCGGAGGCAACGGCAAAGGCCTTATCTTTTCACACGGAAACATCTTGCGTACGGTGCCGGAAGCAAAACTTGTAACAGGGCTTTTGGAAGAAATACACACATATTTGGAAAATAAACACTAAGGCATGTACAGGCGTACGTGCCTTTTTTATGTACTTTTAATAATTTTTTCCGCCTATTCTCATTACGTCTTGCCATACTGAGGCTATGGGGGAGAGACGGGAGGAATGAATATGGTCGAAGACACAAAAAATTATGACTGGCAAGGCGTAATCGCAAAATATAACGGTGCCGAAAAAATTCCGGAAGAACCGGGAAAGAAGGCGGCTTATGCCTTAGGCAGAGCCTATTTCCAAGGACTGCGCGCAGATGAAGACAAAGTGAAATGGTGGCATTTGGCAAAAGATTTGTTTTTACGACTTGCAGCAGAAGAAAAATCGCCCTATGTCTGCGGCAAGCTGGCAACACTCTACGGGCTTGCCTATGATGAGCGGCCTTTCATTGAAGGTCTTGATAAAAAAGACGCGCTCGCCGAGGCCCTGGCCTATTACGAAGATGTATATGCCATGGGCGCCGAAGAGTACGATTTGTATCAATATGCGTCCCTATTATATAAGAGCTCATCAGCTTACGGGGCTCTGACGGACGTAAAAGAGCGCAGACGGCTGCGCGAAAAAGCCTATTTTCTCTATAAAGAGATAGTAGAGGGACACGAGGCGGGAGAGTTTGCAAAGAAAAGCGATCGGGCCTATATTCGATCGGCTTACGGTCTGTGCCGCTGCGGCCTTGACTTATACGGCAGTCAATCGACGTTTCAAAAAGAATGTACACTTTTATGCGGCAAGACTGTCGTTTCACCGCTTATGAAAGAACAAAAGCGGGACATATTCAAAACCTTGTGTCATGCCGTAGAGGCCGTGCGGCGCTACGAAGATTTGCCTTGCCGCATGGAGTCGCCTTGCGCATTACGGGAACAGACATACAGTTACGAGGCGCCGTGGGATATTTATTATATTTTGGGCCGAATTTTTGAATTTGCCGTGCTCTATGACTTGTTGCCCGACCGGCAGGAAGGCATAACCTCCTGCATTAAGTATTATACGTATGTATGCGAAATCGACAGAGACAGAAGAACCGCCCGTCTGCCGGTCAGCGGGTTTACACATATGTATAAGGCTTTATTGGAGTTTTATTTGTTTATAGGTGACGAAGAAAATGTGAAAAAATGTTTAGTGCAATACAAAGACTATATTGAGCCCCACAGGAGAGCCTTGACAAAGCTGCGGTTACATCTGCGTCACGGAAAGTATGAAGAAGTCCTCATGGAATTGGATGATGTGAACAGTTCCTTAACGGGTCTATCACCGCAAAAGAAAAAAGTGCTGCGCCAACTGACACAAGCTCTGTATACACAAAATGCCGCTCCCCTGGCAACACAATATAAGCCTTATGATATGAAACTTTACGCCTTGGCGGCACAAAAAAAACTGCAACCTTCATAAAAAGGCTGCAGCTCCGTAAGGCAACGTATTAAATAAAAATATATTTACAAATGAAAAGAACGGCCAATACATACATGAGAATACTGATTTTTTCCCGTTTTCCCGTCAGGAAATTGACGAGCACATAGGAAATGACGCCGAAGGAAATGCCTTCCGATACACTGTAGCAGAAAGGCATGGCAATAATCGTCAAGTAGGCAGGAATCGACTCGGTCAAATCGTTAAATTCAATACCCGTAATGGCACCGAGCATAAGAAAGCCCACAATAATAAGAGCCGGAGCCGTCGCGAAAGCGGGAATGGCCAGGAATACGGGTGATAAGAAGAGAGCCAGCAGAAAGAAGAATGCAACAAACATGGCCGTCAGACCGGTTCTGCCGCCTTCACTCACGCCGGTCGCGCTTTCGACGAAGGTCGTGACCGTACTCGTGCCCAACACGGCACCGGCAGTCGTCGCAACGGCGTCCGCCATTAAGGCGCCTTTTATGCGGGGAAGCTTGCCGTCCGCGTCAAGCATATTCGCCTTGGACGATACACCTATCAAGGTCCCGAGGGTATCGAAAATATCGACAAAGAGAAAAGCGAACATGACGACGAAGAAATCAAGAGTAAGCATGTTCGTAAAATCTATTTTGCCGAATATAGGCGCCATGGATGCGGGCATAAAAGCGGCCGCACCGGCGGAGAAGTCGGGGATTACGCTGAACATGTGCTGTGCCGGATCAGGCACATAGAGTCCCGTAAGTTCGCAAATGACGCCGAGAATCCACGTAAAAAGAATCCCCCAAAGGATATTGCCGCGCACCTTGCGTTCCATGAGCACCGCCGTAAACAGGACGCCTATGAGTGACAGGACGACTGTAATGCCGACAGTATGAAACGTTCCGGAAGCAATGGAAGCTTTAAAGGAAAAGAGGGAAATTTTCGTTGCCGGGTTGCCGACGACGACTTGCGCGTTAAATAAACCGATAAGTGCGATAAATAGGCCGATACCGGCAGAAACGGCTTTTTTCAGGGTCATCGGTATGGCATTGAAAATAGCTTCACGAATATTGGTCAATGACAGGACAATAAAAATAATACCTTCCACAAATACGGCGGACAGTGCCATTTCCCAGGAATACCCCATTTGCAGTACAACCGTATAGGCAAAAAATGCATTCAAGCCCATGCCCGGTGCCAACGCGAAGGGATAGTTCGCGAAGACAGCCATAAAAACGGTTCCCAGGCAGGAAGCCAGGACCGTTGCCGTTAAGACGGCACCCTTATCCATTCCCGTAGCACTTAAAATCGTGGGATTGACAGCCAAAATATAGGCCATTGTCATGAAAGTGGTAATACCGGCAAGAAATTCGGTCTTTACAGTAGTGCCGTTTTCACGCAAATGAAACATTCGCTCAATGAAACTGTTTTCTTCACTCATAGTACACGCTCCTTTAGTAAAATACAGCCGTTGCAAAAATATTATTCAGCCTTTTCGCCCGTAAGCAGTGTATAAGCCTCTTCATACTTGGCAACGGTCTTTTGAATAACATCCTCAGGCAGCAGGTAATCGCTGTCGGGATTGGCTTTTAACCAGTCGCGAACAAACTGTTTATCATAGGAAGGCTGAGACTGTCCGGGCTTATATCCTTCAAGGGGCCAAAAACGGGAGCTGTCGGGTGTAAGCATTTCGTCACCTAAAATAATATTACCGCCTTCATCAAGACCGAATTCAAACTTTGTATCGGCAATGATAATACCGCGGGAAAGGGCATAATCGGCACATTTCTTGTAAAGAGCCAACGTATAATCGCGAATTTTTTCAGCATATTCCCGGCCTTTACGGGGAAACAGTTTTTCCAGACAGGAGACGCTTTCTTCAAAGGATACATTTTCATCATGTTTTCCCGGTTCGGCTTTGGTACTGGGCGTAAAAATCGGTTCAGGCAATTTTTCCGATTCCTGCAAACCTGCAGGCAGGGAAATACCGCAGACCGTACCGTTTTTTTTATAGCTTTCCCAGCCGCTGCCCGTAATATAACCGCGAACGATGCATTCCAAAGGAAGCATAGTGAGCTTGCGGCATTTCATACTGTTGCCGATAAAGCCTTCCTGCCGAAAAAACTCGGGCATGTCTTCGGCTTCGACAGAAAGCATGTGGTTGGGCAGGATGTCTTTTGTGAAATCGAACCAGAATTTCGACATTTTCGTCAAAATAGCGCCCTTGTTCGTAATGCGGTTCTTCAAGATATGATCGAAGGCAGAAATACGGTCTGTTGCAACCATAATAATGCTGTCACCTGCATCATAGACTTCGCGTACCTTTCCGGACTTATACGGTTTGTATTCCTTCATGAATCGGCCTCCCTATAAAATAAATGGATTTTTAATACCTTACCATAATACCATGATTACGTGCGGCCGTCGACAAAAAACGGGATAATACCCGATATTGTGAGTATATCCCGTTATATTTTCATATATTATGTTAATAGGTTCTGAAAACGCCGATGACGACACCTAAAATCCGGCAATCGCGAATAATGATAGGTTCGTAATCGTCATTTTCCGGCTGCAGGCGAATATGATCCTTTTCGCGGTAAAAGCGTTTTACCGTTGCTTCATCTTCTATGAGGGCGACGACGATTTGGCCGTTTCGCGCAATATCCTGAGGGCGCACAATAAGAAGGTCATGTTCCAGTATACCTGCGTCTTTCATACTGTCACCGCGGACGGTGAGCATAAAGCAGTCATCATCGCCGACAAATTCCGCCGCAAAGGGGAAGACATCTTCGACATATTCATCCGCCAAAATTGGGGCACCTGCGCGAACCTCGCCGATGAGGGGAAGGGGAACAAGTTTTTTTGAACGCCACGTGCCTTCGTCGAGAAGCTCGATTTTTCTGTTTTTGGCCGGGTCGCGGCGAATAAAACCGCGTTCTTCCAGATCACGCAAATACTTGTGTACCGTAGATGTCGAGCTGAGACCGACTTCCGTACATATTTCGCGAACTGACGGCGGACAACCGCACGTGTGTATACATTCACGCAGATATTCCAATACTTGCCGTTGCCGTCTATTGAGCGTCTTTTCCGAGTTCATCATTATTATAGTTCACTCCAAGTCTTATGATGATTTTATTATAAACAATAGCCTATTAAAAAGCAAACATTTGTTTCCTTATTCCTTGACAAAACAAATGTTCGGCGATATAATAAAAACGTCAGGAGAACGAACGTTCGCGGAACATTTGTTTTCATCGGAGCAGAGGAGTGTAGGAGAATGAAAAGAAAAATTCGAAAAAAAAATCATACATACGGCACCATTCGCTTTATTTTTATGGCGGTAATACTGGTTGCGTCCTTGACGCAGCTCGGTTGGATCGGTAATTCTCACAAAGAATATGTAACAGTTCAAGTCCGTCAGGGTGACACGCTTTGGCAAATCGCCTCCGAGGCGACTGCCGACGGCGACGACGTACGTAATACGGTCGTCGATATAGTGAACGCCAACAATCTGGGCCATAACGAAGATATTTATCCCGGCCAAATATTGAATGTGCCCGTCTCGGAAAGTACTGCAGCACACATGCATATCAGCAACTCCTAATGAGATTTATCTCCGGTAATCTTAAAAATCGGATTATCAATGAGCCTGTCCGCTTCGTCAATATAACGGCGCACGATAGACTGGGATTTATGCCGCGTTTGACGCATAATTTGTCGTTCTTCCACGTGATGCTGCGCGGCCGATGTGGCAAAGCCGTGACGCAGACTGTGGGCGCCGTATTCCTTCGGGTCCATGCCGACGGCACTGACGTATTTCTTTACGATTAAGGCAATGGATTTATCCGATATATGTGTTTTGCGGAGAGTCCGATTTTTCGTAAAACCGCGAAATACGGGACCGGTCGTGATCTGAGCCGACTTCAGCCATTCCTTTAAGGCATGCACGGCACAAACTGATTTATCTTCTACTGCGGGAATGGCAATCATCTGGCCTTGGCCGACCTTATCGGTCTTCGTATTTCTCAGCGTAATGAGAAGACCTAAGCGGGAAAAACGCAAATCATCCACATCGAGGCCCGCAATTTCGGAGCGCCTCATGGCACCGTAAAAACCGATTAACAAAATCGCCTTATCACGTGCCTGTTCAAGCTCATGACCATCCAAATGAAGGAGCATCTCCTTCAGATCATCAAAGAGAATCGGCATTTTTCCCTGTTGAAACGTACCTTTCATGCGTTTTATACCGCGCAGGGCATTTTTGACAAGTGGCATGCGGCACGGGTTATCGGCAAGGCCGGCCGCATCGAAATTTTCCGTAAGCGCGCTGATTCGCCGGGCTACCGTATTGGCCTTGGCGTTGTCGGCCAAGTCGTTTATGTAATTGACGATTGTCTCCGGCGCGGCAGGGAAATATGATACCTCGTGCTGCGTACACCAGTCACAAAAATCCTTCCAATCCGACGCATAGGCGGCGACCGTATTATCCGCATGAGCCACATAAATACTTTGGCGCGCCTTGTCCGTAAGGTTCT
>OBZS01000449.1_pt1 | contig 12503 bp, 10 predicted proteins | sample 1476981 | NCBI WGS metagenome assembly OBZS01 (sample SAMEA2580254, study PRJEB22360) | human gut metagenome | biome: human gut; feature: human-associated habitat; material: faeces | place: Denmark | collected 2008/2010 | reverse complement strand
ATTTATATATTCGGCGTCTATATCGGCTTGGCACTGGTTATTGGCGGTGCTGTTCACTAAGGAGTGCATGTAGATGGAGAATTTGGGCCGAAAAGCGGCTGTTCTGGCGGCTGTTTGTGTGGCTGTAGTCGCGGTGGGAACGGGCTACTGCTGTAGAAATGATATCTTGTATGAAATCAATGAACGGATCATGCCTGACCGAAATGCCGGTGAAGTGCGCCTTAAAGATGACTATGGGAACCGGTACAGCCTGATTAATCATGGAGACGGAACGGAATCGGCACTGTATGATAACGATAGGGCCGTCACCTTTACACGTACGAATGAAGGGTCGTTGGTTTGGCAGTACGGGTCGGCAAGTTTACTGGCACCGATTGCGGCAAATTATTTTGCCTTTTACGGTATGAAATACCCGGGCGGTGTCATGGATGTGGCGACCATGACGTTGCGGCCCGATGCGCCGTTGACCGCATTGGATGAGGCCGATACGGGAGAGAAGAACTCAGCCGTGCACAGAGGTTCACACACGTATACAGGTATTGGGCGCAGCCGCAGCCGTGACTATGATAGAAAGAGCCGTAAAGCGGACGGAGTGACGCGTAAATCCGGTTTCGGCTCTGCCGGCGCACGGTCTCACGGGAGCGGTCATGGCGGTTGATAGTGGGAAAAGTGATGAAAACCTATATAGACGAATTAGACAGAAATATATTTCCTTTTGTACAGTACGCCGATTTTGCGGACCGCTATCCGGCCCGGACCGCACAAGCCTTTGCACGGGATTTTTACGATGAGCTTCGTGCGGTGTCGGGAGGGCTTTACAGTGTATTTAAGAAAACGACGGAAGTCTTTCAGCAGGCTCCTTATGATTTTGCGCGGGCCATGGATATGCCTGAAAATCTCCTGCCTTACTTGTATATTCCCAATATCTTCGCTGAACCGACGTGGCTGTCCCGTTTCGATTTCGTGTTGGATAAAAGAGGGCGCCCCAAGATGGTTGAAATCAATGCGGATACGCCCTGCTTTTTTATTGAGAGCTACTATGCTAACGGCGTAGCGGCAAAGTATATGGGGAAAGAGGATGCCAATGCAGGCGCTATGGAGGATTTGAGACGGTTTCTAAAACAAGTATACGACAGTTCCTGTGTGAATACTGAGAATTGTCAATCAGGGCCGTTTGTGTTCAGCTGCTTTGATGATTACAAAGAGGATTACGGCACGACTTTATTTTTGAAGCATACCATGGAGAGTGTTGTACCGAACGGGGATATCCGGTTTTTATCATTTTATGATCTGGAAATCGATGAAAACGGAATCGTATTGCCGGACGACAGTCATGCGGCAGGCCTGTACCGCTGCATCCCATGGAAATCCTCATCGACGAGGAAACGGAAGCCGGGGAGCCTCTCGGGGCAATGTTCCTGGATTTATATGAAAAGCATTGCTTCAGCATGATGAACCCGCCGGAGGCGATTATTCCGCAGAACAAGTCTTTTATGGCTCTCGTCTGGGCTCTGGCGCAGACGGAGCGGTTCTTTACAAGGTCGGAAAGGGATTTGGTAGAGTGCTATCTAACGCCGTCCTATTTTGAAGATGATTTTGCGTCCCTGGCGGACGGTACCTATGTCCGCAAGGATATATGGGGCCGCGAAGGTGTCAACATCAAAATTATTGAAAAGACAGGGACTTCGGGCCGAACGGTGGCGGAAAAGTACGTGGAACATAAGGATGAAGTCGTGCGGCGCCCCGGTACGAAAGGCATGTATCAGCAATACATTCGGCAGCCCCATTTCACACATACGGCGGATTCTGGCACCTTGGAGGGATTTCTTACATTGTCGTGTTTTATGCTCTTTGACCGGCCTTCCGCCGTGGGAGCGCGGTTCTCTCCGAAAGCCATATCGGGCATAGAAGCATACTTTGTCCCCCTTGTTGTAGAATAATGAAGAAATACTTAAACCTTGATGAGGAATCATCCGATTACATTAGAAATTAAGGAGTGCAGCAGGATTTTTTTTCACTTACCCGAACGATATGAGTAATTACGTTTTCGGGAGGGTTATGAAATGAAAAAAATTCTGCTGCTTTTTCCTGTGCTTTTTTGCGTCATTTTTTATGCATACGGCGACGAAATGGTGGAAGCGACGCTGCCCGAAGAGGTGCGTACCGTTGCGCCCGCAGAAAAGCGGTCGCCGCACCTGGTTTACGTTTATATCAGCGGCGCCGTAAAAAATTCGGGCGTCTATTCGTACAAGCAGAGGCTGACCGTAGGCGAAGTTGTCAAGGATGCCGGCGGTTTTGCGTCTTATGCCGATGCGGACGGGCTCAACCTGGCGGCCATGACGGAAGACGGCATGCACATTCACGTGCCTTATAAGCTCGACGGCATGCCTGTTGAAAAAGAGGATGACGGAAAGATTCATATTAATGAGGCGGACGAAAAGAAATTGACCGAGCTTCCCGGCATCGGTCCGGCCATGGCGGCGCAAATCGTCGCTTACCGCGATGAACACGGTGCTTTTACGAGCGTAGAAGAGCTGAAGCAGGTCAAGGGGATCGGTACGGCAAAGTGGGAAAAATTGAAAGATAAGGTGGATTTGTGATGTCATATGCCGGCATTATAGCTGCTCTTTTTCTCTGCAGCGGTGTCTTTTTTTCGGAGAAAATTGCCCTGCCGGCAGCAGTGTGGCTGAGTTTTGCCGCGGCGTCCGCCATAGGAGTTTTCTTCCTGCGCCGGCGCACCAAGGTATGCCTTGCACTGATTTGCCTCTGCGCCTTTGCAGCAGGCGGCTTGCGCCTGTATTACGCCCAAGCGGCTTATGAGGCTCTGCCTCGTAATTTGGCCGGTACGGTACAGAAGCTCAAGCTGTGCATCAACGAGAAGAAAGGCGCCTATGAGACGGATAAGGGCAAGGAGACAAAATACATTGCCGACCTTTTGGAACCGGGCGGCAGGGGCCGTATATACCTCACCGTCAAAGGCGACGATCCCTACGAACCGGGCGCCGTCGTAGAAGGGAATTTGCGCCTTAGAGAACTGATGCTCTATAAGAATGAAGGATCATACGACTTCTTTCACTACTACAGACGGAAAGCCGTTTTTCTGCGGGCTCGTGAAAAGAAAAGCGGTGACGTACACCTCGTTGCCGAGGCGACGGGTTATGAAGCGTATATCGGCAACATACGCCGAAAGATTACGGATTCCTTCAAACAAACTTTGACCGACACGGACGCCTATATGCTGACGAGTCTTCTCTTCGGCGGTCATTACGATAAGCTGCCGCCGGAGCTCTTGCAGAGCTTTTCTACGACGGGCATGATTCACATCCTCTCCGTATCGGGGTCCCACGTAACGCTACTCCTCGTCCTCATGCAGTGTTTGGGCAAGGCCGTCGGCCTGCGGCAGCGGCGCCGGCTGATTCTCTCCGTTCTCTTTGTCGGCGCCTACAGCGCCCTTTCCGATTTTACGGTACCTGTTATTCGTTCGGCCCTCATGGGGCTCGTCAGTGCCTGCGCCTTGACGGCAAAGCGTGAGTATACGGCCCTCCATGCCTTGGGTCTGATTATGAGCGCCATGGTTCTTTATGAACCGTACATCGCTTACGATCTCAGCTTTCGACTCTCTTGCGGTGCGGCCGGAGGGATCGTCCTTTTCTCGCGGCCCATAAGACAACGGTTAGAAAAATTTAAAATCGGATTGGCGGATTCTCTTTCCGTCTGCGCCGCAGCCAATATCCTCCTCATCCCCTTACTTACGGATGCCTTTGCCGTCTTGCCGGCGTACACGTTCTTGGCGAATCTCTTCGTCGGCACGGTTCTGGAAGGACTTATTGTCCTCGGTCTGGCCGCGGCGGTTATGAGCTTTATTGCCGCGCCTGCAGCCCATGTCATTCTCCTTGTTCTCAAGCCGCTGCTGCATCTCGCCGTAGGCGGCAATTATTTTCTCGCCGCCTTGCCGTACAGCCGCCTGCCCGTCGGGGCCATGCCTTTTTACGCCGTCTGCGCATATGCTCTCGTCGTGGCGGGCCTTTTTTGGTGTAAGTTTCGCAAGCCCTGTTTGCTTTTGGCTTGCGCCTTTGCAGCTTTCGGGGCGGGTCTTTGGTATAATCAGAAGGACGACGTGAAGGTCTACATTTTCGATGTCGGAGCCGACCGTGCGACATGTGCCGTTGATACTGCCGGGCAAGCCTATCTGTGGTATAATAAGAGCCGGACGGGACGGGGCGGCGTTATTGCGTCCGTACTCGTTCCGGCCATGCGGCACGCAGGCATATTCACTCTTGCCGGCGCTGTTGTCGAAGGTGCCGATACGGATAAAACGGCAGCTGAAGTAAACGCTAATTTTTCCCTCAAAGGCACCGTGGAGCAGGGCCATGGAAAAGAAAATACGTATATCTTTGCCGACACGGGACGGCCTTATGTCCTTTTGCGCGGCAGCAATGCGTCCGTACCGCCGGGAGCGGTAGGGGAAGTCTACGCCGAGGGCCTTGCCGCAGGAGACGTGACGGCCGATTTTCTCATTCTCTCGGGACGGCGGCATGCATATGTGCCGGGAGAGCGTGTTGCGGCGACGGCGGACTGCGGCGAAATAAAGGTTCGCCGCCATAAGAACAGATGGTACGTGAAGACCTGTAAGGGAGACGTCTATGAAATACGTTAAAATTATATACGGTACGGAGGCCTATTTAATGGAGACGGCAAAGGCGGAGTATTTAGCGGCCTGTACTGCGGACTGCGGCGGCGAACCGGAACAGTCGGTCTTTCAGAAGGATGACTTGCCGGAAAACGTTGCCGAGGCCCTTGAAGGGACGTCTCTTTTTGAAGCGGCAACCGTAACGGTTTGGAATGACCCCGTTTGCTTGCCGATAAAGCGCGGCGGCCGCTCGAAAAGCAAGATCGATAAGAAGGAAGAATGGTTTCTTAAGAAAGTACAGTCTTTGAAGCGGGGGGCATATCTCCTTTGTATTATTCACGGCGCGGCTGATGTGAATAATGCTTTTTTTAAGGCCTTAAGGCCCTTTGCCGACATAAGCGTCTGTGAAGCCGTGACGGAAAAGAACGTCATGCCGTATGTGGAAGTCTTTTTGCAACGCCGCGGCCTGAGCCTTGATGTCGCCGCCAGGGGGCAGCTGCAGGAAATGTTTCACGCCTGGGGCGATATATCGCTTTTATACATCTTCTCGGAACTGGAAAAACTTGTTATTACGTGCCCTGCCGGGACTCGCTTGGGCAGGGACGACGTGGCCGGCCTTTTTGCAGGAAGCGCCGAAAAAAATTTGTACACCTTTACGGACTTTTTTCTTGCCCGCGACGGCAGCGGCTGTGTGCCTTTCATAAGCAGTCTCTTCGGCAAACCCGATGTTTTTCTGCAGAGCACGGGCTATGTTCTATCGCGCCTGCGCCTCCTGCGGGCTTACATGGAGCTCACGGCCGCCCGGACGGACAAGGCCGAGGCCGATAAACTGCTGACGGCCGTCAACAAGGGGCGGCCGGCGCGCAACAGCGTCTATTACTTGCAAAAGGTCGTAAAATATTGGAAAACGGCGGAAATTGATCAACTTATTTACCGTATTTTCGAATTGCAGCTGCGCATGCGCCGCGGTGAGGCATCGATGGAGGACATGGAATCTCTTATTTGCCTTTTTTGCGCAACCGAGTAAATAAATATTTAAGTATATATAAAGGATTACAGCAAATATGATACATAAGAGGAGCCGCACTTCGGGCGGACGGGTTGCGGCTGCACGGCGCTTTTTATTGGGCGCCGTAAGTTTAAGTGTAGCCGGGATAATTCTTTTTTTCGGCGGTCAATACGCCGCGGCACAGCGGGTCCTTCTGGACGGCAGAGACGTTTCGCATATGACACGTGACGATGCGGACGCTTATTTGACAGAGCGTGAAAGCGAAATAACGGCCCGGGCGTTTACACTGAAAGCGGAAGATCTTCAGGTCGAGCTGCCGCTTTCGCAGCTGGATGCGCATTTAGACAGAGAGCGCATTGAGCGGGAAGTATACGGCATCGGCCGGGAAGGGACGCTGACCGAGAGAATCTCCGAAATCGCAACGGTACTCTTTTACGGGCGAAACGTACCCGTCCATTTGCAGGCGGACGAAGGAAAATTGACTGCCGTCCTGACGGAGTTTCTCAAGCACTATGACAGGGCGCCCGTCAACGCCTATGCCGAACCGACGGAGGGAGGCATCGTCCTGCATGAAGAAGAAGACGGCATTGTCATCGATGCCGAAGCGCTGCGAGACGACATTCGCGATAAATTGGCCGCCGGCGAAACGGGGACGGTAGAATTAACCGTTTCCGAACGGCGGGAAGCATCTATAAAAAAGAAGGATCTTAAAGAGATCGACACGGTTCTTGCCTATTACACGACACACTTCAACGGCTGCGACACGAACCGCAGTGAAAATATCGGCATCGCGCAAGACCGTCTGAATCACACGCTTGTCCGGGCCGGGGAAAGCTGTTCATTTAACGAGACGGTCGGTACGCGGACGCGCGATAAAGGCTATAAGGACGCACCTGTCTACTTCGACAACAAGCTTGTCATGGATGCGGGCGGCGGCGTCTGCCAGGTCAGTACGACTCTCTTCAACGCGGTTTTGCGCGCAGGTCTTGTGATTGACGGCAGATCACCTCATTTTGCACCGGCAGGGTATGTGCCCGTCGGCATGGACGCGACTGTCGCCGATAATGCATTGGACTTTATTTTCTCCAATCCCTTCCGGCATGCCGTCTATATTTATACGACTTATACGGGCGATACGGCGACGGTATACATTCTCGGCAATCACGAAGATCTGTGTTCCGTCGTCTTCGTGACCACGAGCCGAAAAACGCTGCCCCACGAGGTCATACGCAAGCACGATCCGTCGGTTACGGCCGATACGAAGGAGCAGGAAGGCTACGACGGCCGTGAAATCACCATTAAACGGGAAGTATACTACCACGACGGCAGCACCTATACAGACTTCATTGTGTCGGCGTACGAGCCGAATGCCGAAATAACCCGTACAGCCGGTGCCGGATCGCGGGAGATCGTACAGACGACAGCCCCTGAAGGGGAAGCAAATCAGGACGAAATGATTAACAGGCCGCATGATCCGCTGGCCGGGTAGAGGATAAACGATGAAATATTACCACATAGTACCGCAAAAAGAATTGCATATACGCTGTGCCGACCGCCGCTCCGTTTTCGTGGAGCGCATCAGCGTCTGTATGGAAAACCGCTCCTGGCAGGTACGGGCGACCGTTTCGGCGCCCTTTGAAGACGCCGTGCTGGCAGAGCTCGTAGGTAATCACCTGGGCTTGACGGGTACCGTCACGGTTGAACAGACGGTGCGCGAAGTTGACCGGGAACCGGAAGGGGAACCGCCCGATTCGGATATGCACGCCGCGATGTCTTCTTACACGGATGACGACGGTGAAGGCTATTGTATTCCTAATGAAGACATATACGAAGAAAACGAGGACCTTTACGACGACGCTTACTTCCAGGCGTGCGAAGCAGCGCGGCAGCCGGAAAGAAAAAAGAGCAGCCGCAAGAACTCCGGCGGCTGCAGTAGTGCCGGAGACGATCGCGTTTTGTTGGGTTCGGCTTTTTCACATGCCGAAATCATGCCGATTGATGAGGCTTTGGGGGACGAACGAAACAATGTCGTTTTTAACGGCAAGGTCGTTAAGGTCCAATTTCGGGAGCTCAAGTCGAAGCGTATTTTGCTGACCTTTCAAATGGCCGACAAGACGAACGGTATTTCGGCAAAGAAGTTTATCGACATGGGCAACGGCAGCAAGTTCAGCCGCAAAGACGCGTTGACGAAAGACGGGTTTGAGGCTCTGCAGGCAGGCCTTAAAGAAGGCGCCTATGTGTATGCGCGCGGCAATATCCGCTACGACACGTATCAAAATGATTATGTCTTAAACGTGGACGACATTATGACGGCTGAAGATAATTCGGTGGTCCGCGAAGATACGAACCCGACGCCCCGTGTGGAACTGCATCTGCATACGGTTATGAGCGACATGGACGCCCTTATTACGGTAAAGCAGTTGATTAAAACCGTCAAAAAGTGGAACCATCCGGCCATTGCAGTTACAGATCACGGCGTTGTTCAGTCTTTCCCGCTTTTGCAGGAAATTTCACGGGACAAGACAAATCAGGTCAAGGTCATATACGGTATGGAAGGCTACCTCTTTGATGATAAAATCGACAAGTCTTACCATATTATTCTTCTGGCGAAGAATCAGGTCGGTATTCGCAACCTCTACAAGCTCGTCAGCATATCGCACTTAAAGTATATTTATCGCGGCAGACCGCGTATTCCGCGAACCGTTCTGGATGAGTACCGCGAAGGGCTCATCCTCGGCTCGGCCTGCGAAGCGGGCGAGCTCATTCGCTCCATGGTGCAAAAACGCCTGCCCTATGAAGAGCTGAAGCAGATTGCCGACTACTACGATTACTTGGAAATTCAGCCCTTGACGAATAACCAATTTCTCGTGCGTGAAGGCTTTGTCAATGACGATGAAGGACTGCGCGAAATTAATCGGACTATTCTGAAATTGGGCGACGAACTGGGCAAGCTGACGGTTGCTACGTGCGATGCCCACTTCCTCAATCCGGAAGATAAGATTTATCGGGAAATTCTCATGACCGGAAAGGGCTTTAAAGACGCCGAGTTCCAACCTGACCTGTACTTCCGCACGACCGACGAAATGCTTGAGGAATTTTCTTACTTAGGTGAAGAGCGGGCCAGGGAAGTCGTCATTACGAATCCGAACAAGATCAACGACATGATTGACGATGTCATGCCCGTGCCCAAGGAAAACCTTTATTTCCCGCGCATTGAAGGCTCATCGGAAGCGCTGAAGCAAATGTGCCTAGAAAAGGCTCACAAAATTTACGGCGATTCCCTGCCGGAAGTAGTCGCCGCAAGACTGGACGAAGAATTTACATCCATTTTCGGCAACGGTTTCGGTGTCCTCTATTACATTGCCCATAAACTGGTCAAGCACTCCCATGACGACGGATATCTTGTCGGTTCACGCGGCTCCGTCGGCTCGTCTTTCGTGGCGACTATGTCGGACATTACGGAAGTAAATCCCTTGCCGCCGCACTACGTATGCCCCGACTGCCGGTACAGCGAGTTTTTTACGGACGGCTCCGTCGGCGGCGGCTTCGACCTGCCCGACAAGAAATGCCCCAAGTGCGGCGCTCAGCTTCACAAGGACGGTCATGACATTCCCTTCGCCATCTTTCTCGGATTTGAAGGTGACAAGGTGCCCGATATTGACCTCAACTTTTCGGGTGAATATCACCAGAAGGCGCACAAGTATACGGAAGAGCTCTTCGGCAAGGACAATGTTTTCCGCGCCGGCACCATCGGTGCCGTCAAGGACAAGACCGCTTTCGGGTATGTCAAGAAATGGGCGGAAGCACGCGGTATTACGGCCAATGACGCCTATATTAACAGCCTCGTCAGCGGCTGCACGGGCATCAAGAATACGACCGGTCAACATCCCGGCGGCGTCATGGTTATTCCGCGCGACATCGACGTGCATCATTTTACACCCGTTCAGTATCCGGCCAACAAGAAAGACTGCGGTATCATTACGACCCATTTCGATTATCATTCTATTGAAGGACGCCTTGTCAAGCTCGACATTCTCGGCCATGATGATCCGACGGTCATTCGCATGCTCGAAGATATGACGGGCATTAAGGCGACGACCATTCCTTTTGACGATCCGGCGACGCTCAGTCTCTTCAGCTCCACGAAGGCTCTGGGACTGACGCCGGAAGAACTGGGAACGCCCGTAGGCAGCTTGGGTATTCCCGAGTTCGGTACGTCTTTCGTACGTAAAATGCTCGTCGACACAATGCCGAAGACCTTTTCCGAGCTCGTGCGCATATCCGGCTTTTCCCACGGTACGGACGTGTGGCTGAATAACGCGCAGGATCTCATTACGTCGGGAACGGTACAGCTGAAGGAAGCCGTATCGACGCGTGACGACATTATGAACTACCTTATTAATCACGGAATTACGCGGAAGACGAGTTTTAAAGTCATGGAAAACGTCCGTAAGGGCAAGGGCATAGACAAGCGCAACAAGGTGGGCGAAAAGACGACGGATTACGAAAGAGAACTGCGGCGCGGCAATATTCCGCAATGGTTTATCGAGTCGTGCCGAAAAATCGGCTACTTATTCCCGAGAGCCCATGCCGTTGCTTATGTCATGATGGCCTTTCGCATTGCCTGGTATAAGATCAATTATCCCTTAGCCTATTATGCGGCATACTTCACGATTCGCGCCAAAGCTTTCGACATCTCCATGATGATACACGGCCCGGAGACGGCGAAAAAGTCTTTAAAGGCCATTGCCGCCAAGGGCGACGGGGCAACGAAAATCGATGAGGACCTCTATGCTACGCTTGAGCTGGTTGTTGAGATGAATTTGCGCGGCATTTCCTTTATGAATATAGATATAAATAAGTCGGATGCCACGAAATTTACTATTTATGACGGAAAAATCCTCCTGCCTTTTACGGCCCTCGACGGGCTGGGTAAGAATGTGGCCGAACAGATCGTAGCGGCCCGATCCGAACAGGAATACACGTCCAAGGAAGATTTAAAATACCGCGGTAAACTCGGACAAACTTTAATCGACGCCTTAGCATCCGAAGGATGTTTGGGCGAGCTGCCCGAGGACGAACAGATCGACCTCTTCGCTATGTAAATTTGATATCGACAATCGGAACCGCCTGCTTTATAATAAACACAATATTTACCCGAGATATTACAGGAAAGCGGAGCGCATATAAGATGAGTATTAATGCGAAATTACAAGACAGTTTACATGATCAGCTGTTTAAGGCAATCTTAAAGTTGGAGAACTTGGAAGAGTGTTATGAGTTCTTCGAAGATATTTGTACTATACAGGAAATGAAGGCCATTTCGGTGCGTCTCGAAGTGGCGCGTATGCTTGCAGCCGGTGAGATTTATGAAGAAATTGTCAGGAAGACCGGCGCCAGCACGGCTACGATCAGCCGCATTAAGCGCTGCCTTCAATTCGGCAGCGGCGGCTACGGGAAGATTTTGGAGCGCATGACTGCGGATGATCCGAATTTTCTGAAGAAAAAATAGTGCATATATGAATGTTTCAGTCAGGGAAGGGGTTTTAACAAGTGAAATCTTTTTTTTCGGAATTTAAAGAATTTGCCGTGCAGGGCAATGTAATGGATATGGCGGTCGGTGTCGTCATCGGCGCCGTTTTTGGAAAAATCGTTATTATGCCGCCTATCGGGATCATGTTGGGCGGTGCGGATTTCACTGACTTTTTTATCCCTTTGGGCACGACGACGGCACGGACGCTGGCGGATGCACAGGCACAGGGCGTACCCGTCATTGCGTACGGGCTCTTTCTCAATACGATTATCGAGTTTTTGATTGTCGCCTTTGCCATCTTCGTAGTCATTAAGCAGATCAACCGTTTTAAGAAGCCCGCCGTTCCCGTTGCGGAACCGCATCTTTGCCCGTTCTGCAGGGAAGAAGTGGCCGTCGACGCGCGCCGTTGCCCTCATTGCACGAGTGAAATAGCGGAACAGGCGTGAGAACTAAAATCGGCATTACTTTCTTCGGCGACGGCAATATGGAGATTCACGACGTGTCCTTGGCAGAAGAGCTGCGGCATGACTATGAATCGTTTATAAAGCTTGCCGCCGTAAAGCGGAACAAGGGCACGGCACGGGGAGAGCGATCGGCACGGCGTTATACGCGAGCTGCCGCGCTTGCTTTATATACGTCTTTCAGGCTCATCCTTAACAGGTGGTACGATGAGGTCATGATCGGGCGCTTTCGCGTACCCGCAAATGAGCGAAGCCTTGAGGCGACTGTTGCGGCTTTGCATGAGTATGTGAGAACTGCAAGCGATGCGAGCAGAGAAGAGGCGTTTTCCCGTCTCAAAGGCCTCGTGGCGCGATATGAAAATTCGGGCGGTGCAGTCCTGGAGCATCTGAGCGAGGCTGCCGTAAAGGATGCGGCGGAAATGATGGACGCCTACCTGACCTATATGGAAGAAACGGCAGGGCTCCGGCGTTTCCCGAAAGGCGGGGCCGCGTCACAGACTCTGCTGCAAAAACTCGGTGTTTGCGACGAAGCGGAAAGAAAAGACAACAAAATGTGATAAAAGGAACGAATGAAGAAACGGAAAATTACCCAATCATGACATAAAGTCATCGAACTTTGGTGAAACCGGATAAAAAAGCATGGGAAAGCCTTGCTTTCGTAGGTATAAAACTTGTTTTTAGTGGATTTTTTAAAAATAAGTGGTATAATTACAAGTGTAAAGGGAAGTTTTTAGGTAAGGAAAAGGACGTTATCTTTACAAAATTTGTGAAAACAATCACACTAAAAGGAGGAGTTCGACATGTTTTGTAAAAAGGTAATGGTTATTGGTGCTGGTAAAATGGCTTCTCTTGCTATGCGATATGTCTTCG
>OBZS01000430.1_pt1 | contig 13043 bp, 11 predicted proteins | sample 1476981 | NCBI WGS metagenome assembly OBZS01 (sample SAMEA2580254, study PRJEB22360) | human gut metagenome | biome: human gut; feature: human-associated habitat; material: faeces | place: Denmark | collected 2008/2010 | reverse complement strand
ACATTCCCTGCAAAAGCGGCGCCCGCACATGCAAACACAACCAACATGCTTTTCAAGGCGGCACGCCGCTTCCACGCCGCTGCAAGTGCGGCCAGCGCCAGCAGTTCCAGCGAGAGAAGGGCCGTTACATAATTGCCGCCGCACACAAAAAATGCAAGCAAAGCCGTGGCCGCTGTGTGCCGCACTGTGCGCACACCTGCCAGCATACGAAGCACACGCGCCGCCAGCACCAGCATAAAAAAACACATAATAGACCGCGCCGTTCCACCAGTAGAACGCCTGTGCAGGGCTTTGCACCAGCTGGGTGCACACAAGCAGGTAAAGCAGCAGGGCCAGTTCCGTGGTTTTTCGCCCGGCGCCAAGCACTTTGCCCCCTGCGCGAAAAATGCGCACAGCGCCCCAGAAAAGCGCTGCAAACATCACCACAGGGCAAAGCCAGTAAAACCCTTCGCCAAACACAGCAGGCTGCAAAGCAAACAGAAACACCGCAGAAAAGGTGCCCTGCCAGTTGAAATACGTCTCGTACACTTGCCTTGCCGCGCCTGCCAGGGCCGCCCATACAGAACCTGTCTGCTGAAAGGCAAGGTGCGGATATAGGCCGAACCGGAAATCGTCTGCGCAGGGGTAACAATACGCCGCCAAAATGAAAAGCGGCACCATGCAAACGCAAAGCGCCGCAAGCAAAGCCCATTTCCAGAACACCGCACCGTCCCGTTTCAACTGCCTGCCCTCCCCCTTGCCGCGCCATGTTATTCAGGCGCGGCTACTGCTACCGTGTGCTTGCCGTAATATTCGGCAAAGGCCTCGTTTTTCCAGTTATATGTCTCGCGCGCAAGGTCTTCATGAAAACAGATCCAAGGCTCCGGCGGCAACATGGGAAACACAATGTCCTCCTCTTCCGTTGCCAGCATATCCAGCCTTTCATACATGGCCTCGTCATAGGCCTGCGCCACACCGCTGCGCAAATAATATACGGCACTTACACAGGCGGTGCCGCTCCACTGGTAAGCCCGCACCTGCGGCACAAAGGCCAGCGTGCCAAATAGCGCCACCGCCGCGAGATATGGCAGGGCAAACCGGTGCAGGCGCCTGCCGTGTGCGGCGCCAAAGCGGTGCCACGCCCAGCCCAGCACATACCACAGCGCAGCCAGGCACACCAGCACCCACAGGCAAAACTGAATGTCTTTTACTCGCTTTTCATCATTCGTGCCATACACAAACAGCGTGGGCGTGAAGGAGGAAGCGTAAAAGCAATACAGCCCGGCCAGGGCCAAAAGCGGGTATGGGTAGCGGAAATTCGTCTTTGCGGCGCGCACCGCGCGCAGAAGAAAGGGCACGGCAAACAGCAGCGCCGCCAGCACCATGGGCGTGGTGAACACCCGCGCATAGTGCACCGACATGGGAAACGACTGCACCACGGCCCATACGGCCCCCTGCCCCTGCGTGGCCGTTGTGGCAGCGCGCACAGCATTGCCCGGCGCAGCCACGTTCACAGCAAAGGCGGCAAAGCCGCAAAGCGCAACGGCCAGCATGCGCTTCAGCACCGTGCGCCGCCACAGCGCACACACCAGAACCGCGCAAACCAGCGCCTCGCAGGGTGTTCACGCCGTAATATAATTGCCCCCGCCCAGCACAGCCGCCAGCAGTGCCGCCCCCGCTGTGCCGGCCCCGGAAAGGCCCGGCCCCATCAGCCTTGCCAACAGGGCGCACAGGGCCAAAAGGCCAAAGAAAAACAGCCAATAATAGCTGGCGCCATTCCACCAGTAATAGCCCTGGGCAGGGCTGGGCAAAAACTGAATACACACCAGCGCATATAAAAGCCCCAGCACCGCACAGGTTGAAAGCGGCGCACCCGTCACCCGGTATAGCGCCGCTGCGCCCCCCCCTGCCATTGCCGCCCCCAAAAGGAACATGGTGCCCAACCCGTACAGCCCTTCGCCAAAAAGGGCCGGCTGCAGGGCAAACAGAAAAATGGCAGAAAACGAGCCCTGCCACGTTTGATACCGCTGGGCCACGGTGTGTGCCGCAGCGCGCAGCACGGCCCAGACGCTGCCTGTCTCCTGCCAGGCGGCATGCGTGGCCAGCGCATAGGGGTAGTCATCTGCGCTGGGGTGGCTGTACTGCGCAATGGCAAGCAGCGGCACAAGGCTGGCCACCAGCACCACCGCCAGCACGCACACCCAAAACCGGCTGCCTGTAAACAGGTTCGCCAATTTTTGCAACGGTATTCTCCCCTTCCGGCCCAAGGCCTGTTTTTTATGCCGCACCACACCTGCGAAAGTTTTCTTTCGCCCGGCCCCGCGGCCCGGTGAAAGAATAACCTGCCACCGTCAAGGTTGCGCCTTGCCCTGGCATGCAGAAAGGCACTCTGTATGCCCGCAAGATTTGCGGAATGCAAATATTATATCATACCGGGCATTTCTCTTTCAATCCCGCCGCGGGGCAGCGGCCCCTTTGCAAAAATGCCGCTGTTTTCCGGTGCACAGGCACCGCGTTTTCCCCCTCACTTTACATTGACAAAAAACAGACAAGGGAATAATATAAATAAGTATAATACCGGGCGCCCAACGGCGGGCGCCAGAATAAAAAAGAGGAAGGAAAGACGATGGGACAGACGCTTGCACAGAAGATTATTGCGGCGCACCTGGTGGACGGCACCCCGGCGGCCGGCAGCGAGGTGGGCCTTCGCATCGACCAGACCCTCACACAAGACGCCACTGGCACCATGGCATATCTGGAATATGAGGCCATGGGCATTCCCCGTGTGAAAACAGAGCTTAGCGTAGCATATATCGACCACAACACCCTGCAAAGCGGCTTCATGAACGCGGACGACCACCGCTTTATCCGCACCATTGCAAAAAGAATCGGCGTGCGCTATTCGCGCCCGGGCAACGGCATTTGCCACCAGGTGCATCTGGAACGGTTTGCAAAGCCCGGTAAAACGCTGATTGGTTCCGACAGCCATACCCCCACCGCAGGCGGCATTGGCTGCCTTGCCATGGGCGCAGGCGGGCTGGATGTTGCCGTTGCCATGGGCGGCGGCGCCTATTATATCCCCTACCCGAAATTCACCCTGGTAAAACTCACCGGCAAGCTGCGCCCCATGGTGAGCGCCAAGGACGTGATTTTGGAAGTGCTGCGCCGCATGACCGTGAAGGGCGGCGTGGGCAAGATTATTGAATACGGCGGCGACGGCGTGGCATGCCTTTCGGTGCCTCAGCGCGCCACCATCACCAACATGGGTGCAGAACTGGGCGCCACCACCAGCATTTTCCCGTCCGACGATGTGACGTGCGCCTTCCTTGCGGCGCAGGGCCGCGGCGAGGACTATGTGCCCCTGAGCGCCGACGAGGATGCCGTATACGACGAAGTGCTGGAGATAGACCTCTCTGCACTGGAGCCTCTTGTTGCCTGCCCCCATTCGCCGGATAATGTAAAACCGGCCAAAAGCCTTGCCCTGCAGAAAGTGGACCAGGTGTGCATTGGCAGCTGCACAAATTCCAGCTATACCGACCTGATGACGGTGGCAGCCATGCTGAAGGGCAAAACAGTGTGCCCCGAGGTGAGCCTCACCATCTCTCCGGGCTCGCGCCAGGTGCTGGCCATGCTTTCGGCCAACGGCGCGCTGACCGACCTTTTGAACGCCGGGGCCCGCGTGCTGGAATGCACCTGCGGGCCGTGCATCGGCATGGGGCAAAGCCCCAACTCCGGCGGCATTTCGCTGCGCACATTCAACCGCAACTTTGAAGGGCGCAGCGGCACGCGCGACGCGGGCGTCTATCTGGTGAGCCCCGAGACGGCTGCGGCAAGCTGCCTGACGGGCTATGTGACAGACCCCACCACTCTGCCCCCTGTTGCACCGGTAGAGATGCCCGCACATTTTGCCATCAATGACAACATGATAGACCTTCCCGCGCCGGAGGATTCCTTCGAGCAGGTGGAGGTGCTGCGCGGGCCCAACATCAAGCCCCTGCCGCAGGCCCTTGCCCTGACGGACGACATGGCGCTGCCGTGCCTTTTGAAAGTGGGCGACAACATCACCACCGACCATATCATGCCCGCGGGCAGCAAAATTCTGCCCTACCGCTCGAACATCCCCTATCTTGCGAACTTCTGTTTCGAGGTGTGCGACGCCGATTTTGCAAAGCGGGCCATGAAGGCCGAGGGCGGCTTTATTGTGGGCGGTGCAAACTACGGGCAGGGCTCTTCGCGTGAGCACGCCGCGCTGGTACCGCTGTATCTGGGCATCCGCGCTGTCATTGCCAAAAGCTTTGCCCGCATCCACAAGGCCAACCTTGTAAACGCAGGCATTTTGCCGTTGGAGTTTAAAAATGAGCAGGATTACGAAAAAGTGTTTCTGGGCCAGCGGCTTTCCCTCTCTGGCATCTTTGCAGGGCTGGAGGGCGGCACGGTTTCCATGACGAATGTCGAGAGCGGTGAAACCTTCGAGCTTGTGTGCGATATCAGTGCCCGTCAGGCAAAAATCATCCGCGCAGGCGGCCTTTTGAACTATACAAAGCAGCAGCAGAAATAAACAGGGCACATCCCGCAGGGCGTGCTGCTCAGCTGGCAGAACACTCTGCCCGGCCGGTTTTTCATCGGTTGCGGCATGTGCAGCGCCGCCTTTGGCGGCGGGCTGGGCACAGCAGGTGACACAAACGACAAGGAGGCGGCAAATATGGTAGATATCAACGAAGCGAAAGAACGGTTTGCACAGCTTTTAGAGGGCCAGCGCAAGCGTGTGGCTGCCATGCGCGCGCAGGGCGATTTTGTCGATTATGCAAAGCTGGAACAGATTGTGATTGGCGTGTGCGGCGGCGATGGCATTGGCCCGGTGATTACGCACGAGGCCGAGCGCGTGCTGCGCTTTCTTCTGAAAAGCGATGTAGAGCGCGGACGCATTGTGTTCAAAGAGATCGACGGCCTCACCATTGAAAACCGCGCAGCGTGCGGCAAAGCCATTCCAGATGACGTGCTGGCGGAATTGAAGGCCTGCAACGTCATTTTGAAAGGCCCCACCACCACACCCCGGGCTGGCGACGAATGGCCCAACATTGAAAGCGCAAACGTGGCTATGCGCAAAGAGCTGGATCTTTTTGCCAATGTGCGCCCGGTGAAAGTTCCGGAACAGGGCATCGACTGGACGTTTTTCCGCGAGAACACTGAGGGCGCCTATACGCTGGGCTCGTGCGGGTTTGAGACGGAGGACGGCATCTCGGTAGATTTCACGGTTACCACCACGGATGGCACGCAGCGCATTGCAGAACTTGCTTACGATTTTGCGCGCAAAAACCACAAAAGCCGTGTGTCCATTGTGACAAAGGCCAATATCGTCAAGGCAACGGACGGCAAATTTCTGAAGCTGTGCCAGGCTGTGGGCGAAAAATACCCTGAAATCACGACAGACGATTGGTACATTGACATTATGACCGCAAAACTGGTAGACGAAAAGCGGCGCCGCGATTTTCAGGTGTTTGTGCTGCCCAACCTGTACGGCGACATCATCACAGATGAGGCCGCCGAATTCCAGGGCGGCGTGGGCACGGCGGGCTCTGGCAACATTGGCAAAAAATATGCCATGTTCGAAGCCATCCACGGCTCTGCCCCCCGCATGATAAAAGAGGGGCGCGGCAAATATGCCGACCCGTGCAGCATGCTGCGCGCCTCGGTTATGCTGTTGAGCCATATCGGGTACCAGGCCGAGGCCGACAAGCTCACTGCGGCGCTGGACAAATGCATGTTCGAAGAAAAAGCCATGGTGGTAACGGGGCGCGACACAGGATGCACGTGCGAAGAGTTCGGCAATTATGTCATGCGCACCATCGAGGCCCTTTGAGCCTTGCAAAGAAAAAGAAATTTCTGAGCTGGTGAAGAAAATGTCGTTACAAAATAGCAAGGTGTCGCTTCCCGTCATCAAGCGGCTGCCGAAATATTATCGATATCTGGCCGATATGAAAAAAAACGGTGTGGTAAAGGTATCTTCCTCTGAGCTGGCCCATATGATGGGCACCACTGCCTCACAGGTGCGGCAGGATTTTAACTGCTTTGGCGGGTTTGGCCAGCAGGGCATTGGCTATCATGTGGATGTGCTGCTGGACGCAGTGATCCATTTGCTGTTCAGCGAAACAAAGCTGGATACCATCCTCATTGGTACGGGCCGGCTGGGCACAGCCATCTCCAGCTACCTTACGGTAGAGGCCAAAGGGTACCGGCTGATTGGCGCGTTTGACAAAAAAGCCGAGGTGATAGGCCAGGAGCTGTGCGGCGTGGCTGTGCGCGATGTGCAGGAGCTGGAAAGCTTCTGCAAAAAGTATCATCCCGTGGTGGCCGTGCTGTGCATCCCGCGCGAAAGCGCCAAAGAACTTGCCCCCACCCTTGTCTCTTTGGGCATCAAGGGTTTCTGGAATTTCAGCCACTATGACCTCTCGGTGGATTTCAACGGCATCACCGTGGAGAACGCGCACCTTGGCGACAGCCTGATGAGCCTTGGGTACCGCGTGCGCAACCCGGAAACTTCTACAGGAGAGTGAAACATGGCAAAGCTGTATTTTCGCTACGGCGCAATGAATTCCGGCAAAAGCACGGCGCTGATGCAGGTGGCGCACAATTATGAAGAGCGCGGCATGCGCGTGCTGATTATGAAGCCCTCCATTGACACAAAAGGCGGTGAAAAGCTGGTTTCGCGCCTTGGGGTAGAGCGCCGGGTGGACGTATCCCTCACACCGCAGATGGACCCGCTGGAAACCGTAAAGGCCGATATTGCCGCGCACGGCCCCCTTGCCTGCGTGCTGACAGATGAGAGCCAGTTTTTTACATCCCAGCAGGCAGAGAGCCTGTTCATGGTGACAGTAGAACTGGGGGTGCCGGTGATTGCCTATGGCCTGCGCACCGATTTTTCTCTAAAAGGGTTTCCGGGCTCTACCCGCCTTTTAGAGCTGGCGCATAATATCGAAGAGATGAAAACCATTTGCACCTGCGGGCGCAAGGCCATGTTCAACGGCCGCAAGGTAAACGGTGAATTTGTGTTCGAAGGCGCACAGGTGGCCATTGATATGGAGAACAACGTAGAATATCAAAGCCTGTGCCCGGCCTGCTATTTTGAAAAACGGCGTGCCTTTTATGCCGCTGAACAACAGAAAAAACAGGCGAAGCCTGAAAATTAAGTCATCACTTTTGCGGCGGGCTCGTGCGGCCTGCCGCCTTTTCATAAAGGAGGCCCCCTTGACGATACGCGAACTGCGCAGGGAAGATTATAAGGGCAAAATATATACATTTTCTTATGTTACGCACGGTTTTTACTCCATTTGTGCTGCGCCGGGCGGCTTTTCTGTGAAATACACACCTTTGCCTGCCCCCGTGGAAAAATCATTTCAGGATGAACTTTTCAGCCCGTGGCTGGAAGCCCCCCGCTTATATGGCGCTTTTGAGGGCAATGTATTGACAGGGTTTGTGGAGGGCAGCCCTGAAAGCTGGAACCACCGCTTTCGAATCACAAACCTTTTGGTGATGGAACCGTTTCGCGGCCGCGGCATTGGCGGCGCTTTGCTGGAACATATGGTTGCCGTTGCGCAGGCACATGGTGCCCGCATGGCTGTGCTGGAGGCACAAAGCTGCAACACCGCCGCCATCCGTTTTTACCTCCGCCACGGTTTTTCCATGATTGGCTTTGACCTGTATGCCTATTCCAACCAAGACCCTCAGCGCGAGGAAGTGCGTGTGGAGATGGGCCGCATGCTGGCAGACTTTTGAGGCCCTGCCGCTTTCCCGTAAAAACAGCAAGGGCGCCCCGCGGCACAGCCGCAGGGCGCCTTTTTAAAGCAGCGCTTCCGGTTTTGATGGTTCTGCTGGCGAGGCAGGCGCTATCTCATGTTCCAAAGGGGCGGCGGGCCGCGGGGCAGGCCCGGCCTTTTCCCCACCAGCCTCCATCGCCTCCAAGGCAGCCTCCGTTCCCGGCATATGGGTGCCGAAGGAGGGCACAAATAAGTACTTGCGGATAATGCCAATCAGATTTTCAACCGGCGTGGTATGTTCCACCACCAGCTGGCGCGAAATGGTAAAAAGCAGCACTTCAATGGCAGAGCCCGGCGTGTGCTTTGCCAGCATCTTGATAAATTCCACCCCAATGATGAGGTTAAAGGCATGCTCCAGCACGGCGGTGAACGCCTGGGAGGAATTTTCGGCAACGAACAGGCCGAATATCTCGCCCATGACGCGCACCCCCGTGATGAGAATGGCCGCCAGCACCAGCACCGCAATGATAATCTCCAGCACACTGGCTGCCTGCGCCACATAAGCGCGAAGCACATTCTTCCGCTTCTCGTCAAGAAAACGCATTTCTTCCCCCTTTACAGCAGCGCGGCGCTCCACTCAGCTTCACGGAACCCAACCAGCACAGCGTCATCCGCCACAACAAGCGGGCGTTTCACCAGCATCCCGTGCTGGGCCAGCAAAGCAAACTGTTCCGCCTCCGGCATGGAGGGCAGCTTTTCCTTCAGGCCAAAGCCTTTGTACAAAAGGCCGCTGGTGTTGAAAAAGCGGCGCAGCGGCAGGCCGCTTTTCGCCTGCCAGGCGCGAAGCTCTTCCTCGGTGGGGTTTTGCTCTTTGATGTCGCGCACTTCATAGGCAATATCGTGCGCATCCAGCCATGCCAGCGCTTTCTGGCATGTGCTGCATTTGGGGTAACATAAAACCAGCATTTTTCATCTGCCCTTCTTTCACAAATGCTCCTGTACCTGTATGCCGCCATAATTGCGGATATTCAGCACATAACATGCGCCCTGGCCGAACACACCCTCCAGCACGCTTTGATACTGGCCCAGCAGGCCGTGCGGCACAAAGGCCTGAATGGTGCCCGCAAAACCGCCGCCCTGCAGGCGCCAGGCGCCCTGCCCGGCCAGCACGCGCTGGCTAAGCGCCAAGCCCAGCGGCACGCCCTGCTGTTCGGGGTGTTTTGTGCTGTATGCATTCTGGTTGTACTCGAACGAAGAGTGCCCGCCCTCTGTAATCAGCTGCAGAAAATCTTCAAAGCGGCCCTCCCGTACAGCATCGCACAGCCGCCCGGCGCGGCGGCACTCCTGGAAGAAATGGATGGCGCGCAGCACGGCTCTATCCCCCGTCTTTTCCCGCACGGCCGGCAGATTGTGATAAAATGCCTCTTCTTCCACCTCGCGCAGCACCTGCTTGCCAAAAAACGCCGCCACCGCTTCCATTTCACCGCGCACAGCCGCATAATCGGGTGTAAGGTCTGCATGGCTGCCCTTTGTGTCGGTGATGCACAGCGCATAGCCATATCTGGCAAGGTCGAACGGCACCTTATCCACAACAGGCGCAGCGGCATCCTTGAAATCAATGGTGATGGCACTGCCCACGCTGCATGCCATTTGGTCCATCAGGCCGCTGGGCTTGCCGAAAAAGACGTTTTCCGCATACTGGCTGATTTGTGCAATTTTAATGGCCGAAAACTGCCCGGCGTTGAACTCGCCGTTCAGCACAGCGCCCAGCACCACCTCAAAAGCCGCCGAAGACGACAGGCCGGAGCCGCGCAGCACATTGGAGACCGTATAAATATCTACGCCGCCCACCTTTCCGCCTGCCTCGGCAATGCCCGCCGCCACACCGCGCACCAGCGCGATGGAACGGCCCTGCTCGTCTGCCCGCGGGGCAAGCCGGGTGATATCCACTTCATCCATGCCGGAAAAGCCCTTCGATTTCACACGGATAACATTGTCCGCATTGCAGGCTGCCACAGCAATAATGTCAAGGTCTACGGCCGCGGCCATCACCACACCGCGGTTGTGATCCGTATGATTCCCGCCAATTTCCGTGCGGCCCGGCGCGGAGTAAATGCGCACCTCACGCTGTGCGCCAAACACCTGCGCAAACCCTTCCAGGGCCTCGGCATAGCGTTTGCGCTGCGCCATGTAAGACGCGCCGTATAACTTTTTCAGCGCGCCGTCCCATCCGCCGGCAAGGATGCGGTTCGACAATTCTTTCGCATTTGGCATGAGCCGTTCCTTCCTTTCTGAGCCGAAAAGGGGCTATTCTTGCACGCGTGCCCAAAAAACACGCCGCTGTTTGAATTTTATTATACCAAATGCCAGCCAGGAAAGCGAGAGGCCAAGCCCATTTTGCACGGAATTTCCTTGGCGCCCCTATAAAATATGGACTTTTGTCTCTTTGTTTGCTATAATGGCTTTGCGCACAGCGCAGAGTATGGCCCGGGAGGCAGAAAGCATGGCAAGCACCTACAAGCAATCGTTCAAACAGAATTACACCGATAACGTGGACATCTCTATCTATAACTGCGGGCTGCAAAGCTGTGAGCCGGGTTATACCTGGGGCCCCGGTGCGCGCGACCATTACCTCATCCATCTGATAGCTGCCGGCAAGGGCACCTATACCCTGAACGGAAAGGTATACGAGCTGGGCCCCGGCGATATTTTTCTGGCCAAGCCGAACCAGCTTATTTCCTACACGGCAGACCAAACCGACCCGTGGGAATATCATTGGGTTGGCTTCAACGGCGCCTGTGCCAACCGGCTGGTGCAGCAGCTTCCTTTTCGGGAGGATATGCCCGTGCACCACTGCAAGCGGCCGGATAAAATTAAAAAGACACTGCTGGATATCTATTTTTCCCGCGGGCTGGAGGCGCCGAATGAAGCCATGATGGTGGGCCATTTGTATCTGTTCATTGCAGAACTGATGCAAGAGGCGCGGGACGCAGAGCCTCACGCTGCAAGTTCTTCTTCCCAGTATGTCATCAACGCCATCAAATACATCCAGTTCAACTATTTTCACGATGTCTCCATCGACGACATTGCCAAAGCGGTGGGCGTCAGCCGCAGCCATTTGTACCGTGTGTTTATGGCAAATGTGGGGCAAAGCCCCATTGATTACCTTACCAATTACCGCATCAGCGAGGCGTGTTATCTTTTAAAGAACTCGCAGCTGTCCATTGCCGAAATTGCGGTAAGCGTGGGCTTTTTTGACCAGTTTTATTTTTCCCGCGTGTTCAAAAAGGCCAAGGGCGTGCCGCCCAGCCGCTATCTTGCCAGCATCAGCAAGGAAAAGGCAAAAGAAAAACCTGCAAAATAACCGGCGGCCTGCGCAAGCCGCTGTATCTGCCTATGAATCAGGAGGGGCCATGAAGAACACAAGCCTTCAAAAGAACAGCGCCGTGCGGCTTTCCATCGAATCGCTCGCCTCTGACGGTGCCGGCGTGGCCCACGCCGGCGGCATGGCCGTGTTCGTGCCCTTTGCCGCGCCGGGCGATGTGGTGGATGCCAAAATTGTAAAGGTGTGCAAAACACACGCATTCGCCATTGTACAGAATGTGATAACACCGGGCCCCGGGCGCATTGCCCCCGAATGCCCGGTGTTCGGCAAATGCGGCGGCTGTGCGCTGGCCCACCTTACCTATGAAGAAGAGCTTGCGCAGAAACAGCGCTTTGTGGCCGACGCCATGCACCGCATTGGCAAACTTTCCTGCGAGGTTTTGCCCATTCTTCCCTCGCCGTCTGCTCAGGGTTACCGCAACAAGGCGCAGTACCCGCTTTGCCGCGACAGCGAAGGGCATATCCGCGCCGGGTTTTACGCCCCGCGCAGCCACCGTGTGGTGCCCTGCGAGAGCTGCGGGCTGCAACCGCCCGTTTTTTCCGCCGTTCTGCACACCGCGTGCCGCCTGCTGGAACAGATGGGCGCCAGCATATACGACGAGGCCAGCCATAAGGGCCTTGTGCGCCACATCTACCTGCGGCACGCCGTGCGCACAAACAAGGTGATGGTGTGCCTTGTGTGCACCAGGGCACAGCTTGCGTTTGAGCAGGCCTTCTGCGCCGCCCTTACCGCTGCACACCCGGAAATATGCTCGATTATTCTAAATGTAAACCCCGCGGCCACCAATGTGATATTGGGCCGGCAGTGCCGTACGCTTTGGGGGGAATCCACCCTGGCCGACACGCTGTGCGGCGTGCCCGTGCAGCTTTCCCCGCTCTCTTTCTATCAGGTCAATACGCTGGGGGCCGAGCGGCTGTACGGTGAAGTGGCCCGCATGGCACAGCTGGTCAGCGGCAACACCCTGCTGGACTTATACTGCGGCGCGGGCACTATCGGGCTTTCCATGGCGGCGGCCTGCGGGCAGCTTGTGGGGGTGGAAATTGTGCCAGAGGCCGTGGAAAATGCCAGGGCGAACGCCGCGCGCATGGGGGCACAGAACGCACGTTTTCTGTGTGCCGATGCCGCAAGCGCAGCACAGCAGCTTCTGGCAGAAGGCCTGCGCCCGGACGTGGTGGTGCTGGACCCGCCCCGCAAGGGCTGCGATGAAGCCACGCTTTCCGCCGTGGCTACCATGGCCCCGCAGCGCGTGGTGATGGTAAGTTGCAACGCGGCCACTGCCGCGCGGGACGCCGCCTGGCTGGCCGCACACGGCTATGCCCCCCAGGCCGTGCGCCCGGTGGACATGTTCCCGCGTACAAGACATGTGGAGGCCGTTATCGGCTTTGCCCGGCAGCCATTCTGATTTCGCAGATTCAATTGATTAAGCCTTGCTGAAAACACCTTCACTTTAAACACTGCACCGGAAAGGGTCTCTTGTATGGATGAACACAGAAAAAACGTTCTTCTTGTGAACGACCTTCCCTGTTATGGAAAAGTGGCGCTGAACGCCGTGGGGCCCGTGCTGTCTGCCATGGGCTTCGAGTTATACCGTCTGCCCACTGCCATTTTTTCCAACACGCTGAATTATGATTTTGCAGAGGCCGCTGACATGACAGAATATATGCGGCGCGCTTTGGCCGCATGGCAGGCGCGCGGCGTTTCGTTTTCCGGCGTCTGCACCGGTTACCTGCACACGCCGCAGCAGGCAGAGCTCATTCTTTCCCTGCTGCAGCGGCAAACACCGGCTTTCGTGATGGTGGACCCTGTGATGGCGGACGGCGGGGCCTTTTACCGCGGCCTTGGCGAAAGCACCGCACAGGCCATGCGCACACTGGCCGCACATGCCAGCGTCATAACGCCGAATGTGACGGAAGCCGCTTTGCTTA
>OBZS01000423.1_pt1 | contig 13303 bp, 8 predicted proteins | sample 1476981 | NCBI WGS metagenome assembly OBZS01 (sample SAMEA2580254, study PRJEB22360) | human gut metagenome | biome: human gut; feature: human-associated habitat; material: faeces | place: Denmark | collected 2008/2010 | reverse complement strand
CTCTGTTCATAATCGATGCCCGCCAGCCGGTCTGTGGCAAGGTGCCACTTGCCTACATAACCCGTAGCATAGCCCGCCTCATTGAAACACTGAGCCAGGGTTTTCACGCGGCCGAACGGCAGCGCAAAGCCATTGATCTCGCAGCCAATCTCTGTGGCATAACGGCCTGTCTGCAGGCAGGCACGCGCCGGACCGCACACGGGCTGGCAGGTAAAGGCATTCTCATAACGCGTTCCTCCCGCCGCCAGTGCGTCCAGATTCGGCGTTACATCGAGCCGCTGGCCATAACAGCCCAGAGTGTCCCATCGCTGCTGGTCGGAAAAATAAAAAACAATATTTGGTCGTTGTTGCATCTTTCACCTCTGAAAATAATTTATTATGCGCAGTAGCTGAAAGTCTTGACCTGCCCCGCATTCAATGAGAATGTCTGGTTTAGGTTGCGAAACACCCATTCCCCTGCGTAAATGGCTTGACAACGAACTAAAACATGATTACAGTCGTCTCTCATAACACTGATTTGCAGTCCATTGTCAGTACGAAAATCAAAGCAGGAAAGGCGTTTTCCTTTCCATGAAGCAGGAACTGCAGGAAGGACTTCAAAGGCCATTCCCTCTGTCTGGATAAGCATGTGCTGAATTGCTTCCGCCGCTAAAAAATTTGCTTCGAGCGTAAACGGGCGATATGTATATCGGCTCACCCCTTTTTGCTTAAAATCTCCATTCAAATGAAATCCATTTGGCCCTGTAAATACGTCTTGGAACAAGGTCAAGTAGTATTCGGCTTTGTCACCATTGCGGCATATTGCTTGTAAAAGAGCCATCCATGCATAGGAAAAACCAACCCATTCCTTAGTGCCCAACCGTTCCAAACCATCGACCGTCTGGCGGATGATTCGCATATCTGTTTCCTCGCTTGGTTTGAGCAGCTTCAGAGGGTAAATCGCTATCGTATGGGAGAAATGCCGATGAGATTCACGCAACTCCTCGTCGGGAGAAAGCATCAGCCGCATCTCGCGGTTCACAGCCAGAACCGGTAAGTTTCGCAAGGTCCTTATCCAACGGCTATCAGTAGGAAGCCCCAATTCGTATTCCAGCTTAGGCATCGTTTGGAACAGCCACCGCATAAGCGCGAGGTCATAGTTGGAATTTGGCGTAAGCCATGCCGCCGGGGTATTTTCATGGATTTCCGGAGAGGCCGAGAGAGGCAAATACAGATAATCGCCATGGCGGCACAGTATCCCCCAAATCAGCTCGGCGGCCTGCTGGCACATGGGGTAGGCTATTTCGCGCAGAAAATCAAGATTATTGGTATAAAGAAAATGTCTCCATGCTATTTGGCAAAGCCATATTTGATGTGTGGGGGAAAGGGAATACATAGGCCAGCCACCCAAAGCCGTTCCGTCCAAAGCCATAACGCCCGGATAACAGCCGCCGGGGACATTATAGAAGCGCTGTGCGAATTTACGCGTCTGGGGAAATAGTCTTTCAAGGTGTTCAAGCAGTACCATACCTTCTTCTAAGTGATTGGCGGTCAAATAATGGCAATAGGTGAACTGTAGGTTCAAATCATTGTGGTAATCGCCTTTCCATGGAGGAAGCAATCCGTTATCAGCGGTCCAAACACCTTGCAGCGGGCAGGGAACGCCCCCCCGCCGCGAAGAAGAAGCCAAAAAGTAGGTTGCGGACGCCCATAGCCTCTCCAGCGGAACAGACGGCAATTCAATCTCGCTTCTGCTCCAATAGGCCTTCCACCATTTCCGATGGCCTTGCCACAGCAGTTTTAAATCCAATTCAACGTTTTCTGAAAGGGTGCGTCTTACAGTTTCCAACGCAGTTTCTTCGTCTGCTCCTTGCGCGACAGTAAAGAATAGCACGATTTTTTCTTGAAGCACCTTTTTTGCCATCAATAGTGCAAAAGCGCCGCTGCCTGTGGTCTGCACAAAACCAGTGACCCCATTCTTGCTGATTTGCACCGCAGGAGAATATCCCAACGCAGATAGAGGCTTCCCTGTCACACAATCCGCATCACCATCAGCATCTGCTTTAGAACTGAAATCGGGGGCGTAAAGCTCCATTTTGACATCCGCAAATATTCTGTCCATAACAATAATGCCCACGGGAGATTGCGCATGCATATATGCCTCCAAGAGCCCACGCTCAAAAGTAAGCGCCGCGCGGGCATTTTGCAAGGATAGCCGGGAGCGATAGGTCTGTCCGAGTCCATATAATACGAGCCGGCCAGCCGGCAGCTTTGTCGGCGTAGGGTGGGAATATGGAATGTCAAATATATTCTGTAATTTTTTCCATGACTGCCGGTATACCAGATCAATCAAATTTCGATATGTGAAATCGGGGCTTTCCGTTCCAGGTGCGGATGTTGTGTCCCATAATCCCGCACAGTCGATTGAAAAATTCAATACATTGCCCGGCCCCCATATAAGGCATCCCAATTTTCCGTTCCCCAAAGGGATTCCTTCATCCCAACTGGAGATCGGGCATGTATACCTGAGATCGCATCGGGGTTTTGGCATGGTATTTCCACTCCATCAATAATATTTGGAAAGGCCCAACTGCACACCCTCCAATTTTTTGACACCGGTATTTTTCTTCGTATCAAAAAAAGAATGATAATAGCATTCAGGAGGGAATTCACTTCTGAAAAGGATATAATCGCCTGCGGGTACAGTTTCAAAACGGATACTGTCAGCAACACGTTCAAACTCGCAATAACTGTGCCCTATACGCAGTGCGGCCGTCTCGCCAGGCCATGGGTCAGCCAAACAGCAAACTTCGCCGCGCTCTGAATGTATCGCCACATACCGTATCTCGCCATGCAGCATCTCGCTTGTCACTGTAAAGCCGCCCTCAGCCCATAAGGTAAACATCGCGTCCAGATTATGCGGCATGGCCGGGAATACGCGCAATAACCCTCTATGACTTTGCAGCAGCATCTCGTTGAGACCCGCGGCCAGATTTGCAGCGGCCTCAAAATAACAATGCAAGAACCATTCGGACGGAATCTCTGTCCTGTCACCTATCGTTTTCTCATGAAGTTGTTCCCATTGTGTTGCCATGACATTGGGTGAAAGTACCCGGGGCCTGTCAATCATGCTCCATTGCTGATTTTGGGAAACGTCCGAAAAGTGCATCAATCCATTCGGGAAAATCTGATAGGCAGACGCAAACCGGTGTAATATTTTGGGCATATCCTGTGCCATACCAAGCCGTGCAGCCATTTCTGGAGCCGGCGCGTGACCGGAACACCCCAGTTTTCCCAATTGGTATACATCACGGTCCAGCAGCACGCGTGCTGTGTTGCGCATAATCTCAAATTCTTTAGTGCCGGCATCAGAAAGGCCAATATACTCTGAAGGCCATACCGGGCTCATCAAACTTGCTGGGAATGGTGACCATGGATATTGGCCTTCGCCATAACGCACTGGGGATCCATCCCATTTTTCACCTGCGGAAAAAATCTCCAGTTCGCAGCCACCATGCTCGAGGCGTTCTGTTTTGGCATCATATAAGCTTTGTGACAAGGCTTTGTATGCGGCAAGATCTTCTTCGGGTATATCTGCTTGCGGCCCCAGCTCTTCAATTGCCCTCAACAAAGCTTTCAGTACATACAGGTCCGTGAGAGTGTTCTTTAGCGGCCAATAGCTTTCATAAGCCGTTGCTCCACCGGTGATTTCCAGAGTCCCATCCGTTTCCGTTTTCAAAATACTGCGGTAGAAGTCTGCGCAAGCCTGCATCATGGGCATCGCTCGATTTTTCAAAAACGCGGTGTCGCCCGTGTAAAGATAATAGCGGTAAAAATCCAGAGCGATTTGCGCCCCTACCGAACAGTTGCGGATCGTATCCGGTTCGATTGCGTTGTATCCATTCAAATTGGAAATGTCTGAGAAAAAAGCGCCGTCCGCGTCAAAATGAGTTTTTGCGTCCTGCCGGGCATGTTCCAGCATGGCCCAGCGATACTCAAGATAATTTTTATAAAGCTCCGGATGTCCTGCTGCCAGCACCGGCCAATAGTTTTGCTGATGGTTCCAGTGATAGAAATGCCCCCAATTGCGGCTGTCCTTGAACCAGTTCCACAGGCCGGCAAATGTAATCGGGTACTTTCCGCGGCCGCAGCTGTTCAGCTGATACAAGTAGACGTACCAGAGGTTTTCCAGATAGTCCTCCTGCGCCACATGTAAAAAACTGCGAGCCCAAAAATTTCGCCAATATTCCTGGTGCTGCGTGAATAGTTCTTTTTCATTTAGATGTGTATTAAGCATTACACATGCCGCTGTCACCGGGTCGGCGTCCGTTTTCTCATGTACACAAGTGGAAACAAGCAATGTGAAATGCTGCTCACGTTGTTTTGGAAGCCGGAATATGCCGCCGTGGGCATGTAAAAGCTCCGAAGTAAAACTACTGTTTAATACCCTGCAGACTGTGGCTGTCCTGCAGCGGCCAAGATCCTGTGAAAGAACAATATCTTTCTCCGTCAACTGCGCGCTGATACAGTCGATATTTTTATTGTATAGCGGGGTTATTTGTTCATAATGATGAAAAAAATTCGGGCTGGGCCAGCGATCTGCTTTTATAGACCATGCTGCCTCCTCTGTCTGCCATGCATCGATTTGAAAAACCATCAGCCCGGAGTCCGCCGGTGCAAATACTTTCCACTGGAGGCGTGCAAAGGGCGAGACCGCCCGCCCATGCACACAACCATCTGCCAGACATAACCGTTCTTCATAGTCCTGCAGATATACCCAGTCGAAACACGGCAGCGAACTCTGGATGGAAATAACCGCGCAGGCTACAGGAGCAGTATTGCGCTCCTCTGTTTCCCAGCTCCACGCCTGCATATTTCCATCCGGTGCAAAATCGATCGCGTCGGTATGATTGACCTGTATTGCGATGCCGTTCGGTTCGTGATACAGCAAACCTCCCATTTTTCCGTCGCCCACAGGCAGTCCTTCATAGGGCTTCAGAGCAGGGCGACGGTATACGATATCATGCCGTGCTAGATATTCTGAAACATCAACGAGTGATTTATAGCCGTCGTGATGGATCGCCTTATACATAGCTGCCTCCTGTTTCTGCCGCATCAGCCTTTTATGCCGCCGACATTCATCCCCTGCAGCAACTGCTTCTGCCCAATCAAGAAAAGAATAACCGTGGGGACAAGCGCCAGTACCAGCGCTGCGAACAACGCGCCCCAGTCTGTGGCATATTTTTGAACTTCATACAGGTTTGCCAATCCTAATGGAAGCGTCTGTTTTGTATCATCCGTCAGCATGACCAATGCAACAGGATATTCGTTCCATGCGCTCATCGCAGAGATCATACAGACCGTCACGATACCAGGCTTTGCCATTGGTACAATCACATGCCGCAGTATGCCGACAGGCCCGCAGCCGTCAATCATTGCCGCTTCTTCATAATCACGCGGGATTGAGCGCATAAAGCCTGTCAATAGGAAAATTGCAAACGGAAACTGCATCGTTGCATACAAAACACCGATTGCAGCACGGTTGTTGAGCAAATTAAAGGAATTCATCTGCAGGAACAGCGGAATCATAATATAGGTAGCTTGAATAAAAATTGCCGCCATATATACGGTTAGGATTATCTTGGCACCGAAAAATTTATACCGCACGAGGCAATACGAACAAGGAATTGCACAAACCACTAAAATCACTAATGTTTCCAAAACCACGAACAAGGAGTTCCCGATATTAGCGCCCAAATCGGATTTCTGAATGGCACGCGCAAAGTTATCCCACTCTAAGCCAGAGGGCAAGGAAAAGGGATTGGACAAAAATTCCGTGTTGGTTTTGAATGCGGAATATATATTCCAAATCAGAGGGAAAAGCATGATAATTGCGATAATGATTAGAAGTATACGTGTGCCCCATTTAAAAATCTTCATACGCAGGATGCTTTTCTGGTTGCTAGTCATTTTTTATCCTCCTCCCTGTTCGACAGTCGACGCGAAATCATGGACAGAATGACTGAAATCGTGAGTGAAAATACTGTAATTGCCATCGCATACCCGAAATTGCCGTTCATAAAACCTTGCTCATACATATATTGCAGCAAGACTTTAGAAGCGCCGTTCGGGCCGCCTCCCGTCATCACCTTAGAGAGAGTAAAGCTGAGATTCATCGTACCAGACATGGCCAGAACAAAAGTGATGCCAATGATATCGCTCATGAGCGGGACGGTTATGCTGATAAATTTGCGGAAGCTGGACGCGCCGTCAAGCGTAGCCGCCTCATAAATTTCATTGGAAATACCGTCCATCGCCGCCATATGCATGATCATATAGTAGCCGGTAGCCTGCCAAACAAGCGTAACGGCAATACACCATAATGCGGTCTTTGCATCTCCGACCCACGGACGTGCAAGGGTGTCCAACCCAACAAATTTCAAAAGGGAGTTCACAATGCCCATATTCGGGTGGAATACAAATGACCAAATGATACCCACAACCGTTAAAGAAATAATATTAGGAAAGTAGAACACGGTACGGTAAAGTCCCCGTTCCCGCAATTTTGTCTGCGAAAGCATAAAAGCCAATATAAGCGCAAAAACGATTGTGATGACGGGCACAACAGCCAACAATTTGAAAGTGTTGCCCAATGCCTGCAGGAACTTATCATCCTGGAACATATACAGATAGTTTTCGATTCCGATAAATGTGGAATTCATTCCCAGCGCAGTCGAGTCGAATAATGACATCCAAAGTGCGCGCAGTGTAGGAATTACCGTAAACAGCAGTGTCAGTATCAGTGTGGGCAGTACGCATACGCAAATAAATAATACGGGCATCCGCTGTAATCCCGCCTTTTTTTTGCCGGTCATCCTCAGCATAAGGTCTCCTCTCTTTCTAAAATGCCCCGCCAAGGCCGTTGAAAGCCGACTTGGCGGGGCATTTGTCTTTTTCAATACTTAGGGCAGGTGTTATTTTGCCATATTGGAAACTTCTGTGAAAGACGCCTCTACTTTTTCAGCCCACTGCTCAGGTGTCATCGCACCATTCATCACATCCGCAACGGACTGGAACACTTCATCGCGCGGCGTAACTTTGCTGCCTTCGGGGAGCGCCGCAAAGCCAAACACCATGCTGTCGCCCATATTGTAGACATCGTTCATGCTGTAGACACCTTCGGTGACGTAATCCTTGCTCCATTCGGTAGCATTCTTTAATGCATAGATACCGCCAGCCTTTTCAGCGAACAGCTTCACGGATTCTTCAGTATACAGGAAGCGGAGGAATTCCTTCGCCAACTCAGGATTCTTAGCGCCTGCGGGGATGCTGAACTGCTCAACGCTGGTCATGACATAACGTTGGTCGCCAGCGTTCAGCGACGGGGCGGTGGTCAGACCGAATTCGAAACCGTCCGCGCGGGGAGCGTCTTTCATTTCGCCCTCCATCCAGTTGCCGTTCGGGATGAACAGCGCCTTATTCATCATCATATCCGTCTGGCTCTGCGTATGGTTCAGCGCCACGGTTCCTTCCATCAGATAGCCATCAGCGGCGATTTTCTGGATATTGGCGAGAACTTCCATGACTTCCGGAGAGGAGAACGAGCCTTCGACGTAGTTGCTGATATCTGTTGTAGTATCGATGCCGGCTGCGGATGCAATCGCCGGCCACAGCAAAGATTCCATGTAGCCCGGATGGATGCCCGCATAAGTAAACAATGCGATGCCCTTTTCCTTGGCCTTATCGCCAAGTGCAAAAAACTCATCCCACGTTTCCGGAAGCTCCCAGCCATTTTCTTCAAAGAGCGTTTTATTGTAAACCAAGCCCATGGGAGAAGCATTGAACGGCGCCAGGTAGACCTTACCATCGCTGTAAGGCGAGCATTTAGCCGTATTCAAGACACCTTCCAACACCTGCTCTTTCAAAGGGGAAGTGTCTTCCAGGCCAGGGCCTTCGAAGACGTCTGTAATATCAAGCAGCGCATTTTCACGGATCATAGACGAAATTAGCCCGGTGGTGTCATTGTCATTCATAGAAATAAAATCGGGCACGTTGCCGGCCACAATCTGCGGGCGGATGATGTCGCCAATGGTCGGGCTGATCTGCATATTCACAGTTACACCGTAAGTTTCCTCAAAACGATCGACGATTTCTTCCCAGTACTCAGGTCCATAACCGCCTTCGAAAATGGCGATATTCAATTCTTTGTTTTCAAACCCACTGGTGCTTGTATCTTCCGACGAGGAAGAAGGCCCGCTGGATACCGTCGAACTGGACGAGGGAGTCCCGCCGCATCCGGCAAACATTGCAAGACATAAGGAAAGTGCAAGTGCCATGCTCACTAACTTTTTCATGTAATTGATAACCTCCTTTTTGGGATTCTTGGTATGCGTAAAGCAAGAAATGTACATTCCTCTTTGCGATTTTCATTATAAGGCGCGTGCAATATTAAAAACATACATAAAATTCAGACCAACCTGTAAAATATTGACTTTTTAAAAAAGACAGTTTACACTTTATCTAAATAAATGCTTCCTTCTTTTGCTGTTTTGCTGAATTTGACAGGGGGAAATACCGATGAAAAGAAAAAATCGCCGCAACTGCGGAAACAAAACACGCTCCTTGATTCGTCACATAAAAATACAGTATCGTCTGCTTGCGGTGTTCCTGCTAATCTCTCTGCTTCCTACGATTTGTATCGGCATGTATGCTTATCGAGTTTATACGAGGTCCATCAACAGTAAGATCAGTGAATCTGCTTTGCAAACCGTTCGTTCCCTTAATACCAACATGACGATTGAACTGGAAAAATTTCAAGATTACTGCGCGACGCTTTCGGTTGCGGACGCCGTTCAAAACAGTTTGCAGCAAACTTCGGCCGGGCAGGATATTTCAAGGGATATGGTGCTCTCCATCCGTGATCTGTCCGTTAATATTCCATTTCAGTCCATTTATTTAAAAAATCTGCGGATCGTAAGCTTAGACGGTACGCCGATTTACGACCGCGGATATGATGGAATTCCATATGAAAAAAGCGAGCAGCTTTTAGCTGTGATAGACAAAACTGCTCCGAAAGACTCTTTGCAGTTTATCCACACATATCGGTCGCAAGACAAGCTGGTTCTGGGCAGAAAGCTTTACAGCGCAACCTTAGGTGGGGAGCCCGTAGGCTATATTATGGTTTACATCAATGAAGCGTTATTTGAGGAAAAAATCTTTGCCGATGTTACATTCGGCCCCGAATCCAATATTATGCTGGTGGACGAGCATGGTAGCATACTTTCTTCGCAGGATCGCAGTCTGCTTGGAAAAAACATTGCCGATACAGAGCTGTTTGGGGAACTTGAAGCTAATATTGCATTGGGCAAACACACATTCAATATAAATGAAAACGGAAAAAGCGATGTGGTAATCGCAATGTATAACAATAACTTTGGCTGTTATCTCGTCGCCAACATCCCGGGCAGCTACATCACCAAAGAGACCGAGAGCATCAACACAGCCCTTTTCTGGATAGCGGCTGCTCTTATTCTGCTTTCGCTGATTCTAACTTTTATCGTTTATGTCAGTATCGTTTCCCCTATACGAAATATCGTTGCCGCATGCAATATTACATCTGATGAAGATTTAAATGTACACATCAATGACCCCAACAAGGACGAATTGGGCTTTTTGTCCAGGACCATCGACCAGATGGTAGATGAGATTCAGTTGTTGATGGATCGCCGTCAGGCCGACCAGGTTCGGCGGCGGGAATTGGAGTTGGAAGCCCTTCAGTACCAAATCAACCCACATTTTCTGTTTAACACACTCAATTCTTTTCAGTGGTTAGCTGTGATCAACGATGTGCCGGTTGTCGCCGAGGGGATTTCTTCACTAAGTGCTCTCCTGCGCAGCACTATTATGAAGACAGATGAATTTGTTCCCCTATCTGAGGAACTGGAAAATCTTTCAAATTATTTTACCGTTCAAAAAATACGTTACGGCAACTCCTTTGATGTCTGCTACGAGATAGATTCAAAAACAAAGTCTCAACTCTTGCCTCGATTCGTACTACAGCCTCTTGCGGAAAATGCAATCATACATGGAACCGAAAATATGCCGGAATCCATTATGATTACGGTCAGCAGTACGTTGGATGGGCATGGGAATATGGTTATAGAGATTCGTGATAACGGCTGTGGATTCTCAGTATTTCCAGGCACTCGCGGAAAAGAACGTTTCTCTGGGATCGGCGTGAACAATGTGGTCGAGCGGCTTCATATCTGTTATGGCACAGATGACAGGCTGCAGATAAGCAGTCAGCCTGGTAAAGGTACCATTTGTCGTATTACCATCCCATTATTAGACCAGAAGGAGAATGAATAATGTTTAAGATTCTGTTAGTAGACGATGAGCCTATAATCAAAATCGGCGTTCGGAAATTACTTGAAGGTACTGATTATATTATTGCGGGAACCGCCAGCAATGGTTCAGAGGCATTGCTGTTCTTGGAAACAAATAGCGTTGATATCATCCTAACAGATTTAAAAATGCCTGTCATGGATGGCATCGAATTGATCCGCCAGCTACAGGCCATAGCGTTCGAAGGCGCTGTTTTAGTTCTTTCAAACTATTCTGAATTCGAACTCGTTCGAGAGGCTCTCACGGAAGGTGCCGCCGACTATATATTAAAAACAGATATGACACGTGCCCACCTGCTTGAGCACATGGAGAAAATTTCACAGAATCTGTGTTTCCAAAATCAAAAACGTACGGAAGCCGCTCAAATAGCTCTAAAACAAGAGCAAAACACACGAAAACTTTTTCTTTCCGAAATTGAACGGGTTTTATTTACCAGCCACCCAATTTCGTGTGATATTCAAAGCCTGTTGATGGCTGATTGTGATTCAAAAAAGCAATTGGGGCTCCTGCTCATTTCCGCTCCTTTTCCAGATACTTCTGTACAAAATCCATTTTTATCCCAACTACAATCACTTCTGCCGGATATCTTTTCCGAAGTCGGCCCTTTAGAAATAATTTGGACACCCCAAAATCAATTTTTGGTTTTGTTTTTAAAAGTCAATAAACAAGAACTCATACAAAGCAAAACCCGACAGCTGTTGCGACGTGCAGAGTTATATTTTAAAAAGTGTCCTAACGTTTCTTTTGGAACGTGCGATAGTCGTATCCAAGCATTGCGCAACTGTTATAAACAGTGTCAAAACGCACTGCGATATATGTTTTATCTTCCAGAAAAGCACTTGTTTCCTGTCGAGCAATTCTCTGATTTTTCCAATGAAAGCAACGCCCTTTATCATTTTTTTTCAAAAGGGATCATTGAAGCTTTTCGCACCAAATCAGTAGAGGCCTTTCTTACGGAGATAAGGGGGTTCTTCTCGTTATGCTCGCAACATTTTTATGACCCTGACTGGGTTCGTTCTTGCTGCTGTCGCTGTTGTGAACATCTTATGCTTTCCCTGCATACTGCACCGAATGACGATGTCATATCATCATTTGTAACTCAATTGACGGAAGCATTTACTGTTCAAACCTTACAAAGTAAAATGGTCGATATTTTGTCACCATTTCTTTTGAATTCACCATCCATCTCAGTCACAGATAATCAAGAAATCATCCGCGCACTTACATTTATTGATGCTCATTATATGGAACCGATTACACTTGAAGAAATTGCCAAACAGGCAAATTTGAATAAAAGCTATTTATGCCGCCTGTTTAAGCAAGAGACCAATATAAGCGTTTTTGCTTATGTCAACCAAGTGCGTATGAGAAAAGCGGCCCAGTTGTTAGCTTCCAAAAATTCGTCCCTTAGCATCGGAGCTGTAGCATCTGAGGTTGGAATTGATGACGCCTTTTATTTCGCCCGCAAATTTAAAGAATTTTTCGGGAAGTCACCGCGTGAGTATCGGAAAGACGTCGCAGCGGGCACATTATAAAACGTACCCGCTGCGACGTCTCTATAAAGATTAATTTGTTGATTCCGGCTTATAGTAAAGTGCAACTTCACGCAAACTGGGATCGGTCTGTCCTTGACTATTAGCAGATGTATCAGGCTGGAGCGATGTGATCACAAGACGAATTTTTTCTGCGGAGCAATCCTCAAAGGTTAATTCACAGGACGTACCAATCGTCCCCTCATAGGAATAAAACGTTGTAAAAGTGTCGCCCTCAGCCTTTTGCAGTTCAATGCCGGCGATCCGCTCGGTGGCCCAGCCTGCCACAATGTTTTCATCCAGCACGAGTGTATAAATTGTGCTCAATCCATGAATATCTGCTTTTTGGGACAGCGATGTAAACTGGAACCTTTCTTCTTCACCAGATGTAGCATATCGGGTGCAGGCATTTTCAAAGCTCATCCCCTCTCGAATAGCTCTTTGCGCTTCCTGTATTAACTGATAGGCTGAAGCATGACTGCCTTCTACCAGCAGTCCAGATACATGTGTATTGCCCGAAGTCGTAAACTGATTCAGATTCTCTCCATAAAATTCCTGTGCTGCTTCCTCTATCAGCGGATCCTCATCAATCAAATTTTCTTCCAAAGAATTGCGTAGATTGCTAATGAGGTGGCGATAATAATTTTCAAATGAGTACTCAATCGGACCATACATGACGCTATTCATCGAAACCGATGATTCTCGCTGTTTATTGAACCCTTTCCATTCTTTCTTTAAAGTCCGTAAATCAATGTTCTCAATTAAATCTCTTTCTTGAGCAGCTCGAAGCACTACACAGTTATCAATTAATGTGTCTAGTGCCCGATTCCGTGCGCAGTCCAGCGGTGTCTGACCATCGTATTCTGTACTCCAAAATGCATCGTCAAAAACAGTACAGCCATAATTTTGCGTATAATATACAGTCACAGCACTTTTTTGCTGCTGGAGGAATTCCTGCCATTCATCAGAAAATATTTCTTGTGTGCCGATAACAAGTACTGGAGTTCGGTAAGGCAGTGAAATCTCCCATCCGATGCATAATAAGGCAAGCAGTAATATAATCATTGCAAGAAAGACTTTGTTCTTTTTTATCATCCATTTCATCATTTTCTATCCCCACTGCATAAAACTCAAAAATATCCCCCAAATTTTTCTTCATCAATTTATTATCGACATTTTTTGTACGAAAATGACATGGAAATAATTTACCTTCGCCTGTATTATTTTGACTTTTCCGCAAGACTTTCGTCTTTTGGGACAAAAAAGCAATCTTTATTTTGGCAAAATATATATTTTATGATGTGGCACGTTTTTCCTTGTCAAACATCTTTAAGGCAATACCGCACAGAAAAGTAGGCGCGATACTGCCAGAAGTGATATAATAAGGC
>OBZS01000422.1_pt1 | contig 13308 bp, 9 predicted proteins | sample 1476981 | NCBI WGS metagenome assembly OBZS01 (sample SAMEA2580254, study PRJEB22360) | human gut metagenome | biome: human gut; feature: human-associated habitat; material: faeces | place: Denmark | collected 2008/2010 | reverse complement strand
TGGATCTTCGTCGGCGGAGTAGATGCGGCGATTTAAATGATTGAAAGCGGGCGAGCCAGGAGACTGGCTCGCCCGCTTTTTCATCGCGCTAGCGCTTCTTTGGGATCGACCTAAGGCGAGCGAACCATAGGGCTGCGGCACCCGAGGTCAGGAGCGCGGTGATGCAAGCGGCGATGGGAACTGATCCTGTTGCCGGTAGGTCCTGCGGTAGGGTACAGCGTTGAATGACGCTGTCCTCGTCATGTGACTCAAGTTTATCGCCGCCACCGTTGCGGCAAAGATCGACGCGCGCGCTGTTGGTGAGTGCGGTTTGGGGCGTATAAGCCGACGTTGCCTGCATGTGTACGACTGCGCCCCGAGCGTCTGTGCCAAGGATTGCTTTGGCATCGTCAAGGTCGTCGTGCTCATCTTTGAGATCATCGCGGGTCCAAGAATCCGCATCGCTTCGAGTCGTAAAGTCGGCGGCTACCGCACCGTATTCAATTCGAATGCCTGTTACGACGGTATTGGATGCAAGGTCGAGCTCTTCCGCCTCGAGTGTGGTGGATTCCGTGGTCGAGACATCCGCCTTCCAGAGGCGCCAGCCGTCGTAATCGACGAGGCGGCAGTCCTCACCAAGGCTCTCTTTTACTTCGTCGGACTCAAGCCAAGGATTTTCGTGTCCATCGTCAAGTGTCGCGTTCGCCGGCTCATCGACGTCTGTCGAGTCCAACGGCGTCGTGCGATACCACACGTTGCACAGACCGTTGAGGTCGCCGATGGCGACGGGGGTTTCGATTGAGATGAATCTCGCCGTGCCGTCTTTGGCGCACTCAAGATCATCGGTAATCGTAAACTCATCAACCCAAGTAGCGGAATCGTTTCGAGCATCGATGGTATAGGAGAAAAGCCCATCACTATTGGTTTGCGTCGTGGCGCGGTTTTTACCATCGCCGTTAGCCAACAGGCCTTTTTCGATAGGTTGGACAAGTTCCTGACGCTTGTCGACCTGTCCCTTGATCTCGATGGGCGCATCCTTCATCGCGACGGGTTGGACATCTCCCGTATCCTTTATTTCAAACGTTATCTCCTCGGCAAGGTCATAGGTCCGCGGAGACATCATTTCGCGCAACGAGTAGGTGCCGGGTGCAAGATGTTCGACGCGGTGCGGCTTGTCGGATGAGGTCCAGGAGTCTATTTCGGTTTTATCGGGACCATATAAGGTGAGTTGTGCGCCTTCCACTTCCTGCTCACCGCTTGCATCGACCTTGGAGATATCAACCTTGGTGTAATCGTCGGATACGTTAAGCCGTGCTTCTACGACGGGTGTTTTCTGGTCGGCATAAGTAAGGTCGACAATATGGGATGTCCGATCGAGTAAAAAGCCTGCCGGCGCTTGAGTCTCGACGACCTCGTAGCGTGCGGTGCCAGATCCCAGCGGGAGGTTGTCCGCGCGTGCTTCTCCAGTTTCATCCGACGTGACGGTCGCGACGGTCTCACCGTCGAGCGCGGCAATGCTACCGTCGGGGCGCACGATATCACCCGAGGCACGGATCTCAAAGACGGCGCCCGCGAGGCTGCTGCCGTCTATGGCATCGGTTTTAACGATCCTGATGTTTCCGGTCGCGGCGTGGTCATAATACGAGGCGATTGCAACGGGCGTTAGGTTCATGTCGGCGGGTATGTTTACCTCGATTTCTTCGCCGACAAGATAGGGCTCTTTGGCCGAGGTTTCGCGTACATAATAGGTGCCCGGTACGAGCGATTCGGGCAGTGTGACGGTCCCGGTCGCGTCAGTCGTAAAGGTGTCCATTACGTTATGTGCTGGATACCAGCAAGTTTGTGAGACAGGTTCGTGATTGCTGTCGAGGAGTTGGAAGGTGAATCCGGCTAGTGGAACAGAAGCGCCTGTTTGGGCATCGCGTTTTACAATCTGGAGATGCGTCGACAGAGCGTGGTTATCCACGATATATTGAAGCTCGGCGCCGTTGGAAATCTGATTGGCCCCGACGGTCCATTCCCCTGCACGTTTAAAACCCTCGGGGACGGTTTCCGGAACCTCGCGAACCGTGTAGCCGGCACGGTCGTATGGGACGGCTCCGTGGACACCGGCGGGTCGCTTACCTGTGCCGAACCATGCTTCGGGCTGGTCTTTGGTGGAGGCAAAGCCATAGATGTTTGTGGTCAGTGTGCCAACAACCTGCTGAGAGCTGTTGCTGACAACCTCAAAGACAACACCACCCGCCGGCTGCTCCAGGCCGGATTGGTCGCTATTGCCGTAATCCTTGAATTTGGAAATCTCAAGGTCAAACGCAATGGAGATATCGGAAATGCGAGATTCGATCTCGACCACGCCTGAATCGCCGAGCTGGTCGGCTCCAACGGTATAGGTCCAGCTGTCGTTGGATGGCAGGTAGCCCTCGGGGGCTTTTGATTCGTAGATGGTAAAGGTTCCTAAGGGGACATCGGCGAGGGTGGCCCGACCGCTTTCGTCGGTCGTGAGGATTTGCGCCCATCCAGGGGTTGATTGCGACACACACGTGAACTCTGCTCCTGCGAGTGAAGATCCCGCCTGGGGGCCGGCATTCGTCGCGGCATCGAGTTTTACGATATGCAGGTTGATGATGCCGGGCTGTTCATCAATGGCGACCTGTCCACCGTCATTCCCCGTGGTAAAGGCGATGCGATCACGACGGGGGACATAGCCGGCCGGCGCCTTCGTTTCAACTAGGTAGTATGCAGTGTTGGGCAGAAGAGTTGCTTGCGCCCGACCGTTGCTGTCCATCTGGATGGTGCCGACACGCGCGCCGCTGGCGCTCTCAAAAATATCGAATGTTGCCCCGCCAAACTGATAAGTATTGTTTCCGCTGGTAATGGCAGCGTTTGCAGACTGCTTTTGGAAGGAAACAGAGACCGCCGGCAGTACATAGAGCATGTCCTGACGTTTGCTGCCGCCCGATACGGCTCCTAGATAGCGTCGCGCGCGGTGCGGAGCGGCTTTGATGTTTCCTGATTTTGCGCTGTCGTGGAGCCACCGCGCCGCCGCCACGACTTCATTGTCAGCGGTAAAGTGCCCACTCTTGGTTTTGCCCTGAGCGGTCGTGTAAGAGTAAGTACCGTCGACATGGGTAGTGCCGTTGAGCATCCATACGGCAAGCTGGGTTGCGGCGCGGGCGCGATCGGGTGAAAGATGGTAACCGCCAAACGACGTGGCGGTAGGATATCCGTGACAAACGATTGCCGCGAACTCGTCGTCGAGCCACACCCAGCCTTGATCAAAGTTGAGCCATGGGCCGCCCGGCTTGGTGGGGCCGGGGCGCTCCTGGTTCATGCAGTAGGCAATCGAGGCGTCTTGAGCTTCATACTTGCCGATGAAGAAGGGCCCACAATCATCGCTAATAGTGCGGAAGCCGAGCTGACCGTAGCCATCGACGGCAAATGCGGCTCCCGGTGTCAGGCAGCCGAAAAGCAGGAAGAGGAGCAGGAGCAGCGGACCTGTTGCGATTGCGCTGTGGACAGAGTGCGTGGGTGCGTTGGACATGGCTGCTCCTTATCCCTCGTGCGCCGCACGGGGAGGCTGCGACGCGTAGGATGAGGCTACCCCCGAGGTTCATGCGGGTAAGTACCGGAGCCTGACCAAAAGCTTGCCCATTTCCTGACAAATTGAGCTCAAATATAACAATCAAGCAAAAGTGCAGGTAGAAGATAGGGAGAACAGGAGGTCAAAGGTCCTCATCTCCACAATTGACGCGATTTTCAAACGAATCTCCACAGCTAAAACAAGCATCGCCACCCTTGTATCGAACAAGACAACCGCGTTATACTAGCCAGCACACAAGCGGGCATCGCCAAGTGGTAAGGCATCAGCTTCCCAAGCTGACACTCGCGGGTTCGAGTCCCGTTGCCCGCTCCATTCGAATTTCAGGCACGGTAACGTTTCGTTACCGTGCCTTTTTCAATAAAGTGCCGGGACTCGAACCCGACAGGGTGCGAGCGTTAAATAAACGCGAAGCGTTTATAGCGAGCAGGCAAGGTCGCCGATAGGCGACCGCAGCCGGTGCGTATTTGCGAAGCAAATACGCAGACGTCCCGTTGCCCGCTCCATCGACCAGGGTGGATTTTGGGAAAAGCGGATTCAACCGACGTTACCGCCGCTTCCCCGGACCGGGGCATGCCGACCGCAGCCGGTGCGGATTTGCGAAGCAAATGCGCAGACGTCCCCATGGCCGCTCTTGCGGCAAAATGTTAGGTTAATGCCTGCTGCCCATACTTGCACCTGCGCACGGTACAATGGATGGGTTACGACCAACGTGCCAATAACCAAAAAGGAGCCGCTATGATCGATCGCTATACCCGCCCGGAGATGGGACACATTTTCTCCCTCGAGAACAAGTACGCCATTTGGCAGGAGATCGAGGTCTTGGCCTGCGAGGCCCAGGCGGAGCTCGGCAAGATCGGTATTTCCAAAGACGAGGCCCAGTGGATCCGCGACCATGCCAACTTTGAGAAGGCGAAGGTCGATGAGATCGAGGAAGTCACGCGCCACGACGTCATTGCCTTCCTGACCAACATGAAGGAGTACATCGATGCCGATGTTCCCGAGGGCGACCCCAAGCCCAGCCGCTGGGTTCACTATGGCATGACCAGCTCCGATCTGGGCGACACGGCCCTGTGCTACCAGCTCACCCAGGCCTGCGACCTGATCATCGAGGACGTCAAAAAACTCGGCGAGATCTGCAAGCGTCGCGCCTTTGAGGAGCGCAACACGCTCTGCGCCGGCCGTACTCATGGCATCCATGCCGAGCCGATGACCTTCGGCATGAAGTTTGGCTCTTGGGCCTGGGAGCTCAAGCGCGATCTGGACCGTCTTGAGGATGCCCGCAAGAACGTTGCCTTTGGTGCCATCTCGGGCGCTGTCGGCACGTACAGCTCCATCGAGCCGTTTGTCGAGGAATATGTCTGCGAGCACCTGGGCCTGGTTCACGACCCGCTGTCCACGCAGGTTATTAGCCGCGATCATCACGCCTACCTCGCCGGCGTTCTTGCCACCACCGCGGCCACCTGTGAGCGCATCGCTACCGAGGTTCGCAATCTGCAGAAGACCGATACACTCGAGGCCGAGGAGCCGTTCCGTAAGGGCCAAAAGGGCAGCTCAGCCATGCCGCACAAGCGCAACCCCATCACCATGGAGAAAGTCTGCGGTCTGTCGCGCGTCGTGAAGTCCAACGCCCAGGTTGCCTTCGATAACGTCGCCCTGTGGCACGAGCGTGACATTTCGCACTCCTCTGCCGAGCGCGTCGCCCAGGCCGATAGCTTCATCGCCCTCGACCACATGTTCCAGTGCCTCATCCGCGTTATCGACGGCCTGCAGCTGTATCCCGCCCGCATGATGGCCAACCTCAATAAGACCCGCGGCCTCATCTTCTCTTCCAAGGTACTGCTCGCCCTCGTCGACACGGGCATCACCCGCGAGGACGCGTACACCATTGTGCAGGAGAACGCTATGGCAACCTGGCACGAGGTACAGGATTGTGTCTCCGGCCCCACCTTTAAGGAGCGTCTCGAGGCCGACCCGCGCTGCACCGTCAGTCAGGAGAAGCTCGACGAGATCTTTGATCCGTGGGACTTCCTCACCCGTATCGACACGGTCTTTGATCGTCTGGAGCAGCTGAGCTTCGAGTAGGTTCGGGCATAACGTTAGCTTTTTAGGGCGCTTTGCTGGTAATGTGTGTTGCCGGCAAAGCGCCTCGTTGCATTTAGGGAAAGACGGGGATAATAGTCGTCTCGAATAACATTCTGAGAGGGGATCGCATGATTTCGTTTGATTACAAGCCTCAGGGCGTGTGTGCTCGCAATATTCACCTTGATCTTTCCGATGACGGCAACAAGGTGATGGGCGTTGAGTTTACCGGCGGCTGCGACGGCAATCTCAAGGCAATCTCCAAGCTGGTCGAGGGCGCTCCTGCCGATCGCGTAATCGAGGTTCTCGCCGGTAATACCTGCGGTATGAAAAAGACCTCCTGCGCCGACCAGCTTACGCGCGCCATCGAGGCCGCTCGCGCCGAGATCGCCTAATGGGTATCGCCGATCACATCAAGAACGGAATATCGCGTCGCGGCTTTGTACTCGGTGGGGCTGCCGCGGGCGCTGCCACGGTGCTTGCCGGATGCTCGAAAAAAACGGGCACCAGCGATGATGCCGCCGGCGAGCCGCAGGTTATCAAGGATGATTCCAAAATCATCTCGATTACGGATGAGTACGAGGCAGTCGACATCGATCTTGAGCCGGCGGCGTCATGGACGCTGCCTCTGGGTACGCTGCTGTACTACTGCGACGGCGATTACGCCGCGGCGATGATGGCGCCCGCATCGGCACTGCACGCCAACACACTCGGTGTGCTCAACCTGGGCGATGGCTCGCTTACCACATTAATCGAGGATCCTATCGAGGGCACGGGATATGCATTCTACGATGTCCGTGCCGGCGACAGCGTATTCGCGTGGGTTGAGATGAACTTTGCCAATTCATCGTGGAAGCTCTACGGTCAAAATCTGTCGGGCGCTTCGCTCTCTGGCGACGTGGTTGAGCTCGATCGAGGTGGCAAGGACTATGATCCGCCGCTGTTTACGGCGTTCGGGTCATCAGTCATCTGGTATAAAATGCCCTCGGCAGGTGGCAATAAAACGAGTAGCGATTCGTTTTGCTATCGTCGCTCGCTTGATGAATCCAAGGCCGAGACAATTTGGAAATCGACGGGTCGCTTTGCATCGGCCCCGCGCGCGAGCGACGGCATTTTGACCATCTCGCCGCGTGTCCGCAACGACGAGGGCGTCTACTACGGCATAACGGCAATCGATCTGACCGACGGCAACAACACCAAGCGTGCCCAGTTGGTCCTTCCTTCGTCAGTTTCGCCTTTCGAGGCCGTATATATGGGCGATACCTTCGTGTTTTCTATCGAGGCGGCCTATAGTGGCGTGGGCAGCCTGGGCAATATGGGCACGTATATCGGTAATGAGGGAGGGCCGTACCTCTTCCTGTCACGCGAGCCGCTCGCATGTGCGGCTGGCAAGAAGAATAAATACCTTGTTAAGGTACAGGCGTCGCATTTCCTGATCGACACCTCTGCCAAGACCTATGGCTCGCTGCTGTCGCCCGACCGCGCTTTGGAGTATGGCGATTATCCAGCTACGGCGGGAAAATCGGACTCATTCCTTACATACGCCACGGTGCGCAACAGCCAGGGTATACCAGAGACGGTCACTGCACGCCTATTCTCTCTTTAAGCTTAGAGGGGTTAAAAAGGCGCCAACAGGGGAATAAACGCGTTGTAATTGTGAGTACCGCCCGCCGAGCTGCCGCGTCATAGCGGCATCTGGCGGGCTCAGGTGCGTTAAAATGGGCTTGTTCTTAGCTAATTGAGACAGGGGGGCCGTGTTATGGCTTCAGATGCAAAAAAGATTCTGCTGGTCGAGGATGAGAAGGCAATCCGTGACGCCGTCGCTGCCTATCTCGAGCGCGAAGGCTACTGGGTTGTGGGCGTCGGCGACGGCCAGTCCGCGATCGAGGAGTTCGAGAAGCATCAGTTCGACCTGGTCGTGCTCGACCTTATGCTCCCCAAGATCCCCGGCGAGCGCGTTTGCCGCACCATTCGCGATACCTCGGATGTTCCCATCATCATGCTGACGGCTAAGGGCGAGATCGAGGACCGTATTATCGGTCTTGAGCTCGGTGCCGACGACTATCTGATTAAGCCGTTCTCGCCGCGCGAGCTCGTCGCTCGCGTTCGCGCTCTGTTCCGCCGTGCCCATCAGGCCGACGAGCCCGCCGTCGAGGTACTCGACTTCGGCGATCTGGTCATCGATATCTCGGGCCACAAGATCTTGGTCGAGGGCAAGGAAGTCGATCTGACGGCTTCCGAGTTCAAGCTGCTCACCACGCTTGCCCGCCATCCCGGCCGTGTGTATAACCGCATGGAGCTGGTCGAGAAAGTGCTCGGGTATGACTTTGAGGGCTATGAGCGCACCATCGATAGCCACGTGAAGAATCTTCGCGCCAAGCTGGGCGATGATCCCAAGAAGCCCAAGTGGCTCTACACCGTCCATGGTGTCGGCTATCGCTTCGAGGCTCCGGCCAAGACCGATAAGTCGGACGAGAAATAGGGAAATCACATATGACACCTGCGCGCTTTGAAATCGGACAAAAGCACAAGCAGGAGAGCGAGGCGGGTTCCAAGGCTAGTTGGAACACGCCTCGTTCCGATTCACGGCCAACGATGAGCTATCCCTCGCGCATGGCACTTGCTTTTGCTCTGACATCGCTCATGACGGTATTGGTGCTGGTGGGCGTTGTCTCTGTTGTGTGGGGCACGGTCTTTTCGGATTACACACGCTCCAATATCGTCGAAATCGCAAATTCCGCTGCCGAGAAGTTGGCAACCTCATATGAGGAAAACGGCTCTTGGACCGCGGGAGAACTGCGCACGGTCGCAACGTCGAGTTTGGTTTCCGACGATCTGGGCATGCAGGTCGTCAATAAAAAGGGCGTGATCGTTTATGACGATTCCTGGCCCTCGGCAAGCGCTACTGCCGATGTACGCGAAAATCAGGCGACGACCGACGACACGAGCGGCAAGAGGGCATCGCACAGCCCAGTCTCGTCTGCTCCCACCGATTCCAATAGTGTTGCCAACGTTGAGATCGTGACGTCCTCCGGCGAGCACGTGGGCCAGGTCAAATTGTGGGCGATTGGCTCCGATGCCCTGCTCACCAGGGCAGATTCAGCATTCAGAGAGAAGACCTTTAACGCCATGGCCCTCGCCGCGGTTGTTGCAATCTGCATTTCGGTCGTTATCGGATCGCTCGTGTCGCGTATGCTCACCAAGCCGATTCATCGCATCACCAGTACCGCAAAGCAAATCCGTGACGGCGACCTGTCGGCTCGCACGGGGCTGCGCGGTGATGACGAGATCGATCAGCTGGGTGAGACCTTCGATGAGATGGCCACTTCGCTCGAGAAGGATATGAAACATGAGAAGCGCCTGACCTCAGACGTTGCACACGAGCTTCGCACGCCGCTTATGGCCATGCTCGCAACGGTCGAGGCCATGCAGGATGGCGTGTATCCCACCGACGATGAGCATTTGGAAACCGTTGCTTCCGAGACGCGTCGCCTGGCTCGTCTGGTGCAGCAGATGCTCGACCTGTCGCGCATGGAAAACAGCACGGCTCCGCTCAACCTTGAGCCGGTGGACATGGTTCCTTTCGTGCGTTCCATCGTTAATGCCCAGGAGCGCCTGTTTGTCGACCGCGATCTGCGCCTGCGTTTTGCGGACGAGACCCAGGGTCACGACGATGTCGTCGAGGCCGATCCCGACATGATCACGCAATGTGTTATCAACCTCATGAGCAACGCCATGCGCTACACCCCCGAGGGCGGTTGGGTCGTGGTGTCGGTGCTCAGTGACCGCAAGCACGTCAGCATTGCCGTTTCTGATACCGGCATCGGTATTGCCAAGGACGATTTGTCGCGTATCTTCGGGCGGTTTTGGCGCGCCGATGCCAGCCGCGCCCGCGAAGCTGGCGGCCTGGGCGTTGGCCTCGCCGTGACCAAGCAGATCGTCGAGCGTCACCATGGCTACATATCCGTGGAGTCGGAGCTTGGAAAGGGTACGACTTTTACAATTCATCTGCCCCGCGAGCACACGGCAGATGCGGCATCTACTACAATGGAGCACTAGCTTTTCGCTATTCGGTGAAGGAGGGGCCGCGTCCCTGCCGCTCCGAGTTTGCGAAAACATGCGGGAAAGAACCCGCATTTCTGTCGTATTTAGGTAAGGAGTGACTCACGTGACAACGATGGAGCGTCGTCCGGATTCCCGTGGCAAGGTTCGTGATATTTACGATGCCGGTGAAAACCTGCTGATGGTCGCCACCGACCGCATTTCTGCGTTCGACTTCATTCTTCCCGACGAGATTCCGTTTAAGGGAGAGGTACTCAATCGCATCTCGGCATTCTGGTTCGATAAGTTTGCCGACATCGTCCCCAACCATCTCGTTTCCATCGACCCGGCGGATTTCCCCGAGGAGTTTGCTGAGTATCGTGACTACCTCGCTGGCCGCGCCATGCTGGTTAAGAAGGCCCAGACGATTCCTATCGAGTGCATCGTCCGCGGCTATCTGACCGGTTCGGGCAAGAAGACCTACGACGAGAACGGCACCGTCTGCGGCATCCAGCTGCCTGAGGGCCTGACCGAGGCTTCCAAGCTTCCTGAGCCGCTGTTCACGCCGTCCACGAAGGCCGAGATCGGCGACCACGACGAGAACATCTCGTTCGAGCGTTGCTGCGAGATCGTGGGCGAGGACATCGCCACGCAGATTCGCGACCTTTCCCTCAAGATCTACAAGGCCGCTGCCGAGTACGCCGCGACCCGTGGCATCATCATTGCCGACACCAAGTTCGAGTTTGGTGTTATTGATGGCAAGGTCACGCTGATCGACGAGTGCCTCACGCCCGACTCCAGCCGTTTCTGGCCTGCTGTCAGCTACGAGGAGGGCAAGATCCAGCCTAGCTACGACAAGCAATTCGTCCGCAATTGGCTCAAGGCCAACTGGGATATGACGGGGGAGACCCCGCACCTGCCCGCCGAGGTCATCGATGGCACGTCCGAGCGCTATCGCGAGGCCTTCCAGATCATCACGGGCTCCCAGTTCACAAGCATGAAGGAGAACGCATAAGTGAGTACCCGTAGCGCCACGAACAAGCGCACGCAATCCCACGAAGTTACCGGGGTTGCGCGCAAGTCTGCCGCATCTGCTAAGCCCGCCCGCCAAGCAGCGAGCTCCGTTCGCGTCGTGCCGGCTTCGTCTAAGGCACGCCGCAAAGAGCTCGAGAAGGGCGAGAGCCTCGAGGGCCTCTCTAAAGAGGAGAAGCGCGCCCGCAAGGCTAAGCAGCGCGCCAAGGAGGACCGCATCTATACGGTGTCGAATATCCTCCTCAAGCAGGACGAGGACTACACCAAGCGCCGTCGCATCTGGTGGATTGTGCTCGCCATTGGCATGGTGCTCGTCGTGGCAATTTGGGCCTCGCTGTACTTCGCTCCCGCTGGCATGGTGTCCAGCCCCGTCCAGATGGTCGGTATTGTTTTGTCCTACGTCGTCATTCTGGGTGACTTTATCTACGACTTCGCTCGTATTCGTCCCTTGCGCAACATGTACCGCGCGCAGGCCGAGGGTATGTCCGAGAACAAGCTCAACGCTCTTATTGAGCGCGCGGCTGCCGAGGAGGACAAGAAGGACTCCAAGAAGAAGTAGCGTTTGCATACATACTTATCGCTAAGATATAAGGCGCGTCGTTTTTGCGGCGCGCCTTTTTACTGTTCTATAGATAGATGGAGTGGCACATGATTCGAGCTGCCCTGACGGTCGAAGAGGCTCTGGAGGGCATGAAGGCCCTGGAGCCCAAGATTAAAAACTACGCGCGCCTGGTCGTCCGCAAGGGCGTAAACGTCAAGCCCGGTCAGGAGGTCGTCGTTCAGTCTCCGGTCGAGTGCGCGCCGTTTGCGCGCGTGGTGGTCGCGGAGGCCTATGCCGCCGGCGCCGGCCACGTGACGGTCATTTGGGCCGATGATGCCGTGACGAGGCTCACGTACGAGCATGTCGAGAAAAGCTATTTTGAGCAGACACCCGAGTGGAAGCGCATGCAGCTGGATTCCTTGGCCCAGGATGGTGCCTGCTTTGTCTTTATCGAAGGTGCGGATCCTGCGGCCCTCAAGGGCATCGATCCAGCCAAGCCGGCCGCGGCATCAAAGGCGAGGAATACGCAGTGCAAAGTTTTCCGCCGTGGACTGGATTACAACATCAATCCGTGGTGCATCGCCGGCGCTCCGGTCGTGGCTTGGGCGCACGAGGTGTTCCCAGGAGACGCCGATGAGGTTGCAATCTATAAACTGTGGAATGCGATTCTGCACACCGCGCGCGCCGATGGCCAGGACCCGGAGAGCGACTGGGAACTCCATGACGCCGCATTCGAAAAGAACCTGCGTTTCCTGAACGACAATCGTTTCGACTACCTGCATTACACCGCGGCAAATGGAACCGATCTGACGATTGGCATGACGAAGGGTCACGAATGGGCCGGCGGCAAGGGCAAGACGCCCGATGGACACCCCTTCTTCCCCAACATTCCCACCGAGGAAGTCTTCACCTCGCCCGATCGCATGCGCGCCGACGGTATCGTGTACTCGGCCATGCCGCTCATCCACCACGGCAATAAAGTCGAAGATTTTTGGATTAAGTTCGAGGGCGGCCGCGTGGTGGACTACGACGCCCGCGTGGGCAAGGCAACGCTTGCGAGCATTATTGACACCGATGAAGGTGCCGCTCATCTGGGCGAGGTCGCGCTCATTTCCAAGAACACTCCGATCCGCGAAAGCGGCGTTCTGTTCTATGACACGCTCTATGACGAGAACGCTAGCTGCCATCTCGCGCTAGGTGTCGGTTTCCCCGAATGCATCGAGGGTGGGTACGACATGTCCAAGGAAGAGCTCCTGGAGCATGGCGTTAACGTCTCGAGCACGCACGTCGATTTTATGATCGGCACGGACGACATCGATATTACGGGCATTACGCCTGATGGACGTGAAGTTGTGATTTTCCAGAACGGCCAATGGAGTTGGGAATAGTCCCAGACCGTGGTACAATGCCACCCGCGGGCCGTTAGCTCAGCTGGCAGAGCAGGGGACTTTTAATCCCAAGGTCCAGGGTTCGAACCCCTGACGGCCCACCATAGAAAAGAAAGCGATCGACTCCGGTTGGTCGCTTTTTTGTTGCCGCGACATGGGTTCGAACCCGTCGGGGCGCGGAGCTGAGTAAACGCGTGAGCGTTTGCCAGCGCAGCGCGCAAGGCGAGAAAGCGCCGCAGCGGCCGCCTGCGAAGCAGGCTGAACCCCTGACGGCCCACCATGGAATAGAAAGCGATCAACTCCGGTTGGTCGCTTTTTTGTTGCCGGTGCAAGGGTTCGAACCCGTATCTAGCTATATATAAGAACGCTTGGCGAACAAAACCTGCCTTTTACCGACGGGAAACAAATAGCTGATGCTTTTGGAGTAAAGTGGCGCTCCAGAGATGACCGATGCCTTAACACCTATAAACCAGCTGGTCATCGCCAATATCAGAAGCCAATGCTTCAGTTATAACCTCAGGGACGCGACTGAGGGACATATTCATTTGTGAACAAAATATGGAGTGCCAGATTCCCGCCCACGGGGCCCCTCCGGTCTGGCAATATATCTCCTTGCCGCGCGGCCCGGTGGAACCGGATCGGCCGCG
>OBZS01000404.1_pt1 | contig 13887 bp, 10 predicted proteins | sample 1476981 | NCBI WGS metagenome assembly OBZS01 (sample SAMEA2580254, study PRJEB22360) | human gut metagenome | biome: human gut; feature: human-associated habitat; material: faeces | place: Denmark | collected 2008/2010 | reverse complement strand
CGCCCTGCCTTTGATTTCCCGGCAGGCGAGGATGCTCCGCGGTGTATTGGCCGTCTCCACCATGGCAAATTGCGGCGGCAAAATAAAATTCTTGTTGCAGCTCATGGTATCGGCAATTTGTTCGGCTACAATATCACCGCCGCTGTACCCGGACACGACCAGGGCGTAGACTCGCTTTTCCGCAAACTCGCGAAAGTCCGAGCGAAAAAGGGCGGTCAGGCGATTGAAAAAAGCTGTCATATTGGCGCCGACGGCATCGTTGTAATTGGGACACAGCAAAAGAACGGCATGGCACCGTTTTACTGCCGGGTATACGCGGTCCACAATGAGGCCCCCGTAAAAACAGTCTCCTTTTTCGCCGTAATGCAGACACGTTTCATAGCTGCAGCCGCGGCAGTCGACGAGCTCACCGTCACGCAGAGAAATCTCTTCGACTTCCGTGGACGCACCTAGATTTTGCTTCACCATGTCCCACAAAAGGAGCGTATTTGACGTGCCGCGACTGCTCGCGTGCAAGACGAGGAGGCGTTGGCACGCCCTTTTTTCCATACCCGTTCCGGAAAAAGAGACGACCTTGTTTATCAGCCCGGCAACCGCCTTTTTATAGGCCTCTTCTTTATGTATGCCCAAGAGGCCGGCCTGTGTGCTGAAGTTATATAAGGAGCCCGTCGCTTCGACAAGAGGCTTGCCCGGAAAGAGGCAGCCTGCCCGATTGGCCGTAAAGAGCAGTTCTCTGCCCATTTTTTTTGTGAACAGTTCATCCGGCCCGTCTATAACAAGGCCGGCACATACGCCGGCCAGAAAGTCCGTCTGTGTATAGAGCAGTGTTATGAGTCGATGATATGCATCATTTGCACCGCCCCTGCCGAGGGAGATCGCAAAGAGGCACGCCTGCCCCCGCAAATCCGCCGCACGGAGCAAAAACACATCGGGGTCGTTTATTTCTTCATATACCGTCCCGCTCAAGCCGGCCTGCAATATAGCGGCAAGGCGAGTCTCCGATGAACCCGTCCCCCTCAGGTGAATAACATAGAGCATGGTGTACCGCCCTTTCTACGACAATTCACACAGCCGGACATAGGCAGTCCTAATCCGTTCGTACAAGGCGTCCGGCAAAGGCGGGTCTTCATATTCCGCACCGTCCGGCGTAAAGCGGTTGCACAGACCCAGGAATGCGCCCTTTTCGGCATTACCGAACCAGAGGGAGCTGTAATGCCTGTCGCCGCGCAGGGTAAGTAAAACGGACAGTGCCGCCGACGAAAGAGCCGGCGCGATATAGGGCTTATAGCCCAAGCCGCGGACGGCCAAATTGGCATGAACGACGAGATCCGTCAGACGGCGGGACACGTCATCATCGTAGTGCGCCACACTGTTTGCAACGACAAGATCCTCACCGTGCGGGCCGAAGACGCGACCTTCCGTCAAGTATTGTTTGAACTCGGGGTTTCTCTCGGCATAATAACGCGCCCTGCCGTTCATGACACCGAGACCGTAGCCCTGCACCTGCACGGCCTGTAACCCTGAAGTTTGCAAAAACACCTTACACAGAGGATCAACCGGATCGGACACGATGCAGATAAGGCCCTTGTAGGCGGCCTTCGCGGCCATGGCCGCAAAATGCCGAACGAGCTCCCTGTTAGCCGCAAGCTGCGCCATGCGTACATCTCCGACAGTGTCCAAGGCGGGAACACCTTTAGCAGCACAGAAAACGAAGACATCACAATCGAAAAGGTCTGCCTCCGCCACGATTTTTACGGGCGGCAGGCCCCCTTCGCCGCCAGGATAGGAAATTTGGTTCATTTCCATTTCCAGCCGTTCCGAATTTTTCTCATTTATGTCGTAAATACCGCAATACTCGAGGACATCACCGCCTAAAAGTCGCAAACCGAGGAGCATGGTCATGCCCACATCGCCGAGGGCGACAATATGAAGACGATTCTTTTTCCGCAGCTGCGGCAAAGCCCGTAACGAAACGGGTGTAATTACGCCGATTTCGCCGGGTAAATCGTGAATATACATCATTTCCCGTCCCTTTCCTGTTTGCGGTTCGCTCCCTTCCAGCGGAGCCGCGTCAAACGCTCAATATCATTTTCTATAAAACGGGACGGATTCATATTCTCGTCAAAGTGAACGCCCACATCCATGTCGGGAATGCGCAGAGGCGTAACAACCTCACCGAGGCGCTTCAAGGTCAGGCGCTTTTCATAAATGCGCTGGTATTCTTCCTGGAGTACCTCCATAATGTCGTGAGCGTTTTCCAGGCAAATCATGGAGTAAATGTAAATGGCATTATCATCGCCGCCGCCGATAAATCCCGGCTTCACGTAAGGCAGGACAAGGTTGATAAAGGGATTGGAGCTATACCCTTCGAACGCTTCGACGCTCTCAATACTGTCGCCGCCGAGGAAGGGATAGCAGTCCCGTTCGTTGAGCCACACTTCCAATGTCGGCAGAAAGTATGCGCTTTCCGTTTTAATCTTCCGGCCCGTCATCATGTCCATGGCACGCCCGGTCATGACACCCGTGAGGACAGCCTTAATATCAATCTCATTGCGTTCCAAGTGGGGCACGAGCATTTGCATGCGGTAACCTTTATGGAGCAAATCATCAATGAGAATAACCGGCCGATTAAAAGACTTAATGGTTCGCACCTGATTGTCAACGGACGAATAGTAGCGCGACTCGGCCATAGTAAAGCCCTGGACGGAACGATTGAAGTATTTTTCCAGGTGCAATGCCTTCGTCACCGTGTTGGGCACGAGCACATCACTCAACGTTTTGCCGAAAGGAACGGACATATACGGACCGTAGCGGCGTTTTTCACTGCGTGTCGCCGACACGCCGTTCAGGCGCACAACCTTCTTAATGATCTTATTGTGAACGATGCTCGTATTAAAAGAGAGGATGAGTTTCCCCGGATAGATGTGGCGCATAGCCGAAAGCAGGCGCTTATGGGCCTTATCAAGGATCTGCAGGACGCGCGGATTCTTATTAAAAGGATTTTTCAGCACTGTTTCGACGTCGCGGAAGATAACGACGGGCGCCTTCAGGCTCACCGCATAAAGCGGTTCTTCGCCGGGCGGGGCAATATCCGTAAAGCCTTGATCCTTTAAAGCCTTGACGACGTCGTCGTTCCGGCCGGACGGATCGACGGGATGATACACGGCATAGGCGTAGTCGCGGGCAATGAGCTCGGACATGAGCTCGGTAATGACGATTTCGCCGATATTGGCAATAGCCGCCGCCGTATCGGCGTAAATAAAGCCGATAGCCGCCACACTGCCTTCGGCGGCATCGCGAATATGCGAGGCGGTTTGAATATCGCCGAACTCGTCATGGAGATCTTTCGTCCCTACATGATGAGCTGCCGCATACGCGATAATGGCTTTGTTCTTGTCAACACTGTCAATGTACAGTGTCCGCACGTTACCGCGTTCAATATACTCTTCCACCGTTTCCGCACAATAGCCCAGGGCGACGAGTTTATCCTGAATGGGCCAGAGGCTTTCATGCCCGCGGGCTTTAAAGGTACCGACGCCCATGTCTTTCGCTTCAAAGACGTGTTTGTACGCCGGTTCGCGCAGGTAAAGGTTGTTTTCGTAAATAAAATTCTGCGCCACCGCATCAATGAGGTTGGAAATATCCCTGTTGAGGTCGATATTTTCCCGAATCCGCGTCGAACTGATATCTTCGTAGAACTTGTCGAGGAGCAGGGATATGACCTTCCCTTTAATCGGATAGGGCATGTCGCCGCCCGTTTGCGTATTCTCACGCGTTTCTCTCTCAAAGGCGATGTGGTTGAGCGTATGAATCGAATCTTCCGTCGGCTGTACCTTATAGGCGGACGCATTTTTAATAACATCCGTACCGACGGCAATATACAAGTCGCGGCCTGCAAATATTTCCTTCAACCGCTTCAAGTCCGCCGGATTGGCCATGTTGATGGGAATGTCGTCCGGGAAGGGGTAAATTCGCTCCCTGTCGGCAGTGGACATATTCATGATTTTGCGTCGCATGAGGCGCGGCTGTGTATGCTTCGACCAGGAGAATTCGTCGAGTGCCAGGTACACGTCGAAACCGAGATCGCGAATCTGAACGGCCACGGCTTTATGACCGAGACTGAAAGGATCAAACGTGCCCGGATAGAAACAAACTTTCCGTTTTTCTTCAAAGACAAAGGCGCCCGTGCTGAACTGGTGATTGCCGATGTAGCGGTAAATATGATTCAGTACGGCAGCATTGCTGTAGAAATCCAGTGATTCTTCCGTCTCTTCCGATAAAAGGACGAGTATCTTCTTATACGAATGCACAAAGAGGAAGTCCACTTCTTCTAAAGGCAGGTCCGGATTGGCAAAAACGAAGCGTCCCAAATGCCGGAAGGCGTCGCGGCTGAGTGCTTTGTCATAGTGGGCGTAAGCCTTCAGCATAATATACAAAAGCCGCCGCTTGCGCAATTCCTGCTCCGCCGTATCTTCAGGAAAGCGTTCGGAAAACTCATGGAAGCTGCCGAGCATGACGCCGACCGTATGAATCATGGACGACGCCACCTGTGAAGAAGACGTGAGGATTTGCATCTCCAACGTATAAACGCATTCATCCAATTCCTGCGGTGACAACTGCAGAATAATATGGCCCAAGTATTCAGGCACGTATTTGGATATGCGCAAGTCGCCGACCTTCAGACCGTTGACGAGTTCCACGGCAATTTCGTTGCGCTGCGTATAGGACATATACTGAGACACGCGCAACAGAGCGGCCCCAGCGGCACATCGAACGAAAGGATTTTCGCTCACTTTGAGGACATTGGCCAAGTGCGTTCCCAAGTGCATGACACTGCTCCTGTCGGGCGACGCCTGCAAATAGTGCAATAAAATCTCTATATTGGCCTCCTTGATGACCCAGTGAGTGCCCATCTTGAGGTTATCCAAAAAGAGAGTGCCCTCTCTTTCGGCAACGGTAGTTTCATCGTCCGGCAAATCGAGGACTGCCAACAGCTCCTCGAAATACCGCGTTTCGTCATAGTCCGTAATGAGGTGCGCCTTACAGCGCAGGGCGGCTACCTTAATATTCGTGTCGTCACTGCAAAGACCCGCTTCCGTAAACGCGAGGGCCGTTTCCAAAAAAGACTTGTCCACATGGACGGCTTCCACTTCCATGAGTGCCGTCAAAAGGACGATAAAGGTCTCGCTTTGATAGTCGAAGCGTGTATAGTAAGGCTGCAAGAGGGATACGTACCCGGCCTGTTCCGCATCGTCACAATGCTGCAGGACGGCCTGCACAAAGGTGCCGAGGCAGTAGGCAATCCACGTTCTGTGCTGCGACGTAAACCGCCAGCCGGGCTTAATCATGACGGCCAGGTAATTGGCAAAAAGCGACACGCCGGTTACATCCTTTGCGGGCAGCGTCACGCCTTCGGGCAGTTCTTTGGAATAATGCTCCGTAAACTTGGCGACAATAACACCCATCAGTCGTGCCGCCTGCATGCGAATATCCACGTCTTTATAGGCCAGTATTTCATAGAGGAACTGCAAGGTCATGAGCTTCTGCCGCTCCGTCATATAAGTCGAATACTCTTCAAAGATGCTGATGTAATTGCGCACGTTTTTCCAGCTGCGTTCACTGCGCGCCGCTTCAACGAGACGGGAAAACTCGTTTTCCTTTTGGAAAATATTCATGAGCTTTATATTGTGGTCAATAGCGGCGTACTTCAAGGCAGCAACAACGTCCTCTCCTTCCAGGAGAACCGCTTCGGGGCGTACTGCCGGCGTATATTCGGCCGGTTCGTCCGCAAAGTCTGCCGGCAGGTCCGTCTGCACGCCCAGTTCCTTCATGTATGCCTCAAAATCGGCAAGCTTCGCATAGACCTTCTGATATCGCTGTTTCTTCTTTTCGTCCACATTATCGAGCTTGCTCAAAATGACGTCGAACGCTTCGGCAAGCGTATAGAAGCAGACCGTTTCTTTGCCGCCTGCACGCTTGCTCTTGACGCGGAAGTCGGCATATATGAGGAGAAGCGACTCGACGGAGAGGTTTTCCAGCTCCAAGTCCCAGACAGAGTGGTTGGCTGCAATATGACCGATAACCGGGATACCCATACGGCGGCAGCAAAGGTCCGTATAAAAATAATGCAAGTACGGCACGCGCCGTTCTTCGCTCTTTTTCGAGCCGTATTTGCCGATGTCGTGGGTTGCGGCCGCACCGGACACGAGACCCAAATCGACGGGAATACCGACATGATAGAGTTGCCGCGCCGCATAAGTAGCCACATAGTGGACACCGCCGACATGACCGAGCGTATCAAAGGGCGTAATGACGCTGCCGATGCGCATAAACTCGTAAATATACAGCTCCGTGCTCACTTCGCGCAGGCGCAGGTATTCGCAATTAAAATCATGCTTTACGATTTCCTCTTCCGAAAGAAAATGCATTTCCCGCGTCGGATCAAAGGGCAGATATTTCTTTTCATAGCGGAAGAGTGCGCGCAGAACCTGCAGCAATAAAACGCGCCCCGTCTTATACACCGGGTCGTCCTGCAGAACTTCTTCCAAGCGGTCATCCGTCCAAAAGGCGACGTTTTCCGGGTAAATTTGCGCCAATATGTAGTAATAGCAGTAGCGCAGCCAGCCGACAGGCGGCTCCTTGCGCATCTCTTCCACGTATTTCCCCATAAGGTCCGGAATAAGGGCAAGATCAAAGCGCCCGTCCTCGCCGACGGCTGTAGCTGCCGCGGCCGCCAAAGCCTCCTGTTTTTCCTGAGGCAAGAGGCGCCGAATGTCTGCCTCCGTCATGCCGGCAAAACGCAAAAACCGCTCCTGACGAAGGGCGTCGCTCAAAATTTCACTCAAACTCGAAATGCTGTACGCGTTCATAGTTTCTCCTCTATCAAAAGGTACTTCCCAAAGATGCCGCCGTGCCGCCTAATTGCCGTTTTTTTCGTCTACGGGCTTGATATCCATACCGAAGAGCTCCTTGCCGAGCGCGTGGATCCAAAAGCCGAGGAGCCGGTTGTATTCCTGCCGTTCCTTTTGCGAAGCTGCAGCAATGACCTGTTCTATAAACTTTTGCCCCCAGTCGTAAGAAAAGCGTTGGAACTTGCCCTTTTCGTTTAATGACGGTACGCCTTCGATTAAAGGCTGAAATACGTCGCGCGTCACTTCGACGAGCTTGTCCGTAATTGTGTAAATATACCCTTCATCGGGCTTATCGGAACGCATAAATACAAGTGATAATTTTTTCGGTTCGCGCCCGTCCGTTGCATAGTCGATATGATACGATTCCAAAGGCAGAAGCCTGCGATCTTCTTCTTTGACGAGATTATAAGCGCCGTATTTGATGATTTCACAAAGCCTGTCGTCTATGCCGCTTTCCATTTCCACGATTTTTTCGCGCATCTCGCCCCAGGTCCGCGTAAAACGGCATTCATAAAGTCTCAAACTTTCGCCGTCCGTCTCCTTTCGCACCGCCTCGGGCGTAATTTCAAATGTGCGGTCGGGCATATTCCAAACGGCGATTTTTCGCTTTTTATCCACATAGAGACACGGCGCTTCCACCCGCACGGTCTCGCCGCAGTACGGGCAGTTGTACATAAACAGGCTGCCGTCCGTCAGGACGCGCAGGCGCATGAACGAGTCGCCGTCAATGCGCTCAAAGCCGTGAAACCGACCTTCCCTGCGGCAAGCCGGGCAGGAAATATGAATATTCCTTTCCTTCGTAATAAACCGTGACGAAAGTATGTCCATGGCGATTCTCCTCTTATTTCATAAACGTATTGACGGCACGTTTCAAGTTTTCCACCGCTTCCATATCGTTGTGGCGCACGCTGTCGACAATACAATGGTCGATGTGATCCTTTAAAATGACCTTGCTCACACTGACGACGGCCGAGTCCACGGCGGCAAGCTGTGTCAGCACTTCCGTGCAGTCACGGCCGCCCTCGATCATACGCTTGACCGCCTCTATATGACCGCTTATTCTGGCCAGACGGTTTAAAACGACCTTCGTCTCCGTATGAGGGTGAGTATGCGCATGACCGTGCGCTTTCAACGGAGTATCTCCGCATTCAATGTCATGCAGCTTTTTCGCTCGAATGAAATAGAGGTCTCCTTCATCTACGGCGGCAGTCACGGTAAAGCCCGCACTGACGAGCATCGTGCCGACTACATCAAGAGGCGGCCACAATTCTTCCGAATCGGCAGGCCCCTGCTTTTGTATGGCCTGTACGGCCCGACGCGAAATATCGTGCATAATGACAAGCTGTCCGCCCGGAACGACGGCCTTGGCGATTTTTTTAACGAACGCTTCCCTGTGCCGGCTTACATGCGGGTACAGATTAAAACAAATGACAGTGTCATAAATTTCATCGGGAAAGGCATACTTCAAAATATCTTTTTCAATAAAGTCGATATTGTCATAATGACCGAATTTCTTGACCGCCTTTGCCACCATTTGCTCCGAATAGTCCATACCGTCTATGTGACCGCCTGCGCCGACAAGGTCATGCAAATAGGGCAAAAGGATGCCTGTCCCGCAGCCCGCATCCAGAACGCGGTTGCCTTTCTCGATGCGGCACCATCGCAGTAAGCGCTCTATTTTTTCCCGATCCGCTTTCCTGTCACGATCCCAGTTTTCCGCGTAATTATCAAAATACACCTGTTCCTTATCCATTGCAGAAATTTCCTTATCCTTTCTTTTGCGCATACAGACAGAAAAGCGGCTCCGAATCATACCGCATCATCTCGTCTTTGCGCACGAATTCCCGTATGTCGCCGCAGCAGCGGCACTCTGTAAAACCGATCTCCTTCAGCCTGTACATATCCCACAGAGGCCGTGCTTCCTTGCTGATAGCAAGCGAGTCCTTAATGACGGCGCACTCGCGAAGGAGCTCCCGATCCAGTTCGTTATGGACGTTATTCGGTTCGGCCGCATTGGCCGCAAAGTCAACGGGCCCGTAATTGGAATCAAAGTTGAGCAATACGCCGCCGCGACGCAAGAGACCGTACCAGCCGGTGTAAGCACCGTGCACGTCCGGCAGGTTCCAGGTCACGTTCCGCGAGACAATTATGTCAAAGGAAGCTTCCTCAAAAGGCGGCATTTGTGCATCGCCGAGAATAAAGTCAACGTGAACACCATAGTTTTCACTGTTTTTCTTCGCCTCTTTCAGCATGAGTGGTGACATGTCCATACCCACGGCCCGATGGCCGGCGGCTGCCATCAGAATAGCCAAAAACCCGGGACCCGTGCCGATATCGAGAACGTCAAGCGTACCTTCACACGGCAAAAATTTCCGTATATAATCAAGCCACGCCGCCCCGTCAATGCCTTTCAACTCCTTTTGACGCACGGCACTGAAGTCGGCACTGCGTTTATCCCAATAAGCCTGCACCCGTTCTTGTAACGATTCCATGTATAAACACGACCTTTCGTATGTTCTTAATATATGTTCAGTATACAAAAGGCACATACTCTTATCTATCCCCACCTCCTGGTTAAGATGTCCTGAGTTCAGGATACCACAATTATGGTCGTCTGAATACGGAAATTGCCGTTCTTTCCTGCAGATTTCTTTGTTTTACCCCATGAAATATTAAATATGCATAAAAAGCAACATTTTTACCTTTCTTTTACATTAAGTTCTATACAAAAAGAGAATCCCGGTGCTACAATATAAACCAAGATTTTAAAAATATTAATTCACTAATCTCAGGAGGCAAACTAATGAATAAAATTCGCATCGGTATCGTCGGTTACGGCAATCTCGGCCGCGGCGTGGAAGCGGCTGTCAAGTTGCAGCCGGACATGGAATTAGTCGGCGTCTTTTCCCGTCGTGACGGCATAAAAACAGTAAGCGGCGTCCCCGCTTACGCGATGGAAAAAATGTCCGGCTTTAAGGGAAAAATCGACGTCATGATATTGTGCGGCGGCTCGGCTACGGACTTAATTGAACAGACACCTGCCGTTGCCGAAGATTTCACCTGCATCGACAGTTTCGATACGCATCCGCGCATTACGGAACACTTCGGCAACGTCGATAAGGCAGCTAAAGAAGGCGGCACGGCGGCGCTCATTTCCTGCGGTTGGGACCCCGGTATGTTTTCACTGCAGCGTGTCTTTGCCGAAAGTATTCTCCCCCAGGGACGAACCTATACATTCTGGGGCCGCGGCGTCAGTCAGGGACATTCCGACGCCATTCGCCGCATTGACGGCGTCGTCGATGCCCGTCAGTATACGGTGCCCAAGGAACAGTACTTAAACGCCATTCGCAACGGTGAAACGCCGGATGTAACCTCCTTGGACGCCCACCTGCGCGACTGCTATGTCGTCGCGGCGGACGGTGCCGACAAGAATCGGATTGAACGGGAGATCAAGACGATGAAGAATTACTTCGTCGGTTATGAAACAGTCGTTCATTTCATTTCACAGGAAGAATTGGATCGCAATCACAAGGGTATCCCTCACGGCGGTTTCGTCATGCGCAGCGGTGATACGACAGAAGGAACAAAGCACGTTGTCGAATATGTCCTCAAACTTGACAGCAATCCCGAATTTACGGGAGCTGTCCTTACGGCCTATGCCCGCGGCGTCCATCGCCTTGCACTTAACGGCTCCGTCGGCGCGTTCACGGTCTTCGATATTCCGCCTGCTTGGATTTCTCCGCACAGCGGCGAAGAACTCCGCGCTCACTCCTTATAAAAACGATAAAGGTGATCTTCATGAGCACAAACTTAGAAGTCGGCATTGTAGGCTTGCCGAATGTCGGCAAAAGTACGCTTTTCAATGCCATTACCAAGGCCGGCGCCGAAGCGGCCAACTACCCGTTCTGTACGATTGAGCCGAACGTGGGCGTCGTCGAAGTCCCGGACGAACGCGTCAAGGTCCTGACGAATATGTATCACCCCAAGAGTACCGTTCCGGCGTTCATGCGCTTCGTCGATATTGCAGGCCTCGTTGCCGGCGCCTCCAAGGGCGAAGGACTGGGCAACAAGTTTCTCAGCCATATTAGAGAAACCGATGCCATAGCCGAGGTCGTGCGCTGTTTTGAAGACGAAAACATTACACACGTATCCGGATCCGTCGACCCTATTCGCGATATTGACATCATCAACACGGAGCTCTGCCTGGCCGACATGGAAACAACGCAAAAACGGGTCGACCGCGTCACGAAAATAGCCAAATGCGGTGACAAGAACGCAAAAGCCGAACTGGCAGTTCTGGAAAAGATATCGGCCTGCCTGGAAAACGGTGAACCCGCCCGTAAGGCGGAGTTGACCAAGGATGAACGGTCTCTGCTGAAAGAGCTCAACCTGCTTACCTTGAAGCCCGTCCTTTATATTGCCAATGTGGCTGAAGAAGAGGCCGCCGCGGCCGATGAAAATCCGTACGTCCGTCAGCTTGCCGAATTTGCCGCCAAAGAAGGCGCGCAGGTCGTAGCCGTGTCGGCAAAGATTGAGGCGGAAATTGCGGAACTCCCCGACGACGAAGCGGCCATGTTCCTCGAAGAGCTCGGTCTTCCCGAGGCGGGCCTGACAAAACTCATCAAAGCGGCTTACTCCCTTTTGGGCCTCATCAACTTCTTCACTGCCGGTGCCGACGAGGTGCGCGCCTGGACCATCGTTAAAGGAACACACGCACAAAAAGCGGCCGGCAAAATCCATACGGATATTGAACGCGGCTTTATTCGTGCCGAAATCATCTCATATGACGACCTTATCGCCTGCGGCAGCGAACAGGCCGCCAAGGAAAAGGGTCTTGTCCGCCTGGAAGGAAAAAACTATCCCATGCGGGACGGCGACGTGACATACTTCCGCTTCAATGTCTAAATTCATAGGACACAAAAAAAGCGTGTACCGATTACTTTCGGCACACGCTTTTTCCGTGTTTTGTATAGCCCTCAAAAAGACATTCTTATGCCGTTAACTTCCTGCCGCTTCCAAAAACATGCTCCCGACCGCAAGTTTATTTGTTTACGGCCGGTTTAAGAAATGCTTCCAGCTCCGTTCCCGACATGGAGCCGATGCGAACGTCCAAAATTTTACCGCCTTTGTCGATGAGAACCGATACGGGAATGCCCGTAATGTGGTAATCCTTACCGACACGGTTCATGTCGCCGCCATAAAGGGGCATGGTAAACCGGCCTTTTTGCCAAAAGGCCTGCGCGTCTTCACGCTTCGTATCCAAGTTGACGGAAACAAAATGAATCTTCGTTCCGTATGCGTTATACGCCCTTTCAATATCCGGCATTTCCTGTACACACGGCGGGCACCAGGACGCCCAGAAGTTCATGAATACGGGGCCATCCGCATAAAGAGCGGACAACTTCTCCTTCTTCCCGTCAAAGGCAACGAGCTCCATATCCGGTGCCGTCATGCCGGTTTCTATTTTTTCCGTCTGCCCTGCAGGCTGCTGTTGTACCGCATCGGTCTTCTGCTCCGAACCGCAGGCGGTCAAAAAGACGAGGCACGTAAGTACGGCCACCATGGAAATACATTTTTTAATCATTTTTCTCCTCCTTCATCCGACGTGATATCGGTTTTTTCATATATATGGCATCTACGGGACACGTTGTTATACAGTCGCCGCAAGAAATGCATTCTCTGTCGCCGGCAATGCGCACGTCCGATTTGCAGACTGCCGCGCACCTGCCGCAGTTAACACAACGATTGTTGTCAACGGCAATCCCCAGTAAAGAATATTTGTTAAAAAAGCCGTATAGCGCACCTAAGGGGCAAATAAAGCGGCAGAACGGGCGAAAGATGACAATACTCACCATTACAAGAACAGCCGCCAAAAAACCTTTCCATGCCGTCAGCATACCGGCGGCGCTGCGAAGGCCGTCATTGGCAATAAAGAGCGGTACGGCCCCCTCAATCGTTCCGGCAGGACAAATATACTTGCAAAACAACGGCTCGCCCAGCCCGATAATAACATACGCCGCCGGTGGGCCGACACAAACAAGTGCCAAAAATACGTATTTGCCGTATGTAAACTTTCTCGTCAAGGCTGATTTGCCTACCTTTCGGACAGGCAGCTTATAGAGAAGCTCCTGAAAAAAGCCGAAAGGGCACAGGAAGCCGCAAACAACTCTGCCGAAGAGAATTCCGAAGAGGACAAGAAGGCCCAAAACATAAAGAGGAATGCGCGGGAGAAAGCCGCTCAGGGAGCTTTGCAGAGAACCGACGGGGCAGGAACCGAGAGCGCCGGGACAGGAATAACAGTTAAGGCCCGGCACACAGAAAGATTTAGTCTTTCCCGTATAGACCGTACCGTCCCGAAAACCGCGCCAATTGGCATTGCACACGATAGTACTGATAAATTGAATGACGCCGCGCCTAACCAAGGCCGATACACTCCAAACAAACGAAGGCTCCCTTTTGTAAAACGGCCAGTTCTTCTCCCCGCATAAGCCCGGCCGACACGAGCGCCGCGGCCAGTATAACCAGACCAACCTGCATTTTTGTCAAGTGTCACGCCTCCTCTATATTTTGATTATGTCATTAGTTGCCAAGAACTACTTTTCCCGTCGATTCGTTCAAGTACCGCAAAATAATCGATATTTTCCAATTATTTATCCTATATGTGCAATCTGTTTAATTTTTTCAAAAACAAACATGAAATATCCGTAGGTTTTGGAAATCCATCGTCGATGTAAAGCGCCATAAAGTAACAGTTCATATTTCAATCCGATTTTCGGCCGATCCGGAGCCGCTTCCTCTTTCTTTAAATACGCAAGCAAGTGCTTCACCTGTACACCTGTCAATTCCCCGCGGGCCAAATGAAAACCCATGCATCCGACTGCGCTGCGAATAGCGCGATGTCTTGCATATTGCACAAATCCATGCATTCCTTCAGCCGCAGCTAAAGGCTGACGCGATAAAAAAGCGGCAAATAAGC
>OBZS01000391.1_pt1 | contig 14534 bp, 16 predicted proteins | sample 1476981 | NCBI WGS metagenome assembly OBZS01 (sample SAMEA2580254, study PRJEB22360) | human gut metagenome | biome: human gut; feature: human-associated habitat; material: faeces | place: Denmark | collected 2008/2010 | reverse complement strand
CCCCCTGCCGCATAGGGAATCATCATGACGGCATAACTCCAGATATACAGGCTTTTCGCCTCCCAGAACGTATGAAACACGAACCCTCCAAACACAATCACAGCGGGAATCAGCGCCTCTGCGCTCCAGCTGCGGCGGCGCAGCCACAGTGCGGCCGCGGCGCCGGAATAGGTGAGCGCCTGCACCACATCGGCCGCAAACACGGCGGCGTGGTGCATGGGCCCGGCATAAAAGGTGCGGATGGCCGCAGGCGCAAGGTTGTCCAGCAGGGCGCTGCAGCTTGCCCAAAACGATGCGTAGGTGGGCTCGCACCACTGTGTCAGCGTTTTTAAACCGAAAAAGTGCGCGGCGTAGCCGGGGCTTTGCACAAATGTAAGGCAGCGCGCTTTGATCATTTCCCAAGCTTCGGCCGTAATGGCTGCGCCGTCCCCCTGGTGCAAAACATACAAAATATCGTTGTACTGGTTGAACCAGCCGGGCCCCAGCGGCCCTTCCTGAAGGCCCATGGCAATCCAGGCGGTAAACGGCTCGCCGCTGTGAAGGTCAAAGCCGCTTACCGCTTCCATACCCAGCAGCATGGCTTCGCTGGCCGCAAGGCACAGCGACACTGTCAGCGCCAGCCCGGCCAGCGGGCGCGCCTTCCTTTGGCGCAGCGCCGCCAGCGCATACAGCAGGCCCAGCCCCACAAGAAACACCGCGCTGTTGGGCTTGGCCAGAATGGCAAGCGCCATCAGGCAGCATGCCGCAAGGTAGTGGCGCCACCGCCCGCCGCGCACCGCCTGCATGGCATAGTACACGGCCCCCGCGCAGCAGGCGGCAGAAGCCAGGGTGCCGTAGATAAATGTGCTGAAAAGGGCAGTGGGAAATGTGGCGATGCAAAGCGCCGCACATGCGGTAAGGGCGGCGCGGCTTTCCGTCAAAAGCTGAGTGATGCCCAGCAAGAACCAGGTGAGCAGGGCGGCAAACAGTGCATTGCACACCTCGAAAGCAAAAAAGTGGTGGCCCATGCCGAACAGTTGTGCCAATAGGGCCGCCCACAGCGTGGTGCCCAGCTGATAGGGAAACTGGGAATAATAGGCCAGCGGGCGCAGCAGGCTGTAATCGCCCGCAAGCAGGTTGCTGGCGCCGTTGCACACCATGGCGCGGTCTGCCTCTGGCGCGGCGCCGTTGAACCAGGCCCATATGGCGCTGACAGCAAATACGCACAGGCACGTTGCCAGCTTTAAAGCAAAGGGCGGCACATGATGCAGGCACTTCGCCAGCCAAACGCCTGCGGCACACACGGCGCCGCAGCCCAGCGCCACCCAGGGCATGGCGGAAAACGAGAGAAAGGGAATTTCGGTATAATCTTCGGGGAAATAGGCCGTCACTACAATGCTGCACACGGCAAGCAGCGAAAAGCTAAGCGCCGTGCACCAGAAAAATACCGCGCGGCACAGCCTGTAGAACCGGTTTTTGCAAAGGGGATATTCAGGCAAAAGAAAGACACCTTTCTGTAGCTATTTTAGAAACTTTTCTTATCATATCAAATCAGAGGGGTATTTTACAATTCATTCATGGAAAAAAACGTCGGCTGTGTTATAATGTTACTGGGTTCCGAAAGCAAATTCCCCGCTGCGCCCGCCGGGCGCGGCGAAAAAAACGGTAAAGGGGTCATATCAGCATCATGAACCTGTTCTATTTTCTCACACCAAAAGCTGAGGTAGCTTACTTATACAACGATTTTACCCTTCGTCAGGCCCTTGAAAAGATGGAATATCACCGATATTCCTCCATTCCCATTCTCAACCGTGCGGGCGAATATGTGGGCACCGTGACGGAAGGCGACCTTTTGTGGTTTATTAAAAATAACGCCGGGCTGGACCTTTCCTCTGCCGAAGACACGCCGCTGATGTCTATCCCGCGCAAACACGACTATGCGTGTGTGCCCATCGATACGGACATCGACCACCTTATTCATGCCGCTATGCGGCAGAACTTTGTGCCCGTCATAGACGGCAAAAACAGTTTTATCGGCATTGTAAAGCGCAATGCACTGATTCAATATTGCTACGAGCGGTACCGCCAGGCTCCGCCGCATGCGGCAGGGCAAAACTTCTCAGACTATCAGGAGAAAAATTGCTTGACAAATGTTCGATAGCATCGTATAATATCACTTGCCGCAAAAAGCGGCAAATGTCCGGGTGTAGCGCAGTTTGGTAGCGCGCTTGAATGGGGTTCAAGAGGCCGTGAGTTCGACTCTCGCCACTCGGACCATGCGGAGTGTCCTTATAGGATCTGAGTATCCTACAAAGGACACTCCGCATTTTTTATTGTCAAAATTGGGGCAGCGCCGTTTTCATCGAACAGCAGCCGATCCCGGATGCACAGGAGCTTTACCTTGTGCCGGGTGAGCAGGTCAATGTAGCGTTGGGTCATGCCCCACTCCCGGCCTATCCGGGTCAGGTTATGAACGAGAACCATTTCCACCTTGCCAGCGACAACGGCCTCGGTCACACTTTCTGGAGCGCCGGACGATCTAAGGTGAGCCCGCTGCCGTATTCGTCCGCAGCGCCGATGATGGTATATCCCGCCTGCTTTGCGTAGAGCTGGAGCAGAAACCGCTGGTGTTCCAATGCGAAAGAATCTTCATGGGCGACACGGCAATAGAGAAATGCTCTCATATCCCACACCACCTTTACACCGCCGGGGCGTAGCTTAATGCTACGCCTTTTCTCGTTTCCAGCAGAATATCCCGCTCGGGGATTTTCCGGCGATCCGGCACCTCAAAGGCACCGATGCAGTTATAGTGGATCGTCACCCGCTGATTGGTAACACCGTCCTCCTTGACCGCAGGATAGACCTCGATATACTCAATGAGTTCGGCAACCATGCGTTTGGTAATGGTGGTAGCGTCTGTGTAGCGGCGTACCGTTTCCAAGAAGGTGTCCACATCCATCCGCTTATCTTCCAGCTTTTTCAGCTCCAACCGCAGCGCCTTGATTTTCTTGGCGTTTTCGCCCTGCTCCTGCTCATACCGCTTGGACATTTTGGCAAACCGAGCATCGTCGATCTTGCCGGACACATTGTCCTCATAGAGCCGTTCAAAGAGCATATCCAGCTCCTTGTCCCGGGCCAGCAGCCCGTCCAGCTCCCGCTTCTTGCGTACCCGGTCATTTTCCGCTACCTTGGCGGAGCGGCCCACCATCGCCTTGATGAAGTCGTTTTCGTATTCGTTAGCGAAGCAGGCCAGCCGGTGTACCTCGTAGAGCACGACCTGCTCCAAGAAGTCCAGCCGAATATAGTGGGTAGACGAGCACTTGCGGAGCCCGGAATTGTGATTCTGGCAGCTAAAGAATTTAATATCGTGGTTGCCTTGGTTAAAATGGAAATTCAAATTGCCGCCACACTCCGGGCATTTCAGATAGCCGGAAAAGACGCTGGGCTCTTGGGTAACGGTGGGGCGCTTGCGCCGTGTCCCGGCTTTTAACGCCTGCACCTTTTCCCAAGTTGGCCGGTCAATGATAGGCTCATGGACATTGAGGAAGATTGCCCGGTTTTCCTCCGGGTTCTCAATCCGGCGCTTCATTTTATAGGATTTGGAATAGCTTTTGAAGTTGATGACATCGCCGCAGTATTCCTGCGTGGTCAAAATCTTCTTGATTGTGGTGTGCCCCCATTTTGTGGGTTCCACGGTGCTTTTGGAGCCGCCTCTGCTTGTACCCCTGCTGCGCCAGTAGTAGGTGGGGTTGACGATCCCATCTGCACCGAGGGCAGCGGCAGTTTCAGCCAGCCCGTACCCGTCCAACGCCATGCGGTAGATACGGCGTACCACCTCGGCGGCCTCCGGGTCAGTCACCCAAAACCGGGGATCGTCCGGGTTCTTTATGTAGCCGTAGGGCGGCGGCGAAAGCGGAATCCCAGCGTTGCCTTTCATCTTATTGACGATCCGGCGCTTCTTGGAGATGTCCTTGGCGTAGTATTCATTCATAATGTTCTTGAACGGGGTGAAATCGTCCTCGCCCTCGTCGCTGTCCACGCCATCGGAAACGGCCACCAGCCGCACATCATGGAGCGGGAAAAATTCTTCGGTGAGCTTGCCCACCTCAATGTAGTTCCGGCCCAGCCGGGAGAGGTCTTTCACGAACACCGCCGAGATGTACCCGGCCTCGATTGCGGCAATCATCTTCTGAAAGCCGGGGCGCTTCATGGTAGTTCCGGTGATACCGTCATCCACGAAAAAGATAGTGTCCGTATAGCCCTTGTCCTTAGCGGCCTTTTGGAGAATTTTCTTTTGGTTCTGGATGCTGTTGGACTCGCTGTCCATGTTATCGTCACGGCTCAGTCGGCAGTAGAGAGCGGCTGTGCCGGTAGAGATTTTCTTGCTTGACTGTTTCAAAATATCCTCCTTCCTGCAATCAAGCAAGAGGTTCTTATCTATGTATATTATACCTCTGCCGACTGCCCGTGTTAAGGATGTCGATGGAACAGTTAGGCTGGCTCCAGATCGGCCAGCATCAGCTTCAACAGAATGTCACGCATGGACTCGCCTTTGTCCTTGTAGACAGGCGTGACAATGAATTGGATTTTGCCGACTTGATAGGTGTATTCCTCCTTGACGGGTACGGGATCTTCCATGTGGGGCCTCCTTCCAGAGCGATACGAAACAATGACCGACAGTCCCCCTTGTCCCGTGGGGAAACGCAGAAAGGCGGCACCTTCGACGGTGCCGCCCTCTTGCCTTGCTCCACTTTGGGACAACTTGTCCCAAGGTCAGTAGCGGCTGTTCTCAAAGTGCTGCTGGGCCTCCTCCAGCCCACGGATGTCAAAGACCTCGTAGAGCTCTGCCACCACACGCCGGATGTCTTTGGGAGAAAACCCGCAGTTTTCCATAGCGTAGATGACATAGCCACGGCAGGCGTTGTTGCTCCACGGCTGGGCAAGCAGGGCCGCCAGTTCGGGATCATACTTCATGTTGGTTTCCTCCTCGATAAAAGTTTCGGGAGCGCCACGCTCATTTCCTTGGCCCGTCATAAGACAGCAATACTCAGCATGACGCTCCCGAGGGGCGGCGGCCCGGAGGGGCAAGCGGCCAGTTTGTCCAGCTGCGGATCGTGGCCGTGGGGTGGCTTGTCCCACTTGCGGCGCTGGTGTTGTTCGCTCCTGCCGGAGAAGTCACAGCGCACCCGCCGCACGGCTCCCCGCTCTATGGCTCGGGGCCGCCGCTATTCAGTTGTTGATCGGATGTAACTCCTCTCATATACCAAGGACATCTGGCAGATCAATTCGGACGGGTTTACAGGCACTTTTTCAAATACTGTTTCATCTTCTCAAGGCCTCGCTCCACAGAGCGCCGCACGGCACTCTCATGGACACCCTCTGCCCTTGCTACTTCGGAATAGCTCTTGCCGAGGATCACACAGGCGTCCACCCGGCGGCCCTGCGTTTCGGGCAAGGAATTGAGCGCAGCGCACAAATGGCAGAACAGCTCCATGCGCTCCAGCAGCTCCTGCGGGGTGGGTTCGGAAACGCAGGCGGAGTATTCGATCCTGTCCTCGCAATCGAGGGAATACTGCGCCTTGTTGCGGACGATCCGCCGCTGATAGGCGGCCTCGTACAGCTTGCTTGCCCGGAGCTCGTCAGCCACTTCCTCGGAAACCTCTATGTATTCGTCGTGGGTGTACCACGGATAAAAGTCTTTCAGATTGATGGTCGTCATTTGTAATTCCTCCGTTCAAATGGTTAGGGGGTGAATGGCGATCTGAACGGAGGGCGGCGGGGAACGACACCCCGGGCCGCCTTTGCCCACTTCGGGACAAGTTGTCCCAAAGCAGCCAAAACAAAATGCGCTCGTATGCCACAACGACACGCAAGCGCACGATGTTTTGTTGCTTTTTACATACTGCTGTATTTCATGTTCAATGCCGAACTGATCCTGTTGTGATGGCCGGCTTTTTTTGACAGGTTAGGTGGGTGGGAAAGGAAAAAGGACACAGCGATACCTCCCGGACACCGCCGTATCCTTAAAAAAGGGCGACTTTAACACACCCCCCGTATTCTCATTTTTTGAAAAAGAAAACGGCGGCTTGAAATTGATATTTCAAAACCGCCGTAAGGTTGCTATACTTTTGTTTTTGGCGCACAATCTCCAACCACCAAAACAACGGTTTTTTTATTATCCCCTTCTTTGGTGGATTGAGCTATATCAAATTGAATTACCTGTTTTTATTTTTGGGGACGATACTTAAAAATCAATATGGTTCCCCATATTCCCCCACAAAGCATGACCTCAAGAAAACCAAGGAAATGAATAGAACCAAAAGAAAAGTTCGAATTAACAAACGCCACAAGGTGATTTGCACCTAAAAGCCAGCATAGTGTTGTAGTTTGAATAGTTAATAATCTTAGGGCAGCAATATCCTTTTTCTTTATCGAAAGCATGATTGCTGTTATTAAGGCAATATTCCATAACGCAATTTCTCGCTGCCAACCAACCGCACTTCCCCAAATTGAGTACTGCTCTCCAATTTGAGGAATGAATAATTGCCAAATACAGGCTCCTCCACACGCAAAAATGATAAATAGTAGATAGAATTTGTACGAGCACATAGATTTTTTATTGTCGTTCTCGGTCATTGTGTTCCTCCAAAACATGAAATCTATTTCAGGTTTAGTGTATCACGCCATCCGTCTGATGTCAACAATGTATCTGAAATTAGTTTCAGATTTTATTGATTTGATCACTATATTGCGGTATAATGGTTAAGACAACAAAGGCGGGTGAATGTAATGCCTACAAATGAAATCCGTATTCCTAAACAAAAACGGTCTATTGAAAAAAAAGATGCTATTATAGTAGCAAGCTATGAACTGTTTTGCGAAAAAGGGTATTATAAGACTAATACGGCGGAAATTGCAAAGGCAGCAAATGTTTCTACCGGAATTGTCTATAACTATTTTCACGACAAACACGACATTCTAAAGGAAGTTATTGGTCTGTATATTTCCAGATTGGAATCTGAATTTAGAACTGCACTTAGCAGGCAAATTCAAAAAGAGGATCTCCATAACCTTGTTAAAGAACTGCTTGATGCATTGATTACCTCTCATACCATGAATGTTTCTGCGCATAATGAGTTTATGGCCTTGGCGTTACTCGATCCTGAAATACAAAATTACTTTGTTGATTTTGAAGCAAGGCTACTCGCACAAATTAAGGAACTTCTTATTAGTGCAGAGTTTTCGTCTTGCTTCTTAGAGGAAAAACTTCGCATCGCTTTTGGGATCATTGAGCAGCTTTGCCACGATTATATACAGCAGATCATTGATGAAGCACAGTTGTCCAGATCAAAAATTGTTGCGGTTCAAGCCATTACGAGTTTAATCGAGATGGATGTTGAACCGGAAATTAAATAGTCAGTATAGTGATTTTATAAATCGTTCAAATACTAATACCTGAAATGTAAAATCATTTTGGGTGATGTTATGAAGTTTGAACGAGATGAGCGACGATTTGACTTTCACGATATAGGGCTTGCCATTAAAAAAGCTCGGGAAGCCAGTGGGATGACGCAGGAGCAACTGGCCTATATCGTTGACCGGGCTCCTCGCACCATCATGTATAACGAGAATGACGGCCAGCACCCCAGCCTTAACACCTTTTATCAGATGGTGACGATGTTCAATATATCGGTTGACCAATATTTTTATCCGTCCAAGAATAAAGGCAGCGAGTGTAGAAAGCGTATCGACGCCATGCTTAATGCTCTGGACGAAAAAGAACTGAAAATTGTAGAAGCCACGATCCAAGCGATGAAAGCGGCTAAGGAAACGGAGGATGCGTAAGAGAAACACGCACCTCCGTTTTTTTGCGCTGTTTAGGGCAGCGCACTAATGGCAAGCAGGGCAAGTGTGGCCACACTTGCTATTTTTGCAGCCCGAGAGGGCCGCAAAAACGCTTGTTGGGGAGCCTCCCCAAACCCGGCACTTTGGGACAAAATGTCCCAAAGTAAATTGTCTGCGTCACCGTCGCTACCGCTCCTGTTCCTTATTCTTGCGCCCGTCCGTCACGCCCAGCAGATAGTCAATGTTGGTCTTGACCGCCACGGCCTGTCGCATTTCCTGCTGGGCGGCCCGGTACTTGGCGTACAGGGCCTTTTTCTCCGCCGCCAGCTTGCGGCGCTTTTCTTTTAAGTGGGCCATCTTGGGCAGTTTGGCCCCGTCCAGCAGATTGTTCAAAGTGGCCTTGGCTGCCTGGTAGTCCGCCAGCTCCGCCTCGTGCTGGGTCAGAAATCTCTTGCTATACTTGACCGCCTTGTACTCGTCGAACACGGGCCGGGTCTTGGCGTATTGCACCACGGCCCCCATGAGCTCGGAAGTATAGGCAAGGTCAGCCTCAGTTTGCCGGAGCTGCTCCGTCAGCACATGGAAACGGGCGGACGCAGCCTCGGCCTCGGTGGTGAGCTGGTCATATTTGCTGATCTGATGTTCCTGCATGAATTGCAGCGCAGCGGCCATTTGTTTGAGGTTATACACCTTGGCCCATCGCTCATAGGCCGGGCCTTTCCTGGAGTGCAGCCGCTCCTGTATGTCCACGATCAGATCAACATGCCTGGGCGCAGCGGGGGCCGGAGCGTCCAGCTTCGGCAGGGGGCGCTTGCCCGCAATTACATCCCGGATGTCCCCGGGATCAAAGCCTTCCCCGAGGGTGGACGAGCGGAGCCGGGTGGCCCGCTGCTGCCCCGGCACAAGGAACGAGATCGCACCGCCACGCCCCCGCTTGACCGCATAACCGGACTCCTCCATGAGCCGTAAAAAGGCGTCAAAGCTATCCGGGCCTTTGGCAAGGGCATCGCATATGGCCGCCCGCAGCCGTTCCTTGTAGGATGTCTGGCGCTCCGTCCCCAGCCACGCCCCGTAGTGGAGAAAGCGGCCCTTGCTATGGAGCTTGGGGTTGGTGATCACAGACAGGTCATTTTCCAGACACACCCGGTCAGAGAGCCGCCGAACCGCCCGGGCCGAGCCGATAAAATCCCGGAACTTGTGGGAACAATCCAGCGAAGTGGAGTTGTAGTAGATGTGGTTGTGGATATGCTGACGGTCTGTGTGGGTGGCGACGAAAAAGGCATACTTGCCCTTCGTCCAGCGCATCGCCGTTTCATAGCCCACCCGGTTTGCCTCCTCCGGGGTGATCTCGCCCGGCTTGAATGACTGGCGGATCTGATAGCACAGCACATCGGCATCCCGCCGCTGTTCTCGGCCCGTGGTGGCCTTGTACTTGGCCTTGGAGAGCAGGAACTCCGCATCGGCAGTCATGTAGTCGCACTCATAAGAGGAAATCAATTCACCGCCCTGCGTCTTGTCCGGGTTTTGCCCATAGTCAAACCGCTCTTTCAAGGATTGGGCAACGGTTTCCCCCTTGCTGATCTTGTGCTTCTTGAAATAGGTTGTGGCCGTAGGCAGCCCTCCTTTCGATACAACAAACGGCGGCTGTTGCCAGCCGCCGTTTGGATTATAAAATGAGTTGCTTTAAAATCACCATATCATAATTGAAACATATACTATTTTCTGCTACCATCTGGTTAAGACTTTAGGATTTCTTCAACCAGTTTTAAAGAAAGGATCGAAAGATGAGTAGTTGTATTAAATATTCAATGCACGGATTCAATCGTAAAAACAAGGCTAATTTGAATGGGAACTATTTTGAATATACTTTGTCGGACAATGCTCCGTATATCTATAATGATCATCCATTTTTAGAATCAGTTTATATTGGCGATCATATAACAGATATAACATTTTACCTTTTGCCAGGCAAAGAAGCTGTAGACTATATCGATGAGATCGCAATCGAATTAGAGCGTATTTGCTTTAACTTAATTTCACATTCTGAACTACCAATTCTGCAACCCTATTGTGTCTGTGAATTTGTAATGAATGAGGATGGTACACAAGTTGAATTACATGACAGAATAAAATTAAATGATGAACTTTTCGTATTTAAAACTATATCTGCAAAATCTCTTTATGAATGTGGAATGGAACACAACACCAGTTTTCAAGAAAATCAAGCGATGTATCAGGAGTTATTCTGGATATTACACAGCCCACATAAGGTAATTCAATTCATGGGATTGTATGACATTATGGCAAGTCTTATCTCGACCCCCATATCTCAAAAACATGTCCATGACTACTTCGGAATGAATAAATCCAAATATCCATTTGTTACATTTAGTCCATCGAAAAAAGACCCCGCAAAAAATGAGGATTGCTTTACTCATCTGAGAAATGCCATTGCTCATAGTAAGCAAGTAGGAGTTACTGAATATCTTCAAATCGCTGAGGGGGTATCTGATAACCATATCAAACAGTTGCTTATTGTGATAAATGATTTGTTGTGCAGCAAAAGGATTCCCGGCAAGAACTGATATGTAATACAACCTTGAAATAGAATGTCGGAAGCGAAAACAGGGAGTCAAACTGTTTTCATTGCTCCGTTAGAACAGCCAGCTTTTTCAGCAGATCGGACAGCGGCTCCCAAAGGTCTGCGTAGTCCCGTTGCAGGGCCTTGATTTCGTCGGAGTAAATGCCGCCATAGGTATTCACATGGATCGCCACTTGGTTAAGGTTGTTAGCGCACCGCCGTTGGAGGGACACCAGCTCCCGGATGTCCGAGAGGTCAACATGGAGCACATAGCCATTCAAGGCCATTTTTCGCATATAGGCCCCCATGTTGGAAATGCCCGCCTCGGCCATTCGTTCCCCGATCAGCGCCTGTTCCTCCGGGGTCACCATGACATGAAGATGGACGCAGCGGCGGCGTTTCTTTGTCACCGCTCCTCACGCTCCCGGTTCCGATGCTTATTGGGGGGCTCCTTCACCTTGTCCAGCTCCTTTTCCGAGGGCTGGGGCGGCAGGGCAGGGCCGTTGTTCAGCAGCCCGTCGATCATGTTGTAGTTCTGTTCGGTGGACAGCTCCACGGTTTTCAGCGGGTTATCCTGTTCGTACATAGTACCTCCTTTTTGTAAGCAGAAAGGGCCGGGACTTTGGGACAAAATGTCCCGAAGTCCCGGCGCAAAGTGTGGAAAGCATTTGCCCTAAATTGGGGCAGCCAATGAAAACATATTGCCTACTCCAAAAGCAGCCCCGGAAAGCCTTGAAATATGGGCGTTTCCGGGGCCTAATTTTCCACGCATCAGCCTCGCTTTTTTCTCATGTAATTTCTCTTTTGCTGCCGCAGAGCAGCCTTGGCGCAGCCGGGGGAGCAATACCGTGTCCGGCCATTGGGGAGAAAAGCCCTGCCACATACCGGGCAGGGCCGGGTTTCCGGGGCAGGGCCTTCCGCAGCGAGGGACGCCTCCAGCACGGGATCATTGGGCAGCACCGCCTCCCGGAAGTAACGGCACAGCGCCCCCGTCCAGCACTTTTCCAGCATATAGCACGGGCAGTCCAGCGGCAGGCAGCCCACATCCCGGTCATAGTTGGCGCACAGCCTTGTCACCAGCTTGCGGATGGCCGCCTTTTCCTCACGGGTCAGCTCTCGGGCCACCGCTTCACCTCCCGCCGCCAGCGTCTTTCAGCAGTTCCCGGTAGCAGGCCACACACCCGATCCCCCGCCAGTAGGGGCAGCCGTGGCAGCGGGAGCCCTCCGGGGCCTTGACAGGCTCGGGCCGCTCATACCGAGGAACCTGCTGCATCATCGTTTCATAGGGACTGTTGTAAATTTCATTTGTCGCCCTCCGTTTCGTCCTCGTCGTCCTCGTCCTCCTCGTCCCACGGCGGGGTATCGTCGTAGGTTTCCAGCTCGTCCCCGTAGTCCTCCTCGGTTTCAGCGGCCCGCTGCTGCTTGGGGCGGTAGACCTTGAAATACCACCCGGCTCCGCCGCCCACCAGCGCCACCGCCAGAATGAGCAGGAGCGTCCCGGTGTTTCCACCCGCCTGTTCGGGCTCCGGTTCGGGGGTAGGCTCCGGCTCCTCCACGGGTTCGGGTTCCGGCTCCACCCCCACGCACTCGGTCATATTGGTGGAGCAGACCGGGCAATCCATATTGATCGCCCCCGCCACGCACTTTTCCGTACAGGTACACTCGGGCAGTTCCGTCCCGGACGCCTCCAGAGCGGCCAACAGGTCGGCCTCGTCCACCACGCTGAAAAAGTAGGTTTCGTATTGTTCAGCGTCCTCGTCGGTGGGCTTGTCGTAGTCAATGACAATGTAAAAGGTGCTGCCGCCGCTGGTCTGAACGGTGATAAACTGCTTGTTGGTGTGCTCGTCATAGAGCAGATCCCGGGTCACAAGGCTGCCCTCCTCGGTGAAGCCCTCTCCCGGCTCAATGGTGGGCTCGGGGGTGGCGGTTTCCTCCGCCGGGTCAAGGCCCTCCCATTCGGGGCCGCCCCCGGCGTAGGCCGTGACGGAGAAGCCACACAGAAGAACAACGGCGCAAAGCGCCGCTGTCAGCATCTTAATTCGCTTTTTCATTCGGTATCCTCCTTATCCTCGGCTTCGGACTTCGGGACATTTTGTCCCAAGGTGGCCCCAGCTCGGATCTGCTGGAGCACCACGGGAAGCTCGGCAAGAGGGATGCTCATGCCCCGCACGATGTCCACGATCTCGCTGTTTTCCGCCTCCACCTTTTTCTGTTCCAGCTCCTTCAGCCGGGCCTGCTGTTCGGTGATTTTGGCCTTGACCTTTTCAATCTCGGTCTCGATCTTTGCGCTTTTGGAAATTGCCATGTAAGACCTCCATTCATGGTAAACGCCCGTAGGCGTAGAAATGAGATTGCCAATAGCTGCTGTTGAGGTTGGCGTAACTGATGGGATCTCCACAATGGAGCATCCAGCCATCGCCCACATACAGCCCACAATGGCTGACCCCCGGCGTGTCGTAGGTGCCGACGAAAAACACCAGATCACCCGGCTGGGGTGAGCTGGTGGGGGTGCAGTAGTTGTATAGGCCCTGTGCGCCCAGCCGCCCCACATTCCAGCCGCATTGATTGAGCACCCATGAGAGGTAGCCGGAGCAGTCAAAGGAAGTGGACGGGCTGGAGCCGCCCCAGACATACGGATAGCCAATGTACTTTTCCGCCTCAGTGAGCAGGGCGGAAAAGGTTTCGTCCGCCAGATATTCCTCGGGGACTTTATGCTGCACGGGATCGCCCGTGTACTTGCCCACATAGTCGGAGCCGGGGAACAGATCGGGACGGTTGCCCAGCGTCGCCATGTAGAGGGCATACCGGGAAAGCTGTTCCTCGCCCATGATGTAGACAGGCAGGTGGGAAAGGTTTTCGTTGGAGAGGGTCACGGTGCAGATATAGTAGTTGTACGGCACTTCCACATCGTAGTCGTTGCCCTCGCTGTCCGTCCGGGTTTCCGTCCGATACCGCACCTCCACCACCACATCCTCGGTGAGAATGTATTGGCGGTCAAAGAGCATCTGCAAAGTGTCCTGCACCTCAGCCAGCGTCCATTCCCCCTCATGCCATGCGCTGATGATGGACAGCAGCACATAGGGGTCATGCTCGATCTCGTCCAGATCGTAGTGGTACTCGTCATAGTCGTGGGTGCTCTCGTAGGTGTCCAGATAGTTTTGCAACTCCGCCTCCAAAGCGCAGTAGGCAGCCTCCGCCCCCAGCAGGTCAGCATCCTCGGCGGGATAGGTGGATGCTCCCACAGCCCCCGCCGTGCCGTTGCCCAGCGTTGCCAGCGAGGACATACAGGACTGCATCATCACCAGCAGCAGGAACACCGTCACAAACAGCAGCGCCCCCACGGGATGCCGCTTGACGAAGCCCACGGCCCGGGCCGCCAGCTTTTCCGTGGTAACTGCCGTTTTTTCGGCGGCCTTGGCCCCTTGCTTGGCGGCCTCCCGTGCTTGTTTGGCATATTGCCGCTTGATCTTCTGCTTCTGGATCAGTCGGGACAGGGCGTTGCTCTGCATTTCCGGGTGCTCCTGGGCAGCCATGCGGTAGTGATAGTCCGCCGTGGCCTTGATATGCTTGGACTCGGCCTTGCGGACAGCCTTGGCCGGGTGCTCCCGGATTTTCTTTTGCACAAACCGCTTGCCGTGGCGCAGGGCAGACTCGCCCACCAGCTCGGAGCGGTGAGCGCCTTCGGTGCCCACATTTTCCTGCTCCACCTCAAACAGCTTGCCATGCACATAACCGTGAACGCCACCGCCCACCGTCCCGGCCACCCGGCGAACTGGGCCGGGCGGCTTGGGTGGTTTCTGTTTCGCCAGCTTTTCCTTGGCCTTTTCCAGCTTTTCACCTCGCTTTTCCATGCGGAGCTTGCTGGCGGCGGTTTGCTCCTGCTGGCTCTTGTGCCGGAACTTGGACTTGTGGGACTTCGGGACATTTTGTCCCGAAGTGGCCCCGGCCTTATTCGTCTTTTCGTTCATGGGCCATATCCTCCGGGCGGGTGGTCAGCAGGTTATAAATCTCTCCCTTGGGGAACCGATCCGCAAACGGGATGGTCACATTTCCATAGAACAGCAGCCCCTCGCCGGAATTGGAGTGGGTGATGTAGGAGAGCTGGTGCTCGGAAATGCCCAACTGCTTG
>OBZS01000378.1_pt1 | contig 14843 bp, 14 predicted proteins | sample 1476981 | NCBI WGS metagenome assembly OBZS01 (sample SAMEA2580254, study PRJEB22360) | human gut metagenome | biome: human gut; feature: human-associated habitat; material: faeces | place: Denmark | collected 2008/2010 | reverse complement strand
ACATGCCGCCCACAAGGAGCGGCTCGTTTCTGCGTCTGATTTCCTGTGTCATTTTATTGGTCTCCTTTCGTTTAAAAGCCCGTTTACGGGCAATACTTGGCTTGTATCAGCGATGGACAGTTTATAGAGTGCATCCGCCAGCGTATTCGCCCAGCCGATATACTGCCCCGCCGGGCCGCTGATGAACATGCGGCCAACGGCGGGGTAGTACCGTATCCGGCAACGCCCGCGTTCCGGCAGGCGCTCTACCCGCAGTTCGTGCCGCTGCACTTCCACCACCCGCACCCGCTGGCCTGCCCAGGTTCTCAGCTTCCAGCGTATGGAACCTTTGCGCAGTTCCCAGTGGAAGTTCATACGGCACTCTCCTTTGGCGGAGCATAAAGATCTTTACTGTCACAGCCCAATGCACCTGCAATTCGTGGAATCTCATCTGCACGGATAATTCGTCGGCCAGTGAGCATGTTATTAAATGTCTGTTTGGAATACCCGGCACGACATGCAACAGCTTTTTGAACGAATCCTTTATCTTTGATGATGTATCGAATATTCGTTCTTATAACTTTATCCCAATCCATGAGCATTTACCTCTTTTGTACAGAAATACTGTTCTTTGTTATATAATAATACAGATTTACTGTTCAGTCAATACTCTTTTTTCAGTTTTCCTGTACTTTTGTATTGTGCTTTGATTATTTAACGGGTAAAATAGAAATATATTGAAAGGGGCGTTACACGAATGAGCTTTGCATCCAGATTAAAAGAACAACGTTTGAAAATGGGGCTTACACAAGCCACACTTGCCGAAGCTCTGGGTGTTACCAAGAGTGCCATTGGCAATTACGAAACTGGACTAAACTCCCCTAAAGCAGAAACTCTGTTTAAAGTTTTTGAGGTTTTGCAGTGCGATGCAAATTACCTTTTCCAAGATGAAATGGCTGATATTCGGGAAGAAACAGCCTCTCCGGACGAGATGGCGATCCTTGTAAAAAAATACAGACGGCTTGATCCGCTTTCTCAGAAAATAGTCCTTTCTATTATTGAGATGGAATTGAATCGTACGCCGTCCTCTGACACCGAGGAAACACCGAGAAAAGATCAAGCCATTCCCGAAAATTGCATCTTTTTACCGCTTTCCGAACAGCCTGCCAGCGCCGGTACAGGTGTCTACCTAGGCCCAGAAGCTTTCCATTCTATAAAGGTAGTAAAGAACAGCAAAACCCTCCGCGCAGCCTTCTGTGTGCGCGTAAGCGGGGATAGCATGGAGCCGATTTACACGGACGGGGATATTGTCATGGTCTCAAAAGAATCTGTTCTGCAGGATGATATTGCTCTCGTCACGCTGGATGGCTGCGGTTATGTCAAACGGATGGGGGACATGTACCTGGTCAGCGAAAACAAAAAATATAAGCCGATTCCCTATGATGAAAACGTCATTGTTAATGGTCGTGTGATAGGTGTTTTACGGCCGGAGTGGATATTGGAAATGTAACAAAAGTTCATATTTCAAGTGTGCATTTCAATTCTAATAATTATTCTTATTATCTTGATAAAGCCGCATCATACCTTATGTGTGCATGAAATTTTAAAGTGTGCAAATTTGCACACTTAAAACAAAAAGAACCGTTCATGGAGAGAGCCTATGGTGCTCAATCCGTAAACGGTTCTTTTTTATGCGTTTACAAGCCGTAAAAAAGGCTGTTTCATGCGGTTTTCTGCTGTTTTTCAGTATCCTTGTTTACGCCCCGTAAACGGTTTGTAAACGCTTGTTTTCATCCCCTTCGCCCTCGGCCCGTCGCCCGGCAAAACGCCCCGAAATGCCCGAAATTCAGCTGCAAGTCCCGTTTCAGCATTCGGCGTTTTCTGCCGCCGTTTTGCGTCCCGCTGTCACCTAAAAACCGCTTTGTGCGGCCGTTTTTCGGCTTTTTGCAGGTTCTTTCACTCAACACTCCAGGCCGTTCGCGGTTTTCTCATTCTTCATGCTTTTTCACAGCTTTCATTGCGGACATCTACGGTATCTCGAAAGACGTGCGCGAAGAGCGTATCCGCAAGTATGCGGATGCCTTCGAGCTGACGGGCGCGCTGGGCAGCCCCATCGGCGGATACAGCCACGGCATGAAGCAGAAGCTGGCTGTCATTTCGGCGCTTATCCGCGCGCCGCGGCTGCTGATTTTGGATGAACCCTTTGTCGGGCTGGACCCGCAGGCCGCGTTCGTGCTCAAGGGCTTTCTGCGCGAGATCTGCGCGGCAGGCGGCGCGGTGTTTTTCTCCACGCACGTACTGGAGGTAGCGGAAAAGCTGTGCGACCGCATTGCCATTATAAAAGGCGGCCGACTGGTGAAAATGGGCACCACGGCGTCCGTTGTTGGAGATGAGAGTCTGGAACAGGTGTTCCTGGAGCTGGCGCAGGAGGGCGGTGCACATGCGTAAACTGTGGGTGCTTTTAAAGCTGAATTTCCGCGCGATGCTGCGGGCGTTTTCGTTTCGCAGCGGAGCGGGCAGCAGCAAAAAGAAGGCCGCGGGCGGCCTGGGAGCACTGCTGCTAATGGCCTTTTTGGCGCTGTACCTTTCCGGCGTGTACAGCTTTTTGCTGGCCTCCATGCTGGCGGAGGTGGGCATCGTGGAGATGGTGCTGCCTTTGATGGCGCTGATGGCCTGCGTGATGTCGCTGATGTTTACATTATTCGCAGCCAGCGGTCTTGTGTTCGGCGGCAAGGACAGCGATATCGTGCTGGCGCTGCCGGTGCCGGCCTTTACCGTGATGCTGAGCAAGATCCTGGCGCTGTACCTGGAAAATCTTGTGTTCTGCGGGCTGTGGATGCTGCCCACAGGCGCGGCTTATCTGGTGTATGCGGGGCTGGGAGCGGGGCAGGTTGCGGGCTTCTGTGTGCGGCTGCTTGCCGCCGCATTGTTTTTGCCTTTGCTGCCTTCCGTTTTGGCATTGCTGGGGGGCTGGGTGATCGCCTATTTTTCCGGCCGTATGAAGCACAAATCCCTGGTGGGCACGGTGCTCAGCATCGTGCTGACGGGGGCGGTGCTGGTGGGGAGCCTGCAGATCAATGCGTTGGCGGCGGCGCTGCTGCAAAACATCGAGGGCGTGCGGCGCACGCTGCATACCTGGCTGCTGCCGCTGGGCCTGCTGCTGGACGGCCTTGTGGGCAGCTGGGGCGCGCTGCTGGGCTTTCTGCTCATCAGCCTGGCGCCCTTCCTGGTGCTTGTCTGGGGTATGAGCACGCAGTACAAGCGAATCCTGTCCAGCCTTGCCAGCCATGTGACGCGCAGCGATTACAGGCTGCGTGAGGTCAAGGCCGGAGGCCGGTTTGCGGCGCTGTTCAAAAAGGAATGCGGCCGCTATTTTGGCACCACCATCTATTTGCTGAACACCGGGATCGGCGCGGTGATGCTGCTGGGCTTTTCGGTATACGTGCTGTTCGTGCGGGGACAGGCGGCGCTGCTTGTTGCGCAGATGGGCGGCGCGCAGGCGGTGGCTCCCATGCTGGCGGCCGTTGTCTGCCTGATGCAGGCGACAGTGAATCCCGCGTGTGTCTCCATCAGTCTGGAGGGCCGTACGCTGTGGATTTTGAAGGAAGCGCCCGTCCCGCCCCGTGAGCTGTTTGGCGCAAAGGCGTTGGTGAACGTGCTGGTGTCCGACGTGCCCGCGACGCTGAGCGTGCTTCTGCTGTGGTTTGGGCTGGGCCTGTCCGCGCCGGACGCATTGGCGCTGCTGGCACTGTGTGTGGTGCATGGGACGGTTCATTCCGGTGGCGGGGCTGGCCGTCAACCTGTGGCTGCCGCGTCTGGATTGTGAAAACGACACCATTGTGGTGAAGCAGTCTGCCTCATCAATGATCGGCATTTTCGGCGGCATGCTGGTCGTGGGGCTTGGCGCACTGCTGTGGGCTGTTGGCGGCAAGCTGCTGGGCTTCGTGTGGTTCAGCCTGGCCGCGGCCGCGGTGCTGCTGGCGGGCGCGGCGTTGGGCTGGCACTGGCTGTGCGGTTCCGGCGCGCGTATCCTGCAGAAGCTGTAAGGAGGCGGGAACAGTGGCGGAGAACATGAAAAAACGGGAGGCGCGGATACAGAAGGCCGGCGGAGTGATCGGCGGCGTGATCGGCATTGCGTCCATCGTGTTCGCCATGGCCGTCGTCGTGTTTTCCGGTGTGAGTGTAAAGCTCACCGGAACGGCGCTGGAGCTTTCCGGAGGGATCGGGGACAGGGCGTCTATCCCATACACGGAGATCACCGGCGTGGAATGGCGCGATGTTTTTGACAAGGGAAGCCGTACCTGGGGGACCGGGACCGGAAAAATATCCAGCGGTACCTTTACCAATGATGAATTCGGCGCATACCGGCTGTCCCTCCACAACCGTGTGCGCTGCGCCGTTGTCGTGCGGCACGGAGCGGATGAGACCACTGTATTCAACGGCGAAACAGAGGAAAAGACAAAGGAAGTTTATGAAGAGCTGGCATCGCGCGCAAAGACATAATCCGGTGCGGCGCTCACCAAAAGGCCCGGCGCAACAGCGCCGGGCCTTTTGGCGTTCTTCCACACTGTCAGAGCTTTTTTACCTGCCGAAGCGTAAAAACAGCGTCGCCCGCAAGCCAGCCGGTGAAAGGCAGCATTCCCATGGTACACCCCTGCGGCCAGCCGTAAATGCCGTGCAGATCCAGCACGCGGGAAACATAGACCAGCGCAACGGACAGCATCAGGGCGGCCGCCAGACGGAATACCGCGTGCCATTTCATGTCGCGCCTGACGGCCTGCTTTTCCTGTGCGGAAAGCGCCGCCGCCGCCGCCACGGCCTGCTCGGCGGAAAGCCCGTCCTTGCAGAAAAGCTGCAAAAGCGGAAGCCCAAGCAACTCGGAGATGGGCTGGAACAATACAATATCCGGATAATTCAGTCCGCGCTCCCATTTGCTGACGGCCTTATCCGTTACCCCCAAGGCGTCCGCAAGCTGCTTTTGCGTCAGCCCTTTGGCGCGGCGCGCGGCCGCGATCTGCTCTCCCGTATATCTGGCGTCCATTCGATTCCTCCCTGCGCGGCGGCTTTGCCGCGCTGTTTTTATTTTGTCCTGATTGTATCCCCAAAGCCCGCTTTTGACAACCGACCGCTGGTCGAGCGCCGAAAAACGGCGGAAAACAAGAGACCCGCTGTAAAAACAGCGGGCCTTCCGGTAAAAACGAAGGAAAATGCTCAGCGGGCCTGTCCGGTGCGTTCGAGCAGAGCCTTGATCTTTTCGTGGGGATCGATGATGGCGCTGACGGAAAGGTCGTGGTTCAGCGCGGCGATGAAATAGGCGATATACTTGGATACGTCCACCTCGTGGAACCAGGGGCGGCTCAGCAGCTCCGGAGTGCGGTAGGTAAGGTTGGAGCCGAACACGCCCGCGATCATGCCGTCGGCATAGGCTTTGTCGAAGGAATCCAGGCCGTTTGTGAAAATGGCGTAGGTGGCGTTGGCAAAAATGCGCTTTGCGCCCTGCTTTTTCAGCGCGTAGGCAATGTCCAGCATGCTTTCGCCGGAGGAGATGATATCGTCCGCCACAAACACGTCCTTGCCCTCTACGCTTTCACCCAGGTATTCGTGGGCAACGATGGGGTTGCGGCCGTTTACCACCTGGGAATAATCGCGGCGCTTGTAGAACATGCCCAGATTCACCCCCAGCACGGAGGCGTAATACATGTTACGGTTCATCGCGCCCTCGTCGGGGCTGATGACCATGAAATGGTCGCGGTCCAGCTGGAGGTCGGGAACGGCGCGGAGCATGGCTTTCAGCACCTGATAGGTAGGCATCACGTTGTCAAAGCCCATCAGGGGCACGGCGTTCTGCATGCGGGGGTCGTGGGCGTCAAAGGTGACGATGTTGGAGATGCCCATGGCCTGCAGCTCCTGCAGCGCGACGGCGCAGTCCAGGCTTTCCCGGTAGGCGCGGCGGCTGCCGTACAGCAGCGGCATAATGACGCTCATGCGCTTGGCTTTGCCGCTGGTGGCCTGGATCAGACGTTTCAGGTTCTGGAAATGGTCGTCCGGGGACATAAAGTTCTCATGGCCGAAAATCTTGTATTTCTGGTTGTAATTGCCCACGTCTACGACGAAATAGATATCGTCGCCGCGCACGGTGGAGCGGATGAGGCCCTTGCCGTCGCCGGAGGAAAAGCGGGGGCATTCGCTCTCGATGATAAACGTGTCCTGGTCCATCCCGGCCTCCTGCGCCCAGCGGAGCAGGTGACGGTCGATCTTGGCGGTGAGCTCCTCGGCGCCGGGCACGGCAATCAGGCCGAGGTCGGCGAGACGTTCATCGGCGTTGAAAAATTCCTTCGCACTGGTTCTGGCTTGCACCATGGGGAAAGCACACTCCTAATTTTATGATGCCGCAAAGCGGGTTTGGCCCGGCTCCGCGGGGCCGGGCATACTACACCGATATTGTATCACAAAAGCCTGCCAAAATCGGACATGTTTTGCTATTTTTTATATTTTTGTCGTTTTGTTCGTAAAGCGTGCGTAAAGCATGGCTTTTTTAGACAAAAGTAGTAGAAAAGGCTGTGCGGCGGCTCGGGGGACGGGCGGTGCGTCTGCCGGCCGCATGAAATGGATGGGCCGCGGCCATTCAAAGCAACAGCCGCGGCCCGCCGCCGCGAAGTGGGAACGCGGCAGCATTCTTATTATAACGCAGTCTGCCCGGGCAAACCATGGAGAATCCTGTCGAAAAATGGAAATATGAGCAAAAAAGCTGCGGGGCTTAAAATTCCAATGCCTTTTCTACGTTCAGCGTGATGGCGGAGGGATGCGTCGGGCCGTGATGGATGGTGTTGTGGGCGACCACGGTCTCCGCACTGTTGAAGCCCGCCCGCGTGTTGCTGTTGGGAAACAGGAAATTTTTGGCACTGGAGGTAACGGTGACCCGCAGGCGGCTGCCCTTCTCGAAGCGCTTGGAGAATTTTGTGGTGCGGATATGGATGGGGTATACGGCGCCCGGCTGCAGATACCGGGGAGCCTCAAAGCCTTCCCGGTATTTGGCGCACAGCACGCCGTCCGCCAGCTTGATGGACTTTCCGTCCGGCGTGGCCTCGGTGACGCGGACGATGAAATCCGTGTCTTCGGCGTCAGAGGAAATGAACAGCTCCACGCTGCAGTCCCCGGTGATGACGGCATCCGCGGCCAGAGGGGGCGTGGTATAGCACAGCACGTCCGGGCGCAGCTCCTCGGCCGCGTAATCCTCCGGCACCTCGATTTCATTTTCCGACATGTCGATGATGTTGACGGCCGGGTCGTCCGGGTCATAGCGGTAGGTGTCGGCGGCGTCCGCCCCAGGCACGGACAGCGCCAGCAGGCCGTGGTTTTCCACGGCCGCGCCGGCCTCCCCGTCCAGGTACAGCGTCTGGGGGCGGGCCGCCGCGACAGGCCAGTTTTCAGCGGTTTTCCATTTGTCCTCGCCGATGGTGAAGTATTCCACGGGCGCTCCTTTCTCCACACCGTTTTCCACATCCCGCAGGAAATGGTCCACCCACTGGAAGTACAGCAGGTCCACGTCGTAGCGGATGGCCCGCAGGCCCATGGGAACGCCGTGGATGTCGTAGCGGCTGTTAAAGCTGTGGATCCACGGGCCAAGGACGGCCTTGCGCTGAGCGGCGGGCCAGTCGTGGACCAGCTCCAGCGCCTGGGTGGTGCCCATGCCGTCGTCGTCGAACCAGCCGGAGAAGATCAGCGCGGGGATGCGCCCGCCCTTGCTGCGGGCCTGCCAGTCGGACATTTGCCACAATTCGTCGTTGTCCGGGTGTTCGAACCAGGTGTTGAGAAAGTGGATGTCCTCGCCGATGGCCTCCCGGGCCATGCTTTCCAGCGGGCGGATCTGCAGCACGTCGTCCCAGTCGTCCCGCACCATGCGGGCGGCGTCCATCTGATGGTTGGACACCGCAAAGGCCCAAGCCATCATGCCGGATTCAAAGCAGCCGCCCCGGCGGGGAATGTCGGCAAAGGCGCTGCCCGCCGTGACCATGCTGACGAGCGCCTGCAAATGGGGGTTGCCGCTGGCCGCTGCGCACCATTGCACATAGCCCAGGTAAGACCCGCCGATCATGCCCACGCGGCCGTTGCTCCATTCCTGCCCGGCGATCCAGTTCAGCGTGTCGTCTCCGTCCTCCACCTCATGGTAGCAGGGCAGAAAATCGCCCTCGCTGGCGCTGCGGCCGCGCACGTCCTGAACGACGAGCGCATAGCCGCGGCGCACGAAGTTGAAATAATTCCACGGCGCGGCCGTTTTGTCGTAGGGCGTGCGCACCAGCATCACAGGCACGGGGCCCTGGGCGTTGCCGGGCACATAGACGTCTGTGGCAAGCCTTACCCCATCCCGCGCGGGCACCATAAAGGTGCCCAGCGCGCGCACCGGGCATGCCGGCTCCGCAGGCGCATAGGCAAGCCACGCGCCCGCGGGCGTGCGTGCCTCCCAGCCGTCCTGCACCAGCACCGTGGTTCCGTTGCCGTTTGAACAAATCTGCGCGCGAACAGCGCCGTCCGCGAACAAAATATCCTTGGGAAAGCGCGCCTCGCGCTGGGCGTAAAATCCATCCGGGCGGCGGTCGTAGCGCGAGCCGCCGCAGCTGACGGGCGAGCCGCCGTCCGCGAACGCTTCGTTCCATGCGGACAGCCCTTCAAAAAACGCCGCGGGCGAAAACTGGTACCGCCTGGCAAACCATTCGGCGTTCTCCTCGTTCATTGCACCGCGCGCGCCCAAAACGCCCGTCCCGTCGTCCAGGCACGCCCACTCCAACGTGCCGGCGGCGGGCCAAAAGCGGGCGATGCGGATGCCCGCGGAATAAAACGACCATGTCTCCATATGCTCATCCCTCCGTAAAATGGGAAAAGGCCGGGCGTCCGCCCGGGCACAAGGGTGCCGGAGCGCCCGCACACGGCCTTTTCCGGTAAATCAAAAGTCGATGTCCAGCCCGAAACCCGGTGCGTCGCACAGCACAAAATCGCTGCCCTTGTGGGTGAAGCCGCCGGGGAAGTGGGTCTCGCCGCCCACATATTCCATAAAGCTGTCCAGGTCTGCGTCCATTACATTTTTCTTTGCCGCCACAAAGCTCAGGCCGGCAGTGATGGAAAGTTTTGTCTCCATCATACAGCCTACCATGCAGGTGAGGCCGTTGGCCTGGGCGATGGCATTGATCTGCTCGGCCGGATACAGGCCGCCGCATTTCATCAGCTTGATGTTCAGGATATCCGCCGCGTCCATGCGGCAGGCGCGGGCTGCGTCCACCGGGCCGTGGATCGATTCGTCCAGCATCAGATGGATGGCGGGCGCTTTCCGGCGCAGGTAGGCCGCGCCCTCCATGTTCCATGCGGGCAGGCACTGCTCCGCCGATTCCACGCCCAGTGCGGCAAAGGCGTTCAACGCCTTGAGCGCCGTGGGTACGTCGTAGCCCTGGTTCGCGTCCACGCGCAGGCGGACGTCCGGGCCGACAGTCTCGCGGATGAGCGTCAGCGCGCGGATGTCGTCGTTCACGTCCGCGCCCACCTTCACCTTCAGCACGCGGTAGCCCTTGTCGCGCACATAGCTCAGCGCCTTGTCCGCCATGGCCTGCGGCTCCATGATGCTGACGGTGATATCGTTGAGCACGGTGTTGGAATAGCCGCCCAGCAGCTTGTACACGGGCATGCCCGCGGCTTTGCCGCGGATGTCGTACATGGCAAGGTCCACCGCGCATTTGGCCGAGGAGTTGCCGCCCATCAGGCCGTCCATCATGGCATGCACGGCTTCGATGTCCAGCGGGTCCATACCGATCAGCCCGGTGCGGAACAGCTCCAGCGCCGCAATGACGGAATCCGTGGTTTCGGCTGTGACGAACGCCAGCGGCGCGGCCTCGCCGTAGCCGGTAACGCCTTCGTCTGTGGTGACCTTGATCATTACGTTTTCGGAATGCGTGATGGTGCCGAAGGCCACGCGGAACGGGCTGGTCAGCTCCAGCAGCAGCTTTTCGATCTTTACGCCGGTGATTTTCATAATAGATGTTCCTTTCCCATATTCATTGTCCGGGCCGCGGCGCGCCGCGGGGCGGTCTTATTGTTCAGCTTCCGTCTGCGGCACCCCAGCGCACGCATAGGGGAAATGGCAGGCCGCAAAATGTCCGCCGCCCAGGTCCGTGAGTTCGGGCTGAGCGCGGCGGCACACGTTTTTTGCATAGGGACAGCGCGGATGGAACCGGCATCCGCCGGGGATGTCCATGGGGCTGGGCGGCTCGCCGATCATCGTGCTCTCTTTGGCCGGGCAGTCGGGGTCCGGCTCGGGCACGGCGTCGATGAGGTTGCGCGTGTAGGGGTGGGCGGGCGCGCCGAACAGGTGTTCCGTGGGGCCCATTTCCATGATCTTGCCCAGGTACATCACCACAGCGCGGTCTGTCATGCAGCGCACCACGGAAAGATCATGGGAGATGAACAGCATCGTCAGATGCAGGCTTTTCTGCAGCTCCTCCAACAGGTTGATGATCTGTGCCTGCACGGAGACGTCCAGGGCGGAGACCGCCTCGTCCGCGATGAGCAGCTTGGGCTGCAGGGCCAGCGTGCGGGCGATGCCGATGCGCTGGCGCTGGCCGCCGGAAAATTCACCGGGGCTGCGCTGTGCGGCGTCCGGCGCAAGGCCCACCATCTCCAGCAGAGCCGCCACACGGGCGTCCATTTCGTCCTTCGGGCACACATGATGCACCTGCAATACTTCTTTGAGCATGGCGCCCACGCTCATGCGCGGGTTCAGCGAGGAGTATGGGTCCTGAAATACCATCTGCACGCTGCGGCGCGCGGCCTGCAGGCGTTTGCCCTTCAGCGCGGTAAAATCCACGCCGTCCAGCAGTACGGTGCCCGCGTCCGGGTCGTAGATGCGGATGATGGTTTTGGCCAGCGTGCTTTTGCCGCAGCCGCTTTCGCCCACAAGGCCCAGGCATTCGCCGGGGTAGATAGCAAGGTCCACATCGTCCACGGCCGTCACCGCCTGCTGGGGGCGGCGCATCAGGATGTCCAGCAGGCCTTGCTTTACGGGAAAGCGCAGGCTCAGCCCGCGCACCTGCAGCAGGGGCTCTTGTGCGTTATTGCGGTTTTCCACAGTCATCCTCCTCTCGGCAGGGGCCGTCCGCGAAATGGCAGCGGCAGGTGTGGCCGGGGCCGACCTCCCGCTCGGCGGGAGGCTGGCTGAAGCACACGTCCTGCGCCCGCGCGCACCGTGGGGCAAACGGGCAGCCCACGGGCATCTCGCCCAGATTCGGCGGCGTGCCCGGTATGGCGGAGAGCGGCTCGCCCTTGCGTTTATTCACGGGCAGCGAGGCCAACAGGCCGCGGGTATACGGGTTCTGCGGGTGTGCGAACAGTTCCCGCGTGGGGCCAAGCTCCATGATATGACCGCCGTACATCACCGCGATGCGGTCGCAGATCTGCGCGGCCACGCCCAGGTTGTGCGTCACAAGCACCATGGCCATGCCGTATTCGTCCTTCAGCTCCCGCAGCAGCTGCAGGATCTGGGCCTGGATGGTCACATCCAGCGCCGTGGTCGGTTCATCCGCCAGCAGCAGCTTGGGGTTGGAGGCCAGCGCGATGGCGATGACCACGCGCTGGCGCATTCCGCCGGAGAACTGGTGCGGATATTCCCGCATGCGCTGCTCCGGGTTGGGAATGCCCACGCGCCGCAGCAGCTCCACGGCGCGGGCGTGCTTTTCCTCACCTGAAAGCCCGGGGTCCTTGAAGGATTCCGTTATCTGCTGGCCGATGCGCAGCACCGGGTTCAGCGCCACCATCGGCTCCTGGAAGATCATGCCGATCTCTTTGCCGCGCACGGCGGTGAGCGCCTTTTCGGAAAGGCCCGCAAGCTCCTGCCCGCGGTAGCGGATGCTGCCCCCCGCGATGCGCCCCGGGCGGTGGATGAGCCCGATGAGGGATTTGCAGGTGATGCTCTTACCGCTGCCGCTCTCGCCCACGAGGCCGAACACCTCGCCCTCCCGAATGGAAAAGCTCACACTGTCCACGGCCTTGAGCGCGTGTTTGCCGGAATAGAAATAGGTTTTCAGGTCCTTGACTTCGAGCAATACAGGTTTATCCATGTCAATGCCCCTTTACTTGGAAGAACTTTGCAAGGCCGTCGCCCAAAAGGCTGAGCCCCACGCCCGTGACGGCCAGGAAGACGCCGGGAAAAATGCTGATCCACGGCGCGTTGAACAAAAAGGAACGGCCGCCCGAAATAATGGCGCCCCACTCCGGGGTGGGCGGCTGTACGCCAACGCCCAGAAAGCTGAGCCCCGCGCCCATGAGCATGCACATCAATACGTCTGAAACCGCGTATACGATGGCGCCGGAGATGACGTTGGGAAGAATATGCCGGAACAGGATGCGCAGGTGGGAATAGCCCAGCGTACGCGCGGCCTGCACATATTCAGCGTTTTTTTCCACCATGACGGCGCTGCGCACCAGGCGCGCGTAGCTCGTCCATCCCACCAGCCACATGGCCAGGTACATATTGCCGATGCCGGGCCCCAGCACCGCCACGATGGCAATGATGAGCACGATGACGGGGAAGGACATCATTACATCCACAAGGCGCATGAAAAGCGTGTCCAGAATGCCGCCGAAATAGGCCGTGAACAGGCCGATGAGCGTACCAACGACGAACGGGATGCTGGCGGCCGCCAGGCCGATGACAAGGTCATACCGGGTGCCCCAGATGACGCGGGCGAAAATATCCCGCCCCAGCTCGTCGGTGCCCCAGATATGCTGTGCCGAAGGCGCGGCGAGCATGGCCGTGAGGTTCTGGTCCGTGGGGGATTGGCTTGCGATGAGCCCCGGGAACAGCGCCGTGAACACCACGCAAAGCAGGATCAAGCACCCTGCGGTGAGCGAAAGGTTGCGGCGAAGCACGTTCCATACGGTGCGCCGCCGCGTTGCTTTTACAGCTTCTGCCTGCATCTGTGCGCCTCCTTTACTGCAGCTTGACGCGGGGGTCAAGCACGGAATACAAAATATCGGTGAGCAGGTTCACCGCCATGATGATAACGGCAAACAGGATAACGCAGCCCTGTACGGCGGGGTAATCCCGCGCCAGGATGCTGGACATGATCAGCGAGCCGAGCCCCGGCAAAGAGAACACCGTTTCGATGATGACGCTGCCGCCCAGCATGCTGGCGATGCCGATGGAAAAAAGCGTGGTGGTGGAGATCATTACGTTGCGCAGGATATACCACACGCGCACGCGCATGGGGGCAAGGCCCTTGCTGCGGGCAAAATCCACATAGTCGATGGTAAAAATCTGCGCCACCTCGTTCTGCATATTGCGGATGAGCAGCGCCGAGATGCCCAGCGACTGTGTGAACGCCGGCAGGATGAGGGACCACACATGCTCGCCGAGGGTATCGCCCCAGCCGGAGATGGGGAACCAGTGCAGCTTCAGCCCGAAGAAATACATCAGAAGGATGCCGACCCAGAACGCAGGCACCGCCATGACGACCAGCGCCGAGGTATTTACGGCCTTTCCGGCGGCGTTGTGCTTGTTCACACCCGAAAAATAACCGATGGGCAGCGCTAGCAGCATCGTGAACAGAGCCGTCATGCCCGTGAGCGAGGCCGTCACCTGAAAGCGGCGCGCAAGGATCTGCGAAACAGGCTCGCCGCTGAGGATGGATTCCCCGAAGTCCAGCCGCAGGCAGTTTTTCATAAACAGGAAAAACTGCTCATAGATGGGCTTGTCGATGCCCATCTTGGCATGGAGCATGGCGCGTGATTCTTCGGTGGCGCGCGCGCCGAGCATCACGTCGGCCGGGTCGCCCGGGATAAAGCGAATCAGCGCGAAGATCAGCACCATCACCAGCAGCAGCACCGGGATCATCTGCAGCACCCGCTTTAAAATGTAATTGATTTCTTTCACGGACATCTCCCCCGACAAAAAAGATATGCGAAAGCCCTCCGCCGTCGGAGAGCCTTCGCAATTGGATCGCTCTTTTCCGCTTTAATGCGACAAAGTTAACTTACAGTAAATTATAGCAAACACAAACCAATTGTCAAGCTAAAATGTAACGGCCAGTACAACAGCGGGCGCATCGCCCACGTTGTAAAAATCATGCAGCACGCCGGGCGTCACGCGGATGGTGTCTCCCGGGCCGAGCAGCTCCTCGCCGCCCGCGCGCAGCGCGCGGATGCGCCCCGCGATGACAAAGCATACCTCGGTGTAAAGGTGGCTCACCATTTTGCCGCTGGAGGAGCAGCCGGGCTGCAGCGTGCACAGCACCATCGTCACGTCGCCCGCGTGGCCCGGGGCAAGCTGCTGCGCGTTCAAAAGCTGGTAGCGGACGCCCGGAAGATCAATGGGCATTGTGCGCCGACCGTCCGGCGGCAGCACGCAAAAGCCGCTCTCTCCGGCGTCGTCGCCGGTTTCGCCGCGGCTTCCGGCCGTGTAATCGGAATTGTTCATCAGGCTCACAAGCGAGACGTCCAGCGCCTGCGCAATGGCCCGCAGCGCGTCCAGAGACGGGTTTTTGATGCCGCGCTCCAGCTGGGAAAGGAAGCTGACGGTATACCCTGTTTTTTCACTGAGCTGGCGCAGAGTGAAGTTTTTCCGGCGCCGCAGCTCGCGGATGGATTCCAGCATAACATGCACCTCGTTTCACTGATATTGTACGGGATGCGGCGGCGTTTTGCAAGCCCCGATTTTGCATTCAAAAAACAAAAAAGAGTATCTTTATACATATTTTCTATTGACAGGGCGCAGCCGGAGATTTATAATTTGGTTTAACTTCCAGTTAAAAAACAAGCGTTTACGGCAGGAACAGGGTGGGGCCGGGCGCGGGGAAGAAAAAACTTGTGAAGGAGTTTTCAATATG
>OBZS01000371.1_pt1 | contig 15196 bp, 17 predicted proteins | sample 1476981 | NCBI WGS metagenome assembly OBZS01 (sample SAMEA2580254, study PRJEB22360) | human gut metagenome | biome: human gut; feature: human-associated habitat; material: faeces | place: Denmark | collected 2008/2010 | reverse complement strand
GGGTTAGGGAAAGCTATCGTTTCCATGTTGCCAGCCAGTACAGCCGGACCGGTTGCGCTCCGCCCCAGGCATGGCTGCGGTCGTCTCGCAGACGCGCCTGAAAATCGCTGTCGCCGACGGACCAAATCAGTGGCGTGAAATTGTTCGTCACCGAGTCGATGTTGTTTGGCGCGTAGGTGACGAACACGGCAAACGGTGCTGTGGAATGCCTGCCCCATTTGATCAATACGGAACCGTTCACGCTGGTCGAACCAATGAACATACCGGACTCAATATCAGGCATCTGGGTTAGGGAATCCCACACGTCGCTCATCGGTTTCAAAACGTTAAACAAGGGGACCGGTGTGCCGATGGTGATACCGTCCAACGGGATGCGGTACAAGGGCATGTCGTAGGTGGTGCCCCCGTCCAACGGGCTGGTGGTGTTCACGGCGGGGTCCGTGGGCGTGCCCGTGGTGGGCGTGCCCCTGACCACCACCAGTTTCGCGCTCTCAACCGACTGCGAGCCCTTCGCATAGCGGCATACGATCAGGTCGTTGCGTTTCTGACCCTGCGACCCGTTGGTGACGATCAGGTCCTCGGGCGTGCCCTGACTGACGTGACGGCCCTGCATGACCAGCTCGCCCGTGCCGATGGTCACCTTGTTCGCGCTGACTACCGTGATTTCGAACTTGTCGTGCACGTTCAGGACATAATCGTCCAAGCCGAGGATGCCGGCGTTCAATCCCGCCGCCTGCTCCGCTGTCGCGTGCGCCTTGCCCGCATGACCGGTGACGAGTTCAGCCATTCTGCTTGCCTCCGTTCTGCATCCAACTGTCGAAGCTGTTATCAAAGTCCTTGAGCTTGTTCGCGTATTCCTTGTAATCCTGGTCGCAGAACAGGTAGTCGTGGCCCGTGCCGGTGGAGTCCAGCCGGTTGACGTTGTACCACGTCTTGATATCCGGATCGTCCAAGTCCTTGTACCATTTGTTTCTGCCGCAACGGTCGCATTGCATGACCGTCGCATTGTCGATACGCGCCATAATCGGCTCCTTACTGTTTACTCGGCCCCGTAATCGACGCTTAGGACGCCGTCGGAGACCTTGACGATTTTCTTGCTGATAGTCGCGTTGACGGTGATGCCGGTGAGATTATCCCTTGCGGTCACGGTGTCGCCAACGTCGAACACGATGCCCGAATCCTCATGCACGGTGACCTTCACCTCACCCTCGGACTGCAGATCCTGTAGTTTCTCACAGGTCTTCTGGTTCAGTTCGGCGGTCTCGGCACTCGAATAGTCGTAGACCTGCGTTATCTCATCCACACCGCGCAGTGATTGCGTCTGGCTCACGGTGCCTTTCGCGTCCGCATACCAGTGGACGACCACACGGGCCGCCAAATCGCCCTTGCCCAGGCCGATGAGATGGTTCGGTTTGCGCCACGTGCGCGTCGCGTCGAAATCGATAAGGTCGCTGTCAATCGAGTCGCCGTAATGCGCAACCGGCTCAGCCCAAATGTTGACCCGGCCAGACGCATAGGCAAGCCTGAGTTTCAGTCCGTTGGCCTCGCACATCTTCCTCAAACCCGTATAGCAGTCCGTGTAGCGGTCGAACCGGTAGCTTTTGATGGTCTGCGCGCCGGCAGTGGGCGAGTCCACCGCGTCGAACACGCCGTCAAGGCCGACGCGGCTGATGAGCGAGCCGATGACCGTGCTGGCCGTACCGCTCACTGTGAGATAATCCCTGCCCCTATCCGGCTCGAGGATCTTGTTCGCGAGCACGCCGTGCCACGTGCGCCCCGAGTAGGTGAGGGTGCTGACGCCGGCAGTGAGCTGGTCTTCCATCGCATCGACCACGCCACCGCATTCGCTGCCGTCGATGTAGATATAGGCACCCGCATCGATGGTGGACGCGCCGCTCACGACAAGTTCGAAATCGTTTTCCTCCTTGCCCCACGCGCAATCCAGAGTGTAGTCGACGGCGGAACGGACATCGACGTGCTTGGAATCGGTGATAATCAGATCCACCATGACGGCGTGCTCCTCTCCTGGATCACTGTCAGGTCAAAGCCGAACCCGTTCCACTGCACCTGGTGTTCCCCGGCCGGCAACGGCTGGAAAATATAAGTGCCGCCGTTGAGGCCGCTGCCTCGTTCGCCCTTGTCGAACACGTTCGTGGTGTCGCCGTTTTCGGCGGTCATGACGATGCTGCGTTGCCCCTCCACGCTGTTGACGGTCACATACGAGCCCGAGGGGATGTCCACGTCGAGCGCGTACCGGTTGCCGCCGATGATGATGGCCGGCTGTGAGACCGGCCCGTAGACCACCAGTTCGAACGGCATCGGCGAGACGGCATCGTTCACGACCGAAGCGTTTCGTGCCGTCGGCAGGTAGTCGTGAGGGTAATCGTGCGGGTAATCAAGGTCGAGGCCCGGTTGCAGCGCATCCGACCAGAAATGCTGCACGTCGTCACGCTTGTGCCATAGGCCGTCAAGCAATGCGACCGTGAGCGCGTACTTCGCGGGGCCGGGCGGATCATAGGATGGTTCGATGCCGGTGATGAGCGCGGTCTGCGACCAGCCGTCCACGGTGAGCAGGCCGGCGTCGTCCTTGCTGCGGGATGACGCCACGGCCTTGACGTCCGCGTCGAACAGTTCGCTCGCCACGTCCAGCACGTTGAGGTCGGCGCATGTGGCCTCCAATTGGACGCTTGACGCGTTGAGGGAGGCGGAGTCAATGCCGTGCGCGGCCAACTCCACCTCCCACGCGTGCGTGCGCAGGCTCTCGATGCGTTTGACCATGAGACCGGCCGGGTCGATGAGATCAACGGCCCCAGCCGAAACGGCGCGGCTTGATCCTCCGCCTCGCCGGTAGGTCATCGACTGCATGACTGTCCTCCTGTTTTAGACGAGACCAAGCCTGCGCTTCTCTTCGCGGATGGTCATGGATGGCGTGTACTTAGCGATGGTCGGCCCCAAATCACCGTGCAATGCCTGCAGGTCGGAGCGCAGGCCGCGAAGCTCCACAAGCATCGACGCGAGGTCTGCGAGCCCATTCCCGGTTTCAGGCAATGGGGCGGAGCCCTCCACACCAATGGCGGAGCGCAACGTCATCGGCTGGAATGCCGACTGTGCGGCGGCCGTGACACCCTGCATCCGCTTCGCGATGTCACGCTGCAATGCGGGGGTGGCCTTGTCAATGCCCTCGCTGATGCCGGGCGGGATGTAGCGGCCGACTTCGTCGCGGAACACGCGGGACGGCGAATGGATGCCGAGCGCTTCCTTCGCCTTATCGACCAGTCCGGAAAGCGCGCCCTTGATCTTGTCGTACAATCCGCCGATGGCACCGCTGATGCCGTTCCACAGACCACTGATGAGCTGCGAGCCGGCGTTTTTGAGCAGCGAGCCAGCTCCGGCGAACACGCCCTTGATGGCGCTCACGATGCCCGACACCAAGCCGCCGACCGCTCCGGCCGCGTTGGAAAGAATCGATTTGAAACTGTTCCAAGCTCCCGACCAGTTGCCGTTGATGAGGTTGGTGACCATGCTGATGACACCGGAAATAACGCCGACCACGCCCTGGATTACGCCTTGTATGCCGTCGATGACACCCGACACATATGGGAGCATCGCCTGCACCGCAGGCAACAACGTACCGGTGATGAATCCGATGATTGCGCTCACTACCGAGCCGACCACGCTGATGATGCTCTGGATGACCGGCATCAGCTGTTGGATGATGCCTGTGATGCCCGAGACCGCATCGGTTATGACTGGCACGAGCTGTTGGATGAGCGGCGTGATGGCGGTGACCAGCTGGCTAACGAAATCCATGACCTGCTGGATTACCGGGACGAGCGCGGAGGCGAGCTGGCTGATGACTTGGCCTATCATCGACACGATCTGCGAGGCGACCGGCAGCAGCGCGGCGATGATGTCCGCCAACGGTGGCAGCAGGCTGGACACGAGCTGGCCGATGAGCGGCATGAGCGATCTGAGCGCGTTCATGAGCGGTTCGATGATCGTCGGGATGAGCGGTGCCAGCGACTGGAGTATGTCGCCGAACACTGTGATGAGCTCCGCGACAGAAGCGGTGATCACCGGCATGACCTGTTTGAACATGTCCTGCAGGCTTTTGCCGAACGCATCGAACGTCGGCTTCATTCCCGCGATCGTGTTCTTGAACAGGTTGGACGCGCCGGTGACCTGCGTGCCGAAGGCGTTGCGCAGTTCCGGCACCGTGGCGATGAGCGTGCCCAACGCTGCGACGACGATGCCGATGGGTCCGCCCAACGCGCTCAACGGGCCGGACAATCCGCCGAGCACCCCGCCGAGCAACGGAATCTTGGACAGCAATGGTGCGATGCCGCCTGCTCCGAGGGCCATGAATGCAGCTATCAGAGGGGCGATGGCGCTCTGCACGGGTTTGAATATCTCGCCGAGCCCGTTGAATACGCTGCCGATGGCGTTGATCGCGTTCTGGAACGGTTCAGGCAGGAGCGTCACCAGATCCGAGAACAGGCTCGGGATGGCTTTGACGACGCTCTGGGCGATGACCTTCACGCGGGGCAGGATGTTCTTCAACGCAGTGCCGATGGAGTCGGCGAGCTGCTGGCTGAGAGCGCCCATGTCGGCGTTCTCGTTGCCCAGTCCGGCGAGCCAGTTCTGCCATGCGGCCTTCATCGAGTTCACGGACCCCTCGATGGTGGTCGCCGCCTCCTTGGCGGTCGTGCCGCTGATGCCGAGGCTCTTCTGCACTCGGCTGATGGCCTCGGTCACGTCGGCGAACGAATCGATGGAAAGGTCGTTGCCTTCCTTCATCACGCCCGGCAGCTTGTTCGCGTCGGCGATGAGCCGCTGCATTTCCGTCTTGGTGCCGCCGTAGCCGAGCTTGAGGTTGTCCAGCATCGCGTAATTGCCGCGAGCAAGCGACTGATACGTCTGTTGGATGGTCTGGATGTCGGTGCCCATCTTGTTGGCGTTGTCCGACATGTCGATGATGGCCTGATTGCCCATCTCTGCGGCCTTGGCGGTGTCCCCGCCAAGCGAACTGACCAACGAGGCCGCGAAGCTCGTGACCTGGTTCATATAGTCGTTCGCGCCGACGCCGGCCGTCTTGTACGCTTCGGCCGCGTACTTCTGCACAGTGCCGGAAGCGCCCTTGAACAGGGTGTCGACGCCGCCGACCGCCTGCTCCCACGTGGCATACGCGCCCAACGCCTGCTTGCCGGTGGCCACCAGCGTGCCGCCGATGGCTGCCACACCTGCTCCGATGGCGGCGACCGCTCCCGTGGCGAGGCCCTTGGTATGGGCGACCGCGTTTTGGGCGAGGTTTTTGAACGAGTTGCCTGCGCTGGAGGCGAGGTTGCCGAGCGTGCTGCCGATTGCCCCGGCGGCGGTCTGTGCTCCGGCTGGGAGTTTGGACCATACGGCTCCGGCGGCGGTGGCGATGTTGCCGAAGTAGTTCTTGGCTACGTTGGCTACCGGTGCGAGTTTCTGCCCTACTTTTCCTGCGGCATCTCCGATGGCGGAGCCGATTTTGCCGCCGAATGAGCGGATGGGTGCGGTCCAAGTAGCGACTGCCGTTTTGATGGTGTTGCCGGTTCTGCTTCCCCAGTCGCGAATCGGTTGCGTCCATGCGGTGATTGCCGCGCCGATTGGTTTGGCGATGCCTGACACGGTGGCTGCGATGCTGCCGCCCCAGCCTTTGAGGGTTTGCTGGGCGGCGCTGATGGCTCCCTTGAGTCCGGTTTGGATTTTCGCGCCGACCTGCACGGCGAAACCGCTCAATGAGGATACGGCCTTGTTCGCGAATCCGGCTATCTTGGAGCCGAGCGGTTTCCAAATGGCGTCTACGCCGAGCAGGCTACGCACGAGGCTGCCGAGCGCTCCAGAGAGTCCGGTGAAGGTGGATTGGCCCCGGCTGATGCTCGAGAATCCAGCCGAGAACGAGCTTGCCATCGTCTTCATGGAACCGGATACGGTGTTGGTGCCCTTGGCGAGTTCGTCCTCGGCGGCCTTGAGCGCCTTCTTCGCGTCCGCGAGCCGTTCGGCGGCGTCGTTGGACTTGTCGAGAGCGGTGGCCTGACGCAACTGGGCTTTTTCGAGATTGATGGAGGCGGTCTGCGCCTGAGTCGAATCCGACCCGTATCTGGCGATGGCCGAGTTGAGCCTCTCCTGCGCCTGCTGCACGTTGACCGTGGCCTGACGGTAGTTCAGGAGCGCGGCGCTGGCCTTGGAGGACGCCTGCGCCGCGTCACGCTTCAACGGTTTCAGCACATCGTCGGCGACGCCCCGGGCACTCGAACCGAATGCCTTTTTGAAGCTGCCGCCGAACGATTTGCCGATTTTCGAACCGTTGCCGAACGCCTGGGAGAAACGGTTGGAACCGGACTTGCCGGCCCCCCGCATCTCCTTGTCGACCGCGCTGCGGAAGCCCTTCATCGAGGGGAATATCGACACGTGGCCGGTTCCCACTTCCGATCCGAAAGCCATAAGGCGACTCCCCTCTTAGTTGATGGTTGTTTATCCGAAGAGCTTGCTCATATGCGTTTCGGCCTCGTGGATCTCCTCGGCGGTGGGCTCGTCCGTTTCGGGTTCGCCGTCCACGTCGCCGAGCAGCGTGGAAGCGCCGAGGAACTGCAATACGGTGATGTCGGTGGCGCTCATGGGGAACATGAGGCCGATGAGCGAGGCTCCCGTGTAGGAGGACGGGTCGCCGCACAGCGCCGTGTACAGGTCGATGGCGTCACGGTAGGGGAGACGCCGGCCGAGATCGTGTTCGATGCTCCACCCGAATCGGGCGAAGTCCGCTCGGACCTTTACTCCGTCATCGGAGTTGAGGATTCGGCAGAAGTCGGCGATTTTCCCAGTTCGACGCCCTGTGATTTGGCGAGCGTCTCCCCGTAGTCCTGGATGAGGTTGAACGCGACCTGCATGGGCTCCCTTTCGAGCTGCTTGGCCTGCTCGTCTCCGGCGAACACGGTGAGGATGCGTTTGACCTGGTCGAGGCTGTCGGTGTCGGTGGAAGCGCCGGACAGTGCCTCGAAGTCGGCGATGGAAAGATAGAGAGGCAGCTTGTAGACGGTGCCGCCGGGTGCCAGCGCCCAGTATTCGTTGTCCTTGATGATGTGGCGCACCTTGATCTGCTTGGCGACCTCGGCGAGGGCCTCGGTCTCCTTGGTCTCGTCCCAATCATCGAATTCGGCGATCGAGGGTGCCATATTCTGCTGCGTTGCCATGATGGTTTCTCCTGTCATACGTGTTTCTCCCGTCGTTGGTGTTAGGCTCCCCGCATGCCGACAGGAGAGAGGTCATGCGGGGAAGAGTGCTGATGTCAGACCGCCGCGTAGGACTGCAGGTAGCGGCTGTTGCCGCCGTCTACGGCGGGATCGAGCTGCCATGTGGCGGTCAGCGAGAGGCCGGACACCTCGCCGCGCGTATCCTGCGCCGGCTCGTTGCCGGTGATCTGGATGACGCCGAGACGACGGCGTTTGCGGCCGGACTTGTAGATGGTCTCCTGATAGGCGAACCATTTGGTGTCCTGGATGATGTCCTTGACGTGGTAGACGCCGGTTTCATCGGGCCTGCCGATGGTCATGAGGCGGGTGAGGTCGTTGTCCTCGGCGGCGGTGAACGCGAGCGTCAGCGTCGGGTCGGCGTTGAGCGTGTAGCCCGGCTGGTGGAATTCGGTGGCGTCGTCGCCGTCGCGGGAGTCCTGCGGCGCTCCGTCGCTGGTGATGAGGCCAACTGTGGAGGAGGAGGAGCCGAACACGTCGCCGAGTTCGGTGATCGGGTCCGCCACGCTGGGCGCGATCTGCGAGGCGGTCAGCGTCTTGCCTGCCACATAGGGGGCGACGATGATCTTCGACGTGAGTACGTTCTTGACAGAATCAAGGTCGTTGCCCTGGTTGTCTGCTGTCATTCCATGTCCTTTCAAACGAAAAGGCCCTACACATTGTGTAGGGCCTAGGAAAACGGTTAAGGGATTGGTTAGTGTTCGCCAACCGTCGAATATTCGACGATCAGGTAGTAGTGCGCGGTGTCGGAATCGTCGGACATCGGGTATGGGCCGTTGCACGAGGAATCATCCACGGAAACGATTGGCGAGCCCTTGGCGAGGGCGATGGCCGGATGTTCGGTGAGCGTCGCGTAGACGCGACGGGCGAGAGTCTTGCACGGCTTCTCGTCCTGACGGCTCCATCCGTACACGTTCACGCCAATCGAACGGTCGAAATGGCCGAGCCCGTCCGCGTTGCCGCCATCGTCCCGGACGGTGACGAGCGGATACGCGCCCTGATAGTCGGGAGGCTTCTTGCTGCCCACCTGGAGCCCGTCCACATCGGTGATATGAGTGCGCAGGTAATCACAGAGGAAAGCCTCCATGTCGGGAGGCAGTATCAATGTCATGTCTTCGCCGCCTTCAACGCCTTGCGGAGATTGCCGGTCTTGGATTCGACCAGCATGGTCTTCGGATCATGGCCGACCACCATGAAGGTGGTGCGGTGCGCGCGTTGGACGGCCTCGACCTGCAGGCCGTCACGGTAGGCTCCTGTATCGACGGGCGCGTTGGCCTTGGCCACTCCGAGCGCCTTTTCGGCGGCTCCACGGGTCAGGGCCCTGACGCCGGCCGAGTTGAGGATCTGGTCGAAAAACGCGTCGTTGAACTTGATGCTGGTCTGTCCGCTTCCGGCCATCGGCTACCCCTTCCACTCGGTGAGCTGGACTTCCAATGTGGGCTGCCAGCCGGTAAAGGCGTTGGCATCGCGGCGGGGAAAGCCGCTGACCTCCCACATGCGGCCATCGGCCGGTTCGGGTCGGATACGGTCACCAAGCCGGATGTCCGCGTTCGGGTCGGCCACGGTGAGCACCGCAGTCGACGTGGTCTGCACGTCCAAAACGTCGGACGTGCGAGTCGAACTGCTCGAAGCCAAAGCTCCTCGCACTTCCAATTCGACGGGTTTCGTCCAGTCCTCGGTGGTCTGCGCGGGATTGTACGGGTCGGCTTTACGCGAGGCGCGCAGACGCACGAACCGTGTGGCCGCCGGCAGGCCGGAGGCGTTGATGTCATCGATGATGCTCACGGCAATGCTCCCAGCTTGTACCGGTCGAGTTTCGCCAGCTCGTCGGCCATCAATGTCACGTTGTAGGTGACGCTGCTGCCGTTGACCGACTGGGATTGGACGATGCCGGCGGCTGCGCTGCTGGCCCGTTTCGCCGCGTTTATGAGCACCCCCTGCACATCCGGCACCTCGTCCGGCGCATAACCGGCGTGGATGCGGTAGCGTATCGCGGCCACGCCGGCCGGGAAAACGCCGGCGGTGCATTCCACCAAACCCGTGGCGGGGTCGTAGGCGTAGTGCAGCCGGTTGCCGGCGATATCGGTCAGCTCATCCACCGACGTGACATGGCGTGCGGGGAGGCGAATCACCTTGCCTCCCCGCGAATTGACCACGCCCGACAGTTCGATGTTCGGCGTGATATGCCAGCCGCACGTTCGGCGGATGGCCGCCTGCGCCGCCTTGACCCAGAATGTCCCGTCCGCGTCGAACACTGTCGGATCCTGGATCATGTCGGGGATTGCCCCCGTGGAGGATACGACGCTCATAGCCCCTCGCTTTCGATGGTTGCGATGCTCGGGTCTGCGATTCGGGCCGTGAACTCCTGTGACGCTTCGGCTGGGAGGACTGACACCTCGAGTCTCGCCGTCTCGCCGACCCTCATCGCGAGGGCGTCGGGTGTGACGGCGATGCTCTCGGCGTCAGGCGTCACTTCGCGGCTTTTCCCAGTGCGACCTTGACGAACGCCTTCGGATACTTGACCTGTAGGCCGATGCGTTCGCGCACGCGGAACGTGATGAGATCGTTCGTGAAATCGTCGGCGTGGGAGTTGGTGGACTCGGCGCGCAGACCACCCTTACGGATGACCGCGCCGCCGAGCTTGAACGCGCCGACCAGAGCGGTGCCCTGGGCGATGGCCTCGGTGACCACGGTCTTGAGACCCCACAGCGGCGGATCCTGCATGATGGTGCCGTTGCCGTACTGGCCGTTGAAGTAGCCGCCGCCGTAGTACTGGCCGTTCGAATCCTTGGAGAGGCGGATGGTCTCGTAGTCGGCGGGGTTGATGACGATGGCGTCGGCTCGGAAGCCGGTGGCCACCGCGATCTTGGTGCGGGCCTTGAAGATGCGGTCCGGGTCGGAATCAGCCGCCTGAGCCATCGTCTGGATGTCGCGGGCGAGCAGGCCCTTGACGTTCGCGCCGGTGCCGTCGCCGGACAGCAGCTGGGTCTCTTCCAGCAGCTGCAGGTTGTAGCGGGCGTGGTTGTTGATTTCGGAGACGATGTAGGAGAGGTCTTCGGCCATGTTGTCGGTGACCTTCCACCAGGCGGCGACCTCCTTGAGGCTGTCGGACGCCCAGGTTGGTGCCGGCAGATGGGTCTGCGGCTTCTTGCCGCCCTCGCCCACGGTTCCAGCGTCGCCCTCGAGCGCGCCATAGACGGGGTATTCCACGGTGTTGGCGTTGCCGCTCAGGGTGATGGAGCCGAACAGGTCGGCGACCACGAGCGGACGCTCATACGGCCAGACGCCGTCCATGTCGACCTGGGTGACCACCGGCGCGTAACCGGTGCCCGCCGTGCCGGTGCCCGCCACGTGCGTGTCGGACGCGGCCTTGAACTCGCTGGAAGCGAACGGGTGCGCCTTGGTGCCGATGACGGTCAGGCCGGCCTTCTTCAACTCCTGCGCGTACAGTTCGCCCAGCGTCTTGGCGGCGTGAGCCGTCTTGGCCTGAGGCTTGGCCTCGTCCACGTTCAAATCGTTGACGCCCTTGAACAGGTCGACGCGCTCCTGCAAACGCTTGGCCTCCGCGTAATGGTTCTTGAGTTCGGTAGCCTCATCTTCGGTGAGGTTCTCCAGGCCCTTGTCGTACAGGGCCTTGACCGCCTTCTTCTCGGCGGCCAGCTTCTCCATGTAACCCATGGATAATCCTTTCTATTGGTTGTTTGCCAGCGAGAGGAAGTCGCTGATTTCCTTGGCCCACTGCGGGTCAAAACTCTTTTTCGCCTTGCCGGCGTCCGGCTCGGGCTTGTCCGAATCGTCCGCCGTATCGTCGTCCGGCTCGTCATCGGGCTTGGAATCGTCGGTGTCGTCATCGTCGGGGGTTTCGGTGATGGAGTCGAGCAGTTCGCCGAGCGCTTCGTAGGCTGTGCGAATCTTGTCCTCGTTGGCCTTGCTGATTGCACGGCCGGCCTTGACCTCGAGCACCTCGGCCCCCTGATTGGCGGCGACCTGCACGAGACTGATCTCAAATAGTTTGAGCTGGCGAATCTCCCGGTAGCCGTCCCAAGGGCTCTTCGCCTCCTCGTTTTTGACCCATGCGGTCTTTTCGGCGATGAAGCCGATGCTCATCTGGTGGATGAGGCCACGCTTGAGCAGGTCGTAGGCTCGCTTGCCCTCAGCGATGTCGGTATCCAATTTCGCGGTGATGAGCAGGCCATGCTCGTCCTCCACGGCGGAAAGCGTTTCGCCGATCACGTCGTTGGGCGAGCCGTCCTTGTGCTGCCAGTGGATCGGTATGCCCGCGCCGCCCGCCTTGAAGTCGGCGGAGAGGGTCTGCGCGAAAGCGCCCTTGACCACCACGTCGTCGTACAGGTCTTTCTCCCACGTCGAGGCGTAGCCGGAGAACACCCCGCCGCCGCTGGAATCGTTGGCTTTGAGCTCCTTGAGCTCGTAGCCGAGATAATCAAGACTCATCTGAGGTTTCTCCCTTCGTCATCGAGTCCCATGACGCGCGGAAACCGGCGTCATACGTGTAGAGTCGTTTGAATTCGGCGAGCATCTGCTTGCCGTTCGGGCTCGCGCCCTGTTGCGCGTTCTGGGTCTGGCCGCCGTCCTGCGGGCTGGGCTGGCCGCCCTCGCTCACGTTGAGCGGGGTGATCAGTTGGTCGCCGCCCGGCAGTTTCGGACGGTCGAGCAGTTCGCGCGCCTCGTCGGTGGTCATGAACGGACGGCCGGTGGCGGTGGAGAGCGCCTGATATTGGGTCTCCATCGTTCCGCGCAGCTTCGCATCCAGATTCGCCTTGATGTAACAGTCCGGTTCGCCCACAGCCTCGGGCAATGTGAGGTTCAAAGCCTCCTCGAACGCCACCAAGTACGGCAGCAACTCCACGTTCCAGAGTTTTTCTTTGTAGGCGCTGATGTTCGAGTTGGTGCCAGAGCGGAAGCCGATATTCTCCGGGCTGATCTGGAATGCGAGGCACACCTGTTCGTTGATTTTCTCGCGTGCGTCCAGGTCGGCCATGTCCACCGGCTTGAACAGTTCGCCGATGGCGCGAACCTCCATGCCGTCGCGCAGAGGAAGCCATGCACCCTCGCGGCCGCCGCCCTGCTGGTAGTTGCGGAGCGCTTGCACGAAATCGTCGTAATCCTCCTGCGACTCCCACTGCATTTCCTTCGGCCGGTAGATGTACGCGGGTGTCTGCGGACTGTTCTCAGCGACTTTGCGACGGTATTTCGCCATCGCACGCGCCTCGGAGAGCAGGGAACGGAGAACGTTGGTCACGGGGTCTCCGAGGTTCAGGCCGTCGATATAGCCGATGTCAAGCACGATTCGCGGGTCCGGCAGCTTGTAGGTACCGCCCTTGTTGCCGTCGACGCTGCTGATGGTCACGCCGGTGAGTTCGCCGAAACCGTTCGCCGTGAGGCTGTACCCGTCGGCGGGGATGCGGCGAAGCGTGTTCCCGCCGCCAGAACGGTTGCTGCCGAGCGTGCACAGCCACCGGTCTTCCAGCAGCATGTCACGGATGAGTGATGCATAGAAACGGTATCGGCTCATGCCGGGCAGTTCGGAAGGCCGTTTGACCAGTCGGACCAATGCGCCGTCTCGTATCTCCTCCGCGTCGCCGTCAGCGTTCTTCCGATACACCTTCAACGGCAGAGAGGCCAATTGGCGGGTAATGAAATCGACCACGACGCGCACCGCGTATTCGCGGCAGTACATGCCGTTCACGTAGCCGGCGAAGTCCTCTTCGGTGGGCCAGCTGATGGCCTCGGGCATCGCGTCGCCCACCGTGGGCAACGCGCCGGTCTCCGGCTCCGCGCCCTTCATGGCGATGGCGGCGGGGCCGCGCAGCAGATTATTCAGAAATCCCATACGCAGCCTCCTTGGGTCACGTCATATCAACAGTGAATCTTGATGCCCGTGGAGGGCCTGTACTTCGGTTTCTCCGGCTCGCCGTCCATAGTCTCCAACGCATACAGTGCCTGCGATTCGGCGATGAGGCCGGAAAAGTGCATAGCGCTCTGGTTTCTGTCCCACACCTCGACCTCACCCAATCGTCGGGTCACGGCCACGCTCACCTGTTGTTCGATGGCGGGCTGGGGGAGATGGCGGAGTTTGTTTTCCTTCACTCGGTCACGGAAACGGCCGGTTGCGGCTCCTATGCGAAAGCCCTCGATGAGATGCACCGTCCAACCGGCCTCCGCGAGCGGGTCGGCGAAGTCCACGGCCGGGCAGCCCTTGGACTGCACGGCGATTTCGTGGATGTTCGGCCAAGCCTCACGAAGCATTTTGAGGTATTTCGGCACCCAGAGCATGCCGTCGCGGCGCACAATCAGTTCGACGTGCGGCAATCCGTCCTCGCGGTAGCCGGCGGCGGCGATATAGGTGGTCTCACGGTCGGCGCTGGTGTCCACGGAAAGCACTACGCGCCCGTCATCGGGGATACGGGACTTCGGGTCGATGCCGCGCTTCCACAGCTTCGGGTTGATGTACGGCGTGATGTCGGCCGTCACCCACTGGCACAAGACCTCGGTGCGGTACGCGGCTTCGGTCATGCCGTTGATGTCGGCCGCGATACTCCGATACGTCATCGGCCCGTAACCCATGGAGGGGTTCGCCTGACGAATGCCGTCGAGATCGTCCAGCTCGCATTTATCCGGAGCCGACCACTCAAAATACCCATAGGACGGGTCATGTTCATCGGCCCATTCGTCCGGCGACTGCTTGCCGGTCTCGACCGACGCATTCCATGATTCAGCCAGGGCACGGCCCTCGTCAACGACTCGGCGCAGTACGACGCTACGATAGTCGCCGGCGTTCGAGATGCCCCACAATTGGCTTGACCAGATGGCTTTCGTGGTTTGACTGACTGCGTTCCAGCCATCGTCGGTATGCTGTTCGCGCAGCTCATCGAACACGACACGGCTCGCGGACTTGGAACGGATGTTCTTATCGGCGCGCACGATATACTGCGCCTTGTTACGGCAGATAATCGCCTCTTCGCCATGCGAATTGTTGACCCGCTGCACACGCTTCTGCAATACGGGCACCGCAAGCGCGGCCTCGCCCTCGGAAGCCGGATTCGGATTACACCAATTCAGCACGGCCTGATACGGGGCACGAGCATTGTCCAACGTCTGCGCGGCACCGACCACGAGAAACTTCCAAGCCGGCGACAATTCCGGGTGGCGAGCGGAGTCGACGAACAGCCACCACGCGCACAGTACGCTCATGAGCGTGGTCTTGCCGTTCTGGCGCGCGACCTCGGTGACAACTCGGCGGAACCGGTAGGAGCCGTCCGGCAGAAGCTCAAGCCCGTGGATCAGCAGCCATTTCTGCCACGGGAAAAGATGCACGTGGAGAAACTTTTCGGCGAACTCGATGACCGCGTAGCCGTTTGATGTTTCCGGCGTCAGTTCGCGCAGCGGGGGAGTGAATATGCGTGGCGTGGTGATGCCGTGGGCATCGTCGTTGATTTCGCCGATGCCCATGACGCCTCCTAGCTGATTTTCGCCAGATACTCCTCAAGCTCATCCGCCACCGGAGTCGCCTCGGGCTTGGCGGCCTTGCCCCTCGCCGGTTTCGCCGGCTTCTCCTCCTCGGGAACCAGTCCGAGAGCCGCGCAATATTTCAGGAACGTCGGCAGCGAGGTATTGTCGTTCTGCGGCACAGCCGGACGGGCACCCTTTCCCTTCGCTTCGGCGTCCGATATGGCCTGTTCCGCCAATTCGTCCCAATGGTCGATTTTCCATGCAAGGGCCCGGGCGGCGGCGACCGTGGCTGCGTCCTTCGCGCGCAGATGCTTGGCGTTGCGCAGCGAACGCTCCAATGCGTCGGCCACCGTTTCCTGCGGAAACTGTTTCGGCATGGAACCTCCTTCGCGCGCGACCCCGGCCGAATATCGAATATTTTTCGGAGGGAGAGGAAGAGCGGCCATGCGGGT
>OBZS01000369.1_pt1 | contig 15268 bp, 10 predicted proteins | sample 1476981 | NCBI WGS metagenome assembly OBZS01 (sample SAMEA2580254, study PRJEB22360) | human gut metagenome | biome: human gut; feature: human-associated habitat; material: faeces | place: Denmark | collected 2008/2010 | reverse complement strand
GCATTTGCGGCGGCCCTGCCTGTTTTCCAGCCGGAGCAGCATGAAGCCATAGGTGAGAAAGAAGGGGAAAGGATGGAGCCCGCCGGGTTATCTTCGAGGTATGGCGCCAGAAGGCTGTGTGACAGCGATGTCGGCGCAGTGTACCGCCTTTCGGCGGGAAATCCCATATTTTACAAATATTGTCCGCCGTGTGTAACGTTGGAAAGCATCCGGGAGGATATGAAAGTTCTGCCGCCGGGGAAAAGCGGAGAAGATAAATTTTACGTTGGATTTTTTGACGGCAGTATGCTGATAGCCGTTATGGACCTGATCCTCAAATATCCCAATGATGAGACTGCGTTCATCGGCCTTTTCATGGTGGATTCCGCCAGCCAGGGAAAAGGGACGGGAACGGCGATCATCGAAGAGTGCCTCTGCTTTTTGAAACGGCAGGGTCTGAGGCGTGCCAGGCTGGGCTTTGCCAAAGGAAACTGCCAAAGCGAGGCATTCTGGACTAAGAATGGTTTTGTGCGCACAGGCGAGGAAGTGAACAACGGAAGCTATACGGCTGTGGTGATGGAAAGGGTGCTGTAACGCGGGCGAAGGCTGGCGGGTATAAAAAACGGAGCGCACGGCCGGAAAGCGGAAAAATAAAATCGGGGATGTATCATACATCCCCGATTTTCAATTCAAAGCGGACAGACGGTCATTCAGGCCTGTCCGCAGATCCCGCGGCCGGCCGGGCCGGAGCCTCATTGTATAGGATGTCGTGTGTGCGCTCATCCACATGGTCCAGTTCATAATAGGCCTGTGTTTCCTCCGGCATGCCCCTGCGGCGCAGCGAATGGCACACCAGCCCGGAGAGGATGCTGTACAGCACCGCAAACAGCGGCACGCCGACGACCATGCCGACAAACCCGAACAGCCCGCCGGCCAGCAGAATGGCGAACATCACCCAAAAGCTGGAAAGGCCGGTGGAATCGCCCAGAATTTTTGGGCCCAGGATATTGCCGTCGAATTGCTGCAGCGCAAGGATAAAAAGCACGAAGTAAAGCGCCTTGAGCGGGTCGATGAGAAGGATAAGCAGCCCGCTGGGAATGGCACCGATAAACGGCCCGAAAAACGGGATGATGTTCGTTACGCCCACCACCACGCTGATGAGCATCGCATACGGCATGCGCAGCGCTGTCATCCCGACAAAACACAGGATGCCGATGATGAGGGAATCCAGCAGCTTGCCGTTGATGAAGCCGCCGAATACCCGGTGAGTAAAACGTGCGTTATCCAGCACGATATTGGCGCGGCGGGTGCTCAGGCAGCCGTACAGCAATTTTTTGGCCTGTGCGGCAAAAAGCTGTTTGCTGTTGAGCACATAAATGGCGATGATGATGCCGATGAATACATTCTTGAAAAAGGTCAGGGTGCCCAGCAGCCCGCTCATCAGGTTCGTCAGCTGGGGCAGCATGTCCGTTTTTACCCATGCGGTGAGAGCTGCCACGGCTTCGGCATATACCCGCTGTGCGGCAGCTTCGAACTGCGGGTTGTTCTGAAGCGTGTCCTCGATCCAGCCCGTCACGTTCTGGATGCTGTTCGTCAGCAGATTGGATTCCACCAGCCCGACGATGCTGGAGATCACCTGCGGCAACACCATCCACAGCAGCGCGGCCACAAGCAGCAGCGCCAGCAGCACCGAAAGCGCCGTGGAAAGAAATTTTGCGGCGCGGGCAGCACGGCGTGGATTTTTTACGTGTTTTTGCAGCGCGGGCGCAAAGCGCGCGTGCAGCCAGTTGAACACCGGGGTCAGCAGATAGGCCATGGCCAGCCCGTACACAAACGGCATTAAAATGCCCAGCAGCGTTTGGAAAAAATGCACCAGCGCGCCCGCCTTGAACAGAGAAAAAAAGAACAGGATGCTCAACGCGACAACGCCGAAGGCAGTGAGCCCCCAGTGCAGATAAGTTTTAAAGGAATCGTGCTTCACGGCAGCCTCCGTCGTTTGAAAATAAGCGTCGGGTTATTTGCTTTTTGCGGGTGCGCCGCCGTCGGGCAGCAGCGTTTTGCGCTTGATGAGGAACAGGGACAGCGTGGTAAAGCTGGCGATCACGTCGGCCACAGGCTCGGCAATATAGATGCCCAGCACATTGCCGCCCATGACAACAGGCAGCAGCAATGCCAGGGGCACCAACAGCACCACTTTGCGCAGCAGCGCCAGGAACAGGCTGATCTTGGCCTGGCCAAGCGCCATAAAGGTAGTCTGGCAGGCCATTTGCGCGCCGAAGGCCCAAATGCCGCCGAAGAAAATGGGCATCATCTTTTTAACGATTTCTATCAGCTCCGCGTCCTGAGTGAACATGCGCGCCAGCACGCCGGGAAGGAGCGCGGCCAGGGCAAAGCCCGAGACGGTAACGAGCAGCATTACCTTGAGCAGCAGGCTGAAAGTTTTGCGCACGCGGCTGTAATTCTTGGCGCCGTAGTTGTAGCTCATAATGGGTTGCGCGCCCTGTGTGATGCCCTGGATGGGCATGACGAGCATCTGCATCACGCTCTGCATAATGGTCATGCTGCCCACGTACAGGTCGCCGCCGTAGCGCTGCAGTCCGGCGTTCAGCGTGATATTCACAAGGCTCTCGGTACTTTGCATGATGAAAGGAGCGATGCCCAGCCCGATGACCTTGCCAACCACACGCTTTTCGAACTTCATGTTCCCGCGCCGGATGCGTATGCCGCTTTTTGCGCTGAACAAAAAGCGCAGCACCCACGCGGCGCTGACGGCCTGAGAAAGGATGGTAGCCAGCGCCGCGCCGGAAACGCCCATGCCGAACACGAAAATAAACACCGGGTCCAGCACGATGTTAATGACCGCGCCGATGAGCACGCTGAGCATTGCAACGGTGGCGTGGCCCTGTGCGCTGATGAAAGTGTTGAGGCCCAGAGCAAGCTGTACGAAAATAGTACCCGCCAGGTAAATGGAGATATAGTCCTCCGCATAGCCGATGATGGCGTCGGAGGCGCCGAACATATACAACAGCGGCGTTTTGAAGATGCTGAAAATGACTGTCAGTGTAACAGACAGCACCAGAAGCATGGAAAAGCAGTTGCCCAGAATTTTTTCCGCACCTTCACGGTTGCCGGCGCCCAACTGGATGGAAGCCAGCGGCGCGCCGCCCATTCCGGCGAATGCGGCAAAGGCCGAGACCAGCAGGATGATGGGGAACGTAACGCCCACGCCTGTCAGCGCAAGTGCGCCTGTGCCGGGGATGTTGCCGATGTAGATCCGGTCCACGATATTGTACAGCATGTTGATGAACTGCGCGGCAACGGCCGGCAGGGCAAGACTGAGCATCAGCTTGCCAATGGGTTGTGTGCCCAGCGCTTCGTCCTTGTTCTGCAAAAAAACCTCTCCTTTTTGACCTTGTGGAGCAACCCCGCTTCGGGCCGCTCCGGCTCTTTTGTAAATTTTCAATACATTTTTATTATAGCATGCGCAGCAAAAGAAAGAAACCGCATGGTGCCCTTTCCGCACCTTTTACAACCCGCCCGCGCAAGAGTTGCACAGTGCTGATGCGGCGGGCGGGAGGCACGTTCCACAATGCAAAACCTTCTCGCAAGGCGCGGAGTTTTATGCTATACTGAAATTGAAAATAACCGTATGGAGGGCTTTCCTATGGAAAAAAAGGCGTTCGACCTCATTACCTTCGGCGAGATCATGCTGCGGCTTTCGCCGCCGCGTCATGCCCGCATCGTGGATGGGGACATTTTTGAAAAGCGCGCCGGCGGCGCGGAGCTGAACGTAGCCTCCGGCGTAGCGCTCATGGGCCTGCGAACGGGCATCATCTCTCGCTTGCCGCAGAACGAGCTGGGGACCTTCATCAAAAACCGCATCCGCTTCGTCGGCGTGTCGGATGATTTTTTAACGTATGACGACGACCCGCGCGCACGCCTCGGCATCTATTATTATGAGATGGGCGCCGCGCCGCGCAAGCCGACCATCGTGTATGACCGATTCAACGCTTCCGTCTGCGGCCTTACGATGGACGATATTCCGGCCGAGGCGTTTTCTTCCGCGCGGATGTTCCATCTAAGCGGGATCAGCCTGGCGCTGGGCACGCGCGACGTGGCCATTCAGGTGCTGAAAAAATTCAAGGAAAACGGTGCGCTCATCTCCTTTGACGTGAACTACCGTGCGAACCTGTGGGGTGAAGACGAAGCACGAGAGACCATCAAAGGCATCCTGCCGCTGGTGGATGTATTGTTCGTTTCTGAAGAGACCAGCCGCCGTATGTTCCAAAAAACCGGAGAGCTGCAGGACATCATGAAAAGTTACGCGCAGGAGTACGGCGTGAAAATTGTCGCCACCACCCAGCGCACGGTCCTCAGCCCGCGTAAACACAATTTCACCTCGGTGCTGTATTCCGCCCAGCAGGACGCGTTTTACACGGAGCCGCCCTATACCAACATCGACGTCATTGACCGCATCGGTTCCGGCGACGCCTATGTGGCGGGTGTGCTGTTCGGCCTGTTAAAATACGGCGATCCGCAGAAAGCCATGCAGTTCGGTAACGCCACATCCAGCGTCAAAAACACAGTGCCGGGCGATCTGCCTTCTTCCGATTTCAAGGAGATCGACCGCATCATCCGGGAGCACAACGCCACGGGCCCGGTGAGCGAGATGAACCGCTGACCGCACTCCCCGCTTGTTTTGCGGGCCGCGCCACGGCGCGGCCCTTTTTGCTTTGTGAAGAGCAGAAAAAGCACACGCAACCTGCGGTTGACAAATTGCAAGGCGCAGGTTGGTAGCGCACAGAAAGGGGAACAGGCTATGATAAGTCCATCAAAAACAAAAGGAGAGATCAGTATGACCTTTGCGGATAACCTTGTGTGGCTGCGGCGGGAAAAAGGCTTTTCCCAGGAACAGCTTGCAGACTTGATGGATGTTTCCCGTCAGGCGGTGAGCAAATGGGAGGCGGGGCAGACCATGCTGGATCTGCCCAAGCTGGTGGCTCTGGCGGACCTGTTCGGTACCTCACTGGACGCGTTGGTGCGGCCGGAGGCCGTGGTGGAAACGAAGCCCGGCGGTACGGTGCAGGTGGTGACGGCAGGACAGACGGTGTGTGTGCCGGCGGGCGCGACGGTGAACGTTGTTCCCGGTTATGAATACAAAAGCAAACACACACTGTTCGGCCTCCCACTGGTACACATCAACTGCGGCTATGGCCTGCGGCGTGCAAAAGGCGTCATCGCCATCGGCAATATTGCCACGGGCATCGTCGCGCTGGGGGGATTTGGCGTGGGCGTTGTAAGCTTCTGCGGCATCGGTGTGGGCCTGCTGAGCCTGGGCGGCCTTGCGCTGGGCGGGTTCGCTGTGGGCGGCGTGGCCGTGGGGCTGGTGGCGGCAGGCGGCTGTGCCATTGGTATGTACGCCATGGGCGGCGCGGCCGTTGCTTCCCGGGTGGCCGTGGGCGGCGCAGCTGCGGCGCCTGTCTCTGTGGGGGCGAATGCAGATGCGGGCCTGGTTATCACCGAAGCGACGAAGATGCAGGATGTGGCGGCGTATCTGACGGCGAATTGTCCGGGACTCTGTCCCGCGCTGCGGTGGCTGCTGAGCCTGGGGGCGGCGTGAAGCGCTGCGGCATTCCGTTTTTGCCGAGGCGATAAAAGAACGGGCGGCCTGTCGGAATGCCGAAAAAAGTGAAAAGGTAAAAGAGCTTCCGGAGAAAAAGCTGGCGGCGGCAAAGCCATGCAGCCTTGCGAAGCAAAGTGCAGGCCATGGGGCGGATGCGGCCAAAAGGGGAACTGCGCCCGCAGGCGCGTATAGAAGCGTGCAAAGTCCCCTTGCGGACAACCGCGCCGAAAGGGGATGCGGCCCTTAGCGCTCAGCTGTCCCCTTTTTCATTTCAAACAATGCTGTGCGCCCCGCGGGCCGGCGCGGGGCGTTTAAAGCGAAGCTGCGGCGAAGACCGCCGTGCGCGGCGAACGGGGCCAAACGCCTGTTCGGAAGCACCTTGGCGAAAAAGCAGTTCTTTTCCAAGATGAAACAGGCTGTCCGGCTTGAAAAAACGGGCGGCCCGTTTTATACTGGAAACATTGGCGTGCAGCAGTGCGCCGGACGGAGGGAAACACCATGGCTGAGAAGCTGCGGAATATGACTGCGGTATACCTTTTTCGGGAGGGGAAACTGCTGATGCTGTACCGGGTCGGCTCCCGCGTGGTAGCGCCGTCCTGGTGCGGCGTAGGCGGCCATTTTGAGCAGGCCGAATTGAACGACCCTCGGGCCTGTGCTCTGCGGGAGCTGCGGGAAGAGACCGGCCTTACGGAGGAAAGCCTGGAGGAGCTGCGTCTGCGGTATATCACGCTGCGCATGAAAAACGGGGAGATCCGGCAGAATTACTATTTTTTTGCAGGGCTGAAGCCCGGCGCCGCAGTGAGAGGCACATGTGATGAGGGCAGGCTGGAGTGGGTGCCGTATGACAGCGTGCTGAAGCGGGAGATGCCTTTCACGGCAAAGACCGTTTTGCGCCATTATCTGCGTGTGGGCTGCAGGACCCGGTGCATCTATGGGAGCGTCACCGAAGCGGAGGACAGTGCATTTACGGAGCTTGCGGAGTTTTAAACCGCGCCGTAGGCTTAGCCCGGCGCATGCACAGGACATCGCCCCGATGGGGCAGAAGGGACCGGATCTATGGCGACGTTTTTTCTTTGTATGATCTACGCGGCATTCATCAGTCTGGGCTTGCCGGATTCGCTGCTGGGCGCGGCGTGGCCCGCCATGCAGCCCGCGCTGGGCGTACCGCTGGACAGTGCGGGCGTGCTTTCAATGATCGTGGCGGGCGGCACGGTGGTGGCCAGCCTTTCGGCGGACAGGATGCTGCACCGCTTCGGCACCGGCCGTGTAACGCTGGTAAGTGTGACAATGACGGCCTGCGCACTGCTGGGCTATGCGCTTGCGCCGGGCTTCTGGTGGCTTGCGCTGGCGGCGGTGCCAATGGGCCTGGGCGCGGGCGCGGTGGACGCGGGGCTGAACAACTTTGTGGCGCTGCACTACGAGGCGCGCCACATGAGCTGGCTGCACTGCTTTTGGGGCGTGGGAGCTACACTGGGGCCTGTTATCCTATCGCTGTTCCTGGGCGGGAAGCATGGCTGGCGCGGCGGTTACGGCGCGGTGTGTGCCATCCAGTTCTGTCTGGTGGCGGTGCTGGCCGTCACGCTGCCCATGTGGGACAGATATGAGGACCGGGCGGCTCTGCGGGCCGAGGCCGCGGCCGCGAAGCAGGCGGGCAAAAAACAAAGCACGCTGAACATTCCGGGTGTGAAAGGCGCGCTGGCGACATTCTTTTTCTATTGTGCCATCGAGGCGGCCGCGGGCCTTTGGGGCGCCAGCTACCTGGTGGAAGCACGGGGGCTTTCAGCAGAGGCGGCGGCCCGGGGCGTGTCGCTGTACTTTTTGGGCATCACTTTGGGACGGTTCCTTTCCGGGTTTGCCAGTATGCGTATGAAAAGCGCGGCGCTCATCCGGCTGGGCCAGCTCGTCAGCGCCGGGGGTGCCGTACTGCTGATGCTGCCGCTGCCTGCCGGGTTCGGCGTGGCGGCAATGGCCGTGCTTGGGCTGGGCTTTGCGCCCGTGTACCCGAGTATGATCCATGAAACGCCTTACCGCTTTGGGGCGGAGCGTTCCCAGGCGGTCATTGGCCTGCAGATGGCATGCGCATATGTGGGCACCACATTTGTGCCCGCTCTGTTCGGCGTGCTGGCCGCACGGCTGGGCATCGGTCTGCTGCCGGCGTTCCTGCTGGCGGGCGTGGCCGGAATGCTGCTGTGTGCGGAACGCGTTCGCACGCTGTGCGGGCGGTAAAGGGGGAGAGGCATATATGCGGCCTTTGAAAATTGCCTTATTGCAGATAGCGCCCTGCGGCGGCTTGGAAGAGAATCTGGAAAAGGGAATCCGTGCCTGTCGGAAAGCGAAGAAGATGGGGGCGGATATCGCTTTGTTCCCCGAGATGTGGAGCAACGGATACAATATTTACGGACGGCCCGCGGAGGAGTGGAAGGCTGAGGCTGTTCCGTCCGGCGGCAGCTTTGTCCGTTCCTTCCAGCGGCTTGCCGGGGAGCTGGAAATGGCCATCGGCGTCACGCTGCTGGAAGAATATGCGGGAGGCCCGCGCAATACGCTTGTTCTTTTTGACAGGTTCGGAGAGAGAAAGCTCGTTTACGCCAAAGTGCATACCTGTGATTTTGATGTGGAGCGGGAGCTGACACCCGGTGAGGATTTTTACGTTTGCGCTTTGGATACCGCCTGCGGTGAAGTAAAAGTAGGGGCAATGATCTGCTACGACAGGGAATTCCCGGAGAGCGCACGGGTCCTGATGCTGAAAGGGGCAGAGCTCATTTTGGTCCCCAATGCCTGTCCTATGGAAATCAACCGCCTTTCCCAGCTGCGGGGAAGGGCCTTTGAAAACATGCTGGCGGTCGCAACCTGCAATTATCCGGCATCTGTTCCGGATTGCAACGGCGGCTCCAGCGCTTTTGACGGCGTAGCATATCTTCCCGAATTGGAGGGCTCGCGGGATACCTGTATCCTGCAAGCGGATAAAGAGGAAGGAATTTATCTTGCCGCACTTGATTTGGCGCGGCTTCGCGCCTACCGCGAATGCGAGGCGCACGGCAACGCATACCGCCGTCCTGAAAAATACAGGCTTCTGGTGGAGCCGCGCGTTGAGCCGCCTTTTGTCCGGGCAGACCGTCGAAAATAGCAGCAGCAAAAAAGCGCGCCCTGAACAGGACTTTTGAAGGTCCCGTTCAAGGCGCTTTTTTGTATTCAGCTTCCGCCGGCCGCGCGCACGACAATGCTTTTTTCTTTCCAGCGGCCGGAGAAATAGTACGGCACGCAGATGGCCAGCCCCAGCGCCCAGCCGATGGCGTAGCAGAAATGGATGTTCATCGGCCCGAAAAAATGCGCCAGCAGATAGGCCGCGGGCACACGGGCCAGCCACAGCGCCGCAAGGCTGGAGATCATAGGCACCATCATCTCGCCCGCGCCCCGCATGATGCTGGACAGCACGAACATAATGGCCAGCATCCAGTAGAACGGCAGAATGCGCGCCAGGTACGAAAATCCGCTTTCAATGACGGCGGGTTCGGTGGAGAACAGACGCATGCAGAAGCGTCCCGTAGGCAGCAGCAGCGCGGCCACCAGCACGCTGAAGCCGCAGCTCATCCACAGCGTGGCAACAGTGCCCTTGTGCACGCGCTCGGGCCTGTTGGCGCCGATGTTTTGCCCAACGAACGTGGTGGCTGCAGTGGCAAAGCTCTGGATGGGCATAAAGGCAAAGGTATCCAGCTTGTTGGCGCCGTTGAAGCCCGCCATAAACGCCGAACCGTAGCTGTTGATGAGCCGCTGCATGGCCATGACGCCGAAGCTGAACAGCGCCTGCTGCACGCCGGCGGGCACGCCCAGCTTGACGATCTGGCCGAAAAGCGCTTTGTCGAACTTGAAGCAGAACGGATGGATGTGGATCTGGGGATATTTTTTGTTGATGTAGAAAATGCCGAATATCCAGCTGAACGCCTGTGCAATGATGGTGGCAATGGCCACGCCCGCTACCCCCCAGTGGAATACCACCACGAACAGAAGGTCCAGTACGATGTTGATGATGCACGCTATGACAAGGAACAGCAGCGGCGTTTTGCTGTCGCCCAGGCCCTGAAGGATGCCGGAGTTGGCATTATACCCCAGGCTGCCGATCAGCCCGCCCAGCACGATGACCATGTAGATCCAGCACTGGTCCGCGGTGTCGGCCGGGACCGCCAGCAGCGCGATGATGGGGCGGCTGACAAGGATGCCCACGATGGAGAGCGGCACGATGCCGACGATGAGCGCGGTATAGATAGTGTCGATGGTGGCCTTCAGGCGTTCGGCGTCGCCCGCGCCGTAGAACTGGCTCACCATGACCATGGCTCCGATGCCCAGCCCCATAAACATACTGGACAGCAGGAACACCACAGGGAACGCCGTACCCACGGCGGCCAGCGCCGTGCTGCCCACAAAGCGGCCCACTACGATGCTGTCCACCATATTGTAAAGCTGCTGGAACATGTTGCCCACCAGCAGCGGCAGCGCGAAAAACAGGATCAGTCTGGCTGGGCTGCCCTGCGTCATATCCGTCATATTGCTTTTTACTGTCTTTGCTTCCATTTCACAGCTTCTCCAAATCGTAAGGCGTTTCCTGATAGACATAATAATTCAGCCAGTTCGAAAAAAACAGGTTGGCGTGGCTGCGCCAGCGGAAAACAACGCCCTTGGCAGGGTCGTCATCCTCAAAATAATTCTCCGGTACGGCGATGGGAAGGCCTCTTTTAACGTCGCGCTCGTACTCCAGGCGCAGGGTGTCGCGGTCGTATTCCATATGGCCGCACACAAAGATCTGGCGGCCGGAATCCGTGGCGAGGATATGCAGCCCGGCCCTGCCGCTTTCGGCCAGCACACGCAGCGCAGGGCAGGCGTCCACCTCCTCGCGGCAAAGCTCGGTATGGCGGGAATGGGGCGCGTAGAACACTTCGTCAAAGCCGCGCACCAGCGGGTTTTTCGGGCGTGTCACCCGGTGGGCGAAAATGCCGAACACTTTTTGCGGCAGTACGCGCTTGTGGATGCCGTAATGGTAATACAGCGCAGCCTGCGCGCCCCAGCAGATGTGCACCGTGCTGTACACGTGCGTTTTGCTGTATTCAAAAATGGCGCAAAGCTCGGGCCAGTAATCTACTTCCTCGTAGGCCAGCATTTCCACGGGCGCGCCGGTAACGATCATGCCGTCGAAGCGCTCGGTTTTGATCTCGTCGAAGGTTTTGTAAAACGCCTCCAGATGCGCTCCGGGCACATGCGTGCTCTCGTGGGAATCCATGTGCAGCAGCGTCAGCTCCACCTGCAGGGGGCTGTTGGCCAGCATGCGGGCGATCTGTGTTTCGGTGGCGATTTTCGTCGGCATCAGATTTACCAGCAGGATGCGCAGCGGGCGGATGTCCTGCGTCATGGCGCGGGCCCGGTGCATGACGAACACGTTTTCTTCCTCGAGCGCCTTGTAGGCGGGCAGGGTCTGTGGGATGATCAGCGGCATAAAGCGGCGCTCCTTTCTGAACCCGCCCGGGGCGCGGGGCGCTGCCGCAGCGGGGGTACAGCATCCATTGTACGGCATGGCGGCGGCATCCGTCAAGCGCCGTGTGTCCATAATAATAAAGTATAAAGGTATTTACAAAGCGTGCCGGGCATGGTATGGTAAACAAGATAGCGTTTTGTAAAAGGGCGGCATTGTAGCATTCCAAAACGCCGGACCGTACAAAAATTTTTTCGTCACATGAAACAAGGCTCACAGCTTGTGCCTTCGGCGCAGGCGGCTCCATTCAGCGCGATTTCGCCCGTGGGCGAAACCGCCGCACGTTGTGTTTTGGCGAGGGCTTTTGCGAAACAGGACGGAAAAGCTGCAGGCGGGACAGAGTTTAAGGCGTCAGCCGCGGATTGTGCGGTGCGGCCCGGGAAAAAGGAGAATTTTATGTTAACTGTAACCGACGTCAGCCTGCAGTTCGCGGGCAGCACGCTGTATAAACACGTCGATCTGAAATTTGCGGCCGGCAACTGCTATGGCATCATCGGAGCGAACGGCGCCGGCAAGTCCACGCTGCTGCGCATCCTTTCCGGCGCGCTGGAGCCTACCACCGGCTCGGTGACTATGGGCGCGGACGACCGGATGAGCGTTCTGGAGCAGGACCATTTCAAATACGACGAGTACAATGTTATGGACACCGTCATCATGGGCAACCGCCGCCTGTATGACATTATGAAAGAAAAAGAAGCGCTGTATGCGAAAGAGGACTTTACCGACGCGGACGGTGAAAAAGCCGCTGAGCTGGAGGGTGAATTTGCCGAGATGAACGGCTGGGAGGCCGAGACGGAGGCGGACCAGCTTTTGAACGGTTTGGGCATTCCGATGGACCTGCATACCGCGCCCATGTCGGCGCTGGACGGCCGCCAGAAGGTGAAGGTACTGCTGGCGCAGGCTCTGTTCGGCCGGCCATCCATCGTGCTGCTGGACGAGCCCACCAACGGCCTGGACATTGAATCCATCGACTGGCTGGAAGAATTTTTGATGGATTATCCCGGCACCATCATCGTCGTCAGCCATGACCGCCACTTTTTGAATGCGGTTTGCACCCATATCGTGGATATCGATTACAACAAGGTGCAGATGTATGCGGGCAACTACGATTTTTGGTACGAATCCAGCCAGCTGATGCAGCAGCTCATCCGCAACCAGAATAAGAAAAAAGAGGAAAAGATCCGCGATCTGCAAAACTTTATCCAGCGCTTTTCCGCAAACAAATCCAAATCCAAGCAGGCCACAAGCCGCAAGAAGATACTGGATTCCATTACGCTGGAGGAGATGCCCGCCTCCAGCCGCAAATACCCTTATGTGGGCTTTGAGCCGGAGCGGGAGGCCGGAAAGGACATCCTGTTTGTGGAGGGCATCACCAAGACGGTGGACGGCGTGAAGGTACTGGACAATGTCAGCTTTATCGCCAACAAGGGCGACAAAATCGCCCTCGTGGGCGAAAACGAGGCGGGCCAGACCGCGCTGTTCAAGATCCTGACAGGCGAGATGGAGCCGGACGCGGGCAGCTTCAAGTGGGGCGTTTCCACGAGCCAGAGCTATTTTCCCCAAGACAATTCCGCTTTTTTCGAGGGCTTTGACGAGGACCTTATCTGTTGGCTGCGCCAGTACAGCGAGGACACCACCGAAACATATCTGCGCGGTTTTCTGGGCCGGATGCTGTTTTCCGGCGACGAGGTATACAAGCCCGCAAAGGTGCTGTCCGGCGGCGAAAAGGTACGCTGTATGCTCAGCCGTATGATGATGACCCACGCCAATGTGCTGCTGCTGGACCAGCCCACCAACCATCTGGACCTGGAGAGCATCCAGGCGCTGGCCGACGGCCTGGCGCGCTTTCCCGGCAACCTGCTTTTCTCGTCCCATGACCACCAGTTCATCGATGAGATCGCGAACCGCATCATCGAGCTGCCGCTGGGCCAGCCGGGCTGTCTGGACCGCACGGGCACTTACGAGGAATTTTTGGAATGGAAGCACAACCGGTGAGTGAAAAACGCGCGTTGCTCAAATCTGTTTTCGGCTACGAGGGTTTTCGCCCCGGGCAGGAGCAGCTCATCGACGCGCTTTTGCAGGGGCGCGACGCCATGGGCATCATGCCCACGGGCGCGGGCAAATCCATGTGCTACCAGTTGCCCGCGCTGCTGCTGCCGGGCATCACGCTGGTGGTGTCGCCGCTCATCAGCCTGATGAAGGACCAGGTGAACGCGCTGGTGCAAAGCGGCGTGCGCGCTGCATACCTGAACTCTTCCCTGACGGAGGGGCAGACGGCGAAGGCCATAGCCAACGCCATGGAAGGTGTGTATAAAATCATCTACGTCGCGCCCGAGCGGCTGTTCACGCCGCGCTTTCAGAATTTTGCGCAGGGCATGAACATCAGCATGGTGTGTGTGGACGAGGCCCACTGCGTGTCTCAGTGGGGGCAGGATTTCCGCCCCGGGTATCTGGATATCGCCCGCTTTCTGGAAACGCTGCCCCGCCGCCCCGTGGTGGGGGCGTTTACGGCCACGGCCACGGGCGAGGTGCGGGAGGATATCGTGCGCCTGCTGGGCCTCGCGGACCCTGTAACCGTGGTGACGGGCTTCGACAGGCCGAATTTGTATTTTGGTGTAGAGGAGCCGCGGGACAAATACGCGGCCGTCACACGGTATCTGGCGGCCCACACGGGCGCTTCGGGCATTGTGTACTGCCTGACGCGCAAGACCGTGGAAGAGGTGTGCGAAAAGCTGCGGGCTGACGGTTACGCGGCCACGCGTTATCACGCGGGCCTTTCGGCGGACGAGCGCCAGCGCAACCAGGACGCGTTTTTGTATGACGAAGCGCGGGTGATGGTGGCGACGAACGCTTTCGGCATGGGCATCGACAAATCCAATGTCAGCTTTGTGCTGCATTACAACATGCCAAAAAACATCGAGAGCTATTACCAGGAGGCCGGGCGCGCGGGCCGCGACGGCCAGCCGGCGGACTGCATTTTGCTGTATGGCGGCAAGGATGTGGTGACGAACCGGTTTTTTATTGAAAAGGACGATGAAAACGACGCGCTGGACGAGGAAACGCGCCGCCTGGTACGGGAGAAGGACGAGGAACGGCTGCGCCGTATGACATTTTACTGCCATTCCGGCAGCTGCCTGCGGGCGTATCTGCTGCGCTATTTCGGCGAGAACGCGCCCGAACACTGCGACAACTGCTCGGTGTGCAGCACGCAGACGGAAAAGGTGGACGTGAGCGGCGAGGCCCGCATCATCTTCCTGTTCCTGAGGGACCTGCGCTACCCGCTGGGCGCGGCCACTGTCATCGACGCACTGCGCGGCAGCGAGAGCGAGCGCGTGCTGCGCCACCGGCTGGGGAGCGTGCCGACGGCTATGGCCGCCTGCGCAGTGTGTCCGCCGCGCGGCTGCGCGCGATCTTCAACCACCTTACGGCCGCGGGTTATCTGGAACAGGCAGCGGGGCAGTATCCCACGCTTTCGCTGGGGGCGCCCGCGCTGGAATTTCTGGAATACGGCGGCACCGTCACGCTGCGCGTGGCCAAGGAGGCACCCCGCGCCCACGAGAGCACGGCGGCATTGCCCGCGGATATGGCGCTGTTCGAGCGCCTGAAGGAACTGCGTTTGAAATTCGCAAAGCGCGCGGGCGTGCCTGCGTTCGTTATTTTCACCGACGCGACGCTGCGCGCCATGAGCGCCCAAAAGCCGCGCACGATGGCTGAATTTTTGAAGGTGCCGGGCGTGGGCGGCAAAAAGGCCGACGCCTACGGCAAAGCGTTTTTGGAACGGATCGGGGAGGAAAGCTGACATGGAAAGCAGTGCGGCGCTGCCGCACGCAGCCCGGGAACTGCTGCTGAAAGGCGGCGGCTGTGCCGTGAACTTCGAGTGTGCGCCGGAGCTTTGCGCGCCTTTGCGCGCGGAGCTGGCCCGAAGCGGGCGCAGCGTTGGCTTCGTGCGTGCGGACGAAGGCTTTTACGACAGAATGGATACGGCCGCTTACCTGCGTCTGTTCGAGCGGATGGCGGGCACACGGGGCATGGCCGACGCCGCGCTGGCCGCCATGGGGCTGGAGGACGCGCGGCGCACACCGCTGCGCCGTTTGACGCCGGCCCAGCGCAGGCGGCTTTCCATCGCGCGGGAGATCGTCCGCGCTCCC
>OBZS01000365.1_pt1 | contig 15575 bp, 10 predicted proteins | sample 1476981 | NCBI WGS metagenome assembly OBZS01 (sample SAMEA2580254, study PRJEB22360) | human gut metagenome | biome: human gut; feature: human-associated habitat; material: faeces | place: Denmark | collected 2008/2010 | reverse complement strand
GTCAAAGGTAAAAAAAAAAAATGATTCCCGACAATTTTCCGGCAGCCGATGCCTGTGTCTGTACCATGTTGTTTTCCAAGATATTGGAGTGTTTGAACATGCGCAAAATTGCCATAGAAATGACCGCAGCAGGAATGGATGATGAGAACGTTAGGCCGACCTTCAATCCCAAATAGACATTGGAAGCCGTGAAAATGACCGTAATAAGCATCCCCAGGAACATGCCTCTAAAGGTTAATTCCGGAAGGGACGGATATACGGTCCGGTCGTTTTGTGAGATCATATACTCTCCTCCTTTTTGGTGAAAAAACGAACTTTCATACTTCTGCTGACTACAAGTATACTATATATTTTTTGCATTTGTCATCATTTTGCGCATAAAGCATGGACTGAGATGAACCCTTGAGAAAAATAATCGGTTTCCAAGGAAGAAATTCTCCTTTATAATAAAAGTAAATGTATTTATTTCACAAGGAGGTTGCCTGTATGACGGAAAAAGAAATTATTGAAGGTGTATTGAGCGAGTTTGAAGGATTGGCGAAACATCCTCGTCCGTCTCATCATGAAAAGAATGTAAGCGATTATATTGTCGCTCGCTTGGCGGAGCTCGGTATTACGGCAAAACAGGACAGCGTATACAATATTGTCGCCGATGTGCCGGCGACGAAGGGTTTTGAAAAAGCCCCTTTAACGGTATTGCAGGGACATATGGACATGGTTTGCGTCGCCAAACCGGGTGTTTCTTACGATCCCTTGAAAGATCCGATTAGACTTGTTCGGGAAGGCAATATTCTGCGTGCCGACGGGACGAGCCTCGGTGCTGATGACGGCATTGCCGTGGCCGTCGCTCTCTATCTAATTCAGCAGAAAATAAATCACGGTCCGCTGCGGCTGATCTTTACGGTTGATGAAGAAACGGGAATGACCGGAGCGACCAACTTGGATGCGGCTCACGTGAAGGACGCGAAGTACGTCATTAATTGTGACTCCGAGTCGATCGATGTTATTTGCGTCGCATCCGCCGGCAGCACGCACATGCACTTTATGCGGCAGCTCCATCGGGAAGTACCGGCCGGGGATGTGGCTCTTGCCGTACGGGTACACCGTCTCTTGGGCGGCCATTCAGGCGAAGTTATCAATGAAGGCCGGGGCAACGCCATTAAGGCGGTCTCGTCCGTCTTGCGCCGCCTTGCCGATAAGGGCGCTGATTATCGGTTGGCCGATTTCAGCGGCGGCATAGCGGCAAATGCCATTCCTGCAGATGCGACGGCGATAATCGTCATCGCCTCAAAGGATAAGGACCTTGTAGAAAAAACGGTGCAAGAAGCGGAAAAGGAATTCCGTCTCACCTACGAAGGCCTCGAAGACAAGGCCGTATTTGAAGTGACGCCGAGCGCCATGGCGCAGTCGGTCTTTTCAAAAGAAGACACGGAAGCTGTCGTTGACTTGATCAGTCTCCTTCACTGCGGCGTCTTCTCCATGAACCGCGCCATTCCGACCTTGCCGGACCTTTCCTCAAGTTTGGGCACGATCGTCACAACGGATAAGGACGTTACCATTCAGTACTTCCCGCGCTCGTCGGCCGATGCGCGTCTGCGCGAGTTTCTCCTGTCCATGCCCGTCATTGCGCGGCTTACGGGAACGGATGTGCATATTGACGAACCCATGCCGGCATGGACTGAAAATATGCACAGCAGGCTGCAGCCTCTTATGGCCGGCGTCTATGAAGAGCTCATGGGCAAAAAACCGCGCATTGAAGCTATGCACGGCGGCCTGGAAACAGGCTATCTTTATGCTATGAATCCGGACCTCGATATTGTTGCCGTCGGCCCGGAAACGCACGACATTCACAGCGCCGACGAATGCGTGGAACTAGATACGGTGGCACAACTGGTGCAGGTCATTGCGGGCACATTGGAAAAATTGGCACAATTATAAGTATAAGTATACGGTTATTGCAATTTAATGAATCTTGAGAAGGTGGTACTTTTTTTAGTACCACGAACGTAAAACAGGGAGGACGTGGCAGTTATCACGTTCTCCCTGTTTTTTCGGCAGACGAGGTTTGAATATACGGGAGAAAAAGGGAGCCTTGTTCTTGAGGGCCTCCTTTTTTTTAGCTACAATAAAGATGAGAATAAGGCATATTCCATATGCTTTGCTGGAGCATACACTATGTGTGTTTATATTACAAAGGAGTGAACTATATGACAGCAAAAAAAATATTCAAGACGATGGATGGCAACGAAGCGGCAGCCCACATAGCCTACGCTTTCACGGAAATTGCCCCCATTTTTCCGATTACACCGTCGTCGCCCATGGCGGAACACGTGGACGAATGGTCCGCCCACGGCCGTAAGAATCTTTTCGGCGTGCCCGTTCTCGTACAGGAAATGCAGTCGGAAAAAGGAGCTGCCGGCGCATTGCACGGTGCTCTCAACGCAGGTGCTCTGACGACAACCTTTACATCGTCTCAAGGGATGATGATCATGCTTTCCAACATGTTCAAGGTAGCAGGTGAATTATTGCCGGCCGTCTTCCATGCGGCATCCCGTACGATTGCGTCCAACGGGTATACGATTTTTGCCGGGCACGACGACGTCATGGCTATGCGTGGTACCGGTATCTGTATGATGGCCGAATCGAGTGTACAGGAGGTTATGGACTTGTCGGCCGTTGTCCATGCGACGGCTATTTCCTGTCGCGTGCCGATTATCAATTTTTTCGACGGCTTCCGCACCTCTCACGAACTGCAGAAAATTGAAGTCATCGACTATGAAGACTTGCGGCCTATGCTTGATTTGGAAGCGGTTGAAGCCTTTCGTAAACGCGGCATGAACCCGGACAATCCCGAAGCGGTCGCTTTTTGCGAATCGGCGGAAGTGTACATGCAGCACAAAGAATCACTCAACAAGTTCTACGACCAAGTGCCTGAAACGGCGGAAAAATACATGCAAATGATTCATGAAATAACCGGTCGTGAATATCATCTGTTCAACTATACGGGCGCTCCCGATGCGGAATATGTCATCGTCGCCATCGGTTCGGGTGCGCAGACCGTGGAAGAAACGGTTAAGCACATGGCGGCAAACGGTGAAAAAGTAGGCTGTGTCAATGTCCACATGTTCCGTCCCTGGTCGGAAAAGCACTTCCTTGCAGCGTTACCTAAGACGACGAAGAAAATTGCCGTTCTGGAACGGACGAAAGAAACGGGCGCCAACGGTGAACCCATGTACCACAGTGTAGTCGCGTCCTTTGCGCGTGCCGACGTGCATCCGAAGATTTACAACGGCCGTTACGGCATTTCGTCAAAAGAATTTTTACCGGCCGACGTTATTGCGGCCTTCGACAATTTGAAACAGGCCGACCCGAAGACGGACTTTACGCTCAGCATCGTCGACGACGTGACCTTCAAGTCCCTGCCGCGGACGGCAGAGCTTAACTTAGCCGGTAAAGAGCTGAAAGCCTGTAAGTTCTGGGGTTTCGGATCGGACGGAACCGTCGGCGCCAACAAGAGCGCCATCAAGATTATCGGTGACAATACGGACATGTATGCTCAGGCGTATTTTGCGTATGACTCGAAGAAATCCGGCGGCGTAACGGTATCGCACCTGCGCTTCGGATCCGAACCGATTAATATGCCTTATCTCGTAAACAGTGCCGATTTCATTGCCTGCCACCGCCAGTCTTATGTGTACGCCTACGACCTGCTGAGAGGCATCAAGAAAGGCGGCACCTTCCTGCTGAACACGGTGTGGAAGCCCGAAGAATTGGAAGAAAAATTGCCTGCTCAGTTGAAACGCTCCCTGGCGCGCAATGACGTGCAATTCTATATTCTTGACGGTGTCGGCATCGCCCAGCGTATCGGCCTCGGCGGTCGTATCAACATGATCATGCAGTCGGCATTCTTCAAGTTGTCCGAAGTCATTCCTCTCGATTTGGCTATTTCCAAGTTGAAAGAAGCCGTGGTCAAATCGTACGGCAAGAAGGGTCAGGAAGTTGTCAACAAGAACTACGCCGCTATTGATGAAGGGTTGACGAACATCGTCAAAATTGACATTCCTGCCGCATGGGCGGATGCGGTCGACGAAGTAATGGACATGTCGAAATATTCGGAATTTTACAAGACCTTCGCATTGCCGACGAACCGTCTCGAAGGGGACGAATTACCTGTCAGTATCTTTGACGGCCGTGAAGACGGTCACTGGCCGACGGGAACGTGTGCCGAAGAAAAACGCGGTGTCGCTATGTTCGTACCCCGTTGGGATGCGGAAAAATGTATCGGCTGTAATCAATGTTCCTTTGTATGTCCGCATGCGGCTATTCGCCCCTTCCTCCTGACACCGGAAGAAGCGGCGAAGGCACCGGATGGCTACACGAATAAGGAAATTCGTATTGCGCCGGATTACAAATACAGTATCGTCGTTTCCGTCATGGACTGTCTCGGCTGCGGCAGCTGTACGCACGTTTGCCCGAAACAGGCACTGACCATGATGCCCTTTGATGACGAACAGCCCAAGGCGGCTATTTGGGATTATGTCATTGATTTGCCGGCAAAACCGAACCCGGGCGATAAGAAGACGGTTATCGGCAGCCAGTTCGAACAGCCCCTTCTCGAATTTACGGGCGCTTGCGCAGGTTGTGCCGAAACACCGTATTGCAAGGTTATTACGCAGCTTTACGGCGACCGTATGATGATTGCCAACGCCCACGGCTGCTCATCCGTATGGGGCGGCAGCGCGCCGACCTGCGGTTATACGAAAAACGAAAAGGGGCAGGGTCCCGCATGGGCGACGTCGCTGTTTGAAGATAACGCCGAATACGGCTTCGGCATGTTGCTTGCTGAAAAGGCGGAGCGGAAACTCCTCGTCACGTACGTGGATGCGGCTATGGACGCGGCAAGCCCGGTTCTGCGCGAAGCACTGGCCGAATGGAAGGATAAGAGAGACGTAAGCGACGGCACACGTGACCGCGCAGCAAAGGTAGTGGCCCTTTTGGAAGCGGAAAAAGACGGCAAGGCCGAGCTCGAACGGGTATATAAGATGAAACAGTTCCTCGTCAAGCGGAGTCAGTGGCTCTTCGGCGGCGACGGCTGGGCGTATGATATCGGTTACGGCGGCTTGGATCATGTTCTGGCCATGAACGAAGACATTAACGTTCTCGTCTTCGATACGGAAGTGTACTCCAACACGGGCGGCCAGGCCTCTAAGGCTACACCGACGGCGGCGGTCGCACAGTTCGCCGCATCCGGCAAGAAGACAAAGAAGAAGGATCTCGGCCTCATGCAGGCGACGTACGGGTACGTATATGTGGCCCAGGTTGCCATGGGGGCCGACAAGAATCAGTTTATGAAAGCTCTCCAGGAAGCGGAGGCTTATCCCGGACCGTCCCTTATCATCGGATATGCGCCTTGTATCAACCACGGCTTGAAGGTCGGTCAGGGCCAGAGCCAGTTGGAACAAAAGCGCGCCGTTGAAGCGGGCTATTGGCACTTGTGGCGCTACAATCCGCTTCTCAAGAAGGAAGGCAAGAATCCCTTCATTCTCGACTCGAAGCCGCCTAAGGCAAACTTCCGCGACTTCCTCATGGGTGAAACGCGTTTCGCTTCGCTTCTGCGCACCTTCCCCGATTCGGCGGAAGCTCTCTTCGCCAAGACCGAGGAAGACGCTCGCGACAGATACGAATCGTACGTGCAGATGGAACGATCTTTCGTTGCGGAGAAATAAAACAGGTTACATGCCGCAGAGCATGGAAAAAGGACAACAGCCGAAAGACTGTTGTCCTTTTCGCATTCTTAGGAAAGTTTATTTGCGGCTTTGCAGTAAAGTGTGAGCATGTACGTCAGTGCAAGAGGCAGCCCTTCTTCGTCGGAAAGATAGAAACCGGGGCTGTGATGGGGCGTCGGCGCGTGCCTGCCCGTCGAGTCGGCCAGGCCGAACCAGGCGATAGCCGCCGGTTTTTGTTCGGCGAAGTACGAAAAATCTTCGGCACCCAAGCGGGGCGGCACGTGCTGCCGCATGATGCCGACCTCGTCGGCCGCTTCGCTCATGACGGCAACGCAGTCCGGGTGGTTGATGACGGCCGGATAGCCGTAGACCATGGAGACGTCAATGTCGCAGTTGCAGGCTGCACAGACGGACCGGCCCAAGCGCTTTACTTCGGCCATGATGAAGTCGCGCAGCTCCGTGTCCAAGGCGCGGACACAGCCGCCCATGCTGACCTTTTCGGGAATGACGTTGGCCACGCCTTCTACGCCGCAGTGGAGGTAACTGACCGTCAAGGTGCAGCTCGCCAGGGGATCGCATTTTAAGGCGGGAATGAGGTTTAACGAGGAAATGAGCTGACTTGCCGGAATGAGCGGATTATTGGCCGTATGCGGGAAGCCGCCGTGGCCGCCTCTGCCGGTAATTTTAAAGTCGTACGTACCGACGGCGGCAAAGCGGACGCCCTCTTCGATGTCGATGGTGCCGGTCGGATTTTCCGCGTCCACGTGGATGGCAAAGAGGTAGTCGATTTTGTCCATGATGCCGTCCTTTACGAGCTGTACGGCACCGCCGGGCAGAAATTCCTCGGCCTGTTCAAAGATAAAATATACCGTTCCCTTGATGAGCTCCCTGTGTGCCGCAAGAATTTCGGCGCCTGCCAATAAGATCGCCGTATGCGCATCGTGGCCGCAGGCATGCATGACGCCGGGTACCGTGCTTTTGAAGGAAAGGTCCCCTTCTTCGATGAGGCCGAGGGCGTCAATATCGGCGCGCAGGCCGACGGACGGGCCTGACGTATCTCCCTTCAGAAAGCCGACCGTACTGTTGCCGCCGATGCCGGTCAGCATGGGAATTCCGGCATCACGCAGGCGGCTGCGAATCCATTCGGCCGTTTTAAACTCTTTAAAGGACAATTCCGGATGAGCGTGTAAATAACGCCTGTTTTCCACTATCTTTTGACCGTACTGCGCAACAAGTTCTTTTATCAATTCATTCATGCAGGCTTCCTCCTCTAACGAGCTATGTTGTAATGGATATGTTTTGCAGCTATTATATCATGCCCGTACGGAAGGGGGAAAAGCATGATTTATGCACTTCGCCGATAAGGCGGATGTAAGAAAATAACATAATAAAAGGATATGTGTTAAGCCGTATTTATGAAATTTTCTGATAACTGAGAGCCTTTTATAGGCGAGGCAACGGCAATACGCTATAATGAGAAAAGTTTTATCTGCATTTTGGGGGTGACATAACTGCGTGGATTTTCAATTTGATTATTTCGCGGAAGTATTTCCGAAGGTATTGGAACATTTGGACGTAACGCTGGCCCTGACCGGTTCGTCGACGGTATGTGCCCTCGTTATCGGGCTTGTCATAGCCGTTATTTCGTATTATAAGGTTCCCGGATTTTATCAGGTCGCCGGAGTCTTCGTTTTTCTCATGCGCGGGACGCCGGCAGTAGTTCAGCTCTACTTCTTTTATTACGGTATTGCCACCGTCAGTGAACTCGTACGCGGCATGAATCCGACTATGGCCGTTGCCGTCGTCATAAGCTTGAACATCGGCGCTTTCATGTCCGAAAGTATTCGCGGCGCCCTGCTCTCGGTTGATTCGGGGCAAAAAGAAGCGGCCTATTCCCTGGGCATGTCCAACCTGCAGCTCGTGCGGCGCATCATTATTCCACAGGCGGCGCGCGCAGCGTTGCCGGCGCTGTTTAACGATATTATCAACATCGTCAAGCTGTCGTCTTTAGCTTTTATGCTCGGTGTAATTGACATCATGGGTGCCGCTAAAATCGAAGGCAGCTACACATTCCGCTATTTTGAAATATATGCGGCAGTCATGGTTGTTTATCTTGTCATTATCGGCTTGTTGACTCTCGTGCAGCGCTATTTGGATAAGCGGTGTTCCGCAGCATATTAAAAGTGCAGTACACATATTCAGGAGGTTATTTAATGAAAAAACGCGTATTATGTATTGCTATGGCTTTATCTGTCGCCGTTGCGGCATTGACCGGCTGCGGCAGCAATTCCGACGGCGGACGGAACGCGTCCGAAGAACGGACGATTACCATTGCTACGACGGGAACCAACGTACCCTATACGGTCGTCGATGAAAACGGCAAGTGGACCGGTATTGACGGTGATATTTGGAATGAGCTGGCAAAGCGCAAAGGGTGGAGAATTGAGCTGAAGCGTGCCGCTTTCGACTCGCTCTTCGGCGAGCTCGATACAAGGCGTGCCGACCTTGCGGCCAACGCCTTTGCCGTAAAAAAGGAACGGACCGACAAGTACTATGCGTCCATTCCGTATTACGGTGACGCACAGTCCGTCGTTGTGAAAGAAGGCAGCGACATTAAGAACATTGAAGACCTGCGCGGCAGGACCATCGGTATTACGAACGGGCAGGCAAGCCAGACGATTATTATGGACATGGCCAAAGAATATAATTTCAACGTCAAGACCTATGAAGAATCGGACGCAGGCCTTTTGGACGTGGCCCTGGGCCGTATTGACGCACAGGCTTGCGCCGTAACGACGGCACGGATGTTCATGGAAAAGACGGGAAACAGGCTGACCATACTCGACAAGAGATTGAAAGCGAACAATGTGGCTTATTTCTTCCCGAAAACGGAGGATGGCGCAAAACTTCGTGATGAAGTAAACGAAGAATTGAAGAAAATGCTTGATGACGGCACGATTGCGAAAATTACGGAAAAGTACTTCGGCAGCGATATGACGAAGTACATTATCAACGAATAAGATGGGAATGGAGCGAGTATGGATAATCATCGGCCGCTGGTTCAATAAAACACCTGAGCAAACGATTCGACAAGCATACAGCCGTTCTGGACGATATATCTCTCAACCTGTATAAAAGCGACGTCGTCGCTTTTATCGGACCGTCCGGCACAGGCAAATCGACGCTGCTCAGATGTTTGAATTACTTAACAATTCCCGACAAGGGAACCATTACCATAGACGGTCTGACTGTTGACGCACGGCGCCATACGGCGGCGGAAGTACGTAAGCTGCGCACGCATACGGCCATGGTATTTCAGAATTACAACTTGTTTAAAAACAAGACGGCCGTCCAAAATGTTATGGAAGCGCTGATGATCGTACATAACAAGTCCAAGCATGAAGCGAAAGAAACGGCGCTCCACTGGCTTGCCAAGGTGGGCATGCTGGACAGGCAGGACTACTATCCGTCCAAACTCTCGGGCGGACAGCAGCAGCGCGTTGCCATTGCCCGGGCCCTGGCCGTGAACCCGTCGGTCCTTCTCTTGGACGAACCGACGTCGGCTCTCGACCCGGAGCTCGTCGGCGATGTGCTGAATACGATTAAAGAGCTGGCGAAGGAAGGTATTACGATGATTCTCGTGACTCATGAAATCTCTTTTGCCCGGGAAGTGGCCAACCGCATTATCTTCATGGAAGGCGGCAAAATCGCTGCAGACGGGACGCCGGAAGAAATTCTCATCAATCCGGAGAATCCGCGGCTGGTGCAGTTTTTAAAGCACGTAAAATAAGCATATGTGACCTGTCGGGAACGATAGGAGGAGACAAAAACGGAAAAGCCGCGGCTTTTCCGTTTTTCATCAGAAGAGGTATTTTGTATCGTAACTGATATCCATGTACTGGGCAAGGATCTCGTCGTCAAAATCGCAGGGTGCGCTGCCGTGGAAAAGGCCGTTCATTTTGCGGCGCATTTTCTTTTGCGCCGTTATGGGGGGCTCGTATTCGATACGTAGCCGGCGCGCCTGTTCGGAGCGGTCTTCAACATGTATGAAGCGGCCGTCTTCAAAGGTCAGTTCGTAAAGGGTCTTAAAGGCGTGGGGCAGCTGAAAGCCGCAGGGCATGTAGTAGGTGTGGTCGAAGTCGTAGGCGATGAGAAAGGAACCCGTATAAGACAGGGGCAGGTCGAGATCATAGCGCAAATCGCCGGCCGGTGAATGAAAACCGACCGGTTTCTTTTCGTATAAACGGGGTCCGCCTTCATCGCCGTTGTTCGTGAAGAGCTGCGCCAAAATCAGTTGACTGTCCCCGTTTAAGGCGTAATTACATGCATAGCCGCGCAGACATGATTCGTCGAACATGACCGGGCGCAGGGGCAGGTCGTTTATAGAAAAAAGGTTCTGAGGCTTTTCAACGGCCACAATGCTGTATTTGCGGTTATGAAAGTTGAAACCGTCAAAAAATTGAGGCTGCATATATTCCTCCTTTGGTGTATTGATTTTTATCTTACACATTTGACACCTTTTTGTCTACTTGAGGCGGCCTTTTGTTTTACATTTTTTTCCGACTTGGGTATACTACAGGTATGAACTTATATTGTAAGGATTATATAAGGAGACGAGATCATGGAATTTACAAAAGTTCTTACCGAGCGGTATGCATGCAAAAAATATGACGGCCGGAAGGTGGAAAGAGAGGCGTTGGCGGCTATTTTGGAAGCGGGGCGTGTGGCGCCGACGGCGAAAAATCTGCAAGAGCAGAGAATTTATGTCGTTGAATCCGAGGCGGGATTGGCGAAGATCGATAAAGTCCCCCCCTGCCGTTATGGTGCGGGCACGTGCCTTGTTGTAGCCTTTGATAAGAATAATGTATTCACTTATCCCGGCGAGAAGCGTGACTCGGGCGTAGAGGATGCAAGTATTGTTGCTACCCACATGATTTTGGCTGCAGCTAATGAAGGCGTAAACAGCTGCTGGATTAATTTCTTTGATCCGGAGGTTATGGCAAAAGAGCTCGGTCTTCCGGAGAATGAGGAAGTCCTCATGATTATGGATCTGGGCTATGCGGCGCCGGATGCGCCTATGAATCCGAAGCACACTGTGCGCAAAAATTTGTCCGAAACGGTAACTTATATGTAAGTGAGCGCAGCAGTGCAGGCGGAAAAACAGCGGGAATATGATTTTTGCCTTCGGGAGGGTATTTGATGCAATCGATTCGGCGTGTATATGTTATAAAAAAAGACGTATTTGCAGATGAAGCCAGGCGTATACTGGCGGATTTACGGGAAAACTTGCAGATTGGCGGTCTGACGGGAGTCCGTCTTTACAATCGCTATGACATAGCCGGTTTGGACGATGCCGCGTTCGAGACGGCGAAGGAAACGATTTTTTCCGAACCGCCTGTAGACGAAATTTGCGGCGAATTGCCGACGGGCGGGGCAGACATGACTCTGGCCATTGAGTACTTGCCCGGCCAATACGACCAGCGCGCCGATTCAGCCATGCAGTGCCTTCAAATGTTGACCATGAAAAGCGAGGCCGTCGTGCGTACAGCACGGGTCTTTATTTTTACGGGTGCCCTCTCCGCTGCCGACAAAGAGGCCATTAAGCAGTACTGCATCAATCCCGTCGAAGCGCGGGAAGCGTCTTTGGCGCCGGCAACGTCTTTGGATGTCCCTTGGGAGCGGCCGGCCGACGTGGAACGCATCGAAGGCTTTACGACTATGGACGACGCGGCTTTGGCAGAGTTGCGCCGCCGCTTGGGGCTTGCCATGAGCGGCCCGGATCTTGCTTTTTGCCGAGATTATTTCCGGGACGAAGAAAAACGAAATCCTACGATTACGGAAATTCGCGTTATCGACACGTATTGGTCCGACCATTGCCGTCATACGACGTTTATGACGGAACTCACGCATATCGACTTTGCCGGCGGTTCCTTTACGGCACCTGTGCGCAAGGCTTATGAAGTCTATGCAAAGTCGCATGCACTCGTGCGCGCCGACCGGCCGCAGACTCTGATGGACATGGCGACACTTGCCGTGAAGGAACTCAAAGCGGCAGGGAAGCTGCAGAATCTGGATGAGTCCGACGAAATCAACGCCTGCACGATTATCATTCCCGTTGACGTGGACGGAACGGAAGAAGAATGGCTCCTTCTCTTTAAAAACGAAACGCACAACCATCCGACGGAGATTGAACCCTTCGGCGGGGCCGCGACCTGTCTCGGCGGCTGCATTCGCGATCCCTTGAGCGGCCGGGCCTATGTTTATCAGGCCATGCGCGTCACCGGCTCCGGCGATCCGCGGCAGGCCGTTAAGGATACGCTGCCCGGCAAGCTGCCGCAGCGGACGATTACGACGGGCGCAGCTAAGGGATACAGCTCGTACGGCAACCAGATCGGTCTGGCGACGGGCGAAGTAAAAGAATACTATCATCCCGGCTTTATTGCCAAGCGCATGGAAATCGGTGCCGTTCTGGGAGCTGCACCGCGGGAAAACGTCATTCGCGAAGCGCCGCAGCCGGGTGATGTCATCATTCTTCTCGGCGGCAGGACGGGCCGTGACGGCATGGGCGGTGCAACGGGTTCGTCGAAGAAGCATACTCTGACATCCCTGGAAACAAGCGGCGCTGAAGTACAAAAGGGGAATGCCCTGACGGAACGAAAAATTCAGCGATTCTTCAGGCGGCGTGAAGTGACGACCCTTATCAAGCGCTGCAATGATTTCGGTGCCGGCGGCGTGTCCGTCGCCATCGGCGAATTGACGGACGGCTTGGACATCAATCTGGATGCCATGCCCAAGAAATATGAAGGACTGGACGGGACGGAATTGGCCATTTCGGAATCGCAGGAACGGATGGCTGTCGTCGTCGCACCCGAAGCGGCAGACACGTTCATGAAGTATGCCGCCGAAGAAAATCTGGAAGCGACGGCCGTCGCCAAAGCGACGGATACGAACCGCCTGGTCATGAACTGGCGCGGCAGTAAAATCGTCAATATTTCGCGGGACTTTTTAAATACGAACGGCGTCATGCAGCAACGCGAAGCTTATGTGGCGGGCCCGGCGGGAAAGAGCGCTTTTGTGCAGGCTTCGGCAGGTGATATTCGGGAAACGTGGCTCCGTACGCTGGGTGAGCTCAATGTCGCATCCGAACAGGGCCTGGCCGAATGCTTTGACAGCACTGTCGGTGCCCGGACCGTGCTCATGCCTTTCGGCGGCAAGTATCAGAAGACGCCCGTTGAAGGTATGGCAGCCGAAATTCCCGTACCCGTCGGTACAAAGACCGATACGGCCAGTATCTTTACGCACGGCTACGACCCGGACCTTGCCGCGTGGAGCCCCTTTCACGGCGCCCTTTACGCGGTTGTCCAATCCGTGGCGAAATTGGTCGCTCTCGGCGGCGACCGGCGCCGAGCATACTTGACGCTGCAGGAATTTTTCCAAAGTCTCGGTACGGATAAAACGGCATGGGGAAAGCCGGTAGCCGCATTGCTCGGCGCCTATACGGCGCAGCGTGAATTACAAATTGCCGCAATCGGCGGTAAGGACAGCATGAGCGGCACCTTTGAAAACCTTACCGTACCGCCGACGCTCGTTTCTTTTGCAGTCGTTACTGAAAAGGCGAAGCGCATCATCTCGCCCGAATTAAAGGATGCCGGCAGCGCCGTCGTCCTTCTCGACGTGCCGCGCGATAAAGATGAAATTCTCGACTGGGACGTCTTTCGCAGGCAATGTGACTTCCTATATGAACAGAGTGCGGCCGGTACGGTCAAGGCGGCACACGCCGTCGGCCGCGGCGGCATGGGGACGACGCTGGCAAAGATGGCCTTCGGCAACGGTATCGGCTTTACGGTTACCGGCAATATAACGGGGGAAGAACTTTTCGCCTTGAAATACGGCGCCTTCCTTGTCGAAACGGATGAGGCAAGGGCTGAGGTTTGGGCGAAGCGGGAGCATACGCGTGTCGTAGCGACGACCAACAGTACGGCCGAAGCCGTAACGGGTGATGTGCGTATTTCTCTGGCGGAACTGCAGACGGCATGGGAAAAAACCTTGAGCGGTATTTTCCCCATAAAAGGCGCAAGTGCGAACGAAGACGATACGCTGCCTCTCTGTACGACATATGGGCCGAAACGGAGCGAGTCCTTCGGCAAGCCGCGCGTTTTTATTCCCGTATGCCCGGGGACGAACTGCGAATACGATTCGGCGGCAGCCTTCAGGCGGGCCGGAGCCGTGACGGACACCTTTGTCCTGCGCAACGAATCGCCGCAGGAGCTGTCGGCGTCCATAGCGGAAATGGAAAAACGCATTGCCCGGGCGCAAATCATCATGTTCCCCGGCGGTTTCAGCGCCGGCGACGAACCGGAAGGTTCGGGCAAATTTATTGCTACGTTATTCCGCAACCCTGTTTTGGCGGAAGCCCTGGAAAACCACCTCTATTCCCGTGACGGCCTGATTCTCGGCATTTGCAACGGTTTTCAGGCGCTTATCAAGTTGGGCCTCTTACCGTACGGACATGTCCGGCCGCTCAGTGAAACCAGTCCGACACTGACGTATAATACCGTCGGCCGACATCTGTCGCGCATGGTCGATACAAAGATCATCTCCGTCATGTCGCCGTGGCTCGGCAATGTTGAAGCCGGCGACATTCATACAGTTGCCGTTTCGCACGGCGAAGGCCGCTTTGTGGCATCGCCCGAAGAGATTCGCGCCCTTGCGGCAAAGGGGCAAATTGCAACGCAGTATGTTTCGCCTGACGGAGTTGCGAGCGGAGACAGCGAGTTCAATCCGAACCGTTCCGTCTTTGCTGTCGAAGGGATTACGAGCCCAGACGGGCGCGTTTTCGGCAAAATGGCCCATACGGAACGGTATACGGGCGAAAACGTGTTTAAAAATATTTCCGGAAACAAGGTGCAGCCGATCTTTACGGCCGGCGTGAACTACTTTAAGTAAAAAGGTGTAAAGGAGACGGGAAAGTATGCATAAAACACGCAAGGTCGTCATTATAGGCGCCGGCCACGTAGGCTCACACGTGGCGCTGGCGTTGGTGCAGTCGGGAGACGTCGATGACATAGTCCTCATCGACAAGGACGAAAACAAGGCTCTCGGCCAGGCATGTGATTTGGATGATGCCGTTACGGGCGCAGCCTGCGGCAGAGATACGGTCGTGCGGGCCGGCGATTATACGGAGCTGAATAATGCCGACATTCTCGTCACGGCCTTTGGTCGCAGCCGCCGTCCAGGCGAAACGCGTCTCGACATGTTTACTGATTCTATCCGCATGGCTGATGATGTGGTCGCACACCTGCGGCAGGTCGATTTTCACGGTATTATGATCAGTATTTCCAATCCGGCCGATATTATTTGCGAATATATTCGCCGACGCATGGCGTGGGCACCGCAGCGCTGCTTTTGCACCGGTACAAGTCTGGAAACATACAGACTCCTGCGCGTTATGGGCAATCTTACGGGCTATGCACGCCGCTCCCTGCAGGGATATTGCCTGGGCGAGCACGGTAATTCCGGCTTTATTGCCTGGTCGACAGTGCGCATAAACGGACGCCTCTTTACGGAAATCATGAAAGAAAAACCCGAATGGGGCGACCTTGATTTGGCCGACCTGCAGCTTAAGGTGAAGCGGGCCGGCGATATGGAAGTGGATTTTAAGGGCTGCACGGAATTCGGCATTGCCAACGCGACGCTTATGATCATTCGCGCCGTCCTGCATGACCAAAACCTTATTTGGCCCTGCTCGACGGTCTTGGACGGCAAGTACGGTGAAAAGGACGGCGTTGCCGGCGTGCCCTGCGTCATCGGCAGGGACGGCAGAGCCAGAACGAGGGAAACTTTATCAAA
>OBZS01000351.1_pt1 | contig 16172 bp, 9 predicted proteins | sample 1476981 | NCBI WGS metagenome assembly OBZS01 (sample SAMEA2580254, study PRJEB22360) | human gut metagenome | biome: human gut; feature: human-associated habitat; material: faeces | place: Denmark | collected 2008/2010 | reverse complement strand
CGATGCTCGGGTCGTTGCCCTCGTAGAACGTGTCGGGGAAGAAGTACGGCAGGAAGCGTCCTTCGGTGTACTTGACGCCCGGAATATCGGCGATCATGCGGGTGGTGGTGCCGTCGCCGATGGAACCGACCACGGCGTCCAGGCCGAGTTCGTCGAATCCGTCCTTGTACGGTTCGGTGCCGATCCACTGGTCGCCGAGGAACATCATCGCCTCTTTGCCGGCGGCGTGGGACATGTCGGCGAGCTGCTTGACGTTTTCGCGCACGAAGCCGGAGAGGAAGTCGATCCAGTCGCGCTGGGCTTTTCTGGGCACGCGCCATGCGGAGTTGTAGGCACCGCCGTCCACGAAGTCCTCCGGGCGCAGGCGGTAGCCATACTTGGCTTCGAAATCATCCAGCGCACGCGGGCTTACGGTGCAGGCGCAACCAAACCAGTCGACGACCTTTTCGCGGCGCTTTTCATCGAACAGGAGCGTGAACTGGTAGAAGAACGTGGTGAATCGCACCACATCGGTCTGCGGGCTGTCCTTAAGCCACTGCTCGAACGTGTCGAACACGAACTTGCGGGTGGCCGGATGGTAGATGTCGAACGGAATCTCGTGTTCCTTGTCTCCCCAATCATTGGTCAGGTGGTTGTACATCTCGACCGGGTCCCAGATGATGTAGGCCAGGAAACTCACCGTGTATTCGTGCATCGGCACGGCAGCGGTCACGTGCACGGTGTCCTCGCCTGGGTCGAGCGTCCAGCCGGACGGGTCCACGACCTCGCCCGTGGTGCGGTCCACGACTTCCCAGTACTTATGAGGGTCGGCGTCACGGTTGGGCTTGAGCTGTTCCTCGAAGAAGCCGTCCATCAGCGGCACGTCCACCGTGTTGGACTCGGCCAGGATGCGGTCGGTCAGCAGGTAGACCTGCGGGGTCTCGTCCATGTGCAGGGTGATCCACTCGTTGTGGGCGCGGGTCGGGAAGTAGGCGCTGTAGATTTTCTTGCCGAGAGCGAGCACTGCCTCGTCCAGATGCGTGCCGTCGGAGTTGCGGATGGCGTCCGCACCCCACAATTCGGCGAGTTCCTTGGTCTTTTCGGCGAAATTCTCTTCACTGGGCAGCGTGAAGCGGCCGGTGCTGGTCATGAGTGCTCCTTTGTGGGGTTGATCATCAAAAAACTACAAAGCGACGAATTCGTCGCATACAAAATGAACGGCGTCATCGTGGGCCCTGGGACCCTGACTGCGTAGATCCTTGACGCTTACGGTGACGCCGGACGATTGGAATCGTGTCACTGGTAATGAGGGTAAGGGGACGCTGCCCGGCACCGGAAGGAGTGACACGACATGCCGGGCAGCGGATTGTTGGGTATTAGGGGTTGGGTTTTGGCCCCCTCAGTCTCGCTTCGCTCGACAGCTCCCCTCAGCGAGGGGAGTCAGAGCGGAGAAAATCAGCCCTTGACGGACCCGGCGGCCAGGCCGGACTGCCAGTAGCGCTGGAGGCCGAGGAACAGCACGATCACGGGCAGTACGCCGAGCAGCGCACCCATCATCAGGGCGCCGCGATCGGTGAACGTGGCCAGCGAGACCATGCCGTACAGACCGAGGGTCACGGGCTTCAAGGTGTCGGAAGACACCATCATCAACGGCAGCAGGAAGTTGTTCCACGTGGCCACGAACAGGAACAGGAAAATCGTCACCATGGCCGGGGCCAGGAGCCTCAGCACGATGGTGAAGAAGATCCTCGCCTCGCTCGCGCCGTCGATGCGGGCGGCTTCAAGCAGTTCGTCCGGCACCGAACTTTGCGCGTACGTGCGGCCCAGGAAGAAGCCGAACGGCGAGACGCAGCACGGGATGATGATCGAGAGCATCGTGTTGGTCAGGTGCAGGGTGTGGAAAATCGAGTACTGCGGGATGGTCAGCAGGGCGGCCGGCATGAGCATGCAGGCCATGATGATGCCGATGGCCGCGTTCTTGCCGCGGAAGTTGAATTTTGCGGTGGCGTAGCCGGCCATCACGGACACGATGGTGCCGACCAGTGCGGAAACACCCGAGTAAATCAGGGAGTTCAACACCCAACGCCAGAAGTTGCCTCGGGTCCAGCCGAGCAGCTTCGAATAGTTGGTGGCGATGGCGTCGGGCAGCTGGTCGAGCGGCACGGCGAACCACATGCCGTTGCTGCCGGTCATCTGGGCCGGCGTCTTGGTGGACGCGATGATGGCCCAGTAAATCGGGAACAGGAAGTAGATCAACACCAGTACCAGCAGCACCACGGTGAGGGTCTTCACGGCCGCGGACGGTCGCATGGAGCGAGGCAAATCGTGTTGCGCAGCCTGACGCTGCTTTTCGAGCTTGCGCTCGGCCTTTTTGCGGGCGCGTTCTTCAACGGTTGCGGAGCTCATTACTCGTTCACCTTCCTTTCGGCCAGGGTGTACAGCACGGCGAGCATACCTGCGATCAGAGCCATGACGATGGCGATGGCGGAGGCCGGGCCGTCACCAGACGGGGTGATGGTGCCTTGCGAAGTGTTCATGGCCATCATCATCGGGGTATATGCCTTGGAAATACCCGGGTCGGCAGTGGACATGATCTGCGGCTCGTTGAACAGCTGGATGGTGCCGACGATGGAGAGCAGCATGGCCAGCAGGGCCGCGCCACGCACGTTCGGCAGCTTGATCTTCGTGGCAATCTGCCACCCGTTGGCACCGTCGATGCGCGCGGCCTCGTACAGGTCATGCGGGATGGCCTGCAACGCGGCCAGGAAGATCAGCATGTTATAGCCGGTGAAGGTCCAGGTGGTGATGTTGGCCATCGAGCCGAGCACGATGTTCTTGTTGAAGAAGTCCACATTGACGCCGATGGCGGCAAGTCCCTTGACGATTGGCGAGATTTGGCCGTTGTACAGGTAGACCCAGATGATTGAGGCCACGACGCCGGGGATGGCGTAGGGCAGGAAGTAGCCCAGGCGGAAACCGGTGACATGCTTGACCACGAACGAGTCGATGACGATGGCCAACGCCAGTGCGGCGATGATCATGATCGGCACCTGAATCAGGGTGTAGAGCAGCACCCTGCCGACGCCGGACCAGAAGTTGCCGGAAGTAATAGCATACTGGAAGTTCTGGAATCCTACGAATTTATTGACCAGTTCGCCGCCACCGTATGCGCCGCCGCCTTCGGTGACCTGGCGGAAGAAGCTGGAATAGACGGCCCAGATGATGGGCAAGATGAACACGAAAGTGAACAGGACGGCGAACGGTGCCATGAACGCCCAGCCGGTGCGGTTCTCGCGCTTCTGAGCGCCGGACCGCTTCGGCTTGGCGGCGGCACGCCTAGGTGCTTTGCCTTTCGCCTGAGTAGTGGATGCAGTCATAATACAAAACCTGTCTTCGCAAAGAACAGTAAAACAAATGACAAGGGCCACAGCGCCCCTGCAGCAATACCCCCAAACAATACGGAAGGCCGGAGTATGTGCCCCGGCCTTTCGCTATGGTGATGCGAGGCATCGGAGGCCTTGGACGGCCGGCTATTTCAAGCCGGCCCGTTGACAAGGCCTAGTGAGGTCACTCCTTGACGGACAGACCGAGGTTCTTCAGCGTATCCACCGAGGTCTTCTGAGCGGTGTCGAACACATCCGAAACCTTGGCAGAACCATCGGCAGCCTTGGCGGCGGTCTGTTTCATTGCAGCGCCGACTGCGGAGAAGCCAGGCATGTAGGTGAAGTCACCCATGTTGTCGTTCGCGGTCTTGAACTCAGCCATGACATCCTGTCCGCTGAAGTAGTCGGACCACTTCTGCGGGGTCTTGGCATCCGCGGTGGTGGCGGCCACGACAAGGCCCTGGGAGACAAGGTCATCAACCTGGGTGTTGAACCAGTCAAGGAACTCCATGGCTTCGGCCGGGTGCTTGGAACCCTTGAGCACGGCCACACCGGAACCACCATCGGCGCCGGTCTTGGTGCCATTGCCGAACCAGTCACCGAGCTGGGTGACCTTCCACTCACCAGCACCAGTGCCACCGGCGGAATCGATGAACAGTGGGGCTTCCCAAGCGGCGGCCACGGTGCCGATCAGCTGACCGGACTGGATGGAGTTATCAAACGATGCATCCCAACGCGGGTTGGTGAGGGCGGCCTTGTTGTCGATCAGCTGCTGGTAGACATCGGCCACGGCCTTGGAGCCCTTAGTCTGGGTGTTGACAACCCAGGAGTTGCCGTCGACCTTGTACCACGGACCGGAAGCGCCGGCCTGGCCGGACATCATCATCATGGCCTCATCAGGTTGGAAGGTCATGATGTACTTGCCTTGGGCAGCGGTCTTCTTGGCGGTCTCAATGAGCTCGTCAGCGGTCTTCGGCACGGTGATGCCGAGCTTCTCAAATTCAGCGGCGTTGTAGAAGTAAGTCAGCGGGCCGGTGTCCTGCGGCAGACCGTAGGTCTTGCCGTCCACCTGCATCAGCGCGAACGGGCCGGAAGCGAAATCGTCCTTGTACTTGGCGGCCTCATCGGTGACATCCTGCAGAAGGCCCTTGGTGAAGACCTCAGGAACCTCGGAGTAACCGACCTGAGCCAGATCCGGCGCATTGCCAGCCTTGACGTCGGTCTCGAGCTTCTTGATCATGTCGGCGGCATTGCCATCGAACTTGGTGGCCTTGACCTGAATGTTCGGGTGCTCCTTGTTCCACTTGGCCACAATGTCGTTGACCAAGGTCATGCCTTCGGAATCGGGCAGACGATGCATATAGGTGATGTTGACCACACCGCCATCGCTGCCGGACTTCGTGTCGCCGGCAGTGTCGCTGCCGTCGCAACCGGCCAAACCAATACCCATTGCTGCTACCGCGGCAAAAGCAGCCACGATGCGCTTATTGCGTGATACCATATCTCTACTCCTTCGTAGTGAAATCATCATCTCAGTGTGATGACTTATTGCTAATTTAGGCCTTTGCTCTTTTATTGTCAACTTAGCTAACAATTACCGCGCGTCCCGTTGAGGCGAGTAGCATTGAACCGGTTCGATGCTCGATTGCGCGGATTTGTTTATTTCATTAACTCCCCTTACAAAGCAACGTACTTTTGGTCCGCCGGTAGACCTAATGAGATATTGGATAGCGGCAACAATCCAAGACGTTAGCTTGCAATCGTCCACCGCAAATTGCAAGCACTTGCCAACATTATCGGTTTTCAGGTCGCCGGCGCGATACCCGACTAGGGAGGCACCGCGCCTTAATGAGACGCTACACGAGCAGTCTCAGCAACTGGTAGAGCTGCCACAGGCTACGCACGTTGAAGTGCGTGCCGTCAACCGTGGCGTTCGCCTCGCCATCGCCCACATGGACGATCACGGTGCGCCCGTTCACGGTCAGACTACCGTGCATCGTGATATGATTCATCTTGCAACCTTGTTGATTAAAGGCGCAAGCCGGTAATCAACGCAAAGGCCCGGTGCTGCAAACGTCGGGCCTTTTCTTATCGGCTCACGCCGATCGGCCCGTCATATCAACGGGGACACCGCATGTTACGGCATCACAAACCAATATATCAGCACCCCGGTGGCAATCAAGAAGACAGGTTCCAGAAAAAGAAAAAAAGGCCTGGGCATGTTGCCCAGGCCTCGGTTCGCGGACAGGGCGAGATTCGAACTCGCGGAGGGTTGCCCCTCAACGGTTTTCAAGACCGTCTCTTTAGGCCGCTCAGACACCTGTCCTGATGCGCGTTCACACGCGCAAGTATTCATTATACAGAAGGGAGGGATGTTGATATTCGGCAGTGCGGTCGGTCTTGGATTCGCCTGCTGGCTATCAGCGATCTCTCCCTCAGTAATCTCTCCCTCAGTCAGCTACGCTGACAGCTCCCTCATCAGAGGGAGCTAAAGCACGATGAGACTCAGGCCTCCCACTTCGTGGGCTCGATAACTTCCTTGCCGCCCATGTAGGCGCGCATGGCCTTCGGGATCTCGATGGAGCCGTCCTTCTGCTGGTGGTTCTCCATGATAGCGACCAGCCAACGGGTGGTGGCCAGCGTGCCGTTCAGGGTGGAGACCGGGCGGGTGCCGCCGTCTTCCATACGCTCGCGGATGTTCAGGCGGCGAGCCTGGTACTCGGTGCAGTTCGAGGTGGAGGTGAGCTCGCGGTAACGGCCCTGGGTCGGCACCCAAGCCTCGCAGTCGAACTTACGGGCGGCGGAGGAACCGAGGTCGCCGGCGGCGGTATCGATGATGCGGTAGGGCACCTCGACCTTGGCGAGCATCTCCTGTTCCATGGCCAGCAGGTGCTCGTGCTCCTTGTAGGAGTCCTCCTGCTTGGCGTAAACGAACATCTCCACCTTGTCGAACTGGTGGACGCGGATGATGCCGGAAGTATCCTTGCCTGCGGCACCGGCCTCGCGGCGGTAGCAGGAGGACCAACCGCAGTAGCGCAGCGGGCCGTTGCCGAGGTCGAGGATCTCGTTCTCGTGCATGCCGGCGAGCGCCACTTCGGAAGTGCCGACCAGGTACTGGTCATCGGGCTCGCGCAGACGGTAGATCTCGTCGGCGTGGGAGTTCAGGAAGCCGGTGCCGCGCATGACCTCGGGGCGCACGAGCGTCGGGGTGATGGCCAGCGTGAAGCCGTGCTCTTCGGCCTGGTCCACGGCCATGGTGAGCATGGCAATCTGCATGCGGGCCACCTGGCCACGCAGGAAATAGAAGCGGGAGCCGCCGACCTTGACGCCGCGGCGCATATCGATGCCGGCCACGCCGGTGCCGAGGATCAGGTGGTCCTTGGGCTCGAAGCCTTCGGCCGCGAAGTCGCGAATCTGGCCAACCTTCTTGACGACCACGTAGTCATCCTCGCCGCCTTCGGGAGCTTCGGGCTCCACGATGTTGGAGAGCTTCCACATGGCGGTGGTGTATTCCTCGGCTGCGGAATCGGCCTTGGACTTGTATTCGGAGACCTTCTGGGACAGTTCCTTGGTCTCGGCGATGAGCTTGGCCTTCTCGTCCGCCGGGGCGGAGGCGACCTTCTTGCCGATTTCCTTCTGCTGGGCGCGAGCCTCTTCGAAGGCCTTCAGCGCCTCACGACGTGCGGTGTCGGAGGAGAGCACTTCGTCGACGAGCTCCACGGACTCGCCGCGCTTGCGCTGGGATTCCTTGACGATATCGGTGTGTTCACGGATGAATTGAATATCAAGCATGGGCACCAGACTAGCCGCGTAAGCAGACACCGACAATGGCCGAATGCGCGGGAGTCACGCGGAAATCACAGGGAAGCCCGGGAAAGTCCGCGGACGGGTCCACCCGGCCAATTTCGTCAGATGAGACGCGATTGAACCATAATCACGCCCCACGGGGCTGTTGCGTGCAGGAAATGTTCACGTACGGCGCACCATGGCCGCAAACGACCTCCCCACCGATAACAATAGGAGCCATGCCTCAGCCTGCCCTCACCGTGTTTCTGATCATCGCCGCAATCGCCATTGTGGTGGTGCTCATCGCCGTCATCGTCATCGCTCTGCGCGCGCAGCGCCGCCGCAAGCTGGCTCAGACGCTGGAGAAGCGCCGGGACGACGAGGTGCAGTACGCCTTCATCGTGAATCCGTCCAAACCGCAGGCCGAAGCCCGCAGGCTGCATATCCAGAGGTTCTGCGAGGCCAAGGGGCTCAATCGCATCCGCTTCTACGACACCCAGCTTGACAAGGACGGCAAGGTCTGCGCGCTTGAGGCGCTGGAGGACGGCGCCGACGTGGTGATCGCGGTCGGCGGCGACGGCACGGTGCGCACGGTGGCGAGCGCCGTCTCCGGCACCGGCCATGCGCTGGGCATCATCCCCATCGGCACCGGCAACCTGTTTGCCCGCAATATGGGCGTTCCCGTGGACGATATCGACGCCGCGCTGACCGTGGCCACCTCCCACGGCTCCCGCCTGGTGGACATGGGCCGTCTCACCCTGCTCGACCACCCGGAGGACGACCACGGCCACGCCTTCCTCATCATCGCCGGCATCGGCTTCGATGCGGCCATGATCGACGACACCAACCCCGAGCTCAAGGCGAACATCAGCTGGCTCGCCTACTTCGTGGGCGGCGTGAAGAACCTGTTCGCGCCGAAGTTCCGCGGCACGCTGACAGTCACCAGCGCCGACGGCTCGACCCACACCATCAAGAATCTCGATTTCCGCACGGTGATGGCCGGCAACTGCGGCCAGATTCCCATGTTCTCGCTGATGCCGGCGGCATCCTATGACGATGGTCTGCTGGACTTCGAAATCATCGACACCACCGGCGGCATCCTCGGCTGGGCCAACCTGTTCGGCGACGTGGTGCACCAGACGATCATCGGCAAGCCCGAACAGAACCCGCTGTCCACGAACTCGACCATCGAACAGGTTCAGGGCGTCAGTGCCGAAATCACATTGGAAAAGCCGGCCAAAGCGCAGGTGGACGGCGACATGCTACCGGAGACCAAACATATTCGTTTCTCAGTGGATCATCGCGCGCTGATCGTGCGCGTACCCGACGCCTCCGCGCTGGAAAAGACCGCACAGGCCGCTGCCTCAAACGCCACCTCGGATTTCGCCGAAATGACCGGCACGCTCGAGCCGATTCGCTGATCCGCTACGATGCGTGGCCGGTGACTCGGGCGACGTGCATTGCCAGATAGGCGGTTTCGTCGTCGCTGATATCCGTGTCGAGGCGCAATTCGAGCAGGGAGGCGATGGTTCGCGCGCATCGTAGCGCGGCGGGATAGGACTCACGAATCACCTTCATCACCGGTGCCGGCTCATCCGTCAGTTGCTGGTGCTGGTGGATGCGTACGAACAGGTAACGCAGATGGGTGATGAACCTGTCCACATTCACGGAACTGCGGTCCAACGTGATGCCGTAGCTGTGGTCGATAATGTCAAGCAGTTGCTGGATCACGCCCGTCATCGTATACGTATAGGACAGGTCGCCGGTGGCGAAGCCGGCGTTGACCAGATGCATGGCAAGCGCGGTGGCCTCGCCGTCCGGCAGCGTGACGTCGAGCCGCGCATTGAGCGATGCGAGCATCGCACGCCCCTGCGCGTATTCCTGCGGGTACAGGTTGCTCACCTCGCCGAGCAGCGGGTAGGTAATGTCGATGCCGCGCCGCACCCGCTCCACCGCATTCGCCACGTGATCCGACAAGGCCATGACCAGCGTGGTGCTGCCGGTCTCACGCTCCCCCAGTCCGGCTTCCTGCATGGATTCGACGACCACGCGGATGATTTCGGGCGGAATGTCCGCCAGCATCTGCGCCAGATGGTCCGGGTCACGCCCGTCCGACGGCACGAAGGTGCGCACGACTTTCGACTCGTCGACCGTCTGCCCCGGCTTGGCCTGGAACCCCAGTCCACGGCCGGTGAGAATCACCTCACCGCCGTCGCCGCCTTTGGCGAGCACGACGTTGTTGTTGAACACTCGCAGTATTTCCATGGCATCCTTTCGCAACGTCATTGTTCCACATCGATGATCGGGCTGCCGGCTGATACGGTTTTGCAGTCACCGCCGTTGTTGTCGCCGCTACCGTCGCCGATCAACGGCGTGACCACGGTCAGTTCAGCGGCGTTGACCACCGTCACCACCACCACAACGCTGTGCCCGGCCGCCGCGACTTTGCCGAAATCCACGGTGGCCAGTGGCTCTCCCGCCGCGATCCGCTCGCCTTTAGCCACGACCACAGCGAATCCCTCGCCATCCATATCGACGGTGTCAATGCCGATATGAACCAGCACTTCGATGCCGCCATCGGTTTTAATGCCGAAGGCATGGCCGGTTCGGGCCACGGTTTTCAGCATGCCACTGACCGGTGCGAGCACGGCTGTCTCACCGGTCGTCTCCGGCACGACGCCTACGCCCTCCCCCAGCGCGCGGGAGGCGAACACCGGATCGCCAGTCGCTTCCAGATTCACCAGCCGGCCGGCGACCGGCGACAGGATGGCGTTGGAGTCAGGAGCCCGATCAGGGGCAGCCCGCGATGGAGAATCTTCCGCAGACTCCGCATCCGACGATGTCGTGCCAATCCCTCTCACCGCATCCTGCGAGCGTGCGTTCTCGCCCGCCGAGACCATCTGTGCCTCCGTGGCGCGCGACGGCGTGCGGTACCCGAACAACACCGTCAGCACCATCGCCATTACAAACGCAACGGCGATGGACAGCGCGTACACCCACATCCGATCGAACACCGGAATCGTCAGCAACGAGGAGAAGGCGAATGCCGTAGTCGTGACGCCCCGGACCATCTGGCCGGATGGCAGCACGGACGGGAACAGCCAGCCAAGCACCGCGCTGGTCACTCCGCCGGCCGCGCAGCCGGCGAGCAGCCAGCGGTAGACGCGGCGGTGATGCAGATGGATGCCGTACAGGCTCAGTTCCGAAACGCCACCCAGCAATCCCGCGAGCAACGCCCCCACCGCGGTCTGCCGCATGGCCGAATCCTTGCCGCGTACGGCCAGCACGAGCACGCCGGCGGTGGCACCGAAGCAAGCGAAGTTCCATACACCCATCGGACCTTGGACGAAGTCGTAGCCGAGCGTCTGAATGTTCATCAGTATCAGGGCGTTCAACGGCCAGTGCAGACCGAGCGGCACGAGAAACGGGTAGAGCATCGGGATGATGAGCGCGAACAGGAATGGCACGTGCGCGTTAAGCCATGCTGTGGCCGCTCCCAGCCCGCTGCCGAGCCATATTCCCAGAGGCCCGATGACCAGTATGGTGAGCGCAAAAACGACGACCAGTGAGAGGAATGGCACGAACACCAGCTGTACGCTGTCGGGAATGACGCGCTTCAGCCCGCGGTAGACCACGGCGAGCACGGCGGCCATGAGCAATGGTACGAAGATGTTGCCACTGTAGTCGTTGAGTTGAATCGGTATGCCGAACGCCGACACGGTGCAGGTTTCGGCGCCGAATACGGCGGTGGCCGAGCATTGAATCTCCCCGGAGAGAGCGCTGGATACGGACGTCCCGGACATTCCGGACATCACGCCAGTAAGCTGCGGGGTCATAAGCGCGGCCATAATCGCACCGCCGAGCCAAGGGTCGACGTCCAGTTTCTTGGCCGCATTGTAAGCGATCATAATCGGCAGAACGGTGAACACACCCTCCCAAATCGCCTTGAGTAGTATCCAACCGGTGGACGTCTCGCCATCAGGCACAATGCCGAGTGCAACGATCACGTTGACGATGGCGATGACCAGCGAGGCACCGAGTAGCACGCCCAGAATCGGGCGGAACGAGTCGGACAGGTAGTCGAAAAACGCGGCAGCCCGGGCACGGGCGGCACTGCCCCACTCGCGGATGGTACGAGGCATGAAGTGACGGGATGTATTGGCTGGGCCGTGACTCTGCTCGGTGTCGGTATCGCGCAATGGTGCGACGTCGTCGGAAAGGTTCGGCGCGGACTGCGTAGGCTGCGTAGGCTGAGTGGATTGCGTTGACTGAGTGGATTGCGTTGACTGAGTGGATTGCGTTGACTGAGTGGATTGCGCGGACTGCGTTGGCCGCGACGCCGCCGATGGTAATTGCGTTGCCGGAGTCAATCGCGCTGCCTGCATCCGAACGATCTGCTCGTACACCGAGGCGACCGCTCCGCCGATGATGACCTGATAACGATTGCCGGTTCGCGGGAATGCGCCGAGGACTCCGGGGATGGATTCGAGACCGTGCTGGCTGACCTGGCCGGCGTCGTCCAGTTCGAAGTGCAGTCGCGTGGCGCAATGGGTCAGGTTGGTGATGTTCGCGGAGCCGCCGACGGCATCAACGATGCACGCCGCAATCACTGCAGGCGTTGCGTTCGATGCGTTCGCCACGGTTCCTCCTTGCTGCCGTATGCCACTGTGTTCCATTATCGGCGCTGGGTGCCCCAAAAGCACGGCAATGCCGGCAAAGCATCGCGAAACGGCAACTATGCGCTACGGTGCTCCGCGATAGCGTTCCGCTATGGTGTTCCGCCGCACCCGTTCTCCGTATTTGCCGCAGCGCCCATTCCGACTTCATTCCACCATGCAGAATCCTGCAATCGTTGTCAAAAATCATCGTTTTTTGCCGCCTATTCGGAGTGTCGCGACCGAGAAAGTCGTATCCTATCTTTCACACACGTTGCGTAGCAGGGTTGTTACTCAAAATGAGGCAAGACCTGGAGTGACGTGGAATTTGCGTATCGTAATATGCGAATTCCACGTTGTTCCAGGTCTTTTTTGTTTTCGGGCGACTTCAGGCAATCGAAGCCTGACCTTGCATGCGGCAGAGGGGCCACGCGGCAGGCGCGGCCCGTCAACGGCGAAAGGACAAGGCAATGACGACGACGGCATCACCCGTATCGAAGCAGACGGCATCCGCGGCACAGGAGACCGGCGCAACCGGTGCAGCGGCCACCGCAATCGAAACCATCGAAACCGGCGTGGCCGGGGTGGCGGACGCGGCCACAAACGCGGCAGCAAACGCAATCGAGGACCTCGAAGCCGCCGAATCACGCGGCTTCTCCACGCGCTTCCCGCTCAACAGCGCATTCATCTTCACCTTCGGCGCGCTCGGCGGCATGCTGTTCGGTTTCGACACCGGCATTATCTCCGGCGCCTCCCCGCTTATCGAATCGGACTTCGGCCTGAGCGTCTCTCAGACCGGCTTCATCACCTCCTCGGTGCTGATCGGCTCGTGCGCAGGTGCGTTGTCGATCGGCGCGCTGTCTGACCGGTTCGGCCGCAAGAAGCTGCTCATCGTCTCCGCGCTGCTGTTCCTGCTCGGCTCAGGCCTGTGCGCCTCCTCCACCGGATTCGCGATGATGGTGTGCGCCCGCATCATCCTGGGCCTCGCGGTCGGCGCGGCTTCTGCCCTGACCCCGGCGTACTTGGCCGAACTGGCGCCGAAGGAGCGTCGCGGCTCGCTGTCCACGCTCTTCCAGCTCATGGTCACCTTCGGCATTCTGCTGGCCTACGCCTCCAACCTCGGATTCCTGAACCACAACCTCTTCGGCATCCGCGACTGGCGCTGGATGCTCGGTTCGGCGCTGGTGCCGGCCGCCTTGTTGCTGCTCGGCGGCCTGCTGCTGCCCGAATCCCCGCGTTATCTGGTGAACAAGGGCGACACCTGCAACGCCTTCAAAGTGCTTACGCTGATTCGCAAGGACGTGGATCAGACCCAGGTGCAGATTGAGCTGGACGAAATCAAGGCCGTGGCCGCACAGGACACCAAGGGTGGCGTGCGCGAACTGTTCCGTATCGCTCGTCCGGCGCTGGTGGCCGCCATTGGCATCATGCTGTTCCAGCAGCTCGTGGGCATCAACTCGGTGATCTACTTCCTGCCGCAGGTGTTCATCAAGGGCTTCGGCTTCCCTGAAGGCGACGCAATCTGGGTGTCGGTGGGCATCGGCGTGGTGAACTTCGTGAGCACCATCGTGGCCACGCTTATCATGGATCGTTTCCCGCGCAAGGGCGTGCTGATCTTCGGTTCCATCGTGATGACCGTTTCGCTCGCAGTGCTCGCCGTGATGAACTTCGTGGGCGACGTGGCCGTGCCGGCCGTGCCGACGATGATTCTCATCGCTTTCTATATCCTCGGCTTTGCGGTCTCGTGGGGCCCGATCGCCTGGGTGCTTATCGGCGAGATCTTCCCGCTGAGCGTGCGCGGCATCGGCTCCTCCTTCGGCTCGGCGGCGAACTGGCTGGGCAACTTCATCGTCTCCCAGTTCTTCCTCGTGCTGCTCGATGCGTTCGGCAACAATGTGGGCGGCCCGTTCGCGATTTTCGGCGTGTTCTCGGCCCTGTCCATCCCGTTCGTGATGCGCTTGGTGCCCGAGACCAACGGCAAGTCGCTGGAGGAAATCGAGGAGGAAATGACCAAGCGCTAGACAACCGGCACACGATTCGCACAAAAGTTGACAACTCTTAACATAATCGTACCCAACGTGGCGAAAAAACGTGGCAGAATAGGGAGCATGGTAGCAAACAATGCGGGTCAGCCCGCCACCCCAGCAGATCTGATCAATGTCGATGAGGTTATCGGCAAATACTATGACCTCGTCCCCGATCCCGAAGTCCCCGAGCAGCGTGTCATCTTCGGCACCTCCGGCCACCGCGGATCGTCCCTGAAGACCTCGTTCAACGAGGCCCACATCATCGCCATCTCCCAGGCCATCGCCGAATACCGCAAGAAGGCCGGTGTCACCGGCCCGCTGTACCTCGGCTCCGACACCCACGCGCTGTCCGGCCCGGCCAAGAAGACCGCCATCGAGGTGCTCGTCGCCAACGGCGTGCACGTGCGCGTCGACTCCCGTGACGACTTCGTGCCCACCCCGGTGGTCTCCCAGGCCATCCTGACCCACAACCGTGCGGCCGACGGCACCCAGCGCTTCGAGGGCGAGGGCCTCGCCGACGGCATCGTCGTCACGCCGTCCCACAACCCGCCCACCGACGGTGGCTTCAAGTACGACCCCGTCACCGGCGGCCCGGCTCCGGCCGAGACCACCAATGCCATCGCCGCTCGCGCCAACGAGCTGCTCGGCGACTTCAAGTCCATCAAGCGTGTGCCCTACGAGGAGGCCATCAAGTCCGAGTACGTCGAGGGCTTCGACTTCCGCGAGCACTACGTCGCCGATCTGGGCAACGTCATCGACTTCGACGTGATCCGCGACTCCGGCGTGCGCCTGGGCATCGATCCGCTTGGCGGCGCCTCCGTGAACTATTGGCCGCTCATCAACGAGAAGTACGGCCTGAACATCGGCGTGGTGCGCCCCGAGGTCGACCCGACCTGGCGCTTCATGACCATCGACCACGACGGCAAGATCCGCATGGACCCGTCTTCCCCGTACGCCATGAAGGGCCTGGTCGACGAGCTCAACGCCGGCGCTTGGGACAAGTACGATCTGGTCGGCGGCACCGACCCGGACGCCGACCGTCACGGCATCGTCTGCCCGAACTGGGGCGTGATGAACCCGAACCACTACATCGCCGTGTGCGTGGAGTACCTGTTCGGCGGCAACCGTCCGGGCTGGCCTGAGGGCGCAGCCGTGGGCAAGACGCTGGTCTCCTCTTCCCTGATCGACCGCGTGGCCGCATCGATCAACGCGAAGGTCATCGAAGTGCCGGTGGGCTTCAAGTGGTTCGTGGACCCGCTGTTCAGCGGCGAAGTCGCCTTCGGCGGCGAGGAGAGCTCCGGCATGAGCTTCCTGCGCAAGGACGGCCGCGTGTGGACCACCGATAAGGATGGTCTGATCCCCGACCTGCTGGCCGCCGAGATCACCGCCAAGACCGGCAAGAACCCGGCCCAGCTTCACCAGGAGCAGGTCGAGCGCTTCGGCGAGTCTTGGTACAAGCGCGTCGACACCCCGACCACGCTGGAGCAGAAGGCCAAGTTCGCCAAGCTGACCGGTGATGATGTGGCCGCCACGCAGCTGGCTGGCGAAGACATCACCGCCAAGCTGACCGAGGCACCGGGCAACCACGCCAAGATCGGCGGTCTGAAGGTCACCACCAAGGACAACTGGTTCGCCGCCCGCCCCTCCGGCACCGAGAACATCTACAAGGTGTACGCCGAGTCCTTCGTCTCCCCCGAGGCTCTGGACAAGGTGCTCGACGAGGCCACCGTCGTGGTAGACAAGGCCCTGAGCGAGTGAAATCGCTGCGTTAGCCGCGTTCACAGCAACCAATAAGGCTCTGCATTGGATTCATGCAATCCACTGCAGAGCTTTTTTTAGCGCATATGCAGTTCGCGACCACTGAAACACGCAGGTCAACGGTTCTCCTCATGCACCGTGACCGCATTTTCTCAACATCACTGCAGGGCAGGACGGCCATATGGCCGCGAAACGTTCGCCTGCCTACATTATGACCGAGTTTCCCATCATCATTGTGGGGTCACAGCGGCCAGATGACCACCGAAGCGTTCGGTCGGCTTGCATCATGGTCGAGTTTTAACATCGTTGTGGGACGCCACGACGAATTTGCCCATTCCAGAGTTGCCATCCCACAAAAGCGTGGGACAACAGCTAAGTCAATCGTTTTACATTTTCCCCATCCCACACACTCAAACTGGAAACCCCGGAAAGACGCCATTCCTGCCACACCCGTCACAGCCATTACCCGAGGGGCCGTGGGATGCCACGCAAAAATCGGCAAAACACGCGTAGCGTCCCACACCCATTGGCGCAAATCCACGCCCAATGCACCGCCCCCCCCCCAATCGACCACTATGACACAT
>OBZS01000349.1_pt1 | contig 16267 bp, 10 predicted proteins | sample 1476981 | NCBI WGS metagenome assembly OBZS01 (sample SAMEA2580254, study PRJEB22360) | human gut metagenome | biome: human gut; feature: human-associated habitat; material: faeces | place: Denmark | collected 2008/2010 | reverse complement strand
AGTCGATGGTATGCCGTGGTTTAATCGCATGGGCGAAGGTGTGGTCGAGGCGGGTAAAGCCTTTGGTGTTAATGCGTCACAGGTGGGGCCTTCAAGTACTGATGCTCCGCAACAGGTTAAAATCATTGAGGATTTAATCGCCCGTAAGGTTAATGCAATTACAATTGTGCCAAACGATGCCAACGTGCTGGAACCGGTATTCAAAAAAGCGCGAGATGCCGGAATTGTGGTTCTGACCAACGAATCCCCCGGTCAGCCAAGTGCTAACTGGGATATCGAAATCATTGATAACGAAAAATTTGCCGCTGAATATGTTGAACATATGGCGAAACGCATGGGTGGCAAGGGCGGCTATGTGATTTACGTGGGTAGTTTGACCGTGCCGCAGCATAACTTATGGGCTGACTTGCTGGTGAAATACCAGAAAGAGCATTACCCGGATATGCATGAAGTTACCCGCCGCATGCCGGTTGCCGAGAGTGTGGATGACTCACGTCGTACCACACTGGACCTGATGAAAACCTATCCTGACTTGAAAGCGGTTGTCTCCTTTGGTTCAAACGGTCCGATTGGCGCGGGACGTGCAGTGAAAGAGAAACGGGCGAAAAATAAAGTCGCAGTCTATGGCATGATGATCCCTTCACAGGCGGCATCACTGATTAAAAGTGGTGATATCACCGAAGGGATTACTTACGATCCGGCCTCTGCAGGTTACGCACTCGCGGCCGTCGCCAGCACGTTGCTGAAGGGTGAAGAGATCAAACCTGGATTAGAAATGCAGAATCTGGGGAAGGCCGACGTAGATATAGATAAGCGAATTATCCGTTTCCATAAGGTACTGCTGGTCAACAAAGACAATATCGACTCACTTTATTAATCCATTTCTTCGGGGCGAAAGCCCCGATTCTTATTGCCAGGGGATGTTATGGAAACCTTCCTTTCCCTTCGTCATATCAACAAAACGTTTCATGCCACGCGAGCGCTGCGCGATGTTTCTCTCGACTTTATGTCGGGTGAAGTGCACTGTCTTGCCGGGCAAAACGGCTGTGGTAAATCGACGTTGATTAAAATTATGTCCGGAGTTTATCGCCCGGATGAGGGAGCGGAAATTACGCTTGGTGGGAAAAACTGGTCAAAGCTGACACCCGCCGCTTCGGTGGCGCAGGGGATTCAGGTGATTTATCAGGACCTCTCTTTATTTCCTAACCTGAGTGTCTGGGAGAATATCGCCGTGAATCACTATCACCACGGTCTGTTTGTTAACCGCCGTCGTCTGCGTGAGGTGGCGCAGGCGGCAATGACCAGTATTAACGTCACATTGCCACTGGATACGCTCGTTTCTGAGCTTTCAATTGCCCGCTGTCAGCTGGTGGCAATTTGCCGTGCACTGGCGCAGGACGCACGGTTGATCGTGATGGATGAACCAACCGCTTCGCTGACCCATCAGGAAGTGCAAGGGTTATTACAGGTGGTGCATCAATTGCGGGAACGCGGGATCTGCGTGGTCTTCGTCAGTCATCGTCTGGAAGAGGTGATGGAAGTTTCCGACCGTATTTCAGTGTTGAAAGATGGTGAGCTGGTCGGGACCTTTCCGGCTGCAGAGATGACCACAAAACAACTCGGTTTCCTGATGACCGGCCAGGAGTTTGAATATCAGGTGCGAGAGTTGTGGCAGGGAAAATCCAGCATCCCAGTGCTGGAGGTGCGTAATTTAAGTCGTCATGGGGAATATCAAAATATTAACTTGCGGGTGGAAGCGGGCGAAGTGGTGTCGATTGTTGGCCTGCTTGGTGCGGGGCGCACGGAATTATGTCTGAGTCTGTTTGGTATGACCCGACCGGATGCTGGCGAGATCCTCATCAACGGCCAGCTGGTTACACTGCATAGTAACCAGGACGCCATCCGCCACGGTATTGGTTATGTTTCGGAAGATCGCATGTCGCGTGGTTTGGTGATGGCGCAATCTATTGAAGACAACATCATTAGCACTGTTTTTCACAAGGTAAAAGATCGCTTCGGCTTTCTGAGTGAAGCTAAAGTGCGTGACCTGGTGGACAGGCTAATCAAGGCATTGACCATCAAAGTCTCTGACCCACATCTCCCGGTGAATACGCTTTCTGGGGGTAACGCGCAGCGAGTATCGATCGCCAAATGGCTGGCGATTGGGCCACGACTGTTGATTCTCGATAGCCCGACTGTCGGTGTTGATATCGCCAACAAAGCAGGAATATACGGCATTATCAGCGATCTGGCGGCTCATGGCATTGCGGTATTGATGATCTGCGATGAAATTGAAGAAGCGTGGTATCAAAGCCACCGGATTTTGGTAATGCAGAAAGGTCAGATCACCCATAGCTTCCTGCCTGACAGCAGTTCTCAGGCCAGGATTGCGGAGGTGGTAAATGGCTGAACTGAAAAAACGTCATGAATTCTGGCTGGCATTACTGATTGTGGGGCTGTTTGTCGGCCTTGCCTGGCGCAGCGACGAGTTTCTGACATTCGGTAATTTGTACGATCTCGCCAATAACTATGCCATGTTGACTATTCTCGCCTGTGGTTTGTTTGTGGTGTTGATTTCCGGTGGAATTGATATTTCGTTTCCAGCAATGACCATCATTGCGCAATACGGCATGGTGCTGTTGCTGCAAAAAATTGGTGGCAACTTCGCTGTCGCGTTTGCCCTGGCGGGCGGCATCGGCATTTTACTTGGCTTAATTAACGCCTTACTGGTTAATCGCCTACGGGTGCCTTCTATTATCATCACTATCTCGACGCTGAATATTTTCTATGGCCTGCTGTTATGGTTGAGTAAAGGTGTGTGGCTGTACGACTTTCCGCCGTGGTTTGAGCAGGGGGTTATGTTGTTCAAGTACACCGATGCTGATGGCTATGACTATGGCCTTGGTCTACCGCTGATCGCCATGATTACGGTGGTGCTGCTAACAGCGTTTATCATGAATTTCACCAGTGTAGGGCGCAAAATTTATGCCCTTGGCGGGAACCGTGAATCCGCCAGTCGCATCGGCTTTAGCGTGCTGAAACTGCAACTTTTCGTCTACGGCTATATGGGATTGATGTCTGGTGCTGCGGGTGTAGTGCAGTCGTGGACGGTGATGACTGTCGCCCCCGATTCTCTTCTGGGTTATGAGCTGACAGTACTGGCTGCGGTGGTGCTTGGCGGCACTAGTTTGCTCGGCGGGCGCGGCACGTTAACCGGTACTTTGCTCGGCGTGGTGTTGTTGGCAGTGATGCAAAACGGGCTAAATTTATTGGGAGTCTCGTCTTACTGGCAAACATTGATCACAGGCATCATCATCGTTGCCAGCATTAGCGCCACGGCGTGGAGTCAGCATCAGAACCGGAGTCTGCTATGAAAAAATCGTGGCGTAATAACGTTGAGTTTTACTTGATCGGCCTGTTGGTGCTAACTGTTGCCGCCTTCAGCATTACTATGCCGGAGATTTTCTGGTCGATAAGTAATTTCCAGTCCGTCGCTTCGCAAATGCCCGTGCTGGGCATTCTGGCGTTGGCTATGGCGGTGACCATGCTTTGCGGTGGCATTAACTTGTCAATTATAGCCACTGCTAACGCCTGTTCACTGGTGATGGCGTGGGTGGCGACTCAGTATCCACCGGGTATTGCTACGGTTGTCGCTACGCTGCTGGCGGGCGCTGGCGCGGCGGTGATAATCGGTTTATGTAACGGCGTATTGATTGCTGGTATTCGAGTGTCGCCAATTCTTGCAACACTCGGGATGATGACGTTGCTCAAAGGGGTAAATATTCTGGTGACAGGCGGTAGCGCCATTGCCAATTATCCCTCATGGGTGCTGTGGTTGAATCATGCACAGTGGTTCGGTATTCCGCTACCGATGTGGTTGTTTGCCGCAGTGGCGCTGGGGCTGTGGATATTGCTGGAGAAAACGCCGCTCGGTAAATCCATTTATCTGATTGGTTCTAACGAACGAGCAACACTTTACTCCGGCATTAACACTCGTCGGGTGCTGATTTGGGTTTATGTCATTTCCGCCTTGCTTTGTGCGGTAGCGGCATTTTTGATGATGTCGAAACTCAACTCGGCTAAGGCCTCTTATGGCGAATCGTACTTGCTGGTGTCAATCCTCGCGGCAGTACTCGGCGGGGTTAATCCGGACGGCGGCAGCGGGCGGATAATTGGTATGGTGCTGGCGCTGTTTCTTCTGCAAATTATTGAAAGCGGCTTCAATATTCTCGGTATAAGCCCCTACCTGACGATGGCCTTATGGGGAACGTTGCTGCTCTGTTTCATTCAGGCTCGCGGCATGTTGGGGCTGGATCGGGTGGTTTAAATATTGGCTATATTCAATGGACGCGTTTTGCCGCGATGACATATCAGGCATCGCCAAATACACATAGCTAATCAGGAGTAAACACAATGAAGATCAAAGCTGTTGGTGCATATTCCGCTAAACAACCACTTGAATCGATGGATATCACCCGGCGTGAACCGGGACCGCATGATGTCAAAATTGAAATCGCTTACTGTGGCGTCTGCCATTCCGATCTCCACCAGGTCCGTTCCGAGTGGGCGGGGACGGTTTACCCCTGCGTGCCGGGTCATGAAATTGTGGGGCGTGTGGTAGCCGTTGGTGATCAGGTAGAAAAACATGCGCCGGGCGATCTGGTCGGTGTCGGCTGCATTGTCGACAGTTGTAAACATTGCGAAGAGTGTGAAGACGGGCTGGAAAACTACTGTGATCACATGACCGGCACCTATAACTCGCCGACGCCGGACGAACCGGGCCATACTCTGGGCGGCTACTCACAACAGATCGTCGTTCATGAGCGATATGTTCTGCGTATTCGTCACCCGCAAGAGCAGCTGGCGGCGGTGGCTCCTTTGTTGTGTGCAGGGATCACCACGTATTCGCCGCTACGTCACTGGCAGGCCGGGCCGGGTAAAAAAGTGGGCGTGGTCGGCATCGGCGGTCTGGGACATATGGGGATTAAGCTGGCCCACGCGATGGGGGCGCATGTGGTGGCATTTACCACTTCTGAGTCAAAACGCGAAGCGGCAAAAGCCCTGGGGGCCGATGAAGTTGTTAACTCACGCAATGCCGATGAGATGGCGGCTCATCTCAAGAGTTTCGATTTCATTTTGAATACAGTAGCTGCGCCACATAATCTCGACGATTTTACCACCTTGCTGAAGCGTGATGGCACCATGACGCTGGTTGGTGCGCCTGCGACACCGCATAAATCGCCGGAAGTTTTCAACCTGATCATGAAACGCCGTGCGATAGCCGGTTCTATGATTGGCGGCATTCCAGAAACTCAGGAGATGCTCGATTTTTGCGCCGAACATGGCATCGTGGCTGATATAGAGATGATTCGGGCCGATCAAATTAATGAAGCCTATGAGCGAATGCTGCGTGGTGATGTGAAATATCGTTTTGTTATCGATAATCGCACACTAACAGACTGAAAAAATTAATAAATACCCTGTGGTTTAACATATTAACTTCGCTCTCCACTTAACTTTTTAGTTAAGGAGAGCGAAATAATATCAAAGTAGCAGTAAAACCTATAACGTAAATTCAAATTGTTAAATTAACTCCCTCCAGTACACAATACTTCACACGTTAGTTATGAGCGATTTCTGATAGTGCCTGGTTTAATCAGGGCTTTATTATCTGCGACGTTTATTTTTATTTAAGAGAGATCGCGATGATATCATTAAAAGCTCCGCACAATAATTTGATGCCATATACGCAACAAAGCATACTTAATACAGTAAAAAACAATCAGTTACCAGAGGATATCAAAAGCTCCCTGGTCTCCTGTGTCGATATATTCAAGGTTTTGATTAAACAATATTATGATTATCCTTATGATTGTCGTGATGATTTAGTCGATGACGACAAACTCATTCATCTCATGGCTGCTGTACGAGACTGTGAGTGGTCAGACGATAACGCACTCACTATAAATGTGCAGTTTAATGATTTCCCTGGATTTTATGACTGGATGGATTACCCTGATCACCCGGTTAAGTTTGTTTTTCGCATACTTGAAAATCAAAAAGGGACAGTTTGGGTATATGACCAGGATGATGCGTTTCTTGATATTAAAGCAAATGTGCAGGCTGGACGCTTTACCGGGCTTAAGAAATTAGTGCAGTTTATCGATTCAGTGCGAACAGATTGCAAATGTATTCTTCTTGAACACCATATGCCTTTGCTGAGACTTTTCCCTAAAGGGAAAGAGTGTATGCATGTGGAAAAATGGCTTCGCGAAATGTCGTCTATTCCGGAGACCGACGCACCCATTAAGCAGGCGCTTGCGCATGGATTATTATTACACTTAAAAAATATCTACCCTGTTTTTCCTGAATCACTGGTGATGTTATTGCTCTCTGTTCTGGACGTAAAAACATACAGAGATGATGCGCGATTAAATCAATGGATATCTAATAGAGTGCAGGAATTAGGTGACAGATATTATCCTGTAAATAAGCACGTTAAAATCCGCTACACTCTTTAGTTCAGAAAGGGTTCCACCTGCGAGTTGTTATTCCACCAGAGAGTGAATCGCAAAGCAGGTGATCATTTCATCTGTATATCCGTATGCCAAATGGCATTCCACCGCCTTTTTCGCCGATATTTTGTTGTGATCGGCGACACTTCGCTTAAAAAAGCATCAGCAGTGGTTTCGCAGCTATACGGTGTATAAAAAATGATCTCATGCAGATGTTTTGTGAATGTGTGGGTTGACATTCATATGAAAAAAATCATAATTCCATCATGTTTGTGTGGGGTCTTTTCTGTATCTTACGCATCGCACTCAAGCCTGACAGAAAATATGCTGTAAGGCTCATATCAAAAACCGCCATTAGCTCATCAGGAAGAGCAGACGACAACCAGGATTGTTGTATGGTACGGGGTTCGAGGCCTCGATGGCGGTCCAACTTTTCATAACTCTTCTGAATCAGATCCCCTTATTATCATCCCTGCAAAGTGGAACATTGCCATTGTTTGGCTATTCAGGACGGGTCAGAGCAATGAAAAAAGCCCACACAGGGGAGAGTGGGCTGAAATGGGAAGCTAAAGACTCAAGTAAACTTATCGGAAATAAGGACCACGCATTACGGGGGCTATCATCGCCGATGGTCGGGATTCGGCAAATCAGGTTGATTACGTAGAGAGTAAATTATCTGCTCACCGCTGTGTCACCCCTTCGTAAATCAGGCGTAGCGCGAATACACCAATAATTGCACCAATAACCCGACTGGCAACGCGTTGCATACGCCCATAAGCACGACGCACAGCGGGCAAAGAAAACGCCTGACTAAGAAAAACGCGCCAGATAATTGATGCGAGCACAATCCCCGCTCAGGCCATTAAACGTGCCCATGTTGGTGTTTCGGCATTTAATGTTACTGAGAAAATACTGATAAAAAATAAAACGGTTTGCGGGTTAGAGAGATCGGTAATTAATCCACGGCGAAAAAAGACATACCAGGGGGCGTTAATCGGTTGTTGTAGTGTGCTCATTTGCGGTGTTGACTGGCGGCGCATGCTGCACCACGCAAACCATAAGAGATAAGCGCCGCCGACGATTCTGATAAGCGAAAAAATCTCCTCACACTGCGTAATTAGCGTTGCAAGACCAAACAAACCCAACCCGGAATAAAATGCATCGCCCAGCGCCACGCCCAGCCCGGTCAGCACCCCTGCGCGTCGACCGGAAGCCAGGCTGGTTTGTACTACCACAAAGAGATTGGCTCCCGGATTAAAAAAAGTAATCACGAACAGTCCTACGGTCAGGTAAACGGCGTGCAAAGGATCCATAGTGATTTCATCCATAAATAAGTGAACTAACTGCATCATATTTCTACCAAAAATAATCGGGTGCGAGAGAGATCACAAAGTGTCTTATTTCCGGTTACTGGCGTTTATGCCCTGACTGAACTAATTATTAATCAACCCAATAATGTGGGTGGGTGATAGTGTGATAACAACTCTGGAGCCGTAATATGAAAATAATCTCTAAAATGTTAGTCGGTGCGTTAGCGTTTGCCGTTACCAATGTCTATGCCGCTGAATTGATGACCAAAGCGGAATTTGAAAAAGTTGAATCGCAATATGAAAAAATAGGTGATATTTCAACCAGTAATGAAATGTCGACTGCAGATGCAAAAGAAGATTTAATCAAAAAAGCCGATGAAAAAGGGGCTGATGTGTTGGTGCTGACCTCTGGTCAAACTGACAATAAGATTCACGGCACGGCAAATATTTATAAGAAGAAGTAATTCTGAAACCTATGTAAACATCCCCGATGCGTAAGTTTATCGGTGATCATCATCTATTGAAATTTATGCCGGATAAAGCGTTCGCGCTGCATTCGGCAGTTCAGTTTTTCAGCCGCCGCCAGAACGTCGTCCGGCTGATACCTAAATAATTCGCCGCTGCTGTTTTATCGCCTTTAAATTTCTCCAGTGCCTGTTGTGGTGTCAGTAAGCGTGGAGCGGGAATTTTCGCTGATTCGCGCGCTAGTTCCGGCAGTAGCAGCTGCAAAAACTGCGGCGTTAAATCCGGCGTCGGTTCCACACTTAAAAACAGCGCCAGTCGCTCCATCATATTGCGCAGTTCTCGAATATTGCCCGGCCAGTCGTAGTGCACCAGCACGGTTTCGCTTGCCTGTAATCCCTGGCGTAATGCGGAAGAAAACGGGGCAGCAAGTGCAGCCAGAGACACTTTCAAAAAGCTTTCCGCCAGCGGCAGAATATCTGCCACCCGCTCACGCAGTGGTGGCAGTTGCAGGCGTAAAATGCTCAGCCGATAAAACAGGTCACGGCGAAACTGCCCTTGCCGCATATCTTCTTCCAGATTGCAGTGAGTGGCGCTAATGACTCGCACATCCACCGGAACAGGCTGATGCCCGCCGACGCGGGTGACCTCTTTTTCTTCCAGCACCCGTAACAGGCGAGTCTGCAAAGGTAGCGGCATTTCGCCAATCTCATCCAGAAACAGCGTACCGCCGTGGGCAATTTCGAACAGCCCGGCGCGACCTCCGCGTCGCGAGCCGGTAAACGCCCCTTCCTCATAGCCAAACAGCTCCGCTTCCAGCAGCGATTCGGCAATCGCTCCGCAGTTGACGGCAACAAACGGATGCGACTTTTTGCCCTGTCGCGCATCGTGGCGGGCAAAATATTCCCGATGAATCGCCTGGGCCGCCAGCTCTTTGCCCGTCCCCGTTTCCCCTTCAATCAACACCGCTGCACTGGAGCGGGCATACAGCAAAATAGTCTGCCGTACCTGTTCCATCTGTGGTGATTGACCGAGCATATCGCCCAGCACGTAACGAGTACGCAGGGCGTTGCGGGTGGCATCGTGAGTGTTATGGCGTAACGACATGCGCGTCATATCCAGCGCATCGCTGAATGCCTGGCGCACGGTGGCGGCGGAATAGATAAAAATTCCGGTCATTCCGGCTTCTTCTGCCAGATCGGTAATTAGCCCCGCGCCGACCACCGCTTCGGTGCCGTTAGCTTTCAGCTCGTTAATCTGCCCGCGTGCGTCTTCTTCGGTAATGTAGCTACGTTGGTCGAGGCGCAAATTAAAGGTTTTTTGAAACGCCACCAGTGCCGGAATAGTTTCCTGATAAGTGACAACGCCGATAGAAGAGGTGAGTTTTCCGGCTTTTGCCAGTGCCTGTAACACATCGTAGCCGCTCGGTTTAATCAAAATAACTGGCACTGACAGGCGGCTTTTCAGGTACGCGCCGTTAGAGCCAGCGGCGATGATGGCGTCGCAGCGTTCGTTTGCCAGTTTCTTGCGGATGTAGGTCACTGCTTTTTCAAAGCCAAGCTGAATAGGGGTAATGTTCGCCAGATGATCAAACTCGAGGCTGATATCGCGAAACAGCTCGAACAGGCGCGTTACAGATACCGTCCAGATAACCGGTTTGTCGTCATTCAGCCGTGGTGGATGTGCCATAGCGCACCGCAAAGTTAAGAAACCGAATATTGGGTTTAGTCTTGTTTCATAATTGTTGCAATGAAACGCGGTGAAACATTGACTGAAACGTTAACTGAAACGCATATTTGCGGATTACTTCATGACTTTATTTATAACAAATTGAAATTAAACATTTAATTTTATTCGATCAATTGTGGCACACCCCTTGCTTTGTCTTTATCAACGCAAATAACAAGTTGATAACAAAGGATGGGCTATGTATCTACACTCTCCAGGTAAAGCGTTTCGCGCTGCACTGTCTAAAGAAAATCCATTGCAGATTGTTGGCACCATCAACGCTAACCATGCGCTGCTGGCGCAGCGTGCCGGATATCAGGCGATTTATCTTTCCGGCGGTGGCGTGGCGGCAGGGTCGCTGGGGCTGCCCGATCTCGGTATTTCTACCCTTGATGACGTGCTGACCGACATTCGCCGTATCACCGACGTCTGCTCGCTGCCGCTGCTGGTAGATGCGGATATCGGTTTTGGTTCTTCTGCTTTTAACGTTGCGCGCACCGTGAAATCGATGATTAAAGCCGGTGCGGCGGGATTGCATATTGAAGATCAGGTTGGTGCGAAACGCTGCGGCCATCGCCCGAATAAAGCGATCGTCTCGAAAGAGGAGATGGTGGATCGGATCCGCGCGGCGGTGGATGCGAAAACCGATCCTGATTTTGTGATCATGGCGCGCACCGATGCGCTGGCGGTTGAAGGGCTGGATGCGGCGATCGAGCGTGCGCGGGCCTATGTTGAAGCGGGTGCCGAGATGTTGTTCCCGGAGGCGATTACCGAACTCGCTATGTACCGCCAGTTTGCCGATGCGGTGCAGGTGCCAATCCTCGCCAACATTACCGAATTTGGCGCAACACCGCTGTTTACTACCGATGAATTACGCAGTGCCCATGTTGCAATGGCGCTGTACCCGCTTTCAGCGTTTCGCGCCATGAACCGCGCCGCCGAACATGTCTACAACGTCCTGCGTCAGGAAGGCACGCAGAAAAGCGTCATCGACACCATGCAGACCCGCAACGAACTGTACGAAAGCATCAACTATTACCAGTACGAAGAGAAGCTCGACGACCTGTTTGCCCGTAGCCAGGCGAAATAAAAAACGCCCGTTGGTTGTATTCGACAACCGATGCCTGATGCGCCGCTGACGCGGCTTATCAGGCCTACGGGATGAACTGAACTGTAGGTCGGATAAGACGCATAGCGTCGCATCCGACAACCGATGCCTGATGCGCCGCTGACGCGGCTTATCAGGCCTACGGGGTGAACTGAACTGTAGGTCGGATAAGACGCATAGCGTCGCATCCGACAACCGATGCCTGATGCGCCGCTGACGCGGCTTATCAGGCCTACGGGGTGAACTGAACTGTAGGTCGGATAAGACGCATGGCGTCGCATCCGACAACCGATGCCTGATGCGACGCTGACGCGGCTTATCAGGCCTGCGGGGTGAACTGAACTGTAGGTCGGATAAGACGCATAGCGTCGCATCCGACAACAATCTCGACCCTACAAATGATAACAATGACGAGGACAATATGAGCGACACAACGATCCTGCAAAACAGAACCCATGTCATTAAACCGAAAAAATCTGTGGCACTTTCTGGCGTTCCGGCGGGCAATACGGCGCTCTGCACCGTGGGTAAAAGTGGCAATGACTTGCATTACCGTGGTTACGATATTATTGATCTGGCGGAACATTGCGAATTTGAAGAAGTGGCGCATCTGCTGATCCACGGCAAACTGCCGACCCGTGACGAACTCGCCGCTTACAAAACGAAACTGAAAGCCCTGCGTGGTTTACCAGCTAATGTGCGTACCGTGCTGGAAGCCTTACCGGCGGCGTCGCACCCGATGGATGTTATGCGCACCGGCGTTTCCGCGCTCGGCTGCACGCTGCCAGAAAAAGAGGGGCATACCGTCTCTGGCGCGCGGGATATTGCCGACAAACTGCTGGCGTCACTTAGCTCGATTCTTCTCTACTGGTATCACTACAGCCACAACGGCGAACGCATCCAGCCGGAAACCGATGACGACTCCATCGGTGGTCACTTCCTGCACCTGCTGCACGGCGAAAAGCCATCGCAAAGCTGGGAAAAGGCGATGCATATCTCGCTGGTGCTGTACGCCGAACACGAGTTTAACGCCTCCACCTTTACCAGCCGGGTGATTGCGGGCACTGGCTCTGATATGTATTCCGCGATTATTGGCGCGATTGGTGCACTGCGCGGGCCGAAGCACGGCGGGGCGAATGAAGTGTCGCTGGAGATCCAGCAACGCTACGAAACGCCGGACGAAGCCGAAGCCGATATCCGCAAGCGGGTGGAAAACAAAGAAGTGGTCATTGGTTTTGGTCATCCGGTTTATACCATCGCCGACCCGCGTCATCAGGTGATCAAACGTGTGGCGAAGCAGCTCTCGCAGGAAGGCGGCTCACTGAAGATGTACAACATCGCCGATCGCCTGGAAACGGTGATGTGGGAGAGCAAAAAGATGTTCCCCAATCTCGACTGGTTCTCCGCTGTTTCCTACAACATGATGGGCGTTCCCACCGAGATGTTCACACCACTGTTTGTTATCGCCCGCGTCACCGGCTGGGCGGCGCACATTATCGAACAACGTCAGGACAACAAAATTATCCGTCCTTCCGCCAATTATGTTGGACCGGAAGACCGCCAGTTTGTCGCGCTGGATAAGCGCCAGTAAACCTCTACGAATAACAATAAGGAAACGTACCCAATGTCAGCTCAAATCAACAACATCCGCCCGGAATTTGATCGTGAAATCGTTGATATTGTCGATTACGTGATGAACTACGAAATCAGCTCCAAAGTAGCCTACGACACCGCACATTACTGCCTGCTCGACACGCTCGGCTGCGGTCTTGAAGCTCTCGAATACCCAGCCTGTAAAAAACTGCTGGGGCCAATTGTCCCCGGCACCGTCGTACCTAACGGCGTGCGCGTCCCCGGAACTCAGTTCCAGCTCGACCCCGTCCAGGCGGCATTTAACATCGGCGCGATGATCCGTTGGCTCGATTTCAACGATACCTGGCTGGCGGCGGAGTGGGGGCATCCTTCCGACAACCTCGGCGGCATTCTGGCAACGGCAGACTGGCTTTCGCGCAACGCGGTCGCCAGCGGCAAAGCGCCGTTGACCATGAAACAGGTGCTGACCGCAATGATCAAAGCCCATGAAATTCAGGGCTGCATCGCGCTGGAAAACTCCTTTAACCGCGTCGGCCTCGACCACGTTCTGTTAGTGAAAGTGGCTTCCACCGCCGTGGTCGCCGAAATGCTCGGCCTGACCCGCGAGGAAATTCTCAACGCCGTTTCGCTGGCGTGGGTGGACGGTCAGTCGCTGCGCACCTATCGCCATGCGCCGAACACCGGCACGCGTAAATCCTGGGCGGCGGGCGATGCCACTTCCCGCGCGGTACGTCTGGCACTGATGGCGAAAACGGGCGAAATGGGTTACCCGTCAGCCCTGACTGCGCCTGTGTGGGGCTTCTACGACGTCTCCTTCAAAGGTGAGTCGTTCCGCTTCCAGCGCCCGTACGGTTCTTACGTGATGGAAAATGTGCTGTTCAAAATCTCCTTCCCGGCGGAGTTCCACTCCCAGACGGCAGTTGAAGCAGCGATGACGCTCTATGAACAGATGCAGGCAGCAGGCAAAACGGCGGCAGATATCGAAAAAGTGACCATTCGCACCCACGAAGCCTGTATTCGCATCATCGACAAAAAAGGACCGCTCAATAACCCGGCAGACCGCGACCACTGCATTCAGTACATGGTGGCGATCCCGCTGCTGTTCGGACGCTTAACGGCGGCAGATTACGAGGACAACGTTGCGCAAGATAAACGCATCGACGCCCTGCGCGAGAAGATCAATTGCTTTGAAGATCCGGCATTTACCGCTGACTACCACGACCCGGAAAAACGTGCCATCGCCAATGCCATAACCCTTGAGTTCACCGACGGTACGCGATTTGAAGAAGTGGTGGTGGAGTACCCCATTGGTCATGCTCGCCGCCGTCAGGATGGCATTCCGAAGCTGGTCGATAAATTCAAAATCAATCTCGCGCGCCAGTTCCCGACTCGCCAACAGCAGCGCATTCTGGAGGTTTCTCTCGACAGAGCTCGCCTGGAACAGATGCCGGTCAATGAGTATCTCGACCTGTACGTCATTTAAGCAAACAGCGGTAAGGCGTAAGTTCAACAGGAGAGCATTATGTCTTTTAGCGAATTTTATCAGCGTTCGATTAACGAACCGGAGCAGTTCTGGGCCGAGCAGGCCCGGCGTATTGACTGGCAGACGCCCTTTACGCAAACGCTCGATCACAGCAATCCGCCGTTTGCCCGTTGGTTTTGTGAAGGCCGAACCAACTTGTGTCACAACGCTATCGACCGCTGGCTGGAGAAACAGCCAGAGGCGCTGGCGCTGATTGCCGTCTCTTCGGAAACAGAAGAAGAGTGCACCTTTACCTTCCGCCAGTTACATGACGAAGTGAATGCGGTGGCCTCAATGCTGCGCTCGCTGGGTGTGCAGCGCGGCGATCGGGTGCTGGTGTATATGCCGATGATTGCCGAAGCGCATATTACTCTGCTGGCTTGCGCGCGCATTGGCGCTATTCACTCGGTGGTGTTTGGGGGATTTGCCTCGCACAGCGTGGCGGCGCGAATTGATGATGCTAAACCGGTGCTGATTGTCTCGGCTGATGCCGGAGCGCGCGGTGGCAAAATCATTCCCTATAAAAAATTGCTCGACGATGCGATAAGTCAGGCGCAGCACCAGCCACGCCATGTTTTGCTGGTGGATCGCGGGCTGGCGAAAATGGCACGCGTCAGCGGGCGGGATGTCGATTTCGCGTCGTTGCGCCATCAACACATCGGCGCGCGGGTACCGGTGGCGTGGCTGGAATCCAACGAAACCTCCTGCATTCTCTACACCTCCGGCACGACCGGCAAACCTAAAGGCGTGCAGCGTGACGTTGGCGGATATGCGGTGGCGCTGGCGACCTCGATGGACACCATTTTTGGCGGCAAAGCGGGCGGTGTGTTCTTTTGTGCTTCGGATATCGGCTGGGTGGTGGGGCATTCGTATATCGTCTACGCGCCGCTGCTGGCGGGGATGGCGACTATCGTTTACGAAGGATTACCGACCTGGCCGGACTGCGGCGTGTGGTGGAAAATCGTCGAGAAATATCAGGTTAGCCGGATGTTCTCAGCGCCGACCGCCATTCGCGTGCTGAAAAAATTCCCTACCGCTGAAATTCGCAAACACGATCTCTCGTCGCTGGAAGTGCTCTATCTGGCGGGGGAGCCGCTGGACGAGCCGACCGCCAGTTGGGTGAGCAATACGCTGGATGTGCCGGTCATCGACAACTACTGGCAGACCGAATCCGGCTGGCCGATTATGGCGATTGCTCGCGGTCTGGACGACAGGCCGACGCGTCTGGGAAGCCCCGGCGTGCCGATGTATGGCTATAACGTGCAGTTGCTTAATGAAGTCACCGGCGAACCGTGTGGCGTCAACGAGAAAGGGATGCTGGTGGTGGAAGGGCCATTGCCGCCGGGGTGTATTCAGACCATTTGGGGCGACGACGACCGCTTTGTGAAGACGTACTGGTCGCTGTTTTCCCGTCCGGTGTACGCCACTTTTGACTGGGGTATCCGCGATGCTGACGGTTATCACTTTATTCTCGGGCGCACTGACGATGTGATTAACGTTGCCGGGCATCGGCTGGGGACGCGCGAGATTGAAGAGAGTATCTCCAGTCATCCGGGCGTTGCCGAAGTGGCGGTGGTTGGGGTGAAAGATGCGCTGAAAGGGCAGGTGGCGGTGGCGTTTGTCATTCCGAAAGAGAGCGACAGTCTGGAAGACCGAGACGTGGCGCACTCGCAAGAGAAGGCGATTATGGCGCTGGTGGACAGCCAGATTGGCAACTTTGGTCGCCCGGCGCACGTCTGGTTTGTCTCGCAATTGCCGAAAACGCGATCCGGAAAAATGCTGCGCCGCACGATCCAGGCGATTTGCGAAGGACGCGATCCTGGGGATCTGACGACCATTGATGATCCTGCGTCGTTGGATCAGATCCGCCAGGCGATGGAAGAGTAAGGTATTGTCGGATGCGTCGTGTGGCGCATCCGACACCGTGCGCCGATGCCTGATGCGACGCTGGCGCGTCTTATCATGCCTACAGGTCTGAACCGTAGGTCGGATAAGGCGCTCGCGCCGCATCCGACACCGTGCGCAGATG
>OBZS01000347.1_pt1 | contig 16287 bp, 10 predicted proteins | sample 1476981 | NCBI WGS metagenome assembly OBZS01 (sample SAMEA2580254, study PRJEB22360) | human gut metagenome | biome: human gut; feature: human-associated habitat; material: faeces | place: Denmark | collected 2008/2010 | reverse complement strand
TGCCCTCTTACGTCAGGGCCGGAATCCGAAAGTGCGCAAGAATTCGGGCGTTATCCATACGGTTTCGGCCATTTTCCAACAATATCGCGAAACAGCCAACTGCCACGACATGGATTCTAAGCGCTTACATCTCATTCTGTGGCACAAATTGTGCCACACTAGGCTCAAAACACCCATTTTCGCCCTGGTGTGGCACACAATCGAGGACGAGACCGCTCCATAAATCACGCCCGGCCATCTGCGAACCCCAGCCGAGCCCACGACCATGTCAGAGCCGCGCCTGGTACAGGGCAAAGTCAGCAAGGCGGCGTGACGACAACATCTACCGATGCACGTCGAAGACCCACAAGGCCCACGTCTCATGGTCATACGGCCGCACGAACACACGATAGCTATGCTCTCAAGCCCCGTACAAGCTTTAAATCACATGTTTCCAGCCCTGGGATTTCCGGTCTGATTAGTGTCGAAGATGATATTTAACAGCCACATTGTCATGTTCCATGATGATCGAATCCCTGATGAATTGATCAGAGGATATGCCACCATACATGGTTTTTCTGTTCGTCAGCAAAGTGAAACCCTCAGCACCAGTAAGATCATTGACATTACGCAGCTGTGCCCCTGAACCTCTCAAAGGCGCATAACCGCCTCGTTCGGATACATTCCCGGAATCGTAGAAACGATAATACCGGCAATCACGGTAGTAGTAGGCGGCCTCTATGTACGCGTATTCATTGACTGCCACTACAGGGTGTTCCCGCGAACACGTTACCTGAGAGCTCAGCTGTCGGGAAGCCGGGACGGATGAGGAATCATAATTGAAATTGCCGAGCGACCACAATGACGCTACTCCGGCTGTCAAAACCGCTAAGGTAATCGCATATGTTACAGCGGAGATTATCCGAACATGCAATTCGGTCATCGTTCCTTCTGCCGATGTCGTCTCGCTACGAATGGGGACGCTTTTCCTGTTCCCACGATATGCAATGCCTAGTGCGAATGTGGCGGCAAGTGCCGCATAAAAAAAACATGCACAATAGACTGCAGTACCGTATCGAGAAAAAGCCGGAGCCATGCATGATTAGCTCCTTGACCGACGAGTACAAGGCCATCGACATCACAGGAAAGCCAAACAGAGCATACAGCAGTGAGAGCATGCTCAACGAACGTCCCGTAAGTGAACTACGGAAATGAAACTTAGCGAGCAACACTGCAATGCCAGCCACAATGCACATCAGAATCAGCGAAACCAAAGCCGGTATGTTCTTTTCAGGCAGCCCCACCATCATGGCACTGTAAATAGACGCCATCTGTGCCATATTCAGCTGCCGGGTAACAGGAGGCAATGCCGGATGCGACATTTGGTTAATCAAAAACGGCATCCACGGAACGTACAGAATTACCGAGAACACATACACGAATACCCATCGCCATGCCCGGTAACGCTTGGGGACGTCCTCTCGTCTATCCTGACCGCCCACAGAAACCAGACTGGCTCGAGACCTGTGAACCACACGGCAGGCGAGGCATGTAAGCCAAATCACATGCGTCATCCAAATCAATGCGGTCAGATATAACGTATACATGCCCAGCGCCACGATCACGCCGTAAATTACCCACCAGCGCAAACGACTTTTCCCCGTATGTTCCTCAGGAACTGCGAATCCGTCATTTCCCGTCGTATTCGCGGCCAGCCTTGCATCCTCGTCGACTCGGATGTTCTTACCCGCGCCGGCGCTGGCTGTAGCAAACATCGGGGAATCGTCAACAGCCCGCAGCAGTGCGTATGTGCCGAACACGGAGAGCAAAGACGCAAGCGAATACATGCGCAGCTCATAACCGAAACGCAACGCGAAAACACCAACGGTTAGAACAGGCAGGCACAGCATCGTCACGCGTGTTCCGAACATGCGCCTCAGCAACAACGCCATGGCGGCAATGCATGCTCCCAAGAACAGACATCCCAACAGCCGCATGAGAGGCACATCGCCGCCGACCAAGTTCATCCACAGTTTCAGAGCCACATAATATAGAGGCGGATGCACATCCACTGCCGTAAGTGCGAGCATGTCCCTCCATGACCGACCGCATATCAGCAATGAATATCCCTCATCGAACCATATCGACTGATTCCTTCCCATGAAGAAACTGAGTACCGTGGCAAGTATTGCGGCAACAGCTACGCACACAGGAAACATCCAACGGACGCGTTCGCTCCTCGTCAGCAAACGACCTGAAGCGGCATGGATCGCACGAAAGAGCCTGACATACCGAGATGTGCTGGAATCATTTGTATCGTTCACATGTTCATTATGCCATGGTCAAAGTGACTATTCGAGATGATCACAAAAACTGTATGGCCGTCCATCATGAGTAACGAACGGCCATACAGGTGGGGCAAGGCAAAGGACCGCTGGCGCACCGAACCGCCGCGCAGCCCGTCAGTTCTTGAAGCTGTGGATCGGGGCCGGGATACGGCCGCCGCGGGTCACGAACGCCTCGCAGCTCGTCTGGTTCACCGGCATGATCGGAGCGTAGCCCATCAGACCGCCGAAGTTGGCCATCTCGCCAACGCCCTTGCCCGCTACGGGGATCACGCGCACGGCGGTGGTCTTCTGGTTTACCATGCCGATGGCGGCCTCGTCGGCGATCATGCCGGAGATCGTGGCGGCGCTGGTGTCGCCGGGGATGGCGATCATGTCAAGGCCGACCGAGCACACGCAGGTCATGGCCTCCAGCTTCTCCAGCGTCAGGCAGCCGGATGCCGCCGCGTCGATCATGTTCTTGTCCTCAGAGACGGGGATGAACGCGCCGGACAGACCGCCGACGTAGCTCGACGCCATGATGCCGCCCTTCTTGACCTGGTCGTTGAGCATTGCCAACGCCGCCGTGGTGCCGGGAGCGCCGACCTGCTCCAGGCCGATCTTCTCCAGCACTTCGCCGACCGAATCGCCGACCGCGGGCGTCGGAGCCAGCGACAGGTCGATGATGCCGAACGGGATGCCGAGGCGGCGCGAGGCCTCCTGAGCCACGAGCTGGCCGACGCGCGTGATCTTGAACGCGGTACGCTTGATTGTCTCGCACAGGAACTCGAAATCACGGCCGACCGCCGCGTCGAGCGCGCGAGACACCACGCCGGGGCCAGACACGCCGACGTTGATGACCGCATCGCCTTCGGTCACGCCGTGGAAACCGCCCGCCATGAACGGGTTGTCGTCGGGCACGTTGCAGAAGGCGACGAACTTGACGCATCCGTAGGAGTCGTTGTCAGCGGTGCGCGCGGCGATGTCCTTGATGATGTGGCCGAGCAGTTCGACGGCGTTCATGTCGATGCCGGTCTTGGTGGAGCCGACGTTGACGGACGAGCAGACGATGTCGGTCTCGCTCAGCGCCTTGGGCAGCGAGCGGATCAGCAGCTCCTCGGCGGGGGTCATGGACTTCGACACCAGTGCGGAATAGCCGCCGATCAGGTCGACGCCGACTTTCTTGGCGGCACGATCGAGCGCGTGCGCGATCTTGACGAAATCGTCCTCGCTCTTGCACGAGCTCGCGCCGACCAGCGAGATCGGGGTGACGGTGATGCGCTTGTTGACGATCGGGATGCCGTAGTCCCGCTCGATCGCCTCGCCGGTGGCGACCAGGTCCTTGGCGTAGGTAGTGATCTTGTCGTAGATGTTGTCGCACACCTTGTCGACGCTGTCCGCCGCGCAGTCAAGCAGCGAGATGCCCATCGTGATGGTGCGCACGTCAAGCTTCTCCTGCTCGATCATCTGGTTGGTCTCACGGACCTCCATGATATTCAGCATGATTCGTTCCTTTCGAGACTCAGACGCGGTGCATCTTCGTGAAGATCTCCTCGCGCTGGCAGCGGATGCGCACGCCGATCTGCTCGCCGAGCTTGTCCAGGTCCTCGACGATCACGCCGAACTCGTTGTCCGCGCCGGAGTAGTCGACGATCATCATCATGTTGAAGAAGCCGTCGATGATGGTCTGTGAGATATCCAGCACGTTGACCTTGTGATCGGACAGGTACGTGCACACGCGCGCGATGATGCCGACCGTGTCCTGGCCGACGACGGTGATGATTGCCTTGTTCATGGGACTCCCCCGCTCGAAACCGATTACTGCAAGTAGTGTCAAGTATATGGAGCGGACGTGAAATACTGCCGAACCGTCCATTTGGGCGTGTCCGCAGGCCATCGGCCGAATCCGACGTCGGCATTGTTCACGCGGGGATCATCCAGGCGCAAACGGACAATCGTCCACAATGTGAGCAGTATTACCATCGCTTTCATAAGTCGACTACACCTTTACATCAAGCACAGCGGTGTGTGAGCGCATCGCTGGGGCCACAAGCTCGGGCGACGACGCCCACGCACCCCGCTACCCGCGAGCATATCGACCACGCACCGCACAATCGGTCGCTGCGCCGGCTCGTATCAGAGATTGAATGAATTAGAGGGGTTAGACTTTCATGTCTGCTACTGCTACCGCGGCCGTGTCCAAGGCCGGTGCGGTGAAGAAGGACTCGGTTCCCGAGATCATCGCCGCCTCCATGGTCGGCACCGCCATCGAGTTCTACGACAACTACTGCTATTCCATCGCAGCCGCCAGCTATTTCGGCACTATTTTCTTCCCGGCCGCGTCGAAGGCCAATCCGGCGCTGGGCACGATGTACGCGTTCCTGACGTTCGCCGTCTCGTTCCTCGCCCGCCCGTTCGGCTCCATGCTGTTCGGCCACTTCGGCGACAAGATCGGCCGCAAGACCACGCTGGTCGTCGCCCTGATGACGATGGGTATCTCCACGTTCGTCGTCGGCCTGCTGCCCGGCTATGAGCAGCTGGGCGCCTTGTCCATCGTCATCCTGTGCATCTGCCGCGCCTGCCAGGGCGTGGGCCTCGCCGGCGAATGGTCCGGTGCCGCGCTGGTCGCTACCGAGAACGCCCCGGCCAACAAGCGCGCCCTGTACGGCTCCTTCCCGAACCTCGGCGCCCCGATCGGCTTCTTCTGCGCCTACGGCCTGAACCTGCTGCTCGACTCCACGCTCGGATCCACGGCCATGCAGGCCTGGGGCTGGCGTATCCCATTCCTGTGCTCCGCAGTGCTCGTCATCATCGGCCTGTACGTGCGTCTGCGCATGACCGAGACCCCGATCTTCCGCAAGGCAGTCGAGCAGGACCGCGTGGTGAAGCACCCGCTGCGCTCGCTGCTGCCGTACTGGAAGGAAGTGCTTCTCGGCACCTTCGCCATGGGCATCACATACTCGCTGTTCTACGTGCTGGGCACGTGGTCGCTGAGCTACGCCGTCAAGGTCATGAAGCCACCCTTCAGCCAGAACGAATACCTGGCCATGCAGATGGTTTCCGTGGTGTTCTTCGCGATCTTCATCTTCGTGACCTGCATCTACTCCGACAAGCTCGGCCGCAAGACCGTGCTGATCTCCACCACGCTCGCGACGCTGGTGTTCAGTCTGTTCGCCATGCAGTCCCTGCAGCACAACGTCCTGACCGTGATGCTGTTCCTATGCGTCGGCTTCGCGCTGATGGGCGGCCTGTTCGGCCCCTGCGGCGCCTACCTGCCCGAGCTGTTCCCGACTCACGTGCGTTACTCCGGCGCCGGCCTGAGCTACAACCTCGCCGCCATCCTCGGCGGTGCGTTCGCCCCGGCCATCTCCACCGCACTGGTCAAGTCGACCGGCGCCGTCGAGTCCGTCGGCTGGTACCTCGCCGTGATGTCCTTGCTCGCCCTGATCGCCCTGTTCCTGATCAAGGAAAGCAAGGACGAGGATTACGAGAAGTGATCTGAGATAGATAAAAAAGGGAGCGGCGAAATCCGCTCTCTTTTTTGGTTGTCGCAGCGAACGGTTCTCAATAAGAAAGGTGCGAGCCTCATCGCGCGCGAAACGAACAAAACAATCGGCGGAAGTCCGGAATTCCGGGCTTCCGCCGATTGTTCATATGTGCGCTTTTGTGAGGAATCCTCGCACGTTTCTTATTGAGAACCGTTCGCTGCGATAATCAGGCCTCGCGACTGGCGCTGGGCGCGGCAACCGCCGGCAGGGCGCGCGGCGCATGGAAGCCACGAGCCTCGAACTCGTCGGCGATCTTCTGCGCGACTTCCTGGCTGCGACCCTTGTCGACGAGCGCGATGATGGAGCCGCCGAAGCCGCCGCCGGTCATGCGCGCACCATAGGCGCCATTCTTGCGGGCCACATCCACCGCGACATCCAGCTCGGGCACGGTGACCTCGTAATCCGCGGCGAGCGAATCATGAGAGGCGTTGAACAGACGGCCGGCGGCCTCGATGTCACCCTGGGCGAACGCACGCACGAAGGAGCGCACGCGCTCGATCTCGGTGACGACGTGGCGCACGCGCTTCTTCATCGTCACGTCGGGCAGGGCATCCAGCGTCTCCTTGAGCGCCTGGAACTGGTCGTCGGCCTTGGAGATGCCATCGGCGGCGACGCGCAGATTGGCGACGCCGAGAATGCGGGCGGCCTCCTCGCAGGTGGCGCGACGCTGGGCGTACTGGCCGTCGTTGAGCTGGTGCGGCGCCTGGGTGTCGACCACCAGCAGCTCCAGACCGTACTTGTCGAGGTCGAAGGCCTGCTGGGAGACGTTCTCCAGCGGGGTGAGCTCCGGGCGGCAGTCGAGCAGCAGCGCGTGGCCTTCGGTGCAGCGCATCGAGGCGTTCTGGTCGAGGCCGCCGGTGGAGGCGCCGGCCATGTCGTTCTCGGACTTGATCGCGGCGTTGATCAGCGTCACGCGGCCCGCGTCGGAGGAGCCGTAGCCGAGACCATACACGTCGTCCAGGGCCAGCGCGGTCGAGCAGGTCATGGCGGCGGACGAGCTCAGGCCCGATCCCAGCGGCACGCAGGACACGAACGCGGCGTCGAAGCCCTTGACCTGCGAGAAACCGGCCTCGCGAAGGGCCCAGGCCACGCCGGTCGGGTAGGCGGACCAGCCGTCCACGCCACGGGCTTTGAGGCCGTCGAGGTCGGCCTCGGCGACCTTGTCGGGCGCCACGTCGGAGACGACGCGGACCTTGGTGTCCTCGCGCGGCTTGAGCGCGATGAACGTGCGGTGCGGCAGCGCGATCGGCAGGCACAGGCCCGCGTTGTAATCGGTGTGCTCGCCGATCAGGTTCACGCGGCCGGGAGCGGCCCACACGCCCTCGGGCGCGGTGGCATACATATCGACGAACAGCTTCGTCGCCCGTGAGACACCATCCTCGCGGGACAACGGCTCAATGAATTCAACAGCAGTCATTGGTGTTCTTTCTTCTGTGTGATGGCTATATATGCAGTGGATATTGCTAGGGGGAGCCCGGTTCGGCCAGACTCCCCCATAGAACGTCGTCAGTCGGAGATGTCGATCTGTCCAAGCTCATGGAAGCGCTTGGCGATGAGCTCCGGGGTGGTGTCGGAGATCCAGGCGGCCATGCCGGACTCGGAGCCGGCGAGGTACTTGATCTTGTTGGCGGCGCGGCGGAACGAGAAGAACTGCAGGTTCAGGCGGTAGTTCTCGCGACGCGCGTCGTGGATCGGGGCCTGATGCCAGGCGGCGATGTACGGCAGGTCCATGCCCTTGCCGTCGCCCTTGTCGAAGAACGCGTTGCCGCGCTTCAGAAGGTGCGAGTACATCGAGGCGAGGTCCCAGCGCTCCTGGTCGTTGAGCTGGTCGAGGGTGAGCACGTCGCGCACCGGAGCCACATGAACCTCAAGGGGCCAGCGGGCGGCGGCCGGCACGTAGGCGACCCAGCTGTGGTTGCGCATCACGACGCGCTCCTCGGCTTCGAGCTCGGCGTTCATGATGTCCTTGAGCAGGTTGCCGCCGGTCTTCTCGTGGTAGGCCTCGGTGTGCTGGAGTTCCTTCTCCATCTTCGGGGCGATGAACGGGTAGCAGTAGACCTGGCCGTGCGGGTGGGCGAGGGAGACGCCGATCTCGGCACCGTGGTTCTCGAACGGGAAGATCTGCTCGATGCCTTCCATCTTGGAGATCTCGGCGGTACGGAAGGCCCATGCCTCAACAACCGTGCGCAGGCGGGACACCGGCAGGTCGGCCGGCAGGCCGTCCTCGTTCGGGTCGAAGCAGATGACCTCGCAGCGGCCGGCTGCGAGCTTCTTCTCCCACAGCGGGTTGCCGTCGACGTAGGTGACGTCTTCGGAGACACCGGGCACACGCACCATCGACGGGAAACGGTTCTCGAACACGACGACGTTGTAGTCGGTGTCCGGCACCTCGCCGTCCTGGTACGGGTCGCCGGGCTTGCGCGCGGCCAGCGGGTTGCCCTTGGCGGTGGCGCCGGGGCCGGCGGTGATCGGGCGGTTCATGCGGGCGGTAGCCATCGGGATCCAGTCGCCGGTCAGCGGGTCGCGGCGCATCTGCGGGGCGGCGTACGGCACTTCGTTGCCGTCGGCGTCCAGGTGCGGGGCGAAGCGGTAGTCCAGCGGGCGCGGGTCCTTGAGCTCGCGGGTCTTGGCGCCGGAGACGTATTCCGGATCGTCGTCGAGATAGAAGAAGTCGCGTCCGTCGGCCAGCGTGGTCGGCGTGATGCGGATATGCTCCTTCGCATACTCTCCCGGGGTGTAGTTGGTGATTTCTGCCATGGTGTCACTCACTTTCTTCGGTGTGTTCGCTCTGGTGCGCCAGAACGAGTTCCTTTACCAAATCCCTTGTCTTGGCGATGGACTCGTGGTCGAGGCCATCGTCGGTGATGACCGTGTCCACCTGGTCGAACCGGGCGAACAACGATAGTGATGTACAGCTCCACTTGGTGTGGTCGGTCAGGATGACCGTACGGTCGGCGATGCCCATCATCGCCATGTCGGTGGCCGCCTCCAGCGAGTTCGGCATGAGGAAGCCACGGGGAATCGACACGGAATGGGTGCCGAGAAACACGGTGTTGACGCGCAGCGACGCGATGACCTTGTCGGCGATCGGCCCGACCAGCGAGTTCGACCGCGTGGTGACGCCGCCCGTTACGATCACCTCCACATCCTTGGATTCCAACGCCTGCACGAGCTCGGCGACCGGAATCGAGTTGGTGAGGATGGTGATGCCCGACGCCTGCTGGCTTTCCAGCAGATGCTGCGCGAACACGTAGGCCGTGGTGCCGCCTCCTATGGCGATCACATCGCCGGGGGCCACATATTGCACCGCTTCACGTGCGATGGCGTCCTTGAGACCAATGTCCATCTGCGACTTTACAGAGAACAGCGGCTCGCTGAGCAATGCGCTGGTGCTGACGGCACCGCCATGCACGCGTTTCAGCAGACCTTTGTCAGAGAGATCGGCGATGTCACGTCGAATGGTCATCGCGGAAACGCCGAGCTCCTTAGACAACGCCGTGATGCGCACTGCGCCGCGCGTACGCAGACGGCTCAGTATCAGATGTTGACGTTGTGAGGATATCATGTGAACATTATCGCACATGTTCGCGCATAAACCAAACCAATATGTGCGTTTCGTAATGTTTGACATGCGTGTTGCGCACATTACTTCCATAAAAACGAACAAAACATCACTTTTACCGCACGCTCCCCCACCCGCCGGATCCGACCGCACCCGCGCAACCGCATCGTTGCCGTTTTTTCGCGTGCGTGACACAATGGAGGGCATGGCTTATGTTTCGGAAAACTTCTGGCACGACGCGGTGAACAAAGCAACCACCGACCTGTTCACTTTCGGTTACAAGAACATCATCAAACCCAATTTCGTCTTCAACCACACCCCCGATGTGGCGCACGACCAGATGATCGAGTTCTGCAACGTCACCAAACGCATCCCGCCGCTCATGTGGCTGCTTCGCGAGATGCTCGACTACACCGACCCCGTGCTGGAGACCACAGTGATGGGCGTCGACTTCGCCAACCCGTTCGGCCTGTCCGCCGGCCTCGACAAGAACTGCGACATGCCTGTGCTCATGGACAACGTCGGCTTCGGCTTCGAGACGGTCGGCTCCACGACCTCCCGCGCCAGCGCCGGCAACCCGAAGCCGTGGTTCCACCGTCTTCCGGAATACGATTCGATGATGGTGCACGTGGGCCTTGCCAACGACGGGTCCGACAAGGTGATCGACCGCGCGGAGCAGGCGTGGACGAACGCGAAGACGATGCAGGTGTCCGTCTCCATCGCACGCACCAACGACGACAAGTGCGGCGACCTGGACGAAGGCATCGAGGACTACTGCATCTCCATGCGCCGCGCGGCCGGACGCAGCGCCATGGTCGAGGTCAACGTGTCATGCCCGAACACCCATGCCGGCGAGCCGTTCACCGCCGACCCGGACGCGCTCGACCGCCTGTTCACCGAGCTCGACAAGATCGAACGCCCGCAGCCGACGCTGGTCAAGATGCCGCTCAACAAGACGTGGCCCGAGTTCAAGGACCTGCTCGACGTGCTTGCCGAGCACAACGTGCAGGGGCTGAGCATCGCCAACCTCCAGAAGGACCGCACCGGCCTGGAGATTCCGCAGCAGTGGGAAGGCGGCCTGTCCGGCGGCCCGTGCACGGTGGCCAGCGAGGAGCGCATCGCGCAGGTCTACCGTGAATACGGCGAGCGTTTCGCCATCGCCGGCATCGGCGGCGTGTTCACCCCGCAGCAGGCATATCGCAAGATTCGCAACGGCGCCAGCCTGGTCATGTTCATCAGCGCACTGATGTACCGCGGACCGCAGCAGATCACCGTACTCAAGCGCGGCCTCGCGGCGCTCCTCAAGCGCGACGGCTTCGAACACATCAGCGATGCCGTCGGCATCGACGCCTGATCGACGCAGCCGTAGACCACCTCCAGTCATGCTACGCATGACTGGAGGTGGTCTACGTTTATCTGCCGCTCAGTCCTCAGGGAAGGCGCCGCGGATGTACTGCGGCTGGTAGGGTGCCTTGGAGACGGGCACGCCGAGCTTGGCGGCGGCGCGCAGCGGCCAGTACGGGTCACGCAGCGCGGCACGGCCGATCTCGACCGCATCGGCCTGCCCCGCACGCAGAATCTTCTCCGCCTGCTTCGGCTTGGTGATCAGGCCGACGGTGGTGGTCGGTATTGCGGCGCGTTCGCGCACCTGATCGGAGAACGGCACCTGGTAGTTGGCCTTGACCGGAATGCTCACGTCGGCGATGATGCCGCCGGTGGACACATCCATCAGGTCCACGCCGTGCTGCTTCAGCACGCACGCGGTATCGACCGTCTGATCGAGATCCCAGCCGCCCGCGGCCCAGTCCGTGGCCGAAATGCGCACCAGCAGCGGCACCGTGTCGGGAATCACCTCGCGAATCGCATCGGCGACCTCCAGCAGGAACCGCATGCGGCCGTGGATATCGCCGCCGTACTCGTCCGCGCGCTCGTTGCACAGCGGGTCAAGGAACTGCGAGATCAGATACCCATGCGCCGCATGAATCTCAATCGCCTCGAAACCGGCCCGCACCGCACGCTGCGCGGCATCCCGGAACGCCGAAACCAGACCGTGAATCTCTTCGACGCTCAACGCGCGCGGATCGGTGAGCCCACGGTACGCGATCGGGCTCGGCGCGACCGTACGCCATCCGCCGGCATCCTCGGGCACACTCTTCCCCTCGAAACCGACGCCGAAGCAGCCGGTCGACCCCTTGCGTCCGGCATGGTTGAGCTGCACGGCCGCCACCGCGCCGGCCTGCTTGATGCCGTCGACGATCCAATGCCAGGCGGCGACCTGATCGTCGTTCCACAGTCCCACATCGCGCGGCGAGATACGCCCGTCGGCCGTCACCGCGGTGGCCTCGGCGATGATCATGCCGAATCCGCCCATCGCGCGGGACACATAATGCTGGTAATGGAACGGCGTGGGCTTGCCGTCCCGCGCCACCGCCGAATACGTGTCCATCGGCGGCAGCCAGATGCGGTTGCGCATGGTAACGCCGCGCAACGTCATCGGCTGGAACAGCTGCACTCCCCCTTTGCCGCCCTTGGCCTTCTTCTTCCCCTCAGCGTTCATGGTCGTCCTTTCCTCGACAATTCGCATGGCTCCCAATCCGCGAGCCGGGAAGTCGGGATGCTTCCAAACCACGGCGAGGCAACCACCGGTCTAATCATCTCACCGCGCACAGACTCAAGCACGACTCGTGCACCGATGTTCTCCGCCTGCACAATGCGTCGGAAATCGGGCAGGGGCCGTATGAGCGTTCATGCTCATACGGCCCCTGCCTCACGCGGCGAACCGCCGCTTTCGGTGCATCGGCCCGCCGGCTCAGCTCACCGGCTCAGCTGCCGAACCACCGCCCGTCACTGCCCGCCGGTGGTCGTGTCGTTCTGCGTCTGCGTGTACTGGCCGCTGGTATCGCCCGTTCCGCCGGTTCCGCTGGTCGTCCCGTCTGTCGTGTTGGTACTCGACCTTGACGATTTCGAGGTCGAATTCGAGGTCGCCGCGTACTTGCTTGACGGCGTGCCGTAATCGACGTTGGGCGCATTGATCGCGGTGAGATACGTGTCCATGAAGTTCTTCCACGTCGGGGTCGCGATATAGGAACCGAACCATGTGCGGTGGTATACGCCGTTAATGGTCTTGTTGTCGAAGTCGCTGTTGCCGTCGGCGTTGCCCACGGCGACGAACGCGGCGATCTGCGGCACGAATCCGCCTGTCAGCATGTACGTGTTCTCGTTGGTACCGGTCTTGGCGAACGTCTTGCGGTTGTTGGCGAGCTGGGCGGTCCTCGCCTGGCCGTTGGGGCGCACGACGCCCTGGTTCATCGCGTAGGCGACGGTTTCGGCGATATCCGGGTCGACGGCCTGATGGCAGTTCGCCTTGGGCACGTCAAGCTCGGCACCGGTGGCGTCGGTGACCTTCTTGATGGCGATGGGCGTGCATTCGACTCCCTTCGCGGCGATGGTCGCGTACACGTTCGCCATGGTCAGCGGCGCGGCGGACACCGTACCACCGATGATCAGCGGGGCCTGATAGGCGCCGCCGTTCGCGGTGTCGTCCTTCAGATGCATGTTCATCTTCTGCTTGGACGCCTGATGGAAGCCCATGTCCTCGGCGGCCTGCGCGATGGGTTCGAGGCCGATGACCTTCGCCATGGCGGCCTGCGTGGTGTTGTGCGAGTTGACCAGACCGTCGAGCGGGGATTCCGCGTATCCGGGCGTGCCGCCGGAGTTCTTCACGTCCCAGGTATTGACGCCGCGGAAGCCGGGAATGTCACGGTATAGGTTCACGACGCCCGGAGCCGGCAGCACCTCGTTGATCGAGTGCCCCTTGCGCATCCAGGCCACCAGGTTGATCGGCTTCCATGTGGAGCCGACCGGGAAGCCGCTACCGCCGCCGTCTATCTGGTCCACGGCGAAGTTCATGGCGGTTCTGGCCGGATCGTTGTTCGCTTCCGGCGACGTGTCGTATATCTTGTTGATGCCGAAGCCAAGCACCTCGCCGGTGCCGGGCTTGATGGCTGCCATCATCACTTCCATCTTGCTCGCGTCGTCCGCCGGGATGGCCGCACGCGCGGCCTTCATCGCCGCAGAGTTCGCATTGACGTCCATCGTCGTGTAGATGTCGAGGCCGCCCTCATACAGCAGCTTCTTGCGCTCTTCGATGGTCTTGCCGAACTCCTTCGAGTTGAGGATCTTCTTGGTGACGTAGTCGCAGAAGAACGCCGCGTCGCCGGACGCGCTGCACCCCGCCTGCGCATCCTGCAGTTTCAGCGTGTCCTTCAGCGGCTTCGCCTTGGCCTCGTCACGCTGCTTTTGGCTGATGTACTTTTCCTGATACATCAGGTCAAGCACGATGTTGCGCTCCCTCTGGGAGGCCTTCTGGTTGCTCTCCACCGAGGGGTCGAAGGCCGCCGGGTTCTTCGTGATTGCGGCGATGGTGGCCGCCTGCACGATGTCAAGCTTGTCGGCCGTGGTGCTGAAGTATCGTCGCGCGGCCATTTCCACGCCGTAAATGCCACGGCCGAACTGCGCGATGTTGAGGTAGCCCTGCAGAATCTCCAGTTTCGAATACGTCTTCTCCATCTGCACGGCGATGAGCATTTCGCGCAGCTTACGCGCCACGGTCTCCTCGGATGCATGGTATTCGGCGATCGGATCGTTGTCCTCCTGCGCCTGCAGCAGCAGCACGTTCTTGACGTACTGCTGGGTCAGCGAGGAACCGCCCTGAGTGGCGCCCTTCTTCACGTAGGTCGCCACGAACGCACGCATCACGCCCTGGATATCCACGCCGGCATGCCGGAAGAAACGACGGTCCTCACGCGAGACCACCGCCTGGCGCATCGGCTTGGAAATCTTCTTCAATGGCACGACGATACGGTTCTGCGCATAGAACGTACCGATCTGCGTCGTACCGTCCGACGCATACAGACGCGACTGCTGCGGCAGGTCGGTCACGTTGAAATCGATGCCCTCCACCTGCAGCGACGGCACGATGGCACGCACCACGTTGTTCGATGCGAACACGGCGGGAAGGAAGAACGCGCTGGTGACGACGCCTCCGGCGAGACAGAGCAGCACATACGCGAGGAACAGCGACAACACACGTTTTGCGGTCAGGGATTTCTTCTTGGGCATGGTTGCCATTCTAGAGGGGCGTCTCTACCGGGCACGTCATCCGAACGACTGATTCCCAATCCCTCACAGGGTACTCACAAACCGGTCAGAAGACTGTAAAACGACCGGAAACAAGCCGAATCATTCTCCAACGGCCGCTGGAACGCCGGGCGTTCACCGCGCTCGGCGCAGCCGTCACCGTTGCGAGCGCCGAATCAGCATGCCCGGCTGGTAGATGATGATCGACCGGCCCTCGCGCGCGATCCACCGACGGTTCGCGAAATCCATCAGCGCCTTGTTCACCGTCTCGCGCGAAGAACCGACCAACTGGGCGAGCTCCTCCTGCGTCAGGTCATGCGGCACCTTCAGCCCGGCTTCCACCGGCTCGCCGAACCGCGCGCCGAGGTTGAGCAGTGTCTTCGCCAGGCGGGCGGGCACATCCATGAACACAAGGTCGGATATGCGCTCGTTGTTGCCGCGCATGCGATTCGCCAGCACCTGCAGCATGTCGATGGCGACGCGCGGGTGCTCGTTGAGCCACGCGAACAACGCGTCATGCTCCAGCCATGCCACGTGCGTGCCGTGGGTCATCGCCACGGCCGTGGCGGTACGGGGGCCGCCGGACGGGTCGAATACGGGAATCTCACCGAGCAGTTCGCCGTGCGCGTGGATCGACAGCAGCTGCACGCGCCTGTCCTTGGATTCGCGGATCAGCTTGACGCGGCCGCGCTCCAGCAGATACATGCGGTGGTCCCTGTCGCCCTCGCGGAAGATATAGTCGCCCTTGTCGAATACGGCCTCGTGCAGGTAAGGAATCAGCTCATTGGCCTGCTCCGGCGACACCTGTTTGAACAACGGCGTATGCAACAGCTCGTTGTCCTCTTCGGGGAACGAATTCGGCCCGATTGCCCTCATGACGCCTCCTGGTCACGTTTCCGACATGCCGGCACCTCGACACGGAGCCCCTGCGATATCGCGACGACGGCGCACCATCCACCACCGCCACCGCATCCGCATCGGCGTCCTCGCGACGGAATCCAACCCGTCGCGTCTCTGTCTTCGGTCGGTTCTGTCATATTGTAGCCTAGTTTGCACCGGGACCGTCCGGTTGCGTCAGACAGTCCGCCAGACGCGCAATCAGCCCGTCGCGGCTCAGACCGGTCTGGGCCCGCATCGGGTCCACTCGCTTCACGGCCGATTTCACGGCCTTGTCGGACATCTTCTCTCCGGAGATGTTCAGCACGCGGGTCATCTTCACGGCATCGATATCGTAGGCGAGCGTCACGTGGTGGAGTATCGAACCGGGGCCGGAGCCGATGGGCGGGAACCTGCGCTGGGCCGCGCCGCCGATCTTGCCATGGCTGGAGGCGATGTCGTTGAGACCGGAGAAGCCGACGTCGAGGCCGAGGCCACGCAGCGCGGCGATCAGCCACATGTCGCACAGACGGTACGATTCCTCGATGTCCAGGTCCGCGGCGAACCAGCGCGGCGCGTACAGTGAGTACGTGATCGTGTTGCCGGGCTCGATGAACATCGCGCCGCCGCCCGTGCAGCGCCGTACGACCGTGAAACCCTCCTTCGCGGCGACGTCTTCGTGCACTTCGTCCGGAATCGACTGGAACCGGCCGACCACCACGGCCGGGGACGCCCACTGCCAGAACCGGATAGTGGCAGGGCGCTCCCCCGCGGCCACCTCACGGGACCATTGCACGTCGACATCCATCTGTTCCTGCGGCCTGCGGGGCTTGTCCACGACGATTTTCGGCGCGAGCCG